>Ga0209949_1000017_pt1 | contig 101656 bp, 85 predicted proteins | sample SalPonC_black_MG_FD_185711 | JGI IMG/M metagenome (GOLD analysis project Ga0209949, IMG submission 185711) | Salt pond soil microbial communities from South San Francisco under conditions of wetland restoration - Salt Pond MetaG... | ecosystem: Environmental > Aquatic > Marine > Intertidal zone... | reverse complement strand
CTGCGGATGCCCGCGAAGCCGCCGAAGACGGCGAATCGGTTGACCTGCGCGTACTGCACGGGGCTACGGATGCGCCCAATGTAGGCGTCAACGCCAACGGCGGCACAGTGATACCGGGCTTCTCCTACGGAGATTTCGTTGGTTATCTGAGTGTACCGGCCGACTTCTACCAACTGGACATTACGCCCGGCGGTGATCCGGAGACGGTACTGCTGTCTTTTGATGCCGACCTGAGTGGTCTGGGTGGCGGTGCTGCCCTGGTGATCGCTTCCGGCTTTTTGGATCCGTCGGCCAATCAGGACGGCGCGGCCTTTGCGCTGATCGCTGTATTACCCGACGGGACAGTTATCGAGCTGCCACAGACGGAGCCGGAGCAGCCAGGCCCCTTCCAGTTACTGAACGGCGACGGCGATATACTGATTGCCGATCTGCAGGACGGTGACGTCATCGACCTGGCCGACTACCCGCTGGATCGTTTCAACATCCAGGTAGTTCCTGATGCGGAAACCATTGGCCGGGTAGATTTCGAACTGAGTGGACCGCTTTCCGTCGTACGGGCTGAAATCTTTGCCCCTTACTTCCTGTTCTCGGATCTTCCGGTCGCCCGCCGGCTCCCGCCCGGCAGCTATACGCTGACTGCTACGCCCAATACCCAACGCGGCAGCGGCGGCGAAGCGCTCGATCCGCTGAGCATCAGCTTTGAGGTGGTCAATAGTGCGTCCTTCGCCAGCATCCAGCTGGTCAGTCGCAATGACGAAGTATTGGACGAAGTCTTTGAAGACGGCGACGTGATCAACCTGTCGGATTTTCCGGGGGTACGTTTCAACGTATTGGCCGAGACCGATCCGGCAGTTGCCGGTAGTGTCGTCTTTGAACTGACGGGACCGCTGTCACGCACCGGTGTGGAAAACGCCGCTCCGTACTTCCTCTTTGGACCGGATAACTTCGGCCGCGAATTACCCGTAGGCAGTTATACGCTGACTGTCACGCCTTACAACGAGATCGGCGGCAACGGCTTCGCCGGTGAAACGGTGACTATTAACTTCGAAGTGATCGAAGACGACATGCCTTTCCGCACGCTGCCGCAGAACGGGCAATTGCAAGCTGATGTTACCGCCGGAGCTTTGAACGTGGCGGTCGCCCCGAACCCGGCCGGCAGCCGCGCTTATTTGCGTTTGGCAGGCGAAGCAACGGGAACCATACATGCCCGCATTATCGATCAACAGGGCGCCGTAGTTAAAGAAATGGTGATCGTTAAAGAAGACGCCGACTTTGACGTACCGGTCGACGTGAGCAACCTGAATGCCGGCATGTACTTCATCCAGTTGTTCCTGGATGACCATCAGAGCAGCACCAGGCTGATTATCACCAGGTAGATTTTAGTTTTCGCACTCAGACATAGAGTCTTCTTTTACTATTGAAGACGGAAAGATTGACCAGGGAGGTCGCCGGACGGCGGCCTCCTTTTTTCTTTAGAGACGGTCAGCCGGGGCGATCAGAAGATTTGACGAACTGCTGGTGGAAAATTATTGCCTGGCGTTAAAGTAATGTTTATTTAAAACCTTGGACTCATGAAATCACCCGCATGTTTAACCGTTCTCTTTATGCTTTTTTTCACCCCTTCGCTTACGGTTCAGCCCCAGCGAGGCTCCTGGTTGCTAGATGTTTCGTTTAATCACACAGCTGTTGATTGAAGATGGAGATGTCAATTTTAGCGCATCCTGGCAGCCGAGAGGTATGTATTTCTTTTCGGACCGTTTTGCGGCCGGCTATCGCACTGGAGGGAAGCCTGGGATACACCTATACCCAGGAATCTTTCAAAAATGAATTTCAGGTCTTTGATGATGATCACTCGGTTATCGATTTGAATATTGGTGTTCAGATCTTCTTAGGCTCTTCCGGTGAGTAGGGGAATCGCAAACCATATAACAGCTGATACTGATGAAATTAGTACATCCGTTGATCGTGTGCTATCTTTTTTGTTCCACTTTCCTTTGGGGGCAGCCCCGGCATGGTAGCTGGTTAATTAGTGGTAATCTTGGATTCTCTGCCGACCTAAACAGTTAGTCAGCTTACTTTGACGTAGGTATACAGCCGAGAGGATTGTATTACTTTTCCGACCGGTTAGCAGCCGGGGGTAGGCTCTCCGGTTCTTTTTGGAGTTCCCGGGAAGGTGACAGCTGGAGTTTCATACTTTCACCTGAAGTTCGCTTTCACCTGTCTCAACCTGGCAGGCGGCATCAGGTATTTTTAAAAGCGGGTAGCCAGGCAATCGCATTCGGAAGTTTTAGGAGTAATTTCTTTTCTAATCTTAAGACGGGAGTAGGCTATAATTTCTTTGTACAACCGAATATTGCGCTGGAAGCAGCACTCGAATTCAATAATTTTTGGCATGACGGTATTGGAGGCGGCGAGGGGGCCTATCAATCCCTGGATTTAAGAGCCGGTTTCTCCGTCTTTCTGCATCCGGAGGGCACGCGGTCCCCAGAGATGAAGGCTAATGGGCGAGGCCAAGGTAACTGGATACTGGGAGGAACAACGGCCGGCATGACTTTGCTTTTGCTTACAGAAAGGGAAATCTTTTCCATCAATTTGCGACCCAATGCCTGTTACTTTTTGAATGATAGACTTTTAGTCGGCGCCAATTTGCCGCTTTTTTACACGCTGTCGGAAACTAATCTTTCCTACCGAATGGGCCTTTTGCCTTCACTCCGGTATTATTTTTCCGGCTCCAGCCGTCGTTACCACTGGTTTGCCGAAGTAAGAGGCGGATGGAGTCAGTATCGCTTCAAAACCAGGCTGGGCTATGATCAACAGGAAAGACGGATAAATAATTTCGCCCTGTCGGCAACATTGGGAGGCAATTACTTTCTCCGTCCCGATATCGCCCTGGAAGCCGGCTTGAGCTACTCGAATGTAATCGGAAGGCTCAAAGTTAACCGTAGTGAAATGGATACGGAGCGTAGTGCAGGGATACGTTTTGATCTCGGCATCCAGTTCTTCCTGCGTGCTTCCGGTGCAAAGGAGTAAGCGTGTCCGGTTTTAAGCATCCAGCTCCCAGCATCCAGCATCCAGCATCGAGTATCCAGCCCCCAGCTCCCAGTATCCAGCCTCCAGCATCCAGCTCCCAGTATCCAGCCCCCTTTCACCCCTGCATGTTTGCCGTCACCGTCACCGTCCGGCTTTTCCGGTCATCAGTAGCGAAGGTGGCCAGTTTTACCGTTCCCGACACTTCCACCGGCCCTTCGTACAGCGGCGAGCCGGCCGTCGGTTCCAAGCCATCGGTGGTGTAGCGGATGGTCAGGCCGGGAAAGGCGGTATTGGCTTTCAGCTGCCCATTCTCGATAACGGCGCCGGGCGGCGGAAGGCGGTAGCCCACTCCGTCGAACAGTTCGTCGAGGCGCGGCAGTTCGTAGTGACCGAGGCGGTTGGCGAAGCGGTTCCAGTCTTCGTCGAGAGCGGCCATGCGTTCCTCGGCGTCGTCGATGCGCGCCCATTCGGGCTGCGGCGCCCAGGCGCGTTCGGACAGGCCCAGGATTTTGGGAAAGGCATAGTATTCCAGCATTTCCTGTCCCTTTATCGTTTCGCTCCACAGTTCCCCCTGCAGGCCGAGTATATTGCGGCGACCGGCCGGACTCATGGTTTCGAATTGCTCATAGAGTTGGGCAGGATTATAGGGATTACCCATGGGGTCCTGGTAGGTAGACCGGAAAATATCTTCCGGCGTGAATTCGAAGGGCTTGCGCGTGTCGATGAAGCCGCCCCAGGTGAGGCCGGGCTCCTGCGGATCTTTGTTGTAGGCCAGATCGAAGTAGAAATTGGTCACGTTGCAGAGCACCACCGGGTAGCCTGCGTTGGCCAGGCGATTGGCCAGGTCGAGGTTGCCACCCAGGTTGTTCCAGACATAGGGGATGAAGTCGTCATCGACGAATTCGGGATGCGGCTCGTAGCGCATGCCCTGATCGGTTTGCACCCGCTCCAGGGCGATCTCTTCCCAGCCGGCGGTTTTAAGGTCGTAGCGGTCGAGGATTTCGTCGAAGCGGCGGACGAAGTAGTAATTGAGATCAACGACATTTTCGATTTCCGGGTTTTGCTCGATCAGCTCCCGGCACTTGGGCGAATCCTCCCAGACGCCGGCCGGCACCTCGTCACCGCCGATGTGGAGGGCGCTGAGCGGAGCGGCCGCGTCCTTATACATGCCGAGGATGTTGCGCACTACGGTGCTCAGAAAGCGATAGGTAGATTCCTGGCAGACACAGATGACATTGTCATCGTAATTCTGCACCGACATGTACTCGGAGCTGTCCTGCGGATCGTGCAGGATGTAGTCCATCGCTTCCTGGGTGCGTCCTTCGTTTTGCAGGCGTCGCATGCGGGCCTTCATGGCGAGGATGGCGGCGCGGGCGTGTCCCGGCATATCGATTTCGGGAATCACCTCGATGTGGCGCGCCGTGGCATGCTCCAGGATTTCAATGTAATCCTCGCGACTGTAGTAGCCGTTGCCGTAAGATTCGGTAGCATCGGGGTCGGGCCCGGAGCCGTAGGCGGAAAGGAGGTAGTCTTCCTCGTCGAGGGTGTGGCCGCGGCGGGCGCCGACCTCTGTCAGTTCGGGCAGGTCGGGGATTTCCAGACGCCAGCCTTCGTCGTCGGTGAGGTGGAAGTGGAACTTATTCAGCTTGTAAAAAGCCATGAGGTCGAGCAGCTTGAGCACGCTTTCTTTGGAGTGGAAGTTGCGCGAAACGTCGAGGTGCATGCCGCGGTAGCCGAAGCGGGGAACGTCGGCGATGGCGGCGCCCTGGATTTCCACCGGTGTCTGAGGATTGGCGTAGGTCCCGGGAGGAATCAATCCCAGTAGAGTCTGTATGCCATAGAAGACGCCGGCATCGTCGGCGCCGATGATAACCATGCCCTGATTTTCTCCAATATTTAAGGTGTAAGCTTCGCTGCCGCCCTCGTGCGTCTGGCCGTCGACTTGCACTTCGCCGCGGCGCAGCGCAATACTGTTCGCTCCGCTGCTTTCTCCACCCCGAGTAGAGACCTGAATGCCAAGTATATCCTGCAGGCGGGAAGCCAGAAATCCGGCTTCCTCCTTCAATCCGTTCTGGAAGTAGATCGTAGTCTGTGCATCAATCGCTGCACTGCCGTCAGTCTTCGTATAGGAAACCGGCGTGGGGACGATGGGAGTCAGCGTGGCCGCATCGAGTTTTGTCAGCTGGGCGTTATCGGCATACACCTGCTGCGGGGTTGGGATGGGCACCTGGTCGCCGGCCCCCCGGTTGATCTGATCCGGTCGGGTGAAGGGGGCAATCCGGAAATCATTAATGACCTGAGGTTCCTGCCCCTCATAAACGATGTAGGGGCCGTCGGGGGCGGTAGCTTCCTTGATGATGCTGCCTCCACCACCGTAGGTGAAGCTGATGCTGTCGCCGGGTGCTACGGGCTGCATGTCAGCGGCAGGCTGTAACTGCAGCAGGTAGCCGCTGACGCGGCTGACGCGAGCGGCATCAGGTTGTACTTCGTCCGACAGGCTACCGCCGATTTGATTGAAGTAGAGGGTCCAGCCTTCAGCCGGGAAGGGATGATCCCCTTCGTTGGTCAGGACAAACCGGGCCTGGTATCCTTCGGGAGTATTGCCCAGGTGTTCCCAGCGCAGCTCCAACTCGTCGGCGGAAACGGGGGCTGGTTCCTTAGTGGTTTGATTTTGGCAGGCGTTGAACAACAGCGGCAGTGCCAGCAGCAATAAAATTTGGTTTCTCATAAGCGGATGTGAATATTAAAAGTTTGATGGTTCAATGTAATAATTACCTGGCCTTTTCGGGGTAAGTGGGGGTGCAAGATAACGGCAACCGTGTCTGGGGGTGAAACTTATTATTTTAAGTGTAAAGCCGTCAAAACTTGAACCTGAACATCGGGACGGTTTTAAATAAAAAACAATTTTAATGAAAAAATTATGAAAACCTATTTGAATATCGGGCTATCTTTTCTTCTATTTTTCCTGCTGACGTCTTGTGGCAGCACTAAGGAAGGCCAGGGGGAACCTATCGGCGACGGACAAAATCATAGTGTCCAGGTTATTGAAAATCCTATTTCTCTAAAAGACTTCCTGGTCCGCTTGCCGGGCGTGCAGGTCGTTGGCAACCGGGTCACGATAAGAGGGGCCGGTCCGCCGCTGTTCGTCGTAGATGGGGTGCGCGTAGGACGCTCTTACGAAGCAGCTGCTTCCGCCGTCAGCGTGAATGATATCGCTTCTGTGGAAGTACTTAAATCACCGGACCGTTTGGCGCTGTACGGGAAGCAGGCCGAGAATGGGGTGATTATAATTACTACAAAGCGAGGAGGATAAGCGGATTCCCCTGTTTTTGGAGTAAACACACTGATTCTTTGTCGTATATGCTTGTCATCAGAAGTTTGAAAATAATGACATTCCAATTTTCTTTTATTTTTACGCCGTTGTTAAAAAAAACAAGGCGTGAAAATCATGAAGAATCTCCTTTTCTTTTACTGCATCTTTTGCACGGTAGCAGCCTTTGCTCAGCCTGTTTCCAATACTTCCGAACTGACAATCCCTCAAATCATGCAGGGCGAAAGGTTCGTCGGTTATCTTCCGGAAAATATCTTCTGGGGCCAGGATAATGAAACCGTTTACTTTAGCTGGAACCCGGAACAGGACACGCTGCGCAGCTTATACCGGGTAGGGTTGACAGACGGGGAGCCTGAAAAAGTGGAGCTCGAAGAACAAAGGTTATTGCCCACCTCTCCCGGAGATTATAATGATGATCACACACAAATGCTCTATACAAAAGGCGGTGACCTGTTTCTGCTCGACCTGCAAAGTGGAGAGCAAAACCGGCTTACGCATACTGTAGACCGGGAGTCTAATCCGGTTTTTGCCGACGACGAAAACCTGATCATTTTCGAAAGAGCAAATAATCTTTACGTCTGGGATCAACGCAGCGGCGCCACCCGCCAGCTGAGTAATTTTAAGGAAGGAACCGAACGTTCCGAGCGCAGCCTGCCAACCTACCGGCAATGGCTGAAGGAGCAACAGATGGAACTCTTTGAGGTGTTGCGCGAACGGGAGACCGCCTCCGAACTGCGGGAGCAGAGACAGGACAGCCTGGAACTCGACATGCCGAAAGCGGTCCACTACGGCGACAAACGCCTCAGTAATCTGCGGGCCAGTCCGGATCTCAACTTTGTCACCTGCCGTTTTATCAGCCGCTCGGATGCCAAAAATACTGAAGTGCCTTATTGGGTCAACGAGGAGGGCTATGTCGATAACCGTAACGCCCGTCCCAAGGTGGGCAGTCCGGAAGACGAATACGAGCTTGGTATATTCGATATAGGCCGGGATACCTTTTATACTTTGGATACAGAACAGATTCCCGGCATCTTTGACAAGCCGGCTTTTCTGGAGGAATATCACAAAGATACTATTGAATATCAGGAAAAATACGACAAACCCCGGGCGGTTATTACTCACGGGCCTTTCTTTTCAGAACATGGCCAGGTAGTTATAGTCATTCGCTCTATGGATAACAAAGACCGCTGGATTATGCAGGTCAACCTGCCTACCGGAGAACTGAAACTGCTCGACCGTCAGCGCGACGAGGCCTGGGTCGGCGGTCCCGGCATCTCGGGCTGGAACTTCTCCGCGGGGACGATCGGCTGGCTGGCCGACAACGAAACCATCTATTTTCAGTCAGAGGAGACGGGCTATTCCCATCTTTACACGCTCCATGTGCCTACCGGCAAAAAGAAAGCCCTCACGAGCGGCGATTGGGAAGTCCGCGAAACCATTTTGTCGAAAGACAAAAATTATTTCTACCTAACGACGAATAGAGAAAGTCCGCACGAACAACATTTCTATCGCCTGCCGGTGGACGGAGGCGAACTGGAAAGAATCACTACCCGGCCCGGGAACCACGAGGTGACGCTCTCTCCCGATGAAAGCCATCTGGCTATCCGCTACTCCTACAGTAATCAACCCTGGGATCTTTACGTCATGGAAAACCGGACCGGTGCCGAAATGCAACGCTTGACGAACTCCACAACGGAAGATTTCGAGGCCTACGAGTGGCGCGAACCGGAAATAATCTACTTCGAAGCGGGAGATGACGCCAAAGTGCCGGCACGCCTGTACCGCCCGGAAAACGCTCAACCCGGCGGGCCGGCCGTCATCTTTGTACACGGCGCCGGCTACCTGCAAAACGTCCACCGCTGGTGGAGCAGCTACTACCGCGAGTACATGTTCCACAATATGCTGGTCGACAACGGCTATACTGTACTCGATATCGACTACCGCGGCAGCGACGGCTACGGGCGCGACTGGCGTACAGGCATCTACCGGCACATGGGCGGTAAAGATTTGTCCGACCAGGTTGACGGCGCCGCTTATCTGGTCGAGGAATACAGCATTGATCCCGGTCGCATCGGCATCTATGGAGGTTCTTATGGCGGCTTCATTACTCTCATGGCCCTGTTCAATGCACCGGAGACCTTCCGCGCCGGCGCCGCCCTGCGCTCGGTGACCGACTGGGCGCATTACAACCATCCCTATACCGCCAATATTCTCAATACACCGGTGGAGGACAGCATCGCCTACCAGCGAAGCTCGCCTATCAATTTTGCCGAAGGGCTGCAGGGGAATCTGGTCATTCTGCATGGCATGGTCGATACCAATGTGCAGTTTCAGGACGTAGTCCGCCTGTCGCAACGGCTCATCGAGCTGGGGAAGGACAATTGGGAATTTGCTGTTTTTCCGGTGGAAGGCCATGGATTTGTGGGGCCTAGCAGTTGGACGGATGAGTATAAACGGATATTTAAACTTTTTCAGGAAACTTTGCAAGAAGAAAAGTAGGTAGAAATTATTATCTTTCCTAAGCTAGAAAAAATTGCTTCCGTGGTTCTACTCAAAGTTGTCATCGGTATCATTTTCGTCATGCTGCTCCTGAGCCTGCTGGCGACTTCCGTCATGGAGCTATTGGCTTCTTTTATGGGATTGCGGGGCAAAAACCTAAAGAAAGCCCTGCGCAATATGCTGGCTTCCTCCGATGTACATGAATCGGTGTACAACGACTTTCTCGAAAATTCTTTGTTTCGACAGTTATCTGCCAATCCCACCAAAAGGGGGAGTGAGCCTTCCTATATGGAAGATAAAACGTTTCGGTCCATCCTTTTTGCCGTCGTCCTGAAAGGTGAACCGCTGGAAAAACTGGAAGAACAGATCGAGCAGATTCCGGACGTGGATCTGAAAAATGTTCTGCGTCAGTTGTACCGGGACTCCAAGGGCGATTTGACGGCTTTCCAGCAAAACGTCCAGATCTGGTACAACAGCATCATGGATCGCGCTTCGGGTTGGTATAAACGCAGTACTCAACGCATCCTGCTTTACCTGGGCTTCGCCATTGCCATTATATTCAATGCCGATGTGTTGAGCATCTACGAACGGCTGGAGTCGGATCCCGAAAAGCTCAATCAGGTCGTCGGGTTGGCTGATTCCTTTGTGCAACGTTATGGTCCCGCCTCTTCCGGCGAAACAGCATCTTCTTCCGGGACACCCGCTTATACACCCGGCAATCAACCCTACGAGTACCGGGGGCAGCCGTCTGCACCTCAGGAAATTCAGCCTTATCAGCCGGAGGGCGGAACGAATCAACCCGCTCCGGATAATCAGATACAACCTTATTCGCCAGGCGACACTTTCGACCGGCCGCCCCCACAACCTTACCAGCCTGCTGAGCCACTGAATTATGATACCAATGCTGCGGCCGATACCACTTCCGTAAAAGCCATAGTTCAGCGCTGGTTGACGTCCAGTGAACGCGAAGAAGGGCAGATTGCCGACCCGGAAACGGTGAGGGAAATTCAGCAAATGATTCTCAAAGAGTTGAAAAGCGCTGAATCGCCGCTTGGCCTCGGCTGGAGCCAGGTCAACCCTGCAGTCTTCGATTTCCAGGATTGGATACTCAAAATACTGGGCTGGACGGTGACCGCATTGGCCATTACTATGGGAGCACCTTTCTGGTTCGATCTACTGCAACGACTGGTAAATATCAAGGGATCGGGGAAGAAGCCGGAATAGATTGCCCTACAAATAAACAACAAAAACGCCATGCAGGACGACCCCCTCGATTGCATTATCGTCGGTGCTGGATTTGCGGGGCTATACGCTGCGCGTATCCTTCATAAATCCGGGAAAAGATTCAAAATTCTGGAAGCCCGCGATCGCGTAGGCGGGCGGGTGCATACCCATCACATCGATGACGATACCTATGTCGATCTGGGCGGACAGTGGATAGGTCCTACCCAGGATAAAGTTTATTCGCTATGCGAAGAGCTGAATGTCAAATTGTTTAAAACCTATAATCAAGGGAAAAACCTGCTGGCCACCAGTGGAAGGGTTCGCTCCTACACCGGGCTCATTCCCCGTTTGAACCCTTTAGCGCTACTCAATATCGATTTCGTCATCAAGCGGCTCGAACGGATGGCCACTGACATAGATCTGGCTGCGCCCTGGAAAACACCGAAAGCGCGGACCTGGGACGGCACTACCCTGGCCGGCTTTCTCGACCGCAACGTTCGCTTTGGCAACGCCCGGCAGGTGCTCGAGGCAGGCCTGGAGACCGTCTTTGCCGCCCCGCCATCTGAGCTGTCCCTTTTACACACGTTGTTTTACATTAAATCCGGAGGAAGCCTGAATGCCTTGCTCAATATTGAAGGAGGGGCGCAACAATATCGCCTGACCGGCGGCGCTCAGCAACTGGCCGAGCGGCTGGCCGGCTGTTTTCGGGAGGTGGTTGAGTTGGAACATCCCGTGCGTCAGGTGACGCAGTCTGATACCGCGGTAGAGGTGAGCGGCGAGGGTTTCCGTTATCAGGCCGGCCGCGTGATCGTAGCCCTTCCGCCGGTGCTGGCGGCCCGCCTGAATTATCAACCGGCCTTATCCGCCCGCCGCGACCAGCTAACCCAGCGCATCCCCATGGGAACGGCAATCAAATGCTACGCCGTTTACGAACGTCCCTGGTGGCGCGATAAGGGGCTTAGCGGTCAGGTTGTTGCCGATGACCGGTACTGGCTGCAAACGGTATTTGACAACTCTCCACCCGATGCTTCCAAAGGAATGCTGATGGGGCTCTGCCTGGCCAATCGCGCTCGTCGCCTCTTGCAGGCAGGAGCCCAGGATCGCCGGAGATACATCCTCGATACCCTCATTGATTTTTTCGGACCGGAAGCAGCACAGCCTAGATTCTATATTGACAAATCCTGGGCCGATGAGCCCTGGAGCCGGGGTTGTTACACCGGCCTGATGGCGCCGGGCGCCTGGACTTCCTTCACCGACAGTATCCGCCAAGCTTGTGGACGCATTCACTGGGCAGGAACCGAAACGGCTACCGAGTGGAATGGATATATTGAAGGTGCTATTCGATCGGGAGAACGGGCGGCGAGGGAGGTGATGAGCTTATGAAAACCGGAGGGGAGGCCATAGCAGCCTTTAATCCCACAATTCTTTTTCCTGTTCAACGACCGAACCACCAAAACAGGGCGAAGATCGAAAGTACAATAATCAGAGCGATATAGAAATTCCGGTAGGCACGCCGTTCGGCAGCTGATTTTTCTGCTTCCCATTCGCGATCTGTAGAGTCGGGCACCAGGTCCGTTTCGCGTTCGATATCCTGAAAGATTTCCCAGGCGCGCTGGGCGTCGGCGGCCCTGACTTTTACTTTGATACCGCCGATAGCCGAAGTGAGCAGCGGATCTGCACTAATAGTAATCTCGTCAGCGGTAGAGCAGGGGATAGCCTCGTGGTCCAGCCTGGCGGTGAGCAACGGCAGGCGCGGATCAGTGTGAAAAGGGAAGTTGGCGATGGTAACTAGGGTCTGTCTTTCCATGGCGGATTGTCATTTACTTCCTCCAAGTTATTAAATTTGCGGGAGAATACTTGATAATTATCCCTAAGACCGGTTGGAGGTATTCCATACAGGTATGGAAAGACAAAGGGCCGGTCTGTTTTCTTGTTGCTGAACAAGTTAGAAAGGAAACGACTTTGAAAAGTGAAATGTTGATTTATTTCTTGAAAGATTTTTTATCAAAAAGGACAACTGTACAGAAATTATGTGTGACACCCTCATCGCCCTTCCCGGCACTACGGCTTCCGTTCATTTGCTGTTTGGCAAGAACTCCGACCGGGAGCCCAACGAGGCACAAGCTATTCAACGCATTCCCGCACAAAGACACGAGGAGAAAGCACTGAAGTGTACCTATATAGAAGTGCCTCAGGTGGAAGAAACCTATGAGGTGTTGCTGTCCCGGCCTTTTCACATGTGGGGCGCCGAAATGGGCGCCAACGAACACGGTGTTGTGATCGGAAACGAAGCTGTGTTTACGCGTATCAAAATGCCTCATCGCAATACCGGTTTGACAGGGATGGACCTGCTCCGGCTGGCGCTGGAGCGCTCCCGTACCTCGGAAGAAGCCTTGTATTGTATCACCGAATTGCTGGAAGAATACGGGCAGAATGCCTGTGGGGGATACAAAAACAAGAAGTTTTTTTACCATAACAGTTTTCTCATTGGCGATCCGGAAGCTGCCTGGCTGCTGGAAACTGCCGGACGGCACTGGGTTGCCGGAAAAGTCGGGCAGATCTGCAGTATCTCCAACGGGTTGACCATCGGACGGGAATACGATCGCATCAGCGAACATGCCGTCGACTATGCCTACCGCCGGCGCTGGCTGCGGGATAAAGAACCTTTCAATTTTCAAAAAGCTTATTCGGAATGGTTTATGACCCGGATGAGTGCCTGCAGTATACGGCGGCGAACAACCGGCGAAGCCTTAAAACAGGAAATAGGAGCATTGACTGTTGAAAAATTTATTGATATCTTATCTTCGCACGAAACGCTCCGGAAGCCCTTTGAGCCGCACCGTTCTACAACGGCCTCCGTATGCATGCATGCTACCGGCCTGACCAACCCCAATCAAACCACCGGCTCCATGATCGCTGCTATACGTAAAAACAGCCGCGCTACCATCTGGATGACCGGTGCTTCCATGCCCTGCCTGTCGATCTATCTTCCTTTCTTTTTCGGGGGAGATAGCCTGATGGGAGAGTACTGGGACCTGCCTGGTTCCCGCGAGGACGATTCTATGTGGTGGCAGGCCGAACACCTGCACCGCCGGATCGGCAAAAATTACCAGAAAGGACGTGAGCTGATCGAAAAGGAACGGCAGGAATTTCAACAGGCTCTGCTGGAAGAGGAAGCCAGGCTGATCCGGGAAAGGGCCGGCGCCGAAGAGCTAGACGCCTTCTCCCATCGCGCCCTGTCGGAATACCGGCGCTTGCTTAGCGACTGGACTAGCCGGGTGCAGGATAGCACGCTGCGACGCCGGTCACGCAATCCGCTGTACTGGTTATACGAAAAACGGCGGGATAAAAAAGCAGGGTTGCAGTAAGAAGGGAAAATTTTGCAGAGAACGGTTGTTCCAGAACAACAGATTCTGCCGGTTTTAATTAAAACTGTGTTCTCACCGCTAATATTGAAACGAGAAAGACCATAAGCAACTATGAGAATTGTACAAATCACCGATCTGCATATCGCCCGGGAAGGAGTGGAAACCTTTGATACCGATGTGCGGGGTAACTTCCAAAGGGTGTTGCAACTGACTCATTCGCTGCAGCCCGATCATGTCGTTCTGTCGGGCGATCTATGCTTTGATGATCCGCAGGAAGAGGTTTATGTGTGGGTCCGCAACCAGATGGAAGAGCTGGGCATCCCCTACGACCTGCTTTCGGGCAACCACGATGATCCCGTTATGATGGCCCGGGTGTTTGACCGGGAGAAACAGTTGCAAGGCGGCGAGCTGTTTTATCAAAAAAAAATAGCTCATCAGGACTTCCTCTTTCTGGATACGACGACCGGGGAAGTTTCCACCCGGCAGTTGAATTGGCTGGAAGAACAGCTAAAAGCATTAGATGAGCCGGCCATGCTGTTTATGCACCATCCACCTTTTCTCAGCAATGTGCCACATATGGACCGCAAATACGCCTTGCAAAACCGGGAGGAAATACAAGAGTTGCTATTCGAGCATCCCTACCCGGTACACATTTTTAGCGGCCATTACCACGTCGACAAAACGGTACAACGCCAAAATGTGATCCTTTACATCACCCCTGCCTGCTTTTTCCAGATTGATCAGCACGAGAAGGACTTTAAAGTGGACCACCGCATACCCGGGCTACGGGAAATCACGCTGGATCACGGAGCCGTACTGACGACGGTAATGTATGCCAGACGGAGAAAAGGACAATAGAATGAAACCCTTCTCCCATCCCGTCACTCTTTGAAGCTTAAACCACTTCTTTTACAGGGCCAATTTGAACAAAATAGAAAATGAACAAATCTCCTCAAGAATTTTCTGACCAGGCCGGTGAGTTGATCTGGCTGGAACGTGCGGTGGAACTGCTCGATGACAGCTTTCGCATCCCCGGTACGCACATCCGCTTCGGCATTGATCCGCTGATCGGGTTGTTTCCCTTGTTAGGCGATATGGTAGGCTTCGCCGTGTCGAGCTTTCTGGTCATTGTGATGGTGCGCAATGGCGCCAGCGGGATGGTACTGGTCAAGATGATCTGGAATGTTCTGCTCGATACGCTGCTTGGCGGTATCCCTATCCTGGGTATCTTTTTTGATGTGGGCTACCGGGCCAACCGGCGCAACCTCAATCTTTTACAGGAATACTATGAAGAGGGCAAACACCAGGGCAGCGCGCGCTGGCTAATCATTACTGTCATCGTCGTACTGATCGCCCTGCTCATTGGGCTGACCATATTTTTCGTCTGGTTGCTTCGCTGGTTGGTGGAGTATCTGAGCGCCTGAATTTCTTTCCTCTGCGACCTCAATATTTTTTGGAAAAATAACTCATTTTTTGGTGACCTAAAGGGCAAAAAGCATCCTTTGCAACGCTATGGTTTTTAGTTTATATTGCTGCGCTAAACACATAATATCTTTACAGGTTACAAAACAAAAAACCTAATCTACAAGTCATTTAAAACGGATTTCCTTTATGGGGAGTATTGTCGTACTCATAGGCGGTCTTGCAAGTATATTGTTGGGCGCCAATCTGCTGGTAGATGGTGCCGGCTCACTGGCAAAAAGATTTAATGTTTCCAACCTCATCATCGGGCTGACCGTGGTGGCTTTTGGTACTTCGACGCCGGAACTGGCCGTCAGCGTTTATTCCGGGCTTACCGGGCAACCGGATATGGCCATCGGCAATGTGGTGGGCAGTAATATTTTCAATGTGATGGTTATCCTGGGGCTGACGGCGCTGGTCCTGCCGATACGGGTGCAGACCAGCACGGTGTTCAAAGAAATCCCCTTCGCAATGCTGGGTGCACTGCTGCTTTTCGCAGGGGTTAATGACCCCTGGATCGACGGCACACAGCCGGCCGTGTTGAGCCGGATTGACAGCATCTTTTTACTCGGTTTCTTCGCCATCTTCATGTATTACATTTTTGAACTGACCAAAAAGCAGGAAACGCTGGAGGTGGAACCGGCCATAGAACAACGCGCTCTGCTACTGTCAGTGCTGCTCCTGATCGGCGGGCTGGTACTGCTCGTGGCGGGCGGGCGATGGACGGTAGACGGGGCGGTGGATATCGCCGCTATGCTGCAGATTGACCCTTCGGTGGTGGCCCTGACCATCGTCGCAACGGGGACTTCCCTTCCGGAGCTGGCAACGTCCATGGTGGCGGCCTATAAAGGAAATAGTGATATGGCCATCGGCAATGTCGTAGGGTCCTGCATCTTCAATGTCTTTATGATTCTGGGTATCGCCGGGCTGGTGCAGCCGCTTACACTGGGCAATATTGATAACGTGGATCTTATTGTTTGTGTCATCTCCGGAATTGCACTGCAGATCTTTGCAATTAATCATCACATTTCCCGGTGGGAGGGAGGATTACTTTTTCTGCTCTACTGCGCTTATGTCGCCTTTCTGTTGTGGTAGGGATGAGAACCGTCTTGCCTTCTTTTCGTGAAATTAGGGAATTACATTGCTGAGGGAGCTTCACAATATGCCCATCGGCTGTATATTGAGGAAAAAAAGCCGAACATCATGTCACTGAAAAACTTGCCACTCTTCATTGCCGGGCCACTTTGGCTATTGCTCATCAGCTGCGACAGCCAGCCGGATCTGGTCGAACTGCGACCGGGAATGGTGATCAAGGAGTCGGTGACCATCAAACCGGGAAGATACGAGCTGAATGCCTCCAAAGATCTCAATCAACCTCTCATCAGTATCATGGGAACGGATATTGTGGTGGATTTTAACGGCGCTGAGCTGCTGGGATCGACTGATACCTCCTTCCCCAGCGAATACCATGGTCTTGCCCTAAGGATAGAAGGAGGTAAAAACATCACTATTCAAAATGCCAGGGTGCGGGGCTACAAAGTCGGCTTGCTGGCCGAAGGGGTGGATAGCTTAAAGGTGCTCGACAGCGATTTCAGCTATAATTATCGGCAGCGACTGGGGAGCATGCGCGAGCGGGAAGATCTTTCGGATTGGTTGAGTTACCACAATAATGAACAGGACGAATGGCTGCGCTATGGCGCGGCGCTGTATTTAAAAAACTGTAAGCAGCCGCTGGTTCGCGGGCTCAGGGTTACCGGCGGACAAAATGGCCTGATGCTGAGCGGCTGCGATGAAGGGCTGTTTTTTAATAATACCATCCATTTCAATTCAGGGGTGGGCATCGGTCTCTACCGTTCCAGCCGCAATAGAATTATGCACAACCGGCTCGACTGGAATGTACGCGGATACAGCCACGGCTTTTATAGCCGCGGACAGGATTCCGCCGGTATCCTTTGCTATGAACAAAGTCAGCAAAATATCTTCGCTTACAATTCGGCCACCCATTCCGGCGATGGCTTCTTTCTCTGGGCCGGGCAACAGACGATGGACAGCGGGGAGGGAGGCTGCAACGACAACATCATATACAGCAACGACTTTTCTTTTGCTCCCACCAACGGCATCGAGGCTACTTTCAGCCGAAATGATATAGTCAATAACCGCATGGAAGGCTGTCGCTACGGCATCTGGGGAGGCTACAGCTATGGCTCCCGCATTATTGGCAATGAACTCATCGATAATGAATACGGCCTGGCTATCGAGCAGGGCAATAAGAATACGATTACTGCCAATTATTTTGAAGGAAATGAAACCGGTGTGCAGCTCTGGGCCCGGGATTCCCAACCCGCCGGCTGGGGCTTCGCCCGCGAGCGCGATGTATCGAGCCGGAATTATGAAATCAGCGACAACGTTTTTAAAAACACGGAAATCCCCCTGGAAATCAGCCGAACCCGGGAAATACTGATCTCCGGCAATACTTTTGTCGACTTCGATCAGCTGCTCGCTGCCGAATATCCCAATGAAGTGCTGCAACTGCGAAATAACACCATGAATCAAACCCTGGGTTGGGGTGACGCTGTGCCCTACCTGGCAGATAACGAAGTGGAGATGAACCACGCAGCCCAAGCCACCGACGCTACGGCCATATACAACAATACACCCGTGCAGCCGCTTCCCGATGGGATGGAGGCTCGGTTGCCGCCGGAAGTGCTCAAAGGACGTTCTTTTATTCTCGTTGATGAGTGGGGACCTTATGACTTCCAACGCCCCTCCGTATGGCTCCGGGGTATAGAAAAAGATAATTATGTCTTCCTCCTTTTAGGCCCTCAGGGTAATTGGAAACTGACGGGCGGCAAAGGCTTTGCCGGCGTAAATCCTAAAACAGGTACCTTTCCGGCTACCGTTACCGCAAAAAAGAAAACGGCCGCCGACCTGCTGCAGCTCGACTTCACATTCATCGGCGAAGCGGTAACCGGGCAGTTTGGCGAAAGCTACCGGCGGGGAACGCCTATCCCATTTACCTTTTTTCGCTACGAATATCCTTTCGACTGGTGGTTGCGGTTCTATGAGTATGGCGAAAAACTCGATCCACTGGGCAATTACGAAGCTTTCCGGCAATTGCGCGAACGAAAAGCAGGCTTTGAAATAGAAACGGATACGCTTGCCTTTACCTGGTGGCGCAGCCCCGGCGGCGGCATCGCCCCCGACCGCTTCGCTACCTTCGCTGAAACAAATTTTGAAATCCCGGAAGGCGTATACCTGCTGTCGGTCACTAGTGACGACGGCCTCCGCCTCTACCTCGATGGGGAAATGCTGATCGATCATTGGAATATTCACACCCCTGCCGTCGATGAAGTTGAAGTCCGCCTCGGCGGTACTCATCGCATCGAAATCGAACACTTTGACGCCACCGGCCTGGCAACCCTGGACTTCCGGCTCAAACCGGTGATCATCAGGAGTGAGGAGCAATAAAGGGCCTCGTCTTCGTGTTACAGAGAGACCGTGCTGACCAGCGCCGGGGAAAGGTGTTCACCGGAAAGAATACAAGCGCTAGTATATATCACAGCAACCATACAACCATGAGCTCCAACAAAGGCACTGTACCGTTAAATATTCATTCACTGGGTAAGAGCAGTGCCGCCATCCGCTCTGACGTGCTGGCGGTGGAGGAGCCTATGGAGATTAAGCTCGCCTTCGGAGCCCTGCAGCGGCGGGAGTTTGCCAGCCTGGCCGTAACGATGCGAACGCCGGGTGATGATTTTGACCTGGCCCGCGGCTTCCTGTTTACCGAAGGAATTATTGGACGCAAAGCGGATATAAGAGCGTTGCGCCATGTTGGGGAGGTGCTGGATCCCCAATCAAGGGAAAATGTGGTGCTGGCCGAGCTGGATCCAGCCTTACGAGTTGATATGACGGGCTTCACCCGGCACTTTTACACCAGTTCCAGTTGTGGAATTTGTGGCAAAGCATCCCTGGATATGGTTCGTACCACCGGCGTGTACCTGTTGCGATCCGGGCATCCGGAGTTCAGCGCAGAAATGCTCTTCCAACTGCCCCGGCGTTTAGAAAAGGCCCAGCGGCTTTTCGCCCATACCGGCGGCATCCATGCAGCAGCTCTTTTCAACACCGAAGGGGAACTTGTGTTGCTACGGGAAGATGTCGGGCGCCACAATGCCCTGGATAAACTGATCGGCGCCGCGCTACAGCGCGACCTGCTCCCACTAAGCGATTATGGTCTGCTGGTCAGTGGCCGCGCCAGTTTCGAACTGGTACAAAAAGCATTCATGGCCGGCCTGCCCCTCCTGGCAGCAGTAGGAGCGGCCTCCAGCCTCGCCGTCGACCTCGCCGTGGAGTGCGGTATGACACTGGTCGGCTTCCTTCGCAATGATCAGGCGAATTGCTATTGTGGAGTTGAACGCATTCGCCGCTGAGAAACTTACCTCGACCTGTTAGTAGAAAGGTAGAAACGGAGGACGGTCGCCCTGCGGGCTTTCCCGGTATAACAGTACTGCTTCGGGCTCTCTTTTTTATTTCCTTTAAATTTTATTGGGTAATATGGGTGTTATTTAAAAGGTTTTTCTTATTTTCATTTAAATCTCAGTCATTTTTAATGCAAAAACAGAGCAGGGCAATATCTGTTGTCACAACAGATACCCTCCTGAGTAATGCTGGAAACAGATCTTTCTCCAAGTCTGATTCAACGGAGTAAAAAGACCATTGTCTGCTATGCAAAAAGAATGACTGGCAAACCTGAATGATCCATGAATATATGCTACCTGATGACTTCCAGTTTACTTTTACTTTTTTCAGCTTCCTCGGGAGTAACTGCCCAGGGAGATAGCAGCCTTGGGATGGTAGATGAAATGCCCGGGCCTTCGTCCGAAACTGCCGAGACTTCGAAAAGCTCCAGGTACTTTGATATTTATGTAGGAAATAAACGGATCGGATCGTACGAAGCGACCATGACCCGGCGGGGCAATACGACTGAATACCGCGCGAAGTCTGAAACAGTGGTTCGCATTATCGGAGAGATCAGAATTGGCTATGACCTGGTCTGTACTTATGAAAATGACATTTTGGTGAAATCCCGGGTGCGATCTTACCGGAATGGCAACCTGAAAAGCGAGACCATCGTCAACTGGACCGGCACGCATTACCTCATTAATAAAGACGGCGATAAGAGTACTGCAAAGACGCCTGTTACCATGAGTAGCATCAAGTTGTATTTCGAGGGGCCACCCAAGGAGCTTAAACAAATATTTTCCGAACGGGAAGGCAGGATGAAGCAGGTCCGGAACGTAGAAGATCAACAATATCTGGTGGCTGACGCCGGAAAAAACCGGGGTACCGAATTCGTCTACAACAATGCCAGGCTGGAAGAGGTCAATATTGCTTTCACTCTGGGCAGTTTTTCCCTAGTCAATCCCAGGTAGAACGGGCCAGCGCCAGCTCTTTACCACCCTGTTCCAGTTGTAGGCGGTGCAGGAAAGTATTCGCATTAACGCGTTGCGACTCGGCGACCACCCGGTCCTGCCAGTGGCATTCGTTACGGTATTGGATGTCCAGTGTCTGAAGCTGTCTTTGTTCCAGCACCTCAGCAGGCAGCACTTCAAGCATCCACTTCAAGTAAAAGGTGTTATTGAGGTGTTTGTTAAAGTCCAGGTCAAAAAAATTGACCTCAAAGTGCTTTTGCTGTTCGGGAGCATCGGGGCGGGGAATCTTATTAGCGGGATGGGGAAGGCACTCGTCGGGCGCGGGCATCTGATCATTCAGGGCCTGTATGGTAGTGGGAATGCGGCTCATCCGTCTCGACCGGGTATCCATAAGCAGCCAGGTAGAGGAGGAGGCGGCAATCTGTCGGCCGCTATCGTCAAAGACGCGGTAATCCCGGTAGGTGAAAAGCCGTTCAAAACCGGCCGGATAGGTGAGTATCGTAATGCGATCGCCGAGTGCCGGCAGCCGCCCAAAGCGCATAGCCTTCCGCATCAGCACCCAGGTGAGGTGTTGTGGCTCCAGGTCCCAGACCGATATTTTCAGATTGATGACATTCTGCATCGCCGCTTCCTGCATCAAACGCACCAGGGCGGGGATGGTGGCGCGTTTGTGATGATCGATCTCATAAGTGCGAATCGTGAAAGTCTCCCTTTGTTGCAGGGAACTGTATTGTTTCATCATATACTATATGGTGTGAGCCCATGAATACCCCAGCGCCGTAAAGGCAAAGATAGATAAAATGAGGCAGGGTCAAATAATGACGGTGTTGACTGACTTCCGGGAATTTTTTTTTTATTTGTTTTATTGAACGATTCTTCCGTGCTCGGTGTCATATAAGCACTTAATATTTCAATGCTCTCCCGTAAGTCAATAAAACAAGCATTTGAAAAATGAAGGGGCCGGCTTTTACCGCCTAATAATTTTAAGCGGGGGTTTGTTTTTTGTCAAAAAACTCCTACCTTTGCAATCGCTTTCGAGCAAGGTATGTCATTTTGGCATTTCCCAGTATTAGGAGAGCCTATTAAAAAACTGTCAATTTAATTTCGAAAAGAATAGCATATGCCTACGATCAATCAACTTGTACGCAAGGGCAGAAAAAAGGTGGTGACGAAGAGTAAGTCGCGCGCCCTGGAAGGCAACCCACAAAAACGTGGTGTTTGTACAAGGGTGTATACGACTACACCAAAGAAGCCGAACTCAGCCCTGCGGAAGGTTACAAAGGTGCGACTGACCAACGGCATCGAGGTAATTGCCTATATTCCGGGAGAAGGGCACAACCTGCAGGAGCACTCCATCGTGCTTGTCCGCGGTGGCCGGGTAAAAGACCTGCCGGGCGTACGTTACACGATTGTTCGCGGCGCACTGGATACCGCCGGGGTGACCGATCGCAAGCAAAGCCGCTCGAGATACGGTACCAAGCGACCGAAGTAAGCAATTATGTTTCACCCTATTCGCGAAACCTCTAATTCAAAAAAATGAGAAAAAGAAAACCAAAATTAAAGCAGCCCTCTCCGGATCCGCGTTACAAAGATACGCTGGTAACGCAGTTCGTCAATAATATGATGCTGCAAGGTAAGAAAGGCGTGGCATTCAAGATTTTCTACGATGCCATGGACATCATCAAAGAAAGAACCAAGCAGGACGAATATCAAATCTGGAAGAAGGCATTAAATAACGCCATGCCTCAGGTAGAGGTACGCAGCCGCCGCATCGGTGGTGCGACCTTTCAGATTCCGACGGAAATTCGCGCCAAGCGCAAAGTCTCAATCGGAATGAAGTGGTTGATTAATTACGCCCGCCAACGCAGTGGCAAAGGCATGGCTGAAAAAATGGCCGCCGAACTAATCGCCGCCAGCAAGGGAGAAGGCGCCGCGGTGAAACGTAAAGAAGATACGCACCGCATGGCTGAGTCGAACCGGGCTTTCGCTCACTTCCGCGTTTAAACCACTTTATTTTAACCATTTAACCTAAATAATCCTTTAAAGGAGTAGTCATGGCAAAGGATCTTAAGTATACTAGAAATATTGGTATTGCGGCTCACATTGACGCCGGCAAGACGACTACTACCGAGCGAGTCCTCTATTACACGGGTATCAGCCACAAAATCGGCGAAGTGCACGATGGCGCTGCTACCATGGACTGGATGGAGCAGGAGCAGGAGCGGGGTATCACCATTACCTCGGCCGCTACCAAAACCTCCTGGCAATGGAAGGATCAAACTTTCTCGATCAACATCATCGATACACCCGGCCACGTTGACTTTACCGTTGAGGTAGAACGCTCGCTGCGTGTTCTCGATGGGGTAGTTGCCTTGTTCTGTGCGGTATCCGGTGTAGAACCTCAATCCGAAACTGTTTGGCGTCAGGCCAATCGATATAATGTACCTCGTATCGGGTTCGTCAATAAGATGGACCGCTCGGGGGCTGACTTTTTCAATGTGGTAAATGACGTCAAAGAGAAGCTGGGCGCCAATGCGGTTCCGCTTCAGGTGCCAATCGGCGCCGAAGAGCGTTTCGAAGGCGTCGTCGATCTCATTTCGGGCGAAGCCCGCATTTGGAATGAGGAGGATATGGGGATGACCTACGAAGTAGTCGATATCCCTGAGGACCTGCAGGACACTATAGACGAATACCGCGAAAAGCTGCTCGAAGCAGTAGCCGAATACGATGAATCGCTGCTCGAAAAATACTTCGAGGATCCGGCAAGTATCTCTGTCGACGAGATCCGCGCAGCTATCCGCGCTGCCGTCATCGATATGAAGATCATTCCGATGATGTGTGGTTCGGCATTCAAAAACAAAGGGGTACAGGCCGTCCTCGATGCCGTTTGTGCATTCATGCCTTCTCCGGTGGATGTTGAAGCCATTACGGGTATCAACCCGGAAACCGAAGAAGAAGAGAAGCGCCGCCCCACCGTTGAAGACCCCTTCGCTGCACTGGCCTTTAAGATTGCTACCGATCCTTACGTCGGTCGCCTGGCCTTTATGCGGGTTTACTCGGGTGTACTCGACGCAGGCTCTTACGTGCTCAATACGCGCACCGATGATAAAGAACGTATCTCGCGTCTGTATCAGATGCACTCCAATAAGCAAAATCCTATTGACCGCGTAGAGGCCGGCGATATCGCTGCCGCTGTCGGTTTCAAGGATATCCGCACAGGAGATACACTCTGCGACCTCGACCATCCGATCATGCTGGAAAGTATGACTTTCCCGGAACCGGTTATCGGTGTCGCCGTAGAACCCAAATCGCAGAAGGACCTTGACAAACTGGGTATGGCCCTGGCCAAACTGGCCGAGGAGGACCCCACCTTCCGCGTACGCTACGATGAAGAAACCAACCAAACCGTTATTAGCGGAATGGGTGAGTTGCACCTGGAAATTATCGTCGACCGCCTCAAGCGTGAGTTCAAGGTCGAGTGTAACCAGGGACAACCACAGGTGAATTACAAAGAAGCGCTGACCAACACCGTGGATCACCGCGAGCGCCTGAAGAAGCAGTCCGGCGGCGCCGGTCTGTTTGCCGACATGCAATTTGAGCTCGGCCCGGTCGATGAGGAATTCAAAGAAACGGAAGAGTTCCAGGAAGGCAAAACGCGTCTTCAGTTCGAGTGGGATATCACTGGCGGTTCGATTGATAAGAACTTCCAGAAGCCTATCCGCGATGGTTTCACGGCCATGATGGACGCCGGCATTCTGGCCGGCTACGCTATCGACAGCATGAAAGTACGCGTCTACGACGGTGGTATGCACGCGGTGGACTCCAAACCGATCGCCTTTGAACTTTGTGCCAAGGACGGCTTCCGCGCCGCTGCGCCCAAAGCTAAGCCGGTGCTGATGGAGCCCATCATGAAGCTCGAAGTCGTAACGCCTGAAGAATACGTAGGACCGGTCATCGGCGATCTTAACCGTCGCCGCGGCCTACCCAAAGGACAAGCGCCCCGCGCCGGTGGCGCCGTTGCTATCCAGGCCGATGTGCCGCTGGCCGAAATGTTCGGCTACGTCACTACACTGCGTACAATCACCTCCGGACGCGCCAGCTCGACCATGGAGTTCTCGCACTTTGCGCAGGCTCCCGACAGCATCGCCAAGGAGATCATCGAAAAAGCAAAAGGCGAAGTAAAAGTATAATTTTCACCAGTTGAAAAGTTGAAGGCCCGGGCGTTTCGGCCTTAGCCAAAATACCCGGGCCGGCAGCTTTCAGCAAACTTAGTTCCTAACAAGGCATGAATCAGAAAATTAGAATCAAACTCCGTTCCTACGACCACAACCTGGTCGATAAGTCGACGGAGAAAATCGTGAAGACGGTACGCAACAGCGGTGCTGTTGTAACTGGCCCGATTCCGCTGCCCACCGAGAAGAAAATCTTTACCGTGCTCCGTTCTCCGCACGTCAATAAGAAAGCTCGTGAGCAGTTCCAGTTACGCACCCACAAACGCCTCATCGAAATTTACACGCCCACCCAGAAGACAGTAGATGCCCTGTCCAAACTGGAACTGCCAAGCGGCGTTGACATTCAGGTGAAACTGACTTAATTTTTTATAGAAGTCAGATACCAGATACGAGATTTCAGACTTGCAGCTTGCGCTGTAAATGTGGTAGTGCCACGTCGTCTATAAGTCTTGCCCTTAAATCGGTGCCTCTGATGGCAGCTGCGGCAATTCATTCCCTGGACGCTTTCCGGCAACCTGATCACCGTCTGATGTCTGGCATCTGAAATCTGAAATCTAAAAGGAAATCAGATGAACGGATTAATCGGTAAGAAAATTGGAATGACCAGCGTATTTGATGCGACTGGCAATAATGTGGCCTGCACCGTAATCGAAGCCGGCCCCTGCGTCGTCACGCAGGTTAAGACAGAGGAGTCGGACGGCTACTCTGCTCTGCAAATCGGTTTCGGTGAAGCGAAGGCCAAAAACACATCCCAAGCTCTCCTGGGGCATTTCGACCAAGCCAAAACAGGTCCTAAACACCAGGTGGTTGAATTTCGCGATTTTAACATCGTCGAAAAAGTCATTGGTGATATTATTAAAGTTGACGAAGTATTCGCGGAAGGCGACCTGGTCAACGCTGTTGGAACCACTAAAGGGAAAGGATTTCAGGGTGTCGTAAAGCGCCACGGTTTTCGCGGTGTCAACGACGCTACCCACGGCCAGCATAACCGGCAGCGAGCTCCCGGTTCTATCGGCGCTGCTTCTTATCCTGCACGGGTTTTTAAAGGAATGCGCATGGGCGGCCGCACCGGCGGCAAACGCGCCAAAATCCAAAATCTCCAGGTCCTCAAGGTCTTTCCGGAGAAAAACCTGGTCCTCGTTAAGGGCGCCGTTCCCGGCCGTAAAGGAGCTTACGTCATCTTAGAAAAATAATTCGGCGGTCATCCGGTTTACTGAACTGCTTTTCTGCCGGCTTCTTTCCGGTCAGCGATCATTGCAAGTACAACTGGATACCCGGGTAAAAAAAATGAATAAAATGAAACTCGAAGTTCTCAATATCCAAGGTGAAAGTACCGGCAGATCCGTCGAACTACCCGAGAACATCTTTGGTATCGAGCCCAACGAGCACGCGGTCTATCTGGCGGTGAAACAGTACCAGGCCAACCAGCGGCAAGGTACTCACAAAGCAAAGGAACGCAACGAGATTGCAGGTTCAACCCGCAAGATCAAGCGCCAGAAAGGAACCGGTACCGCTCGTTTCGGCGATATCAAAAACCCGATCTTCCGGGGAGGCGGCCGCATCTTTGGCCCCCGTCCGCGTAAGTATACGGTTCGGCTGAATAAAAAGACAAAACGCCTGGCTCGTAAATCGGCACTGGCCAATAAAGCCAATGCCGGCCAGATCGTGATCGTCGAGGATTTTTCCTTCGAAGCGCCGAAAACCAGCGAATACCTCAATATTCTGAACAATCTCAAACTGAATGGTCAGAAAACAGTCCTGGTTACCGGTGATTTTGAAAAGGAAGTATACCTGTCCAGCCGCAATCTGAAAGGCGTCGATGTCGTTCGCGCCGTAGATCTGAACACCTACGATATACTCCAAACCGGAACACTGGTGCTTTCAGAAGGCTCGGTTGAGAAGATCGTTAATTCATTTGCAAACTAAACTAGATATGCGCACCCGCTCCTGAGAAACCGCCCGGTTGGGACGGCTATCGACGGAAGAGGTGGAATATCCGGAAACGAATAATATCATGGCAAAGGAAATTCTCATAAAGCCGATCATCTCGGAAAAAGCAGAACTCCTCACGGAAGATCTCAATAAATACAGCTTTATCGTTAATCGTAAAGCCAACAAGATCGAAATCAGAAAGGCCGTGGAAGGCATGTACAACGTACAGGTCGAGTCGGTCAATACGATGGTGATGCCGGCCAAATTAAAAAGCCGTACTACCCGCTCCGGTATCCTTCAGGGCCGTGTGCCTGCCTATAAAAAAGCAGTCGTTACCCTGGTGGAAGGAGAGGAAATCGATTTCTTCGGAGACTTGTAAAAAGGAATGAAGGATTGAACAGCTTTTTCAATCCTCTGTGTCCGCCGCCGGCGGATAATCCTTCAATCATTTTAGGGAAAACGTCGACGGTGGGTACTCCGGCCCGATGGTCGACGACAAACATTCATAGCAATGGCAGTTAAAAAATACAATCCGGTTACTCCCGGCTCGCGCTATCGCATCGGGAATGCCCATTCGGAACTAACGACCAGCAAACCTGAAAAAAGCCTGCTGGCGCCGATGAAGAAAACCGGCGGCCGCAACAGCGACGGCCGTATGACGGTTCGGCAGCGCGGCGGCGGTCACAAACGCCGCTACCGGATCATCGATTTCAAACGGGAAAAAGATGATCTGAAAGCCACGATACGAACCATCGAATACGATCCAAACCGCAGTGCCTGGATCGCAATGGTGGAATACGAAGATGGAGAAAAGCGTTACATCATCGCTCCGGAAGGCCTGAAAGTAGGCGACGAAATCATGTCGGGAGAAAATGCTTCTCCCCTGATCGGCCATGCCATGTATCTGCGCAACATTCCACTCGGTTCAACGGTGCACGCCATCGAAATGACACCTGGAAAAGGCGCCGCTCTGGCACGCAGCGCCGGCACCTATGGAATCCTCATGGGACGGGAAGGCAAGTACGCCATCGTCAAACTACCCAGCGGAGAAGTGCGTCGCGTGCTGCAAACCTGCAAAGCGACCATAGGCTCTACGTCCAACCCTGATCACGGGTTGAGTATCCTCGGAAAAGCCGGCCGCAAACGCTGGAAAGGCCGTCGTCCGCGCGTAAGAGGGGTAGCAATGAACCCGGTCGATCACCCAATGGGTGGCGGCGAAGGCAGAGCCTCCGGCGGACATCCGCGCTCGCGTACAGGCGTGATGGCAAAAGGACAAAAAACGCGCAAGCGTAAAAAATCGTCTAACCGCCTGATCATCTCCAGAAGGAAAACTAAAAATAAATAATCCGTAATCGGGAAATCCACTAATCATGGCAAGATCAATTAAAAAAGGACCTTACGTTTTTCACAAACTGCAGGAAAAGGTCGAAAAGGCAAAAGAGACTAAGAAGAAGACCGTGATCAAAACGTGGTCCCGCGCTTCGATGGTTATTCCGGATATGGTCGGTGAAACAATCGCCGTACACAATGGAAAAACTTTTGTGCCGGTCTTTATCACCGAAAATATGGTGGGACACAAACTGGGAGAATTCGCCCCGACGCGGAACTTCCGCGGCCACGCCGGTAACCGCAGGCGCTAACCGCCACCACCGGCATCTTCATCATTAACCTATTTCCATCGCACGCGAAGTCATTCGCCGGTGGCAAAAGAAGATCCTTCTTTGGTAAAATATTAATGATCGTCAAAGAAGTAAAACGACAAGAAAATGGAAGCAGTAGCTAAGCTCAGAAATGTACCGATGTCAGCACGCAAAATGCGTCTGGTCGTCGATAATATCCGTGGCAAAAATGTTATAGAAGCACTGACCATCCTTCGCTTTACCAAGAAGGAGGCCGCTTCCTGGCTGGAAAAGGCCCTTCTTTCGGCTATCGCCAACTGGGAGCATAAGCTTGATAACCTGGAAAATGCCGATGACTACAACCTGGTCATCAAAACGGCCTACGCCAACGAAGCCGGTATGCTCAAACGCTTTCGCCCGGCACCGCACGGCCGCGCACACCGCATTCGCAAACGCTCCAGTCACGTAACCATCGTGGTGGAAAATCGCATTCCACTAGAGACCACTGATGCGGAGGATTTTGCCGAGATCGAAGAAATTGAAACGGAAGAGACATCCGAAGAATAAGTATTTAAATTTAATCAATCACCATAGCAGATATGGGTCAGAAGACAAATCCAATTGGTAATCGCTTAGGAATCATCAGAGGTTGGGAATCCAACTGGTTCGGCGGTAAAGACTTTGCCGAAAAAGTGGTGGAGGACGAACAGATCCGCACCTATCTTATGGCACGGGTACAAAAGGGCGGTATCGCTCGTATTATTATCGAGCGTACCCTCAAACGCATCACCATCACCGTGCATACCTCCCGTCCCGGTATTATTATCGGGAAAGGTGGGCAAGAGGTTGACCGCATCCGGGAAGAGCTCAAAAAGCTGACCGGTAAAGATGTGCAGATCAACATCGTGGAGATCCGCAAACCGGAGCTGGACGCCAACATCGTTGCCGAATCGGTCGCCAAACAACTCGAAGCACGGATCAATTACCGCCGTGCTATCAAAATGGCGATTCAGTCCACCATGCGCGCCGGCGCCGAAGGCATTAAAGTCCGCATCTCAGGTCGTCTGAACGGCGCTGAAATGTCGCGCTCAGAAGAATATAAAGAGGGAAGAACTCCCTTGCACACTTTCCGCGCCGATATTGATTATGCGCTCAAAGAGGCGTTTACCGTTTACGGTAAGATCGGCGTGAAAGTCTGGATCTGTAAAGGAGAAGTACTCGGCAAGCGCGACCTGTCGCCCAATGTCGGTGTATCTCAAAAGGAAAAAGGCCGTGGTGGTCGCCGCGGTGGCGGTGGTGGCGGTGGACGTGGACGCGGACGCAGAAGGTAAGCTGCCTTTCCGGAAATCAACCGGGCGTCTTCTTCCATTGGATCGTTTTCTGACTGAGTCGGCTTTATAAAAGTCGAACAATACTTCGATTATATAAAAAAAATGCCGTACCTTTGCCGAGCTTTTTCGGGACGAAGCCAGTGTACGGCATTTTTTTCTGACAAAAAAGCTAAATTTTAGACCAATGTTACAGCCTAAAAGAACGAAATACCGCAAGCAGCAGAAAGGGCGGAATAAAGGCTTGGCGCATAGAGGCAGCCGGCTTTCATTCGGCGCCTTCGGCCTGAAAGCTATCACGGCCGGCCGCATCACCAACCGCCAGATCGAAGCTGCCCGTATCGCCATGACGCGCTACATGAAGCGGGAAGGCAAAGTTTGGATCCGGATTTTTCCCGATAAGCCGATCACGGCCAAGCCGCAGGAAGTGCGGATGGGTAAAGGTAAAGGCGCACTGGATCACTACGTAGCAGTGGTAAAACCCGGCCGTATCATGTTCGAGATCGGTAGTGTTGACTACGAGACCGCTGCTGAAGCCCTGCGCCTGGCGGCTCAGAAGCTGCCCGTTCTGACGAAGGTGGTGGTTCGTCCGGATTACCAGGAAGGAGAGTAAAGTCGCTGCTACAGATACTAAGCTGCCCGGCAGTTAAAGTCTGGTGTAGTGTTTATATATGTTATTCTTTGCACCATTAATAATTTGTTGAAATGGCAACCAAGAAGTTTTTAGAGCTTCAGGATTTTTCTGATCAGGACCTGGAGAGCGAACTGGAAGAAACCCTGGCGCAATACCGAAAGCTGAAGTTCGATCACGCCACTAAGGGTTTGGAAAATCCGATCGTGCTGCGCGAAATACGCCGGGATATTGCCCGCCTGAAGACGGAGATCCGTCGCCGGGAACTGGAGCAGGCCCCCAAAGAACAGTTGGAAAAGCGTTCGAAAACCAGAGCGAGAAGACGTCGCGAAAAATAAGCAGCCTCTATCAATTCAAATAGTTCAACCAGCAGTTGTGGTTTGTATGGCCGGGCTGCTTCCTGCAAATAGAAAATGAAATGACAGATAGAAATCTCAGAAAAACGAGAATCGGGATTGTGACCAGCAACAAGATGGAAAAAACCATCTCTGTCAGTGTAGAACGTCGCCTGCGTCACCCCATCTATGGTAAGTTTGTCAAAAAAAGCAAAAAGTTCACCGCGCACGACGAAAAGAACGACTGCAACATCGGCGATATGGTCCGCATCATGGAAACCCGCCCGATGAGCAAGCGGAAGCGCTGGCGCCTCATCGAGATCCTCGAACGTGCTAAGTAAAACTTTGCAGTTGTCCGGGAACTATTTGAACCAACTTTTAATTTAGCCATCGGCGATTTGTGCACGCGATCTCTGACCATTAGCCGTCATATCGATAACCATAAATCGCGCTAAAAATAAACGAGTCATGATTCAGCAAGAAAGCAGACTCCGGGTAGCAGACAACAGTGGAGCCAAAGAAGTGCTCTGCATCCGCGTCCTGGGAGGTTCCAAGCGACGCTACGCCTCGATCGGTGACCAGATCGTCGTCTCTGTAAAAGTGGCTACGCCCGGCGGCGTCAAGAAAGGTACGGTGAGTAAAGCCGTCGTTGTACGGACTAAAAAAGAAATTCGTCGTCGCGACGGATCCTACATCCGCTTTGACGATAATGCCGTCGTACTGCTTACGGCTCAGGATGAACCCCGCGGCACCCGTATATTCGGGCCCGTCGCCCGCGAATTGCGCGAAAGAGATTATATGCGCATCGTCTCGCTGGCTCCTGAAGTGCTCTGAGAGCAATCGCAGAGGCTCCTCAAGTCAGAGGCAAGCGTCCTGATTTTTAATTGATTTGAAAAAAAGGAGGCCGCAAACAGGGCTTCCGGTTAATAGAAAAAAAACCATGGCAAAGCAAGGAAATACTGGCAATAAACGTTTTGCTCCCAAACTGCATGTCAAAAAGGGAGACAAGGTAGTGGTCATTGCCGGAGCCTACAAAGACCGTACGAAAGTGCGGGAAGTACTCGAGGTATTTCCCGAAAAAAAACGCGCTATCGTCGATGAGGTCAATATGGTCAAGAAACATACCAAAGCGACTCAAGACAATCCGGGAGGCATTCAGGAAGTGCCCGCCCCCATTCACATTTCCAACCTGATGTTGGTGGACCCGAAAACCGGAGAACCTACCCGCACCGGGAGAAAAGAGGATGAGGAAGGAAATTTGATTCGTTATTCAAAGAAATCCGGTGAAATCATTAAGTGATGAGTTATATACCTAAGTTACAAAAGAAATACCAGGAAGAAGTAGTGCCTGCGCTGATGGAGCAGTTCCAGTACAGTAGTATTATGGAGGTGCCTCGCCTGAAAAAGATTGCTATTAATCAGGGTATCGGTGAAGCTACTCAGGATAAGAAGCTGGTCGATAATGCGATCGCGGAAATGTCTATCATCGCAGGTCAGCAAGCTGTTCCTACCCGCGCCAAGAAATCGATCTCTAACTTTAAGTTGCGGGAAGACATGACCATAGGTGCGCGCGTTACCCTGCGTAAAAGCCGTATGTACGAATTCCTCGACCGCCTGATTAACGTAGCACTGCCGCGTGTTCGCGATTTTAGAGGCATCAATGATAAAAGCTTCGATGGACGCGGGAATTATTCCATGGGCATTACCGAACAGATCATTTTTCCGGAGATCGACCTGGACAAGGTGAGCAATATAAACGGCATGGATGTCACCTTCGTTACGACGGCCAGAACAGACGCCGAAGCATTGGCGTTGCTCAAAGCACTGGGCATGCCGTTCCGGAATCAACGATAATATTTATATCAGTATAAAATTTTCAACTTACAATGGCTAAGAAATCAATCATCGCACGGGAAAAGAAGAGAGAGCAGATGGTAGCCAAATACGCCGCACTTCGCAAAAAGCTGAAGGAGGAAGGTCGCTGGGAAGAACTCGACAAGCTTCCCCGCAACTCCAACCCGATTCGCCTGCACAACCGCTGCAAGCTGACCGGCCGCCCCAAAGGCTATATGCGTCAATTCGGCATCTGCCGTAACAAGTTCCGTGAAATGGCGCTCGACGGTAAGATCCCGGGCGTTACTAAGGCAAGCTGGTAAATACAGTACCCGAAAAATAATTCGCCACAGTGATGGCGTCAGGCGCCCATAAATGCAGGCGCAATCTATTTTTTAACAGCTGGCAAGGTTCCCGCGTACACTATATCATGGAAAACCGGTCGGCGCAACCATTGGAAAATGGCAGTTACAGATCCTATTGCAGATTACTTGACCCGCATTCGCAACGGGCAGCAGGCAAGGCACCGCGTGGTAAATATTCCCGCCTCTAATCTGAAAAAGAATATTACTAAAATCCTTTACGATCAGGGCTACATCCTGAAATATAAGTTTGAAGAGGGCACCGGCAAAGGTAATCAAGGCCTTATCAAAATCGCCCTGAAATACGATCCGCAGACCAAACAACCGATTATCCGGAAACTTGGGCGCATTAGCAAGCCCGGCCTGCGCAAATATGCTAAGGCTGACGAATTGCCGCGCGTCATTAACGGATTGGGCGTGTGCATCGTTTCCACTTCTCAAGGACTCATGACGGATAAGCAAGCCCGGGAGGAACACGTCGGAGGCGAACTGCTCTGCTACATATACTAAAAGGATGATAGATCTCATTCGTATTCGATCAGCTCTAAAATTTTGAAAAATGTCAAGGATAGGTAAAGCGCCGATAAATATTCCCGATAAAGTGGAGATCGATATCAGCAAGGGCAACATGGTTACGGTCAAAGGCCCTAAGGGAGAACTGAAACAGCAGGTGAGTCCCGATCTCATCCTTAAAATAGAAGACGGGGTGCTCAACATCGAGCGGCCAACCGAGCAAAAGCGCCACAAAGCATTGCACGGCCTGTACCGGGCCATCCTTCAGAACCTGATAGAAGGAGTCACCGTGGGCTTCGTCAAGGAGCTGGAATTGGTAGGCGTCGGTTACCGGGCTGAAAACATGGGCCAGTTGCTGCAGCTGACGGTAGGGTATTCGCACCCAATCTACTTCATGGTTCCCGATGAAGTGAAAGTGGAAACCAAGATGGAAAAAGGGAAAAGCCCGCTCGTCCGTCTGGAAGCCATCGACAAGCAACTCATCGGTCAAATTGCTGCGAAGATCCGTTCTTTCCGCAAGCCGGAACCGTATAAGGGTAAAGGTATTCGCTTCACGGGCGAGCAGATCAGGCGCAAAGCCGGAAAAACGGCAGGTAAGTAAACCGCGCCGCTTATTTAATACTATTATAGAAGGACTTTGGGTTTTGTTACGACTCTCGCCGGGTCAAGGCGCTACACTAAAGTCAAAAAGAAAATAGGATCATGTCAGTTTCTAAATTGTCGAGAAGAAAGCGTATTCATTACCGGATTCGCAGAAATATCCGGGGAACGGTCGCGCGTCCGCGTTTGAGTGTTTTTCGCAGCAACCGCTTTATCTATGCACAGCTTATTGACGACTTGAGCGGTCATACGCTCTGCACCGCCGATTCGCGCGAGGATTCTATCCCCAAAGAAGGTAACAAGACTGATCACTCCCGGCACGTCGGTAAATTACTGGCCGAACGGGCTAAAGAGGCGAACATTGAACACGTCGTCTTCGATCGCAGCGGTTATCTGTACCACGGCCGGGTGAAAGCTCTGGCTGAAGGTGCCCGTGAAGGAGGTCTTAAATTTTAAAAACGTTGTTCCGCTCGAGTTTTACTGACGAACAACGCGTGCTCAGGAACACAGAAAAATTTTCAAATAATGGCTAAAAGAAGCTCTAATAGGGTAAAACCCGCAGAAACCGATCTGAAAGAGAAGCTGGTCAACCTCAACCGGGTAGCCAAAGTAACCAAAGGTGGTCGTACCTTTAGTTTTGCGGCTATCGCAGTGGTAGGGGACGGCAAAGGCACTGTCGGTCACGGCCTGGGTAAGGCCCGCGATGTGTCGGAGGCCATCTCTAAAGCGGTTGACAACGCCAAAAAGAACCTGATCAAGGTTCCGCTCCATGAGGGGACAATCCCCCACGAACAGAAAGGAAAATACGGTGCCGGCAAGGTACTGATCAAACCGGCTGCCGACGGTACCGGTGTGATTGCCGGTGGTGCGATGCGCGCCGTGCTGGAAATCGCCGGCGTACACAATGTACTGGCTAAATCCATGGGATCGTCCAACCCCCACAACGTGGTTAAGGCGACGATCGATGCGCTTTCCAAGCTGAGAAGCCCGATGGAAGTTGCCCGTCAACGCAGTATCTCGATGGAAAAATTATTTAATGGATAACAGCAGTGGTTAAGGCTAGCCCTTTTTCCGCTCAAAAAAGCTCCGGACCAATGGGTAAGATCAAAGTTACACAGGTGAAGAGCACCATCGACCGTCCTAAAAAACAAAAGGACACGATCAAGGCGCTAGGTTTGCGCCGGATCAATCATAGCGTGGTTCACGAAGAAACCCCCCAAATACAGGGGATGTTGAAAAAAGTGGAACACCTGATTTCGGTCGAAAAAGTGTAAATTATCTCCTCCCGATTACCATCGGGAGTTATTTTTATTGTTAATTTTCCGTGCGAAAAGTTTTCGCCACAGCGGTATAAAAATATTGTAGAGCAATGGACTTACATAATCTAAAGCCTGCCAAAGGTTCCGTGAAGAACAGAAAGCGCATTGCCAGAGGACAAGGCTCTGGCTACGGAGGAACCTCTACACGGGGTCATAAGGGCGCCAAGTCCCGCTCTGGCTACAAAATCAAACGCAACTTTGAAGGTGGCCAGATGCCGCTGCAAATGCGGCTGCCCAAACGCGGTTTCAACAACCCCAACCGACAGGCTTACGTTCCACTGAATCTTGGCCGCCTGCAGGCGATCGCCGATAAATACAACCTCGATACCATTGACCAGGAAACCCTCGTTGCCAACGGTATTGTCCGCAAAGGTGATAAAATCAAGATCCTGGGTAGTGGCGAGCTGACGAGTAAGCTGGCGGTAAGCGCCCACGCTTGTTCTGCCAGCGCCAAAGAAGCGATTGAGAAACTTGGAGGAAGTGTTAATCTTGTTTAAAACGTAGCAATGAAAAAGTTAATCACCACCCTACAGAATATCTGGAAGATTAAGGAATTGCGTAACCGGATTCTGTTTACGCTGGGGATGCTGTTCGTATTCCGTTTCGGCTCCTACGTAGTACTGCCGGGCGTCATTCCTTCCGTGCTGGAAAATGCAGCCAATCAGGGATCGCCTAACGACCTGCTGGGACTGATTAACGTCTTTACCGGAGGCGCGTTTAACAACGCCGCTATCATGGCGCTGGGAATTATGCCTTATATCACGGCATCGATTATCATCCAGTTGCTCGGCTTTGCCGTTCCCTATTTTCAGCGCCTTCAGCAGAAGGAAGGCGAGTCGGGTAGAAAGAAAATCAATCAGATTACCCGTCTGCTAACCGTTGCAATTACCTTGGTACAGGGTGGCGGTTACCTGACTTACATCAACAGCCTCGGCGCTGTCGATCCTTCTATACCGACAGGGATCTTCTGGTTCTCGAATATTATTATTCTAACTACCGGAACTATTTTCGCCATGTGGCTGGGCGAACGCATCACCGATCGTGGTATCGGCAATGGTGTTTCCCTGCTGATTACCGTAGGTATCATCGCCGCACTACCGCAGGCTTTCATATTCGAATTCCAGTCACAGCTGGCTAGTAACGGCCTCATCATCTTTGTTCTGGAAATCGCCGCCCTTTTCGTGGTGGTCATGGCCACCATCCTGATCGTGCAGGGCGTCCGTAAAATCCCTATTCAGTTTGCCAAACGCATGGTGGGCCGCGGCTCCAATCAGATGCCGGCTGCCGGCGTCCGGGATTACATCCCGCTCAAAGTGAATGCCGCCGGGGTAATGCCGATCATTTTCGCCCAGGCACTCATGTTTCTGCCGGTCACCGCCGCCCAGTTTGTCGGCGGGGGAGGTACCGATGTGGAGGCAAGTTGGCTGCTGCGCGAGCTGAACGACTTTACCTCGCCAATGTATAACGTCATCTACTTTGTTATGGTGGTGCTGTTTACCTACGTATACACGGCTCTGCTGGTGAATCCACAGCAATACGCCGAATACCTGAAACGGCAAAATGCCTTTATTCCCGGCGTAAAACCGGGTAAACCCACAGCCGATTTCATCGATGCCGTTACCACCCGCATCACCCTGCCGGGATCTATCTTTTTGGGCCTCATCGCCATTATGCCGGCCTTCGCTGCCGCCTTCGGTGTTAATCAGGCCTTCGCGATGTTCTTCGGGGGGACTTCCCTCCTGATCCTGGTGGCAGTAGTGCTCGACACCCTGCAGCAAATCGAAAGCCACCTGCTCATGCGTCGCTACGACGGCCTCGTCAAATCGGGACGCATACAGGGCAGAAGCCGGGTACAGGGTATTGGTGCTAGTATGTAGTAGCTCGGATGACAGGCGAATTGAAGAAACAGGTGATTCACGCTTGCTAAAAGCCGAATCTCCTCAATTGGTTGGTCGGTATCTGCCGGCCAACCAATTGAAATTAATATAAAAAGGAACCAAAGAACGCTGAGAGAGCGTTTACAGCCCGTAAACAGCGGGCTTAAACAATTTTTAGCCCCAGGTAGTTATATGGAAGGTTTTACTAACTGGACAGACGGAGAAGTAATCGCGAATGGTTTTTTATAAAACGCAAGAAGAAATTGAGCTGATCAGGAAAAATTGCCTGCTGGTGTGTAAAGCACTCACCGAAGTGGCCAGCATCATCCGACCCGGGGTCAGCGGAGCTGAAATTGATAAGGCAGCGGAAACCCTTATTCTGGATCATCACGCAAAACCGGCATTTAAAGGATATCGCGGCTTTCCTGCAACCTTGTGTGTATCGGTGAACGAACAGGTTGTTCATGGTATTCCAAGCAAGGAACAGGTCTTTAAAGAGGGCGATATCGTCTCTGTTGATTGTGGCGTTCAGATGAACGGCTATTTCGGCGACGCCGCCTATACTTTCCTCCTGGGAGAATTACCGGAGGAAGTGATGGAGTTGTGCCGCGTGACCAATACGGCTTTGCACCTGGGAATAGAACAGGCAGTGAGCGGAAACCGCATCGGCGATGTGGGATACGCAATCCAGAATTATGTGGAACGGAATCACAAGTACGGGGTCGTCAGAGAACTGGTCGGCCACGGACTGGGCCGGTCGCTGCACGAATCACCGGAAGTCCCTAACTACGGGCGCCGGGGCAGAGGTCTGTTGTTGAAAGAAGGCTTGGTGATCGCCATCGAACCCATGGTCAACCTGGGTAAAAAAGAGGTGCACACGGCACCCGATGGCTGGACGGTATTCGCCAGAGATCGCCAACCCTCTGCTCATTATGAGCACACCGTAGCAGTAGGAAAGGACAAGGCTGATATCCTGTCGGATCACCGGCCTATCGAAGCGGCAATCCGTAAAAATGATAACGTCCGGGAAGTGATTTTAAAATCGGTAACGGCTTAATACCGCTGCCTATTGTTATTAAATTGAATGATTTTTGTGTAAAGAGCGTGGAAAGTCATTTATTTTTCCTATCTTTGCACTCCGAAATTTTAGACTATGTCTAAGAAAAACTTGATTAAACAGGACGGGATTATTGAAGAAGCTTTGTCCAATGCCATGTTCCGGGTACGGCTGGAAAATGATCATCAGATCATTGCCACCATCTCGGGAAAAATGCGCATGAATTATATCCGGATTTTGCCGGGAGACAAAGTTGCAGTGGAAATGTCGCCCTACGACTTGACACGGGGCCGTATCACTTACCGCTACAAGTAATGCTATCCTGAAAATTTGAAAAGCAGTATAACCATGAAAGTTAGAACTTCCGTAAAAAAGCGTTCTGCTGACTGCAAAATCGTCAGAAGAAAAGGCAGGGTTTACATTATTAATAAGAAGAACCCCAAGTTCAAACAACGTCAAGGTTAATCTTTAATTCAGAAATACAATTTTGGATTGGCGATTATCCACGAGCTCCGCTCTCCGCTGAGGATGTACGAGCCAGGCGATAATCGCGAATCTGAAATTTAATAAATTTCAAACTGAGTATGGCTCGTATCGCAGGTGTCGATTTACCTAGAAAAAAACGAGGCGTTGTAAGTCTGACCTATATCTTCGGCATAGGTCCTTCTTCGGCCAAAACTATCCTGGAGAAAGCAGGGATAGATGAAAGTATCATCGTAGAAGACTGGACAGATGATAACATCCGGGAAATTACCCGCATCATCTCTGATGACTTCAAAGTAGAAGGGGAGCTCCGTTCACAGGTGCAGATGAATATCAAGCGCTTGATGGATATCGGATGCTACCGTGGCTTGCGGCACCGCAAAGGCCTTCCGGTTCGGGGGCAGCGCACCCAGACTAATGCGCGTACCCGCAAAGGTAAGCGCAAGACGGTAGCGAACAAGAAGAAGGTGACGAAGTAATCCATACCTAATCCAATAATCGACTAACGAAATGGCAAAGGCAAAGGGAAAAGGAGGTAAAGCCTCTAAGAAAGCTAAAAAGCTAAATATCTCCGTGCAGCCGGAAGGCTATGCATATATAAAGGCCAGCTTTAACAATATCATCATCTCGATGACCAATAAGCAAGGGCAGGTCATCTCCTGGGCATCGGCTGGTAAAGCCGGATTCCGGGGGTCAAAGAAGAATACCCCTTATGCAGCACAGATCGCCGCCTCGGAGGCTGCCAAAACAGCTTATGACGCCGGTATGCGCACCGCTGAGATTTTCGTGAAAGGCCCGGGTTCAGGCAGAGAAGCCGCCATCCGTGCGGTGGATGCCGCCGGTATCAAGGTGACCAAAATTAAGGACGTAACGCCGGTGCCCCACAACGGCTGCCGCCCGCCCAAGCGCAGAAGAGTATAATTTAAACAGTATCCGGTAGGCCGGTTCCGCCTTCGTGAATCGCTTCTACCAAATTCAATAGAAAATTGTTGATCCACAATGGCTAGATATACTGGTCCTAAAACAAAAAAGGCAAGATCTTTCGGAGAGCCGATCTTCGGCTACAGCAAAGCGTTCGAAAAAAAGAAGTATCCGCCCGGTCAGCACGGCAATACTCGCAGAAGACGCCAAAAATCCGATTATGCCTTGCAGTTACAGGAAAAGCAAAAGGCGAAGTACACCTACGGTGTGCTGGAGCGCCAATTCCGAAACCTGTTCGAAACTGCTAACAGTAAAAAAGGCGTAACCGGGGAAGTACTGCTCCAATTGCTGGAAGCCCGGCTTGATAATACGGTGTTTCGACTCGGTTTGGCACCGACTCGCCGCGCCGCCCGTCAGTTGGTCTCCCACAAACATATCACCGTCAACGGCGTGCTGACCAATGTGCCTTCTTGCCAGCTCCGCCCCGGCGATGTTGTCGGCGTGCGTGGAAAATCACAAAGCCTGAAAGTCATTCGCGAAAGTGTGCAAAGCAAATCCGATGTGCGCAAGTTCCAGTGGTTGGAATTTAACCCCGATAAAAAACAGGGCAAATTCCTGGAATATCCTGAACGGGAAAGTATTCCTGAAAAAATCAACGAACAGCTCATCGTCGAACTGTATTCAAAGTAATACTGGTTTTGGCAGCCCTCCTACAGCGCGCGGGCTGTCAAAATCACTTAGCTGATAACCTGCCTGGCCAATATTTCGCCAAGGCGGGTTTTATCACATGAGAAAACGGGTAACTGCAATAGTTGCCACACTCAAAAACCAAACCGGAACACTCCTTTCAACGTTTCAACTAAGTTAGCTTATGAGCATCTTAAATTTCCAGAAGCCTGACAAGATTGTGATGCAAAAGTCCGACGACTACGAAGGACTCTTTGAATTCAAACCCCTTGAGCCAGGTTTCGGTCAAACTGTCGGTAACTCTCTGCGGAGAGTTCTGCTCTCTTCCCTGGAAGGGTTTGCTATCTCCGCCGTCCGCATCGCCGGCGTCGATCACGAGTTTGCAACCATCCGCGGGGTAGTGGAAGATGTTGTCGATATCGTGCTGAACCTCAAACAGGTTCGCATCAAGCAAGTGGTAAGTGATGAAGAAATATCCAGCGAGAAAGTATACCTGACCATCAGTGGTAAAGAGGAATTCCATGCCGGTGATATCGAGGAACACACCAATGCTTTTAAGGTGATGAACCCCGATCTGCTTATCTGCACCATGGAACCCTTCGTCAACCTGGAAATGGAACTGACGATTACCAAAGGACGGGGCTACGTGCCAGCCGACGAGAACCTGCCCAAAGACGCTCCTATCGGCGTCATCCCGGTCGATGCGATCTACACGCCCATTAAAAATGTGGCTTACCGCGTCGAAAATACCCGGGTTGGACAGCGCACCGACTACGAAAGACTATCCATCGATGTCAAAACGGACGGCACCATCCATCCGGAAGAAGCTATTAAAGAGGCTTCGCGCATCCTCATCCAGCATCTCATGTTGATCACCGATGAGAACATCACCTTCGACATGGAAGGTGGTCGCGAAGACAATATCGTCGACGAGCATATCCTGCACATGCGCAAATTGCTCAAAACTTCTCTGGAGGATCTCGACCTGTCTGTCCGGGCATACAATTGCCTTAAAGCCGCCAAAATCAATACCCTGGCGGAACTCGTCAGATACGATACGCACGAGCTGCTCAAGTTTCGCAACTTCGGTAAGAAGTCGCTGGTCGAAATCGAAGAGCTGCTCCAGGATAAAGGCTTGACTTTCGGTATGGACCTATCGAAGTACAAGCTTGAGGAAGATTAAGGTCGGAAGACAGGAAGAACAGGCGATACTTCTGATACGCGCCCTTCCTCTTGTCTCCAGATCATCTCCGGCTGAAATCCGGAATTGACCTTTTCAAAGGCAGGTCGTCCCTCCACCGGGATGACATTATCGAAAAACTGCAATAACCAATGTCTGGTGAAGGTTTGCCTGCGGCCGTTTACATCAGTGACCCGGACAAAAGTGTTGCGAAGAAAATTATCTTTTAATGAAACACGGTAAGAAGTTCAATCATCTTAAGCGCAAGTCGGCCCACCGCAAAGCGCTGCTGAGCAACCTGGCAGTTGCCCTGATCACGCACAAGCGTATCAATACCACGCTGGCTAAAGCCAAAGCCCTGCGGCAATACATCGAACCGCTGGTCACTAAAGCCAAAAGCAATACCACACACAACCGGCGGGTAGTATTCGGCTATCTAAATAATAAAGAAGCTATCAAAGAACTTTTCGGCCCAATCGCCGAGCAAGTAGGGGATCGCCCGGGTGGTTACGTCCGCGTTATCCGGATGGGATTCCGTCCCAGTGACGGCGCCGAACTGGCTATGATTGAACTGGTGGACTTCAACGAGGTCTACGAAACGAAAACCGATGTCGGAACCGGTGGTAGCAGCCGCAGACGTCGCCGCCGCCGTGGCGGAAGCACTCAGGCCGCCGCCGCCGCTGCCTCACCGCAGGAAGAAACCTCGGATGAAGAAGAATAAAAATGTTTGTATCAGATAGGATAAAAGGCGATACCGGGAAGACCGGTATCGCCTTTTTTTTATCCACAAGTTATATTTATCTTTGCACCGATTTTGAACACGACGGAGAATCAACTGGTTTAATCAAGGGTTGTTCCTTGACAGCCCGCTAACCTCAACGTCGAAAAAAGGGATTTTATAAATGAGCAACAACCAGTCTGCACCTGCCATCCTCCTACTGGAAGACGGTACAGTATTTCACGGGAAAGCTGCCGGAAAAACCGGAACCACTGCCGGCGAAATCTGCTTTAATACCGGTATGACCGGCTACCAGGAAATTTTTACCGATCCCTCCTACTATGGTCAGCTCCTGGTAACGACCAATGCCCACATCGGCAACTACGGAACAAAAAATAACGAGACGGAATCGGAAAGTATCAAAATCGCCGGTCTGATTTGCAAAAATTTTACGGTTCCCTATTCCAGAGTAAAGGCCGATCAATCGATTCAGGAATACTTCGAAGCGGAAGGACTCGTCGGCATCTCGGATGTGGATACCCGGGCCCTCGTTCGCCATATCCGCCACCAGGGAGCGATGAACGCCATCGTCTCTTCTGAAATTACGGATATGGATGAACTGAAACACAAACTGGAAGCAGTACCCTCTATGAATGGACTGGAACTGGCTTCCGAAGTTAGCACGAAGGAAGCTTATAACTTTGGAGACCCCAAATCACTGTACCGGGTAGCAGTACTCGACTATGGCGTAAAGCGAGATATCCTCGAAAACCTGGCCAAGCGCAATTGCTACCTTCGCATCTTCCCCGCCAAAACAGATCCGGCCGTCTTGGAAGCGTGGAATCCCAATGGGTATTTCCTTTCCAATGGTCCCGGTGATCCGGCATCCATGGATTACGCGGTCAGAACGACCAAAACATTGCTGGAAAAAGACAAACCGGTATTCGGTATTTGCCTGGGCCACCAGTTGCTGGCCCTCGCCGTCGATATTCCAACCTATAAAATGCACCATGGCCACCGGGGTATAAACCATCCCGTCAAAAACCTGATGACCGGCCACTGCGAGGTGACCAGCCAAAACCACGGTTTCGGCGTCAGTCCGGATGCCATCAAGACCAATAAGGACAAAGTAGAGGTGACTCACGTCAATCTCAATGATGATACAGTTGAGGGCATACGCGTGAAAGGCAAACGGGCTTTCTCGGTGCAGTATCACCCGGAAGCGGCGCCCGGCCCACACGACGCCCGCTATCTTTTTGATACCTTCACCCAAATGATGGAAGAGTAATTAACTTTTTATAATCAAAATTCACCTGAAAACCATGAGTTTAATTCTTAATATTACTGCCCGGGAAATCCTTGATTCTCGCGGCAATCCGACTGTAGAAGTAGAAGTACTGACCGAAAGCGGTTATCTGGGACGCGCGGCGGTGCCTTCCGGCGCTTCTACCGGCGTACACGAAGCGGTAGAATTACGTGACGGCGATAAGGATCGCTACCTCGGGAAAGGCGTACTTAAAGCCTGTCGCAATGTCGAAGATCAGATTCGGGAAAAGCTTATCGGCGTCGATGTATTCGAACAGATCTATATCGATAACCTACTGCTGGAACTCGATGGCACTGAGAATAAATCTAACCTGGGAGCCAACGCGATTCTCGGCATCTCGCTGGCCTGCGCCAAAGCCGCCGCCGAGGCCACGCAGCAATCGCTGTACCGCTACCTCGGCGGGGTCAACGCTCACGTGTTGCCCGTACCCATGATGAATATCCTCAACGGAGGCTCCCATGCCGATAACAGCATAGACTTCCAGGAATTTATGATCATGCCCGTCGGTGGAGAAACTTTCTCAGAGGCGCTGCGCATGGGTGTGGAAGTGTTCCACCACCTCAAGAAAGTGCTGAAAGACAAAGGCTATTCTACTAATGTCGGCGATGAAGGCGGTTTTGCTCCTGATATGAAATCTAACGAGGAAGCTATTGAAACCGTACTCAAAGCAATCGAGGACGCCGGCTACCAACCCGGCGAGGATTTTGTTATAGCACTGGATGCCGCCGCCTCCGAATTCTATGACGAAAAAGAGCAAGTCTATCACTTTAAAGAATCAACCGGCGATAAACTGAGTGGCGCCGATATGGTCAACTACTGGAAAGAATGGGTGGACAAATACCCGATCTTCTCCATCGAAGATGGATTGCAGGAAGATGACTGGGATCACTGGGTAGAACTGACCGACGCCATCGGCGATCGCATTCAGATCGTGGGTGACGACTTCTTCGTCACCAATACCGAACGCCTCGCTCGCGGTATCGAAAGTGGCGCCGCCAACTCCATCCTTATCAAGGTAAACCAAATTGGCACCCTCACCGAAACCATCGACGCGGTCAATATGGCTACCCGCAATGCTTACACCAGTGTTATCAGCCACCGCTCGGGAGAGACGGAAGACACTACTATCGCCGACCTGGCCGTTGCGCTGAATACCGGCCAGATCAAAACCGGATCGGCCTCCCGCTCCGATCGCGTGGCCAAGTACAATCAGCTCATCCGTATCGAAGAGGAACTGATGGATTCTGCCATCTATCCGGGCAGAGCACTGCTGGGGTAAACGCTTAGCTGCTTTCGGGGGCGCCTGTTAAGGCAGGCATCCCCGAATTTGGACACCTTCTTTGACATATTATCCTCTTTTGGGTATATTGGAAAAAATTAAAATGGCCGGAAGGAAAAGGTCGAAAATTCGCTGTCCTTCTCCCCGACAGGCTTTGCCTGGAAAGAGAAGAGCAAGGACGAAAAACCTTTTGCCCGGTTCCCATTAAAACCCAATACCATGGCTCTAGGTAAAAGTCCGTTGCAAAAATGGCTGGAGGATGTTCCGGCGCCCCTGAAGAATAAATACTTCCTGGTGCTGGCCATGTTCCTCTTCTGGATGATTTTTTTCGATAAACACGATTTTATCACGCAGTGGCAATTGCAACGCACCGTGGACAAACTGGAGGAAGACAAGGCTTACTACTCCAAGAAGATCGAAGAGGCCGAACAGGATCGTTATGACCTGGAGGTCAATCGTGAAAAATTCGCCCGCGAACGCTACTACCTGCAAAAGAGTGATGAGGATGTCTTTATTATTAAGAAAGAAGGGGAATTGAAATAATTTTGCAATCGAACAGTGTTTTCGTGATGATTCCCGTTGCGAAAACTCTAATAAATTAACTCAAGATCATGTCAGTATTGGTCAATAAAAATTCCCGTGTGATCGTACAGGGTTTCACGGGCAAAGAAGGTACTTTTCACGCAGAACAGATGATTGAGTACGGCACCAATGTCGTCGGCGGGGTCACCCCCGGCAAAGGTGGTCAGCAACATCTTGACCTGCCGGTATTCAACACCGTAGCCGATGCCGTTGAAGAAGCCGGCGCCGATACTTCCGTCATCTTCGTTCCTCCGGCCTTCGCTGCCGACGCCATCATGGAAGCGGCCGATGCCGGGATTGAGGTCATCATCTGTATCACTGAAGGTATCCCCGTACAGGATATGGTGAAGGTAAAAACCTATCTCAATGACCGGGAGGCGCGGCTCGTCGGTCCGAACTGTCCGGGCGTCATTACTCCCGGTGAAGCCAAATGCGGCATTATGCCCGGTTTCATCCATAAAAAAGGTAGCATCGGCATCGTCTCCCGTTCCGGAACCCTTACCTACGAAGCCGTCGATCAGGTGACCAAAGCCGGTCTCGGCCAGTCCACTTGTATCGGCATCGGTGGCGACCCTATCGTGGGCACCACTACCAAAGAGGCTGTTGAGCTGTTGATGAATGATCCGGAAACGGAGGGTATTGTCATGATCGGTGAAATCGGCGGCAGCATGGAAGCTGATGCTGCTCACTACATAAAAGAACACGGCACCAAACCAGTCGTCGGCTTTATCGCCGGGCAGACCGCGCCCAAGGGCCGGACTATGGGCCACGCCGGCGCCATCATCGGAGGCAAAGAAGATACCGCCGAAGCAAAAATGAAAATTATGCAGGAATGCGGCATCCACGTCGTCAAATCGCCCGCCCATATCGGTGAAACCATGGCTAAAGCCCTGGGGGTGAAAGCCGGGTCTTAATCCGGATCCTTCATGGATCAATATGCAGGAATAATGCGGGTTGTGAAACCCTCATGGATAATAAGTTTGCAGAGCATCAGTCATCCCTGATTTTCAGCCTTTTTGAAAATCAGGGATGACTGATTTTTGTTGCCCTCCCTTCTCAGCTTTCGGCTCGCGGTACTATTCCTACCTATGTCTCGCTCGCTAATGCTTCCTCAATCACTCCCCTCTAAAACGGATACCCGAAGGCCAGGTGCCATTGCAGGTTGTCCCGGCGCCAGGAGGGATCGCCAAAGTCCACTTCGTCGAGCACCCATCGCCGGCCGGGATCCAGCCAGGGCTTGGAAAGCGGAAAGGCCAGATCGAGCCGGACAACAAGCCCGCTGATATTGACGCGCAGGCCCATGCCGGTTCCGGAGGCCAGCTCTTTGTAGAATGTATTGAAAATAAATTTTTCTTTTTGATCATCGCCCCGGTTTTCAAACAGCCAGACATTGCCGGCGTCTAGGAAGAAAGCGAGTTCGAAATATTTGCTCAGCCTGCGCCGGTATTCCAGGCTGCTTTCCAGTTTGATGTCGCCGCGGCCCTGCAACAGGGTAAAAGTACCATCGGCTGGGTCGGTGGTGCCCGGTCCGATTTCTCTGGTGGCATAAGCGCGCACGCTATTCGGCCCACCGACGGTATAGAAGTCGAAAAAAGGAAGAATCAGCTCCTGATCTAGTGGGAAAGAGGCGTTGACGACAAAGCGGGTAGCCAAAGTATGCTGCCCTCCGGTAATCAAGAAGTACCGGGTATCGGTTTCCAATTGAAAAAACTGGCTTTCCAGCTTGCCGAGATTCAAGTCCGCTTTCTTGCCGGGAATTACTTCGTTGCCGGCATAGGCTATCCTGCCCTGGAAAAAGTAATTGTGGCTTTTCAACGCTAGCCGGCGACTGTCAAAATTGAAAATGTACTCCGGTTGAAAGATGAACATGCGTTCGAGATTGAGACTGCGCTCCAGATTATCTTGTAAGATATTGACGATAAGAAGGAGCCTTCGCAGTTCCTCGTCCTCAAAAGTTCCGTTTTGAAAACGGAAATGCAGGGGGTTGAATTCGTGTATAACCTGCGGTCTTGCCTGCCACCGGTATCCATAGGTAATCTCCAATTCCTGAACGCCGATAAAAGGCGCGTAAGTGCTGTCTTGCCTGAGTTTTTCCGCCAGGCTGGGAAAGTTGGCCTCCTCCAGGATGGAAATCAAACTGGCAGCACTAACCGTATCGGCTTTCAAAGGAAAGCGGGCTCGCTCCTGGGCAAACCGTAGTTCGAGAGAGGTGCCGGAACCGATTAACTTATCCCGGAAACTTTGTGGGAGAAAGGGAAACAACAGCCCGGGGCGCGTAATGGAGGCCAGGCCCTCAATCTCCTGGTAATACTGACGGGTATTGCTACTCAAAGGGAAATTGAAACTGGCATTACCGGAAATACGCAAGAGTTCGGCCCCCTTGAATAAATTGCGGTTAATATAGGTAGCGCTGATTTCCGGTCCGAGGAATCCGGTAGACTTGTGAGAGAGCCCGACCGAGCCCTCGATCGTATTGGGTTTGCGGGGCGTCAGAAAAACCTGCATCTGGAGAAGTGAATCGCTTTGCGGAGCCCGCTGAAAACGGATATTGACAAATTGAAAGACAGGAAGATTGAGTAATCGCTCCTGGGTGCGCTGATGCAGATCGACGTGGTAGCGATCACCTTTTTTGAACAGGATGGCATTTAACAGAGTGTTGGGCCGGACATTCAATTCCTCGTAGTTAAAAGTGATACTGTCAACTTCCATTTGCTGGAGATCTGCTGCCTGGGTAAGCCGGAAATTGGGATAAACCTGTATGTCCGAAATATACATGGGACGAAGATCCTCTTTGGGCGTATCTTCTTTTAAAACCAGTTCCAGGGATACCTTCTGTTGGCCGCTGATGGTATCGCCGATAAACTTCAGATAATTAGGGTCGAAATAAAAGTATCCTTTCTTAGACAGCCATTGTGCCACGCGTTCACGTTCTGATTTTAAGGCCTCCAGGTTGTACTGGTTGCCTGCTTTGATATGAGGACTGGGGGGCAGCCCTGCCAGATGACCGGCAATGGCCTCATTCTGAATAGCCATTTTGTATTCCTGGAAACGGTAAGGAGCTTCCAGCGCTACCTGGTATAGAACTTCGGCCTTTTTCCCGGAACTGTCTACCCGGCTATCTACTTCAGCATTGAAAAATCCCCGGTTGAAGGAACGATTTTCCATAAGTCGTTCGACGGTACGCGTAATTTTGGGATCGTAAAGCACCGGGGGTTCTCCCAAATTCGATTGCAGCCAGTGGATCAATCCGGTTTCCTTTTTGGTATAAAAGAGATTATAAGCCCAAAGCCGGAAAGGTAAACCCAGTAAACGGCGATTGGCCCGTGGCGCGTAGAGGTTTTCTAATTCTCTTTTAATTATCCGGTGCGAGATCGAATCGGCGTGTTGGAATTCCAGTTCCGATCCGGTATAGAGCAGTTCACCTTCCGGCACCCTTTTCGTTATTGAACAACTCGATGCAGCCAGTATCATCATCAGGCAGGCCGTAAGGGGCAGGAGACGGTGTAAAACAGGATAGGTTTTATGTATGCTGCACTTATTCATTCATTATTGATCAGGTTCTTCGTGGAGTCCGTTCTGGTGCTGTCCGGTGGCGGAACCGGCTCTTCTGCTTGTTGTTTGCCGGGGAATAGACGCAGTTTTTGAAAATCCCGGGAAAACACGATTGCTCCGCCGAATTTGATGACATCCCCTCCCAGAAAGTCGTCGCGGTCGTGCTGGTTGTATAATTTAATTCTCAACCGGCCATCGGTAGTCAGCGCGTATTCCACTGTAATATTGTCGAGGTAAGCCTGCATTTCGTTGGTATTGGTACTGGCGCTTGGTGTTGCTTCCTGACTGGAAGCAATGCCATCCACGCTGACGGTCAGGCGATCGTTGAGGAAGGATTTCTGTACGCTCACCCGGAAATCGGTGTTGTCAAAATAATTGCCTACCTCTTCACTGCTGGACTCGATGCTGAAGTCGATATTGACAAAACTGATATACTGCTCAGCAAAATTATTGAGATAATTGGTCAACAGGTCATTGAGCCCCTGAGTGATATTAATAACCTGCATATCATTACTGCTCGCCATACTGGTAGACATAAAACCGTTGAAGAGCAGCAAGCTGAAAGCCTGGGTGTTTGTCTGGGAATCGTTTTGGTTCAACCGTTCGATGGCGGTTTCTATTTCCATGTTGTTCGTATTAAAAGGGGTGTTGGGATATTCGATTTCGGTGTTCACCTCTAAGTCGTTGAGCCTGCCTGATACCGTAAATAATACATTGAATTCCTGCCGCCGCTTAAAGGGAGCAACTTCCGCGGGAGAGCTATTTTCTCTGACGGGCATAATGGGAAGCGGACTGGCTTTGGTCGTATATCTGGCCTTGATGAGCAATTCCGGTTGAGCGGGATCACCCGTCCAGCTAATGTAACTGTCTTTTATTACGGTAAAAGTGCGTTTAACCAGTTCGGTATAGGAGAATAAGTAATCTCCTTCAAGAATTTCTACCTGACCGCTCAGGGAGATATTGCCTCTGGGAGAAAGCCTTAAGGTAATATTCCCTTCACCTTTTCCTACAAAACGGTCGCCGGTAATCGGATTGGTAATGAGGCGCAGATTCAGGTTGTCATTAATGGAGGCATTGATGGTGAAATCCCAACCCAGCGGATTGACTGTACTGGGCTGCCTTTCGCGTTTTTGCTGCAGGAAGCCGCCGCCCAGCGTGTCGGGAGCCCGGAATTCAATAATTCCTTCTCCGGACTCGACGGAGCCGATAGCGTCAGTAGGATAATTATAAACGACTCGGGAGGTCTTAGCCGTACGCACATTCATCACCACCGATGCAGAATCCAAAGGCCCGCTGAGCAGGCCGTCCAAGTCTGCCTCGATCTGCCCGTAATACAAGTCATTATCTGCTTGTTCCGTGTCCATGACCAGAAAACTATTAGCCGTCGTTTTCAGGTCCATTTGGAAGCGGCTGAAATCAGGGGCGGTGATACGACCCTCCAGGATGAACTGGTCACCGTTGGGATCCGTCAGCGTCAGCTGGTTGAATTGCACTGCGGGAAGTTGCCGGCCGCCGCTCTGAACTTTCTGAAAGGTGATGGGTTGATCACCCAATTGCCATAACACCTGTAACTGGCTGATCATGAAAGCGGCAGACTGGAACTGGATGGATCCTTCTATATTGGGTTGGGCCGTGTTGCCATTAATATCTATTTGACCGCTCAGGCTTCCTTCGGTTTGTTGCAGTGCGCCCATGGAAAGCGGCTCGAGTTCAGCCAGGTCAATACGCTGGGCATCCAGCCGGAAGGCCAACTGCTGATCCCCGTCATCCGGCTGATAGGAGCCTCCCAGGGTGAAGTCGTGGCCTTCACCGGCAAAATCCAGTTGCCCTTCCCAGCTGCCTTCGCGTTCCCCCTGCCTGGCCACGGCCTGTAAACGACCCAGGTTGGCCTCGAGGATGTTCAGGCTGTCAATGGTGAAATCTATGTCCAGCTTTGGTTCGCTGCGAATGGTGTTAAGGGTGACTTCGCCGTTGAGTAGCCCAGCGACGTAGTTGCTCTGGTATTTGAGCGTATTGGCAACAAATTGAAGATCGAAGTTCTGGAAGCCGGCCAGCAGGTCTTGTCCACGCCGGTCCCTCAACTGGATATACTGCCCTTCATGGGCCAGCCGCCAGTCCTGGACCATTAAGGTGTCCCGGCTTATGAGCACCTCGTTTTGTTCCGAAAACTGCCATTCTTTATAGTTGAGTATAGCTTTCTGACGAAAGTGAAAGCGAACCTGATCTTCTTTAGGGTCCACGTACAGGACTACATCGAAACGCCGTTCTCCCTGCTCATCGTGTTGAATCAGCTGATTAATCACCCGGCCTTCCTGCAGCCTGCCCTGCAGCACGAGGTTTTCCGCCTGAATTTGTTCAAAGCCGTTCATACGCCGGAATCTGATCCGGTAGCCGAACGTGTCGCGGCTGATGCCGATGCCTGCTGATAGCGAATCGAAGGCGATGCCGGCATATTGAACGCGGGGAATGTTGCTCTCGAGGAAAAGCTGTTCCTCGAAGGCGTCGTATCGGCCCGATATCTTGGAAGGACTGAAGTCCGTCAGTTCCGGGATCAGACCGGAAGTCAGGATGCCGGGACGAATGAATTCAATGTCGAAATCAAAATAGGCGCCGCTGGAATCAGGTTGGGTATATTCGGCATAAGTAGGATCGAGATAAGAGCGAATAAAACTGCGGATTTGTTGAATGACTTCCGGGTATTCAAACTGACCGCGCAGGAAGCCCTCGGCAACATCGGAATGAAGCAGCATTTCTTTTTCTTCAGGCTGGAAATTGACGTCGACCAGAAAGCTGTCTACGTGTTCGAGAATGCTGTCAAAACGCAGGTTGGCGGATCGCAGGGCCAGGTTCCCCTGAAACTGATTAGTGCTTTGTCCGTCGATACTTGCCTGTAATTGTGTGTTGAAAAAGATTAGATGGTCCGAGAGCCGTAGGGTGCGCAGGTTCAGTTCTGACAGATCCAATTGAATATTTCCCCGAAACAGGGAGTCTTTCCGAAACAGGGCATCGCTATTGAGTGATAGCTGCATACCCGGTTCTTCCACAGAAGCGCTGGCCTGAAAGGAGTTGCCCCGGATGGTTCCTTGTATGAGCAGGCCTTCGTCCCAGTTCAGCGAGGGCGCCTCCGGTCGGAGCTGTAGACTGACATTTGCGTTCAGGTTATCATTGGGGTCAAAGCCGGCGCCGTCGACATTCAGATACAGGGATACTTCGCTAAGGTCGCGTCCTACCAGAGAATCGTAAGCCGCCGGCTCAAAAATCATTTCGGGATCGAAATCTTCCAGGCTTAAACGAAGTCGGTAGGAGGAGTCCTGCAGCGAACCCTCGGATTCAATATCTCCCAGGCTGGTTTGCAGCACGAGCCCGGTTTTCAGGTCTTTCAGGCCACCACGCAGCGTAATGTAGCCGGATTGTACGGCCGGCATGCGAAGGTAGGGGGGAAGGAGATCATGGGGTAGAAAAGCGGCAATCAGGTCGGGAGCGATATCTATTGAGTCAAGGCGAATATCGGCCTGCAGCAGTTCCGTGTTCCGGAACTGGTTTACATGGCCGCTGACGTTTAGGTGGCTCCGGTTGGTACCGCGCCGCGCGTAGATATTCAGCGTGGGATTCAGCTTGTCTAATGTGCCGTATAGGTCGCCAATAACGAGCAGGTCGTCAGGGAGGGTAGAGGAGGGCAAGAGAGTGCGCAGGGCTTCCCGGGTGGTGAAGAAGGTGTCGAGCTGGAAGCGATAGCTCAGCCGGTTTTGATCCAGGAGGTGACGGACTTCCCCGCTTACTTTTAAAGAGCTGGCGAGGGTATTGATTTGCCGGCTGCTTTGTAGATTGACGACGACATCCATTTTGCGCGTCGTACCCGCGGTCTGCAATTGCCCTCTGATTTCCTGCGGAAGTTCGATCGAATCCGGCAGCATCCCTTCGGGAATCCAGGTTTGCAGTGCTCGTTGAGCGATTTGGATCACCGGAACTTTTAGGTCAACTTGTGCCTGCTCCGGGTCCAGTACCTCGCGCAGCCGTCCCTCGGCAGTCAACTGACTACCCCATCCCCGGAGATCGAAGCGGTGGATGCGCAGGTCGCCGAGCTTACCGGAAATACGGCTTTGTAGGCTTAGCCTTTCGGCAAAAGATTGCTGAAAGACCGGATAATCGAGCAACTTGGGGACGAAAAAGGGGACTTCTTCGGGATGAATAAAGGCTTGCGGGATATCGACCTCCAGGCGCATGTCCGACAACTCGCCATCGCTGCGGATAAAGGGAAAAGATACGAAAGCGGAGGGGGCCCGGATCAGCGAACGGCGGGTACGGGCCTCCAGATCCGAAACGCGAATGGAATCCAGGGTGTAGTGGATTTTTCCCTGAAGGCCGGTCAGGGCGATGCCGCTTTTGTCTGCGGCACGGGCCTGCTCGATCACACCGCGAATGTCCAGGTTGTCATAGGTGAAATCACGGAGGCTTATCGCGATAGAGTCCAGCGCCATGTGGTTGTAGTCAAAACCCTGCATCGGTGGTTCCCCGGGGACATCGTAGCGGAAAGCCCCTCCTCGCAGGTCGAAAGCCGGCGATGCAATGGCTATGGTGTCAGGACTGAGTTGGAAGGACAGAGACTGCCCCGCCGTTAAACCGACCTCAGCGCCAAGCTTTAATTCGGGCAGCTCGAGCGCATAGGCGATTTCTTCCAGCAGAATTTCATCGCTGCTGATCCGGTATCTGGCGGTACTTTCCGTCGTATCCGCCGGCGACTCCTGTGTTTCCTTCAGGTGCATAGACATCCGGGTATTGCGTAAAGCGATCCGTTCGAGGTCGATCAGCCCCCGTTTTAAGTCCACTTCCCGACTGTCGACATTCAGCGTTTGTAAATCCAGTGACATCTCCATGGTGCTGTCCAGTTGCAGATAGTAGGCCCGGATATTTTTCAGCTCAACCGAGGCGCCGGCAAGGTATACCGTCCATCCCTTGTCACCGGAAGGAGTTTCCTTGTTTTCCGGACTCGGCCCGCCGGACATAAAGGCGTCGATCAGAAACTGGTAGTTCATCATACCGTCGCCCAGCGGATGCACGTCAGCTGTAACATCGCGGAGCTGCACACCCGTGATCTCGATGCGTTTGGACAACAGTCCGGTGAGCGAAAAACCAGTCTTCAACTGACCGATATACACGAGTGTATCCTGCTCGGTATCTTCCACATACAGTTCTTTCAGCAACAGCGAATTGGGAAGTCGCAGGTTCAGGCCGCCGATTTGTACCGTGGTGTTCGTTTTTTTCTGGACATACTCGGTAGCGCGGTCTGTCAGCCACTGTTGTACGGGAGGCAAATTAAGCAATACGAGCAATAGAAGTAAGGTTGCCGCCAGGACCAGGGCGGTTCGAAGAAGGTATTTTATGATTTTGTTATTCTTAAACATATAGGATTGGTACCCCACAGGTATTGCGAAGGGATATTTGAAAAAAGCCGCCAGGAAGCCCCCTTATCTAAAATAAAAATTACGGAGGCCCTTATGTTTACTGTAAAGGTTGAAGAGGGAAGTATTACATAGGGAGGGCTTCGCTCAGTCTTTCACTCACCATACAGATAAGGCCACCATAATAGCGATCAATGTTAAAATAATGAGCACGATGGTTATGTAGTAGGTGTTCTTATTCCGGTAACTGTTGTATAGGTACTCCATGGCATCCCGCCATTCGAGTCTTTTACCCAGTGGTTCATGGATGAGCACCGTATATTTGCGTTGTCCCAGGCGTTCCTGGTCACCGTGTTTGTCGAGAATAAAAAACTTACCGTCCAGAAAAGCGAGATCGTAGAGCTCGGCGCCGCCGCTGTGCTCAATAAGTAGTTTATTGGATCGTTCCATGTAGCGCCAGGAGCCTCCCGATACATCCCCATCGACAGAGCGTAGATATTCACCGCCTTCGTTAAAGAAATGCAGGATAGCTTTGTGAAAGTGGACATCATCCCGTATCTCCAGCCAGGGTTTTTCCAGGTAGTATTCTTCCTCTCTTAGATCTTCTCCCAAAGGACGAATATCCTTGATGATCTGATCGAGATATCTGTCCATGCTCTTGGCGTAGGGCATCTCTACACTCAGTGAGCGGGCAACCTTGTCTAATAGCTTGTTTTCCAATAGCTGAAGACCTTTAATGTTTCCATAAAAATAAGAACATTTACGGAGGAAAGGAATAAGTGTCAGCGCTTATTTTCAGCCGGTTTCTTAGTGTTCAACTATTTCCGGCGGCTTCCCGGTACTCTTCTTCCACCTTTTTCTTCCACTGACTACGCTTTTTAAAGTATTTGGGATTGACGATCAGCAGGCCAAAGGATTCACCGTCCTCTTTGGTCTGTTTGGCATGGTGAGCCCCATGGGCGCGCAGGATGGCGCGGGAGTACTTGTTGTCGAGTTGCTTGAACCAGCTGAATCGACGGTGGATATAGACGTCGTGAATGAGAAAATAGATCAGGCCGTAGATCGAGATGCCGATGCCGACGAAAAGGAGCCAGAACTGAGGAGTGGACAGCCCTATGATGTAACTTATCGCACTTGGGATGGCGAAGACGAGGAAAAACAAATCATTTTTTTCAAAAAAGCCTTCTTTTTGGTGATGAGGGCGATGATGGTCTTCGTGCCAGTTCCAAAGCAGTCCGTGCATAACATATTTGTGGGTGAACCAGGCGACGAATTCCATACCCAGGATGGTAAGCAAGATGATCGAGGTATAGAGCAGTATTTCCATGCTTATTTGAAATGTTTGGCTGATATTCAGGCAATTCCCAAAATAAAGAAGAACAGCAACTGTAGCAATAACAAGGCGATGGCTACTTTGTTGCGGATATGGCCTTGCAGCAAGGCAAAAAGAGACAGTAGGGGCAGGGCTACAAAAAACCACCCCAGGTAATTTTGCAGGGGCGGGGTATGTCCTTCCCAACTCCAAAATCCGTATTCGATGGCTACGGGTTCAATGAGCAGATCGAGGCCAACCATAAGCGAGCTGCCGATAAGTGCTTTAATGAACCAGTGAAGACGTGGCGCCAGGTGGTTGACCGCTACGCCTGAAGCGTAGGCCAGCAGCATCCAGTTGACGCCGATCATTAGTGGGGTGCCCCCCAGTTTTGGGCCAAGCACCTGTCCGTAGGCATAATCACCGAAGAGTAAGCCGGTCTGTATACCGAATAATTCAGCACCGAAGCCGACGATGTAACTGCATGCCAGGAATATGACGGTCTGCGGGCTCCAGTGTGGATGATGCCACAGTACGAGCCCCAGGGACAGGAGCAGGTTGAACGGCGTTAGCAAAATGAAATCTTGATGGAGAGGAAGTAAAATACCGGTAATGCCTACGGCGTAAAAAATGACCAGTATGGCAATAGCGGCGCCGGGAGAGGTGATCCGGTCGGCAAGATCCGATTTGATGGTTGCTGTTTTGTCCAATACTATAGCCTTTTGCGGGCAAAATTACCAACTAATAAACGAAAATGAGTTACTCTTTGATCAAGGAATCGACGATTTTAGCTGAGAGCAAACACAGCGGGATGCCACCGCCCGGGTGTACGCTTCCGCCGCAGAAAAATAGATTTTTGATGCGGCTGCTGAAATTGGCGTGCCGCATGAAGGCGGCCATGCGATCGTTGGAACTCGTGCCGTAAAGAGCGCCGAGGTGAGAAGCGGTTTTGCTTTCAATACTGCGTGGGTCGAGCAAGGACTCCTCTTCAATCAGGGCACCGATATCACATTTGAGAATGCGGCTGAGCTTGGCCTGGGTATTGCGGCGCACCTCGTCGATGAGCGCGTCCCAGTTCTGCCCCGAGTTAAAGGGCACGTTGATCATCGTAAACCAGTTTTCGCTGCCGGCGGGCGCATCCGCTGCGGTGTATTTGCTGCTGATGTTGACATATACCGTCGGGTCTTCATATACTTTGCCCCCGGCGAGATGATCGAATTCGGCCCGGTAGTTATCACTGAAGAAAATATTGTGCAGGTTCAGCTCCGGAAACGTCTTCCTGATGCCCCAGTAGAAAATAAGGGCCGACGTCGACTTTTCCTGCCGGAGCACCCGGTGGGGATGCCGTTGTTCGGGCAGCAATTTTTTGTAGGTGAAAAAAATATCCATATTACTGACCACCCGGTCGAAGTGCCGGTCGCCCTCCGCAGTTTGCAGGCCGGTGGCGGTGTTGCCCTCGAGAAGGATGCGTTCCACGGGAGTGTTAAAATGAAAGCGAACGCCCTTTGTGAGGGCGAGTTTGTAAATGGCTTCCGGGATGGCGTACATTCCGCCTTCCGGATAGAAAGCCCCGATCTTGTGTTCAAAATAGGGGATGATACTAAGCAACCCCGGCGCTTTATAAGGATTGGAGCCGTTATAGGTTGCAAAACGGTTAAATAACTGTACTAGCTTTGGGTGCTTTACCATACGCTCGTGTACCCGGTTCATATTGCTGAAGAGATCGAGTGTCGGAATTTTAAGCATGGCTTTCAACACATCCAGGTTCAACCAGGTTTGCCACCGGTGCAGCGACTTTTCGAGGAAGATCCATCCGGTTGTGCGGTATTTTCGTTCACTGTCGCGCAGCAGGGATTCGATGCGATGGGCCGGTGTGCTCAATTGCTCCTCCACCTCCTTGGCAAAGGCACGGGCATCAGCATGAGCCGAAAGATGCGTACCGTCTTCCCAAAAGTATTTGCATACCACCGGAAGACGCTGGTAGGAGAACTGATCCCCGGGGGTAACTCCGGCTACCTCAAAAAGCTCGTCGACGTAGTGCGGCATGGTAAACAGGGAGGGTCCGGCGTCAAAGCGGTAGTCACCTATCCGGATTTCCGAAAGTTTTCCTCCGGGATGATCATTAGCTTCGAATACATCCACCTCATGACCGCGGCTAGCCAGTCGCACCGCTGCCGCCAGTCCGGCAATTCCGGCTCCGATTATTCCTATTCGCAAGAGTGCTGGTTTTTATTTGGAAAGTAACAATCAGGGAAAGGGATTGTTTCAGAGCGCTATGGATTCCCTGTTTCATGGAGGCGGTGGTTCACGGCCGTGAGCAATGAAAATCACTAAAGCAGGCGGCGATGAGACTAAACAACGCTTAAACCATGAAAACAGTGAACAATTTCTGTGTTAATTTTTTTGTTTCCTAGGGAACATTTCATACTATCGTTTTCCTAAAGCTATGCCTATACAACTCGTATTACTTTATCTCGCAGGAACTAATTTACAAAAGTCAATGACTTTAAGCATTTTTTATATGCCCGGAGCCGTTTACCATCCGCTCTGGACAAATAGTTGCTGACTTTTCCAGGAGAAAGAAATGATTTTTTTATAAACATTAAAACGCAACAGAGACATGGGGAAATTTGCATCCTATTTATTTTTTACCGTAACACTTCTTTCCTTCTCCCTGATGGTTCAGGCTCAGGAGGAGGCGCCTTCAGCCGCTACACTGTATAATCAGGCTCTTGAAAAACTGAAAGCCAAAGATTACAATGCAGCACTTCCACTTTTGCAGAAAGCTGTAGAAGCTGCCGATCCGGAATCTGAAACTGATCAGAAGGTGCTTGCACTGGCTAATAAAAACGGCGGTATTGCTGCCTATAAGGCAGGAAGCAGCCTGCGGAAAGCCGACAAAAATGAAGAAGCCCTGGAAGCCTTTAAGGCCGGAACGGAATTAAACCCCGACTTCTACGCCAACTACATCGGTGTAGCTCAGGCCATGGAAGGCCTTGGGGAAGATGCTAAAGCTGTTAAAGCTTATCTGGAAGCTGCGGAAGTATCTAAAAAATCCAACAAGCCGGATAAGGCTGAGCAGATGATGAGCAAAGCCGAAAACATGATTGCCCTGGCTTATTCCGGTAAGGAATGGGACAAAACCATGGAGATGGCGCAAGCCTTCCTGGAAGATACCGAAACGGCTGATGCACATTACTACATGGCTCAGGCACTGAAAGGGAAGGGTGAATTCAGCAATGCGGTGGAACATGCCAGCAAGGCGGTGGAAATGGCCGACCAAGGCGATACCGGGAAATATTACATGGTATTGGCTGAAAGCTACGAAGCGCTTGGTCAAACCAGTGATGCACTTGAGGCCTACAAGCAAATCAAGGGTGGCAAATACACCGAACGCGCTCAGTACAAAATCAATGAACTGAGCGGTGGAAAGTAAAAACACCTGGTGTGATGTTGTAGCATCAAGAAAAGGTTTGGCACCCGAAGTTAATGTATTTAAGAACGAGGATATCCCAATCGGCTGCGGTCCGGGTACACTCTAATCATTTTGACTTCGGTATATGTATCCTTAATCCTCCGGTTCTTTTAGAGCCGGAGGATTTTTTGTTGTTTCCAGGGGGAGTTCGACAAAAAAAGTGGTCCCCTGATCTGTCACCGTTTCGAAGTAAATATGTCCGCCCGCCTGCTCGATAATATTTTTACACATAGCCAGTCCCAGTCCCATACCTGAACTTTTGGTGGTGAAGTTAGGATAAAAGACGCGTTCCCGCATGGCGGCAGGAATGCCGGAACCATTGTCCCGGACCCGGATCAGCACCTTTTTTTCCTCCCTTTGCAGTTGAAGCGATATAAGTGGAGCACGGCCGGCCGGGATGGCCTGCAGCCCGTTGGTCAGCAAGTTGTTCAGTACGCGAAGCAGGTGAGACCGGTCAGCTTGCACTTTGAGCGGTTCATCAGGTAGTTGAAGTTCAAAACCCGCTTCCCGGGAAAACTCGTTGCGGAACAAGAGAAAGGCGGATTGCAGCAGGTCATTGAGTAGGATGGATTCGTGTTGTGCCTGTGGCATTTTGGCAAAATCGGAGAACGCCCCGGCGATGCGGGTCAGGCTGTTGATCTGTTCAATAAGGGTTTGCCCAACCCGGTCAATCAGTTCGGATGCTTGTTCGGGATTAGAACGGTAGGCGCGTTGCAGGTGTTGCAGGCTTAGTTTCATAGGAGTCAGCGGGTTTTTTATTTCATGGGCCACCTGTTTGGCCATTTCCCGCCAGGCGCCTTCCCGTTCCGACTGGCGTAATTCTTCCGTAGCGGCCTCGAGTTTGGCGATCATTTCATTATAAGCCTGGATCAACTGGCCGATTTCATCATTGCTTTGCCATTCCAGCGGCTCATTATAACCGAGCTGTATGGATTGCAGTTTTGCTCCCAGGCGATCGAGCGGCTGGGTGATGGAATTGGCTACTGCAATAGTGAGGGCGCTGGCAGCCAGCAGCAGAAAAACATAGACATTGATCAGTGTGCCGATAAAAGCGTACATGTCGGGACCAAGGGTGCCCGCTCGCGTGGGAAAAGGAACGCCCAGGTATTTGGGAATACCCTCCTTGCCGGTGGAAACAGGTATGTAAGCCATTCGGTATTCAAGCTGACCGGTTTTCTCTGTTTGTAGCCGTAAGTTTTGAGTTCCATTGCTAAGGCTGCGCTGTGCCGCAATTGACATGCGTGACGGCAATAACCCGTTTTGAATCCGATCTGATGGCGATGCGCCGAGCAACATTCCCCGTTCATCGAAAACGGCTAAATCGGTACGGTGGATGTGGGAAAGCTTTTCCGCCAGCACAGCTGCTTCGGTATACGGAGGCTCTCCTAGTTGAATCTGAAGGTCGGCCACCAGTGCATTCAGCTTCTCACTCAGGCGATTGCCGTATTGCTGAATGGCGGATCGCTTGAAGGAACTGGCCGTGACCATCCCTATCAGGACGAAAGCCCCGATGATCAGCGCGATAAAAGAAAGTTGAATGCGATATCGAAGCGAGGGGTGTCCGAATTCCCCCCAGTAGAATTCCCGGCGTTGCCCCAGAAAATATTGCCCTGCGCTGAATAACATGAGGAGTACCAGCAACAGAACGAATAGAAAAGAAAACAGGGCAAGAGGAGTGGCATAACCGCCTAGTTCTTTACCTATCAGAACGGTCTCTCCTTCGGGATGCTGGTAAAGAAGATCAATGCGGCTACTGGTAAGTCGCTTTTTTATCTGGCCGGGCCCCGGAGGAAGGGTGCTGTTGTGCCAGGATAAATTGGGTGTCCCCTGCTGTTCAATGCGGTTCCCCTCCCTGAATAGTACGTAGTCAAAACGGGTAGTTGTCGCCATGGGATTGATCATAGCTTTGCTGACTTCACCGCCCGGAATAGCAAGAGAGGCTTGAAGTTCCCGGGGAATTTTTTTGTCCTGCCTGCCGGACTGCTCAGGCACCGATTCCGTAGTGAGGGCCTGCGCCTGCCTGGCCATTTGCTGTAATTCCCGCTCGATATGATATTTGAAAAAAAGAACGGTGCACAGCGCGCTAAAGAAAACCAGCCATATGACTAACCAGGTCAAACTGGGGCGGTGATAATCGGCAAAAAGATCTAAAAGAGCTATGTAAATCATTCCGCTGAGTAAGGTTGGCAGCAGGGCCAGGTCTAGCCAGAGCGCGCTTAGCATTAGCGGAAGCAGACCAATTCCGGATGCGAACAGGCGATGTCGGTCATCCACCGCCATTTGCCTGACACGCAGTACGATCAGCTGACTGAATATGCTCAGAGGAATAGTACTCAGCAACACTGCTACTACCAGGAGGTAACCTTCGGGCGGCAGGTTGAAGAAATTGACAAAATCGAGCGACTCATGGCTATTACCAACTCCGTACCGGATCAGGAAGGCTATTAATATTAACGGGGTACCCGCCAAAATATAGTGAACCGTCACCTGAAAGAAAGTACTGCTGTTGAGAAAAAAAGCCGGCATTTTGATCGGCCGCTGATAGGCAAACCACCAGCATCCGTATAAGGCCAGCGCCAATATGAGGAAATCGCCGGTGCGGAACAGCCCTACCGGAACGTAGAAACACTCGAGAAGCCCCGGTGGGGGAACGGGAAAGATCAGGGGCATCAGGTAGCCCAGGGTGAAAAAACAGCCTGGGATCCACAGTATTCCCCAGAAATTTTCTGCCCGCTTTGTCAACCGAAGAGCCAAAAGGACAGTGCTGAGAAATAAACCAAACATTCCGGTGATGATCAGGATATTAAGTAAAAGAGCCCGGCCGGGCAGCAAAAGCCGGTCCTTGCTGTTCAGGTAGCCCAGGAGCTTGCCGTCTCGACGATGAATGGGCGCTGTCCCGGCTTTTTCGTTCCAGGTGACGCCCGCAGGCAGGGCAGGCATCAAAGGGAAATGAGGGGTTAACTGCTCGTTATCCAGCGGATAGTTCCGGTAAAGGGGAATGGCGCCGATAATATCATAAAAACTCCCATCGTGATATTGCCGGTTTTTGTAACACAAATAGACCCCGTCCCTCAGTGCTTGTATTTCGCATGTTCCCTCTATGGAGAGGCGCTCCGTTATGGGAATGCGGTGGTCGGTATAGGCGACCAGGCTGTCATTACGGAAAATGAATAAGGGGAGTGTAGTGATCGTCTCCAGGCTGGCCGGGCTGCGCAACCATCGGTCTAAGGGCCCGCCATTCACCAGTTCAAGGGCTAGCTGTTCCCGCTGATGAATCGTCTCCTCCAACTGATTGGCGTAGTAGCGCAGGTTGGCGGCAGGGGAGATGCTCTTTTGAAGCCATGCTGCGGTCAACCATGCTGCTGCCGATACGATAAATATAAATAATAACCGCTTCTTCATTGTGATCTTGTGGAAGCGGGGGGAAGTGCGGGAAAGATAAGGAAAATTTTATAATATAATGCGGTAGTGGAACTGCTGTTGCGTATTGCTTGTTAAAAAGATGTATGAGTTTTCCCAATAAAAACTATCTTTAAGCATCGCTGTGGACGGATCTATCGCGGTTCCGCCCCTCGGGTGGAAATGAGGAAAGTCCGGACAACGTAGAGCACCGCACCACCTAACGGGTGGGTCTCGCCTGCGGGCGGGAACAGAAAGTGTCACAGAAAGCTAGACTTCCCTGAAGTGAGCGCAAGTTCTACTTCGGGGTAAAGGTGAAAACGTGTGGTAATAGCGCACGCTCTGGTCTGGCAACAGGCCGGAGGGATAAACCTTGCGGGTTGAAATGCCACATACATCTCGATTCCTCCGTTCGGGGAGCTGAGTGGCTCGCTCAGCAGCGCACCTTCGGGTGCAACGTCGGGAGGGGTAGGCAGATAGAGCCTGCTGGTAACGGCAGGCCTAGATAAATGATAGATGTTCCCTTTTTCGGAAGGGAATACAGAATCCGGCTTACACGTCCACAGCTATCTTTAAGACGGAAATGGGAAGTCGGAAGTCGGAACGAAACCAACTTCGTGAATGCTTTCAACCTCCCATTTCCCTCTTCATTGTCCTTTAAGAAAAAAGTTATAGTCCAGCAAGTCAGAATTCACCAATTTCGGGTTGGTAGGCTATAAATCGTATACGGGCCACAGAATAAACGATTTGCAATTTCACTGTATGCCTATAACACACAACGGTCTGTCGAATACATTCGACAGACCGTTGTGTGTTTTGAGAAAAGCGCTATGTTCTAACTCAAATAGTCAGATTTATCTTTGCGCCTTCCGCTTTCGTCTATCCTTCATCCTGCGGGCCGCCGAAGTCGAACAGCAGCGAGAAGCGCAGGGTGTTGTCGAGCGGATTGCGCTGGTTGGTTGTCGGGACCAGGTAGGAAAAATTGAGTCCGAAGACATTGTACTTAAGGCCGAGTCCGACGGTCAGATACTGGCGGCCGCCTTTGCGGGGGTTTTCGTAGAAGTAGCCGGTGCGAACTGCAAATTGTTGGTCGTACCAGTATTCCGCACCGAAAGAGAACATGAATTCCCGCATCTCTTCGCTGAAGCCTTCCGGGGCATCACTCCAGGAAGAAAAGATACCTGCGATAGGAGATTTTTCGCGGTAGTCGGCTATGCCGTTGCCATCCTCGTCACAATCGGTTCCCTGGCAGGGCGTGGGAACCATGAGTTTATTGATATCGGTAGTGAAGGTCAAGCGGTTGTATTGGTCAAAGTCGATATTCCAGCCGACGCCCAGGCCGAAATTGGTCGGGAGGAAGTCGCGTACGGTAGACCGGGTGTAGGTAATTTTGGAGCCGATGTTGCTAAGCGCCAAGCCGAAGGTGAGGTCCGATTCAGCACCGCCCAGATTAACCGGAGCGATATAGGTCAGGGAGATATCAGCGGCGCCGGCGATGCCTACTTCAATCGTTTCCCCCCCCGGCACAATTTGCCCGGCGGCGAGATTGGAGTAAATAAATTTACCGGTAAGCGCTGCGGAGAATCGATCGGCGAGTTTACGCGAGTAGGCGAAGGCCACCTCGAACTCATTGGGGCGGCCGGTGGTCAGCGGTTGCCCGTTCTCGTCGGTAAACTGGATACTGCCCAGCGAGAAATAGCGCAGGCTAAAGCCCAGGGTTTGCAAATCGTCCAGCCTTTTATATCCGGAAAGATAAGCCAGGTAAACGTCATTGAGGCCGAGGGCGCGCAGCCAGGGCGTATAGGTAGCTGAAATGCCCAGGTCCGATTCTACGAACGCCAGCTTGGAAGCGTTGAAGTGCATCGCGTTGGGATCGGCGGATACAGCGATCCCTGCATCGCCCATGGCGCCGGAACGGGCGTCGGGGGTGATGCGCAGGAAGGGTACTGCTGTTACGATGGTATTGGTACAGGGCGTCCCGTCAAGGTTGTAGTAATTGCCGTCAGAGCCTTGGTAACACTGGGCCGATGCCTGGCCAGTGTATAGGCCGAAGCCCATAATGACGAGAATCACTTTAAGTAGTAAATTCTTCATGAGATTGGTCTGGTTTAAAAGATAATTCTGCAAATATAGCATGACGCTTATAGTCAATACGCAAAAAAGGAAATCTTATTTTGAAAGACGGATAAATTTTACTTCAGCAACACTAGTTTTTCGAATTCACTCTCGCCTTCCAGTGTCGTGTTTCCGGTATTGGTCGCTCTTACCTTCACCTTGTAAAGATATACTCCCCTTGCCAGAGGATCGCCGAAATCATCGCGGCCATCCCATTCCAGGCAGTTATCGCGGCGTATGGCGCCGTCGGAAAAGATAGTCTGTTCCAGCGTTTTAACAAGCCGGCCTGAAATCGTAAAAATCTGAACCAGCACATCGAGCTCCTGGCCGGCCAGGTTGTGATCAAACTGGAAGCAGGTATAATCGCTGAAAGGATTGGGATAGTTCAGCACGTGTTGCAGGGCGATTTCTCCGGAAGCCGCCACTACAAATTCGGTATAACCTTCAGCCGAGTTGTTGGCTACGTCCCAGGCTTTTACCCGGAGGCTGTGGCGACCTTCTTCCAGATCGGTTAGCGGGTAGCGCACCGTACCGCGACGATAATCATCGAGATCCGACTCGTAAAAATCGTTCAATAATATGGCATTTTGGGTGTCCTCGTCGAGGAATCCCTCCAGATCATGGCCGATGCTGTTGCCTACGACGTTGATGCCGTTGTCATCCTCCAGGGTAATCAACAAAGTAGGAGACTCGTCGGTGACCCCTCCAAAGGCGAAATCTTCCGTATTCATAAACACTTCAACAAGTGGCCCCTGATCATCGGCCGCGGCGTTGGGGTCCGCCCCGCCGATAATAACCGATTCGAAGGCCCCGGTAGCGTCCAGCATTGTTCGCTCATCAGCAGCGTAGTAGCTGATCTTTCCGGGACCGAGCTGGTAGTTGATGTCTTTGGGAACCACGAAGGTGAAGCGAAAGCGACCGTTTTCCACGGTTGCCCGTCCTTTAAAGATGGTGTTTTTTTGCAAATCGTAGGACAGTGGGGAGCTATCATTGTCTTGCCCCAGGGTTTTCAGCTCAATTTTTTTATCAAAAATAGTGGGATACAGGATGCCGCTAAAATCTTCGAATCGTTCTCCCTGAGCATTGAGCACTTCTCCCTCAATGGTAACGCGCTGCAGGGCCCGCAGCGTATCAAGAGGCCCGCTGCCGATGTCCTTGTCGTTGATCCGGGTGGTGCGCACCTGCAAATCGGGTTGTGCGACTTTCATCGCCGGGTCACCCAGGAGTGTAAATTTTCGTGAATTTGTGAGCACACCCAGGCTGGTCAATTGATTTTTGGCGCGCAGCATGACATCTCCGATAGGTTGCACCAGGCCGTCAGGACGTTCGAAGAGCCGGCGAAGCACCTGCTCGGTAAGCGCCCGGTTGGAGTTGGAGAAAACCGCGCGCACCGTGGTCAGCAAGGCGATAGCGCCGCCCCGGGCATTGAGGATGGCCTCTTCGCCGGCGGTGACGAAGGCCGGGTCATCGTAGCCGGCAAAGGAACAGGTAGCGGTGATGAGCAGCGGAGGCCGGTCGAAGTTTTTCCAGTTGAGCAGGTCAGGGATTTCCAGCACCCGCTCCTCGGCCAGCCCGCCCGATCCGCCGTGGCCGAGATAAGTCATGGCCAGCGTGCCCCGGAAAACCGATTGGTTGATAGCCTCATTCGCTGCCGGAAACCGGGTGCCGCCCGGTGTGGAAACCTGCGGAAAGGCATCGAGATAGATCTTGTCGATATTGAGATAAGGGTAGCGCCTGCCTATAGTGTCGGCAATCTGTTCCGCCTGCCGGTTATGGATCATGCCGTCCTGATCGTCGGCGATAAAGGCTACCCGGTTGCGCCAGTCACCGAGCCCTTCGGCATTGGTATCGTAATTGATAATTTTGGCGACCAGTTGCTGGGCCTCTTCTACGCTTTTTACCGGCATACGCCCCAGCGCAATGTCCAGCGCCCCGGAAAGTGTGTTGCCGCCCCCGTCATTGAGCAGGGCGTAGTAATCATCGGAGGGAAAGGAAAAGATGGGATTAAAGGAATCGGTTTCGTAAACGGGAACAAAGTTGCCACCCAGTTCGTAAATATTCCGGCAGTCGAAGGAGCCGTCACCCATCAGGAGCAGGTAGCGAAAGCGATCGCTGCGTTCGAAAAGCATGTGTGCAAAATCGCGAATAGCGGTCGGGTCAACGCGTCCGGAAGAAAATTCGTTGTACAGCTGCCCGGTCTGTACAACACGGACTTCCAACCCACTGTGCCGGCGGCGGTGCGCCGCCAGTTGTTCGGCCTGTTCCACAAAATCGGGATGGGTTATGATGACCATATCGACACCGTCGATGCCGTGAATATTTTGATTGTCGATCGCCCCTACGGCTTCCGGGGCCGGCAGGTTGCCGTTGACCTGAAAGGCGACAAACCGGCGCAGCCGCTCCGTGGATACGGCAAAGCGCAGCACTTCTCCTTCCCGGATGAATTCCTGCTCCCGGGCTTCTACGGGATTGGTGACCTCCCAGATCCGGGTGTGCTCATCGCCATTGCGGACCTGAAAGGCAGCGTCGGGATAGGCCAGGGTTCGCGTGTCGTGAAAAAACAACTGATCGCCGGTCAGGGTGAGCGCTCGCCGGGCGCGCACCTGTATGTAATCGAGCCAGCCTTCGCTGCCGTCGTTGAGTCCCTGTGGATGTGGATAGCGGATCACTACGTCGACACCCGGCCGATTGATCGTGAGCTGTTGCCTGGCGCGGGCGGCATGCGCATAGCTGATCTCGTTGGCGAAAGATCCGCTGAGTTCGGTGACGGCGCTGGCGCGGTCGCTGTTAAAAACCTGACCGTTGACTTCAACGGTGAAACGGGAGGATGTAGTGGCCCGCAGCGCCATTTCGGCTTCTATGGTCACGGGCGCAGCCGGATCGAGATTGGGGAATTCGAAAAGCCCGGAAAACCGGTACTCGCGCTGGTTCTTAAAGTGGTTATTGTACCAGCGTGGCCCCGAACCCTGCGCCAGCGGCCGCCACTCGTGCAGCAGGTTGAGCCTGTCTTCCTCGAAGCGGACCAGGGATTCAAAACTGTTCACGGTGAAGGCCGCGCCGGAGCGGGAGGACTGCGGCTGTACGCGGCGTCCGTCTCTGCTGCCGACCTTAAGGAAGTAATAATTCCGGGTATCGTAAATATTCTTCCGGTACCGAAAGCGGTCCTCTTCTTCGTCGTATTGCCATAAGTCAGGTCCCTGCGCATAAAAGAGCAGATAATCACCGGCATCAAAACTGCCGTCCTCTTCGCCGGTAATGAAGATGGGGTTCTCGGCCAGATCGTCTATTCTCCCGGTATTGATATTTTCGGGAAGCATGCCGCCTCCGTTCCCTAGTAGCTGAAGCCGGCGGGGATCGATATTGTCAATATCTATGCCCAGTTCGTCCTTGATGAAATTATAAGAGATGCGGTGTACCCCTGCCCGGTTAACGGCGATTTTGTAGATTTGCCCGTCCTGCAATACCGATTGCCGGGTATTATCCGGGCCGCGGGTACTGACCCGGGGCGGGACGGGTTCCGGAGTAATGCGCAGGACTACTTCTACCAGCCTTTCGAAACGGCCGCCGCGCTGCACGATAGGCACGAAGGCGATTTTACCGAAGTACTGCCGTCCGCTGCGTTCCACATCGCGCTGTATTTGCAGCGATTCGCCGAGTTGTGTATCCCCTGATGAAGGCTGCCACTCGAAGGGCTCATAGCGGGACTCCAGCACTTCGACCCGAAGCCGGGTATCGCTGTTCAAAGGAAATCGACGGACGAAGTAGGGGAGACCGGGCGGCTCGTCGCTGATGACGGCACCGGCAAAAAGCCATTGTTCGTAACTTCCGCCGCCATGACGTATTTGGGTAGCTTCTTCTTCCCATTGCAGGGTTGCCCGAATAATGACCGGGGAATTGGCCTGCAACGGACCGAAAAAGAGCAGAAGTAAGAGTACCGCAGTAAAATCTTTCATAAATTTAGTACGTTTCATACGGAGACTGGGGGATAAAATGGCAGAGATCAGTAATTATTTAGTGCTGCAATCAGCAGTTATCCCTTGCGGGCAGCATATCCTGTCCCCCTTGCTGGGAATTTTCGTAATTCAAACGATAAGCCGGATGCCGTATTGTCCGAAGAATGGCCAACGGACGACAAAGACCACCGGGGGTACAAACTTAGCTTATTTTTGTGTTGTTTTCTATCCATGGTTACTGGCACCGTTTGTATGCTTTTTTCGCCTCGGTCGCCCGTACCTTGCACGATTTACAGGCTATAACTTTTCGACGCAGGAGGCCAGATCGAAAATTTTTGCGCCATAACTATCCATATCACAATGTCTGTTCCATGTTGAGAATTCTGCTGATTTTTCTCTCAATCATAGGTTTTGGGCTGCCGGGGCTGGCTCAGGATCCGGTTTTTAGCCAGTTTTACGCTGCTCCCCTGCAGGTAAACCCTGCTTTTGCCGGGATTACTTATGCTCCCCGCCTGACAGTGAACTACCGTAATCAGTGGCCTTCCTGGCCCAACGCTTATGTGACTTATTCAGCAACTTACGAACAGCCCCTGGAAGAGCTCAACAGTGGTCTTGGTCTGTTGGTCATGGCTGATGTGGCCGGCGACGGGGTGTACCGAACCAATCGTATCAGCGGTGTTTATGGCTATCAGGTGCAGGTCACCCGTGATTTTTTCGTCAAATTTGGCGTGGAAGCCGGGATTATACAGAACCGCCTGGATTGGGACCAACTACTTTTTCTGGACCAGCTCGATCCGCTCACCGGAGCCACCGACGGGGAAGGCAACCCCAACCTGAGTGAGGAAACCCGGCCAGATCAGCTCTCGAGCACCGCCGTTGATATTTCCGCCGGAATATTAGCCTACGGAGGTAATTTTTACGGTGGCTTTTCCGTTAAACACCTGAACCGCCCCAATGAAAACCTCTTGGAAGTCAATCAAAACCTGGCCCTTGGCCTGCCCTTGCGCTTTACCGTTCACGGTGGAGTGGAATTTGAATTGGAAAGAGGCAATAATAGAAGAAGGCCTGCGTTTATATCCCCGAATGTGATGTACATTCAGCAGGGTGATTTCGGCCAGGTCAACATCGGCGCTTATGCCGGCCTGGGCCAAATCTACGGCGGACTATGGTACCGCCACACCTTGGAAAACGCCGACGCTGCCATTGGTTTGGTGGGATTTCATTACGGCGTTATGCGCATCGGTTACAGTTACGATTTTACCGTTTCCGGATTGAGTAACGGTAATACGGGCGGGACCCACGAAATTTCGCTGACTTTTAGTTTTGAAGACAGCGCCCGCCTGCAGGCCAAGCGCCGCCGCTCGCGCTACAATGATTGTTTTAAGATGTTTAATTGAATTTATAAATGCACGTCAATCCTGTCCGCTTGTTAGTCTTAATCTTCAGCAGCCGGGAAAACATGGTGTAACAAATCGTGCAAACTTTTATATTTGTGCTCGTTCGTCATTTCTCAACATCAAATTTGAAAAGGATAATGAAAAATCTGTTGAAGTTAGGCACCATCCTGCTAGCAGCAATACTGGTACTTCCTTCCTGTGGCAAGAAGGAGCGATCCTCCACTACCGGCTGGGTCTACAACAGCACCAAATGGGGTGGTTTCGAAAACCGCGATTACGACGGTCAGGCTACCGGCCCGAACCTTGTTCTCGTTGAGGGAGGGACCTTTACGATGGGAACCACGGAGCAAGATGTCACCTACGACTGGGATAATATCCCCCGCCGGGTTACCGTTTCTTCCTTCTATATGGACGAGACGGAAGTCTCCAACATAGACTACCGGGAATATCTTTACTGGCTCGACCGGGTATTCGGAGAATCCTACCCTGAAGTCTATCAAAATGCCTTACCCGACACCTTGGTTTGGCGGGAAGAACTGGCCTATAATGAGCCGCTGGTAGAAACGTATTTCCGCCATCCCGGATATGACAATTACCCCGTCGTCGGCGTCAGCTGGATACAGGCTACCGAATACTGTAAGTGGCGTACCGACCGGGTTAACGAAATGCTGCTGATCGAAAAAGGCATCCTGAATCCCAATACCGAACAAAAGGATGAGGATAACTTCCACACCGACTCTTACCTCGTAGGACAGTATCAGGGCGATGTGCGCAAAAACCTGAAAGATCTCCGCACCGGCGGAGAACGGCAAGTTCGCTTCGAGGACGGGATCCTGCTTCCTGATTACCGCCTGCCCACCGAAGCAGAGTGGGAGTACGCCGCTCTCGCCTTGCAGGGTAACCTGGCTTCCGAAAAGGACGAGATCATCACCGACCGCCGGATTTACCCATGGGATGGTACGACCGTACGTTACCAGAAACGTGATAAAAACCAGGGGCAGATCCTGGCTAACTTCAAGCGTGGTCGTGGTGATTACATGGGCATCGCCGGTAACCTGAACGATAATGCGCCTGCTCCAGCCGCGGTGCGCTCCTTTATGCCTAATGACTTCGGGCTGTACAATATGGCCGGAAATGTGAACGAGTGGGTCGCCGACATGTACCGTCCCTTGACCAGTATTACCCTGCGCGACGTGGAAAACCACGATCTCAACCCTTACCGCGGTGGTAAGTTCCAGGAACTGTTGCGGGATGAAAATGGCCGCCCGGTAGAAAAGGACAGCCTCGGCCGCCTGCGCTATCAGTATATTGAAGATGACGAAGTAGCCAACCGTGATAACTTCAAGCGTGGCATGGTTTACAACTACCTGGATGGTGACCAGGAGTCCGGCGTTTACTACGACTATGGCAAACACACCTTGATCAGCGACAAAGCACGGGTTTATAAAGGTGGTTCCTGGGCCGACCGCGCCTTCTGGCTCTCGCCGGGCACCCGTCGCTTCCTGGAAGAGGATAAGTCGACCCGCGATATTGGTTTCCGTTGCGCCATGACCCGCACCGGTGCACCCGGCGGTAATGAGGAACCGAGTGGTAACCACTTCGACTCGAAAAAACGCAAGCGTAAGAGCCGGCGTTATTAAACTACTCCTAAAGAATAGTTCTGGAAAAGCGTCTTCTTCCCGGTTTGGGGAGAAGACGCTTTTTTAATGTTCGTAGATCCTGCGAACTATAAAGCGCCAGCGTTGTACTTTGAAAAACATGCAGTCATTATCATGAGTATAGAACAACTGTACGCCATTTTTCTGGAATGCCGCCAGGTGACCATCGATTCGCGGACAGTGACACCGGGCGCTCTGTTCTTCGCTATCCGGGGAGAACGTTTCGATGGTAACAATTTTGCCGGGGACGCTCTGGAAGCCGGAGCTGCTTACGCCGTAGTGGATAAGTCCGAAGTCGTTGAAGGAAAGCGCTTTCTCCTGGTTGACGATGCGCTGAAGACCTTGCAAGAACTGGCTCGCTACCATCGCCGTCAGTTTGAGATACCGGTTATCGGCATTACGGGAAGTAACGGGAAAACAACGACCAAAGAACTCATCAGTGCCGTGGTGGGAAGCCACTATGCCCTTCACTTTACACGTGGTAACTTCAACAATCACATCGGTGTACCATTGACACTGCTGGCCATGCCGCCGGAAACAGAAGTGGCTGTCATCGAAATGGGCGCTAACCATCAGGGAGAAATCGATCTGCTCAGCCAGATCGCCGAACCTACTCATGCATTGATCACTAATATCGGTAAGGCCCATCTGGAAGGCTTCGGAGGTATAGAAGGGGTGAAAAAAGGAAAATCGGAACTCTACCGTTTCTTGGCAGAAACCGGCGGGCTGGCCTTCATTAATCGCGATGCTGCTTTCCTGGAGGAACTCGCTAAACCTGTAAAACAAAAAATCTATTACAAGCGATGTGAAGAGCTCAATCAGAAGGAAATACCCTACGGCGTCCAGGTCCTGGCTGTGCAGCCCTTCGTCCGGGTTGCTTTCCTCGACGATCGCGGGCAACGGCTGGAAATCAATACTCAGCTCATCGGCGCTTACAATGTGGATAATGTCATGACCGCCATAACTCTGGGAAAATACTTTAAAGTACCCGGGGCAAAAATCAAACGGTCGATAGAAGCCTACGTACCTCAAAATAACCGTTCGCAAGTTCTGAAAAAGGATACGAATACCTTCATCCTCGATGCCTATAATGCCAATCCCAGCAGTATGCTCGGCGCCCTCGATCACTTTCAGGACATGGATGTTCCGCACAAAGTGGTTATTCTCGGTGACATGCTGGAATTGGGCCCTTACGCCGCCGCCGAACATGAAAGTATTGCCCGCTACGCTGCGGAGCAAGACTTCGATCGAGTCCTGCTCGTCGGAGCCGCTTTTGAGGCCGGCGCCCTGCAATTGGGATTACGTCATTTTCCGGATGTAGCCGCGTTGCGCAAATGGTGGCAAACGCAATCCATAGAACACACGCATATCCTGATCAAAGGCTCTCGCAGAATACAATTGGAGGATTTGGTTAAGTGAGAGGACTCAGCAATGCCTTCTGAAATCTGGCATGTGAAATTTAAAACTAAGAAAACCGCTTGTAAGCATTGAGCAACCTTTCCGGCAATTCTTCCTGGCAGGCTAACTTATAATCCTGGTAGGAGCAGGGGATAAGCCGGTGCCGCTGGTAAGTTTCCTCCGTTTTTACCGGAACCTGCATCCACCATCGACCACTTTTCTGACTTTTCCAGAAGGTGAGCTGGTAATCCGTTTTTTTAAAATCGACAATGTATTCGACCAGGCCGGTCATAGAGACGGGAAAATCTGCTTTGCGGTTGTAGAAGCCCTCGATAAAATACCAGATGAGCTGAGCAACGGCGGCGGCAGTTTGTCCCTCCCGGTCTTTGGAAGGCTGGAAACCATAAATACCAAAAGATTTCAGCTTGTCACTCATACCTCCGTAACGGCTGATCTGGCAGGCTTCCTCCAGCGTGAATCCACTGGGGCTGGGTTGATCGACAGCCGGGGCATCAGCACTCTTTAGGCCGGCGAGGTTGAAACTCAGCAGATCGGCATCCCGGATGACTGGTTCCAGTTCGCTGAGATCGGCGCGAGCTCTTCCCAGACGAATACAGTCGTAGTGATGTTTTTCTAAAAAATCAAAAGATGCCGGATCGGTGAAGTGGCTTTGTGAACCGATGAAGCCCAGATGAAAAAGTTTGGACTGCTTGTTTTCGATCAGCTCATTCAGAAAATATTGACCTTTACCGGGTGTCTCAGGACTAAAACGGAGGCGTTCATCGACCAGCACCAGGCTGATGAGTTGTTCCAGGCTCTGAAAAGCTTTGTACTGCGCCATCGTGAAAGCAGTATCCGCTCCGATGATTATGGGAAAAATACGGCTATCCATCAATTCCTTAACAGCTGGAATGAGAAAAGACACCTTGCGCCGGCGTACGTTGCCGAGATCTGCAATGGCCAATCCTTCAAAAGAAAAACTTAGCGGGTAGAGGGCGCGCCGTACGGCATTCGCTCGTTGTTCTTCTATTCCGAGAAGGGCAATTTGAACATCTTCCAGGGGTGGAAGACGGCGGTTGAAAATACGCATTTGACTACCCAGCTGCTTCGATTCAAACTGGTCCGAGGACAGTGCGGCGAGGTTGACAGGACTAAGCCAGTTGTCTAGCATAGGATATGATGCTTGTTTTATTAAGCGGGTCATTGGAGGAAACTGCCGGAAGTTACCCTTTCCCTGGATTCAAAAGAAAATAACTGACGGCATTCGCACAAATGTAATAATTCTTTACGCGGCTTTTAGAGCCAATTTTTTCAATGCAGCCCTTGTAACTAAGTTGTTAATTTAAATTGTTAAAAATAACTAACCGCTGGCGGATGCAAAAAATGTAATTTACTTGGAACATGTAAAAAGAAACAATACATTTGTAAACGATGAGGAATACTTAAGCCTCTTGACAGATTTAAGTTATCTTGAATTACGCCAGGTTTTGGGCTCAGTCGAGGCGTGAAAACCAGCCGTAGTTGTAGCTACAAAAGGTTTTGAGCAGGGAAGAGTTAGCCCGAAAGGAGATGCAAGGGTAATACATGATTTGAATCTGTCCGGATGCTTAGCAGCTATCCAAAATGATGCGGAAATAAAGTTGGCGACTCAGTCCATGAAATCCGACCTTTTCTTGAACCCATTACTCCAAGTTTACGGCTAACCTGTTTGTGAATGGATATGCTTTTAGCGAATTTACGGCCGCTAATTCGCAGCGTTCATGCTGGCTTAAAAGACAATTTGAATTTAGTAATCCCAAATAGTACAATAATTTTAATTCCCTTTTACTATGAAAAAACGTATACTGCTTCTCGTCCTATTAGCAACCTTTTCCCTTGGAAGTCTTATTTCTCAAGAGAGTGAAGAAAACATAAAAGAGGCCAAAGCCGCGACGCCTCCGAATATGTTCGAATTGTCGCCACATGGAGGCGCATTATTCATTACCGGAGATGTAGATCCCCAATTTGGCTGGGCAGCAGGACTGAGTGTGCGCAAAGCAACCGATTACCTTTTCTCGCTGCGCCTTGATGTGCTCTACGGCCAAGCCAAAGGAGAAGATGGCATTCGTCAATTCGAAAACAACTGGTTATCGGCTACGGCATTCGGCGTGTTCTCTTTGAACAGCCTTCGTTTTAATAAGCCGGTAAGGAAAACCAATATTTATGCAATGGTTGGCGCAGGCGCCAATTACTTTGAATTGCCCAGTTATCAGAATGAAGACACCCGGGGAATGCTGGAACGAGAGTTTGCACCCCATGCTACCCTCGGCGCAGGAATTGCCTTCCGGGTCAGCCCCCGTATTAATATCGGTATAGAGCATCAGGCTTCCCTGTTGTTCGGGCGACGGTCTGACCTGGTGGATGGAAGCGAATTGGAAAAAGGAATCCGGACTCCTTTCCGCGATATTGTAAATTATTCCAATCTCCGTGTGAATATCAACATCGGTAACAAACAGCGCAAAGCAGAACCCCTCTACTGGATCAATCCTCTGCAGGTGGTACTCGACGATATCCAGGACCTTAAGGAAAATCAATCCAATATTGCACTGGAGGACAACGACGGCGACGGCGTAATCGACCAGCTCGATAAGGAGCCGAATACGGCGCCCGGAGCACTCGTCGATACGAAGGGCCGAACGCTGGACAGCGACCGGGACGGTGTGCCCGATCACCTGGACAGAGAGCCCTACTACACCCCGCGGGAGGGCGAAATCGTCAATAGTGAAGGCGTAGTGGAAAATCCCGTAGCCGGCGGCGGCGGTGTTACCGAAGACCGGGTACGCGAGCTGATCGATGAAGCCCTGGAGGATTATCAACCCTCCGCAGGAGGAGCGGCCGGCGGTATTACCGATCTTTTCCTGCCTATGCTGCACTTCGGCATTAACAGCGCCACTATCAAATATTCCGATTACGGCACCTTGGCAAGTATCGCTCGCGTCATGAAAAGCAACCCTGAAGTGCGTTTGGTGGTCAAAGGGTATACCGACCAGACGGGATCCGAGACGTACAACGCGGTGCTATCTTACGAGCGCGCCAACGAGGTGATCGATCACCTGGCCAATAATCACGGTATTGGTCGCGGCCGCCTGGTATTGCAATACGGCGGACAGGACGATGCCCTGGTACCTTCTACCAGCAGCTACATGAACCGGCGGGTAGAATTCAGCGTCGCCCGCCCCGATGACGTGGAAATGGATCCGCCCCCGAATTATAATCAGAGTAAGGGAGACGGATATTGATAAAAGACTTGAGTTCATCCGGTATGTGTAGGTTGCCGGCGCTTCGAGCGGTCCCGCTCGAAGCGCCGGCAATCCCCACGTAAGCGGATAATGACATAAGTTCGGAGCAAAACCGATTCCCAATCTCCAATTCTTCTTTCAGCTTTCCGATTTACGCTCCCACTGTATCCGGTCGCCCGCCTCGATACCGCGTTCGGCGCAGAAGCCGCCGAGTACTTCCACGACGTAGCGGGCCGGCCCGGTGGAACGCACCGGCGCCAGCGATTCCGGCTTCGTGTTGGCTGCAATACTGACGATACGCCGCTGTTCGTCGACAAAAATGATATCCAGAGAGAGGAAGGTGTTCAGCATCCAGAACGACTGGGGTTCACTTCGTTCCATAATGAACAGCATGCCCTGGTCCGCTTCCATATTGCGGCGCCACATCAGACCGCGTTCGCGCTCCAGATCGTCTTCCGCAATTTCAATGGCGATAGTGGCGAGTATACTGTCAGTTTGGGCATCCAGGAATTGCAGGGCGCCCTCTTGCTGAAATCGAGGTCCTTCCGGCATATTTTTATTTTTTGGTATGGCGGCCCAGATCAGGCCGATCAGGATGGGAATAGCTAAGAGTAGGAGGAGCCAGGCGGCGCGCCGCTGTTTGGGCGTCCGGCCCGGTTTCTGTGGTTTACGTTTCTTTCGTGGTTTTGCCATCATTTTAGATTGCAGTGATGAGTAAAGGGTCGGTTGCCATCTTTCATTATTGCTGGCATACAAAAACCCCGTACGGTACAATTTGCCGTACGGGGTTCTTAGTTTACAATCCACCGGTCAAACCAGCAGATTTATTGCTGTTTACTGCAGGTAGCCCGGGTTCTGAACCATCTGCTGGTTGACGTCCATCTCACGCTGCGGGATGGGATAAACCGTAAGGAAGGAGCTGGCTTCCACTTCGCAGGGAGCGTTGAGTTCCAATCCTGTGTTGCACTGCTTGCGGATCATGTCGATGCCATTGCGCCAGTAGTCGAACTTGGTATGGCCTTCGAAGGCTAGTTCGCGCTTGCGCTCATCGAGGACGGCCTGGAGAACCTGCTCGTCGGGCACGTCGGTCAGCTCGGTAGCGTTACGGACGGTGCGGATGGCGTTGAGGTCGTCGATTGCCTCGCTGTAGTTCTGCTGCTTGGCGTTAGCCTCGGCGCGGATGAGGTACATCTCGGCGATGCGCAGCAGTTTCGGGCTGTGGAGGCCGGGGGTATTGTCCTGCGTGAGGAACTTACTGTTGTAGTACTCCCCATCATCGTTGAGGTAGATATATTCCAGGCGCGTATCGCCTTCTTCGTACAGATCAATAAGGTCAGTGGTAACGCGGACATCACCGTAGCCCTGTGGATTGTAGATCTGACCAAGGTTGTCGGCGCCACGGTTTTCATCGGAACGGAAACGCAGCGTAAAGATTTCCTCCGTAGAGAGACCCGGTCCGACCAGGCGGCGGGTTTCGATACCGTTGGGGGTTACATCCGTAACACCCAGGTTCGGATCGAGCTCGTAGCCGGCGTTGATGACGCTGGTGGCGGCCGATACGGCGTTGGCGTTATCGTCCTGGTAGAGATATACTCTGGCCAGCAGCGCATCGACGGCTTCGGGTGAGAAGCGACCAACATCGATATTGCTCAGCAGCGGTTTGGCGGTGTTCAGGTCGGCGATGATCCGGTTGTAGTTCTCCTCGATCGTACTGCGTGGAGGCTCATTGATACCGCCTTCGAGTACGATGGGTACGCCCAGGTCGCTGGTCGGGTTGCTCTGCGTATATTGCTTACCAAATACGCGGACCTGGTCGAAGAGTACCAGCGCGCGGAGGGCCAAGGCTTCGCCTTTGATCTGATCCTTTTCGCCCTGATCAGCTTCTACGTTGTCAATAGTATTGAGGATATTATTGAGGCTGAGGGTCACTTCGTAGGAATCATTCCAGAAACCGGTAATGTCACCGTTCTGAGCATTCCACTGGTAGATGTAATTGTCGACGAAGCGGTTCGAGTTGTTGATCGAAAGATAAACCAGATTGGCTTCCACTTCCGGCATGACGATGTATTCGCGGCCGTAGTAATTGACTTGCTGCAGTGCATCGTAGGCGCCGATCAGGGCGGCCCGTTGTCCGTTGATGTCACCCAGTGCTTCCTCAGTAGAAAGCGACTGCTCTGGCTGAAGTTCCAGCTGCTCTTCGCAGGCAAATGTCAGCATAGCCAGGAGCGCGAGCAAAAATGAAAATTTATGAAGTTTCATATTTAATTCTATTTATAGTTAACAGGTTTATTCGCTTGGCGGCGCGTTGCAGTGATCTAGGAGTTGGCAACGACAGCCAGATGAGTGGCGAATAGCACCTTAGTTAGAAAGTGACGTCTAAACCAAAAGTGACAGATTTGCCGATCGGGTAACGGAAGAACTCCGAACCGTTCTCATCCATCTCCGGATCGAAGCCGGTGTAGTCGGTCTGCGTCCACAGGTTTTGTCCCTGTACATAGAGCGAAACGCCGCTGACACCGATGTTGCTCAGCGCCTGCTGCGGCAGCTTGTATCCGAGTGTTACATTACGCAGGCGGATGAAAGAAGCATCTTCCAGGTAGCGGGTCGAGCGGGCGTTAGCGTTGTTGTTGCCGCCGATCAGCGGTTGTGGATTCGGGGCCTGGTCACCCGGCTCCCGCCAGTAATTCAACGCTCGGGTATCATGGTTCCAGCCGTAGCGCTGGCCGTCGCTCAGAATAAAGCGGCGCGAGTTGTTGTAGATCTCGTGACCTTGTGCCGTGTAGAAGAACGCGGAAAGCGAAAAGCCTGCGAAGCTGAAGCTGTTGTTCAAACCAGCAATCCAGTCCGGCTCGGCGTTGCCCACGACAGCGCGGTTGGCCTGGCGGTAATCACCGGTGATGCCTTCTTCACTGAGCCACTGCGGCGTACCGTCCTGCGGGTTGACGCCGGCCCAGCGTTCCATGTAAACTGCGCGAATGGGTTCGCCTTCGCGGATCACCTGAGCACCGTTGAGGATGTCTTCCCCGTCCGGCAGTTCCAGCACTTCGTTGACGTTTCTGGAGAAGTTCAGGTCGATATTCCAATTGAATCCGTTTTGCCGGGTGGAGCGTATCGGCGAAGCAAACAGCGTAACTTCCACGCCCTGGTTCTGGATTTTGCCCAGGTTTTGGGTGGCGGAGGTGAAACCGGTAGTCGAAGAAACCGGTACGTTTAACAGCAGTTCTTCGGAAGTGCGGTTGTAGTATTCAACCGTACCGCCCAGGCGATCGTCCCAGAAACCGAAGTCAAGACCGATATTGAAGTTGTCGCTTTTCTCCCAGGTCAGGTCGGGGTTTCCGATCTGCGAAGGCTGGCTGCCGGGCAGGCCGGCGTAAGCAGAGGCAAAGCCGTAGAGTTCAAGCGATTCGAAGTTGCCGATATCCGCGTTACCGGCGGTGCCGTAGCTGGCGCGGATACGCAGGTTGCTGAGTAAGTTCGAGCCGCTGAGGAAAGCTTCCTCTGACAGTCGCCACGAACCGCCTACTGACCAGAAAGTCGCCCAACGATTGTTGGCGCCGAAGCGCGAAGAACCGTCCGTACGGGCGCTGGCCGTAAGGTAGTAGCGCTCGGCGAAGTTATAGTTGACCTGGCCGAGAACGGAAGCGAAGGAGAAAGCCGTATTAAAGCCGGTGGTAAAGTCGGGCTGTGCCGTTGACTGAAGGGTTTTCAGCTTAGGGGAAGCCAGACCGATACCCGAGGCCTGATAGTTGGACCGGTCCGTATCCTGATATTCGAAACCGGCGAGGGCGTCGAAATTGTGATTTGACCCGAAGGTCGTGTAGTATTTCAGGATGGACTGAGTCGTCAGGGTAATAGCCTGATTAAAGCCTTCCGTGACGCGGCCCCCCTCGTCGAAACCATCATTGGTAGTGGGATCGAAGAAGTTGTTTTCCCGGATATTGATAAAGTCGATGTTCGCCGTTTGCGTAAAGCGCAGGTTCGACAGGATGTTGATGCCGACCGTGGCCTTAGACAGCAGGCGGAAGTTCTTGTTGCGAACCGGGTTGCGCGGCACAGAGTAGAGGAAGTTGTCGTTGGTGAAGATCCTCCAATCGGGTTCAAGGCCGGTGTACAGTTCGCCGGTTGCAGGATTAGTGGCCGACTGTAGTGGCGTATTCACAAAAGCGCCGAGCAGCGGAGAGGAAAAGCGGTTGCCGGCGGTAGCGTTGAGGTTGTTGGTGTAAGAACCGTTGAGGTTCAGAGAGATATCAACAATATCTGAAACGGTATGGTCGAGGTTACTTCGCAGCGACAAGCGCGAGAAGTCGGACTCGATCAGCGTACCTTCCTGCTTGAAGTAACCGCCTGAAACAAAGAATCGGGTTTTTTCGTCACCGCCGCTGGCTTGAGCTTCCACGTTGTAGGTTTGACCAGTGCGGAAAGCGGCGTCTACCCAGTCCGTTGTATTCTCAAGCAGTGACTCCGGGCGCTCTGACTCGATCACGTCCTGGCCAAAGCCGGAGTTGGCGAGTACATCTCTTTCGTATTGCCACTGTTGCTGAGGAGTCATCATATCGAAATTACCGGTGGTAGGCTCTGTGAAACCATATTGCCCTTTAACCGTCACCTGGCTTTTACCCACTTTACCACGCTTGGTGGTAATCAGGACAACGCCGTTGGCGCCACGCGAACCATAGAGGGCTGTAGCAGCGGCATCTTTCAGGACGGTGACGTTGGCAATGTCGTTGGGGTTGATGTTCGAGAGAACGTCGTTGGTCTCCGTATTCGTCGTGAAATCGCCTTGCTGTACGATCACCCCGTCGATGACATAAAGCGGACCGCGACCGGCGGAAATCGAACCCGTACCCCGGATGCGGATGTTCTGCTGGGCGCCGGGCTGTCCGGACGGCGCGGTGACAAATACACCGGGAGCACGTCCCTGAATCACCTGGTTGATGTCGGGAAGAGGCATATTCTCAATGGCCTCTTCGTCCACCACTGCAGCCGAAGCGATCAGCTTTTTGCGCTGCACTTCCGAGTATCCGGTGACTACCACTTCATTGAGCATGGTAGAACCTTCCTCAAGCGTTACATTAATAACGTTGGATGCTCCGATTTCCACTTCCTTCGTCTCGAAGCCAGTGTAGGAGAAAACCAAGGTATTGGCAGTTTCGGGAACTTCCAGGGTATAGTTTCCATCAATGTCGGTGATGGTGCCCTGGCTGGTATTCTTGATCAGGATCGAGGACCCGATCAGTGGCTCCCCGGCTTGGTCGGTCACCGTTCCAGAGATTGTTCGTTGAGCCACCATAGTGGCAATACTGGCGCAAACCAGCATTAGAACTAGTGAGAGTTTTTTCATGCTAAACCGAATTTTGTTTTAAAATAACCAAAAGTCCTCCTTTTTTGAGAAGAACGAATGTTTGTACGTGTATGATAAACTAATCCATTAAATCCAAAAATTGATTAAACCTACTCTTTGATTCTCTCTAAGATTAATGCCCTTACTTTTAAATCGAATTAGAGGACAAAAATGCTGCGTGAAGGTATTAAATCGCAATTATAGATTAAAATTAATTGATTTTCAAAGTTGACGATGCATTTATTTCTGACTCCAAAAAGTGCCGAGTAGATCTATCAAATCCGATAAACATAGTTTTCATTCAGATGTTTTATCCGGTTCGGCCCAATCACGATATTATTTGTCAAACGGATGACATTTTTACGCGATTTGAATCGGAGGGGAGGCAGTGACGCATCCAATCGCTACAACCACTAAAGAACTGATGCCTATTTGATTTGAAAACTGTACTTTTGAGGGACTTTGTTTGCGCGGCCGGCAATTTCGTTGTGGAGTGCCGCACCTAAACTTTTCGGTGGCAATGCTGTTATTTTTTCGTTGACTGGAAACGGTAAAGCAGTGGAAAATGGTGCAGAAAACTGATGTTAAAAAGCGAATTGTGAAACAACAGGCCAAGGCTATGATTCCCACCCCATGGGGAAACTTTGAAATGATCGCATTTTCTGAAAAAAATGACGAATGGATGCCGCATCTGGCACTCGTTCACGAAGATGTCAATCCGGATAAACCGGTGCTGATCCGGATACATTCTGAATGCATAACAGGCGATTTATTCGGTTCAAAACGTTGCGATTGCGGCGAGCAGCTGCACAAGGCGTTGGAAATGACGGCGGCAGTGGGCGGCGTGGTGCTGTATCTCCGTCAGGAGGGGCGTGGAATCGGTATCATCAACAAGTTAAAGGCTTACAACCTGCAAGATCTCGGTCTGAATACCGTTGACGCCAATCTGCACCTCGGTCTGGAAGTAGACGCCCGGCAGTACGATATCGCCATCGAAATGATGCAGGCGCTGGGCATCGACAAAATCCGTCTGCTGACCAACAATCCGGATAAGATTGAAGCCATTGATCATTCCAGCATAGAAATTGTGGAAAGAGTGCCCTTGATTATCGAAGCCAATGAATCGAACCGGCTCTATCTGGAGACCAAGCGCAACGATATGGGGCATTTGCTCGACGGCAAGAAATAAAAGGCGCAATAGCTTATACCCGTTTATCCTCCCAGAAATCTGCTTAGGAATTAATTTTTTCCTGTAAAGCCCCGAACTATATGTCAGAGAAACGCCAAATGCAGGCGGTAAAAATCGAATCCTTCGGCGATCCCGGTCAGCTGACGATAGGTCAATGGCCAATGCCGGCGCCGGCGCCCCGGGAGCTGCTCGTTCAGGTTGCCGCCACCGCGCTCAACCGTGCTGACACCCTGCAGCGCCAAGGCAAATACCCGCCTCCATCCGGGGAAAGTCCGCTGCTGGGCCTCGAAATGGCCGGTACGGTAGTAGAAACAGGTTCGGAAGTTGCCCGCTGGAAAACCGGTGACCGGGTATGCGGGTTGCTCGGCGGGGGCGGTTACGCGCAGTATGCCGCCATTCACGAAGAAATGGCCATGCGCATACCGGATGAACTAAGCTTTGAGCAGGCAGCAGCTATTCCGGAGGTGTGGCTGACGGCCTACCAGGCGCTGCGCTGGCTGGCCGGTTTCCAGGCAGAAGAATGGCTGCTGATACACGCTGGCGCCAGTGGGGTAGGAACGGCTGCCATCCAGCTGGCCCGTCAGATGAAAGCCGGCAAGATTCTGGTAACCGCCTCGGCTCCCAAACACGATATCTGCCGAGAGCTGGGAGCCGACCTGGCCATTGACTACCAAAACAAGGATTTCAAAAAAGCGGTATTCGATTACAGCAATGAAAGAGGCGTAGATGTCGTCATCGACTTTATCGGGGCGCCCTACTTTCAACGCAACCTCAATGTGCTTCGCACTGACGGCCGCCTGGTCATGCTGGCCCTTATGGGCGGCGTTCAGCCCGATTCCCTCTCCCTGGGACCGATACTACGCAAACGCCTGCAGGTGACCGGTTCCACTCTTCGCGCCCGTTCTCTCGAATACAAGATCAAACTAACCCAGGCTTTCAGTACCTTCGCCTGGCCGCTCTTCCAATCCGGCTACCTGCGGCCGGTTATCGACCGCGTCTTCGACTGGCGGGATGTGGTGGCCGCGCACGAGTACATGGAAGCAAATAAGAATAAAGGAAAGATTATTTTGCAGGTGAAGTGAAGGGAAGGGAAGGGGCGGTTGGCAGTTCTCAGTCGGCAGTTTCCGCGCTGGCAAATACAACTTTTTAGTTCCATGGGAGATTGTCGGGGTTACTTTAGGAGAAGGAAATTAGTTGGCGGTTGGCAACCGGCACCTCCCATCCCACTTTTTAAGCGGGGGCGGGCCAGCCGGGGATGTGCGCCGCTACACCCGAGCCCCGCATCCAGCCTTACCGCGCTCCTGCCTTCTTCTTGCTGTCCGCGGTGGGTGTCTGCTGTTTTTCTTCGTCTATTTTGATCACCTGGCATTTCCACACCGGGTTGTAGTTGCTGTCCTCGTGGCTGTAGCGACATACTTTAAGGCCGACGACGCGGCCGCTCTGTTCATCTCGGACCTTAAGCGAGAACTCCTTATCGGCAAAGGATTGCCGGGTCGTATATTCGGCGTGGAAAACCCGCTCCAGCTGGCGCCCGTTCCAGATAAAGAAGGCTTTTTCGATGCCGATCTCACAGCCGATGGTCATTGTACTGGCCTCGATGACGGGAAAATCCGTCTGGTGCTTTTCTTTCAGGACGCGCAGCATCGGACTGGTGTCGCAGTCTTCGAAAAGGCAAAGTCCGGGAATTGTTTGTTGAGCCAGCAGGCGGCCATTTTGCAGAACCCGGATTTCGGCATTGATATCCCGGATGGACTGACGTGGGCGCGGGCTGAGCCCCAGCAGGACGAACTCCGGCCGGTCGTCGCCCGTGATGTCAGCCCGGCGCCAGCCTTTCGCGATATCTGCGCCCCAGATATAGCCGGTGAAGGGCTCGCCGAATTGATCGCGGCCCCTGACGTGGTACCAAAGATCGCCGTAGCCGTCGATCTCATCAAAAGGAAGGTCATCCTGTCTGTAGGCGATATTCTCTACAGCCTGCCCCATACGCAATTCGGCTACCAGACCGGATTGCCGGCTGGGGGCATTGTATACCTGCGTATGGTGACCGAAAATGTGCAGGGTGCTTTTTTGGTCGTATAGTTGGTCAACCTGAGAATGCTGGTGGAACCACTTGTAAAATTCATCGTAATCCTTATTGACGAAACGCTCCCTGGGTTGGGACCAACTCATCAAAGGGGGCGTACTGAGAAGTAAGCAGAGAAAAAGAATGGGTCTCATGCGATTAGTTTTTGGGAAAAAAGCGTGTTGTAATTTAAACAGATTCAATTATTTGAATATTGTCTATTTGTAAGATAAATTTTGTCAAACCTCTTTTCTAGCTTATTTGAATCACATTTTCATGAAAATGAAACCAATATTATTGTTTGTAGTATCTTTTTTCATAGTAAATAACTGTATGTCTCAGCTGATCGAACAACACCGCTGGAAACACCGCGTCATCCTGCTTTTTGCCGGTGATGCCCAAAACAAAACGCTTCAAAAACAACTCAAACTTTTTGGTGAAAACACTTCCGGCATGAATGACCGGGAGCTGGTCGTCTACCGGATTTTCGAAGAGCAGGGGAAGAAGCCCGGAAACAAAGAACTGACAGCCGGTGAAGTCCGCCAACTTCGAGATCGTTATGAGGCGCCGGCGCAGGGCTTTACTTTCTTGCTCATCGGAAAGGACGGTACGGTAAAACTGCGGGAAAACGAGCTGGTCGCTATCGAACGTCTCTTTGGCCTTATTGACAGCATGCCTATGCGGAAGGCTGAGATGCGGCGGAAGGAGGAGGGGGGATAGGAAATAAGAAATAGGAAAGTCCAGGTGCTGATCTTAAAGGCTTATTCCCGTTTCAATTTTTCCCGGAAAGCTTCAAAGTCGTCCAGTTTAATCCATCCTTTGTCGGCGGCGTGGGCAGCGGCTTCTCCATAATTGTTAATAAGGCGGATATCCACGTCAGTAGTGTTTCTGATCAATTCGGCAATGCGATTGGCGCGGCTGGGGCTGCGTACATCACGGATGTAGATGCCCTTGATTTGCTCGGGGAAGGCCTTGGCGATATCCAGGTAAATATCGGCATCGCGCTCACCGCTGTCGCCGATCAGGAGGAAGGAGAGTCCGGTATAGGTCTTCAGGATATTTTTTATAGTTTCATACTTATGTCCCCGGTAATCCGCGGCAGGCCGGACGGAAGAAACGCCGATATCGCGCAGCAGAATGGGACCTTTGGGCAGGTGATTGATATGCATAAATTCCTGAAGCATGTCGTAGAGGTTCCAGGGGCTGTTAGAGACGTAAAAAAACGGGTTGTGCAACTCTTCGGATTGTTGATGCAGGGCCTGGTAAAAAGCGGTTACTTCCCGGAAGGGCCGGCGGCCGGCGGCATTTTTAAAAAGCGTGTAGTAAAGCATTTTGAGTTTCAGCAGCGAAGTGACATGCGTTTGCAGAATGGTGTCGTCGATATCGCTGATCACGCCGAAGGTAGCGCGGGGGGAGGGGAGGAGCCATTCGGCGCTGTTTTCCAGATGTACTTCCCGCCAGGGGGTGCGTTTCAGAATAATTTTAGCCGGTTTCCAGCTGGTGTCGGCCGGGCGGTCCACTTTCTCATTGAGCGGGCGGTCGAGCAGGAAATACCCTTCGTCGTCGGTGATCAGTTCGAAGCGGTGCTGATCGATGTGCACTTCGAGGGTGGCGTCTTGTATTTCGTCGGTTTCGAAGCGGCGATAGGTGTCGATCAGGTTCTTCCACCGGGAATCATGGGTAGCGCCGTACAGTGGTTTGTATTTGAGTACCCGGCCCCTCAGCCTGATGTAATCCGGTCTTCCGTATCCCCGGTAGGGGGCGATGCTAAGGGGGGAGCGCCTTCCCCATCCGGTCAGGGTTTTGAGCCGGCGTCGCAGGCTGTCGGCAAAATTGTCGACTGGCCGTAGCAGGTTTTCGAAAAATCTTTTGAAGGATGCCATGGCATGAATATAGGAATTTTTAGGAAGGATGAGCGGGGAAGTATGAACTGAGCAGCAGCGGTGCTTGACCGGGGTTGCCTGTTCTTGTTTATCACTCATTTGCGGCCGGTATAAATTTGTATCTTTGCGTTTTATCAATTCATGAGCTACATGTTGCAGAAGATCAAACATTGGCTGTTTGACCTGATGGGCCGCGAACGCTATTTGAGATTGATCAGCCGGGGTTATTTTCTGGCTTATCGCCTGGGCGTCCTGCGATCCAGTCCCGATTACGAACTACATTACTTCATCCGTCATTTAGTGAATCCGGGCGACCGGGTAATCGACATAGGGGCCAACCTGGGCTACTATTCTGTACTGTTTTCTGACCTGGTGGGGCCTTCCGGCCAGGTATGGAGTGTTGAACCGGTGCCGCTGTACCGCCGGATTCTGGCCGCTAATATCGGGCGACGCGACAATATCCGTATCGTCCCTTATGCTCTGGGGGCTGATGCCGCCACCGTTGAAATGGGGGTGCCGGGCAGCCAGCCCTACCGGCACGGGCTTACCCGGGTGCTTTCTTCTGGAGAAAAGGAACATATCTCGGCTACCTTCGAGGTGGAAATACGCAACCCGGTAGAATTGTTTAGGGATCTGGAGCAGCTCGATTACGTCAAGTGCGACGTGGAAGGTTACGAAATTCATGTCCTCCCTCAAATGCTCCCGCTTTTTCAGCGTTTTCGCCCCGTAGTGCAGGTGGAGCTTTCGTCCGCAAGCCGGGCTCCTATATTTGAACTTTTCCTTTCGGAAAACTACCGGGCTTTCTACGTGAAAAACCAACAGTTGCATCCTCTCAAAAATGCTTCCCAACCTGCTTTTGGAGATACTGTCTTTTACCCCGCCGAAAGCCTGGACCAGGTAAAGAAATGGATAGGCTCTCAGCAAGATTAAAGGGCATCATTTCTGCAGGCTAATCACTATACCATTCAACTGGTACTGCGACTTCAGCCGTTGCCGGTAGCGTTCGGCGAAGTCCTGCTGATCAAAAACGCCGAGGACGACGCGGTAGACGTCGGTACCGTCAGCGGTTTTGCTTTCAAGCAGGTATACGTCCGTAACGCCGCGCTGCTGAATAGATCGGATCTGATTGGCAGCATTGTTATGGCTGCTGTAGGCACCGATCTGGATAACGTAGCCGGACTGACCGTACCGGATTCGTTTTATTTCAGGAGAATTGGCAGTGGTTGTACCGGTATTGGTCTTTTTGCCGATTTCAAAGGCATAGTTGCGGTCCGGCAGGCCGCGTTTGCTTATGCCGTTGTCGCTGGGGGCAGATGAGGCCGCGGCGGGTGTGCTACGCGTGAAACTTTGCACTTGTGCGCCGGGAATGGGAGTTCCCTTGGCGTTGACGGGCTGATTGGAAAAGCCGATCGGTTCGACGCCCACCTTGGCCTTGCCCACCAGGGTGAGGTCAATGGCGTTAGCGGCTGCCAGGGAGAGGTCGACAATGTATTCGTCTTTATAGGGGCCGCGATCATTGACCCGCACCACGACGGATTTCTGATTGTTGAAGTTGGTTATCCGCAGCAGCGTTCCTTTGGGATGAACGCGATGTGCGCAGGTAAATGCATTGCGGTCGTACGTTTCCCCCGTGGCAGTGGCCTGGCCGTGCAGGTAATCGGCGTAGTAGGCAGCCATGCCTACCTCCATTTGCTGAGCGGAAAGAGATAGGGACAAGCTTCCTGTAAGCAGAAGCATAAGTAGTGTGCGAAGCATGTTTACAGCGTTTTGCTTTGATGTAATTGTATCGAGATAATAACGTTCTTTTTACCCAAACGATTCGTTATCAAAATATGAAATTTTTGTTAAAGGGTGATCTCGGCGGATCGGCTTCAGGTCAATCTGTTTTAAAATAAAAACAAAACCTGTTCATCGCCGGCCCTTCCTTTTAGCAAAAAAGAGGGCTTTTTGTATTAAATTTGCCGCTTTGAAGATTAACCCGGAACTTAAAGCTATCATGAACGGAAATATTTTGACTAACCAAAACATTCCCGAGCTGTGTAACAAGGAACAACTACGGGCATTGTTGGAGGAAAACAATATCAATGAGGCCAAAGTGAAGAAGCGGGTGCAGTATGCCGAAGAGTTGGAGCAACTGCAGATTGAATTGTTAAAACTGCAGAATTGGGTGCTGAAATACAAAAAAAGGGTGGTCATTATTTTTGAGGGCCGGGATGCGGCAGGAAAGGGGGGCGCCATCCGTCGATTCACCAGATACCTGAACACCCGGTCAGCAAGAGTCGTAGCTCTGGGTAAGCCTTCTGATACCGAAAGGGGGCAATGGTATTTCCGGCGGCATATCAAGGAACTGCCTAATGAGGGGGAAATTGTTTTTTTCGATCGCAGCTGGTACAACCGCGCCGTGGTGGAACCAGTGATGGGCTTTTGCACCGAGCAAGAATACCGACAGTTTATGCAGCAGGTTCCCGAATTTGAAGGAATGCTTTACGAAGACGGCGTGCAGTTTGTCAAACTTTGGTTTTCTATTTCCAGTGAAGAACAGGCCAGACGTTTTGAAAAGAGAAAAAATAACCCGCTGAAACAATGGAAACTCAGTCCGGTGGACCTGAAGTCGCGCGATATGTGGAATGAATACACGCACTACATCTGGGAGATGTTTATCAAAACCCATACCAATTTCAGTCCCTGGTTTATTATTCAGACCGACAGTAAGAAGGAAGCCCGGCTGGAAAGCATTCGCTTTTTGCTCTCTAAATTCGATTATGAGGGTAAAGAAGATGTTCCGACCCGGCTTTATCCGGATCCCAATATCGTGCAGCGCTTTCACCGGTCGATGTACGGGCAAATCTGAACCGGCGCCATTTTCCCGCTTTTTTGAATGCTAATGATTTTACATGTTTACCGAGGAAGAACTGAATTTACTGAACTCCTATAAAGCGATGGAGTACCTGTTGCGATCGGAGGAAATCGATTTTGAGGATACGGTCAGGCAGCTGAAATACGAGAAGCAACTCACTTCTCTGCAGGTGGAATTGATCAAAGTGCAAAACTGGGTGGTGGAGAACAACCGGCAGGTGCTCATCCTGGTAGAGGGACGGGAATTCGCCGGGAAGAAATCCCTCATCCGGGCCTTTACCGAGCACCTGAACCCGCGCTCCATGCGTACGGTGGCGTTGAGAAAACCCACACCGGCCCAACGAGGACAGTGGTATTTCAAACGATATATAGAGCGGCTTCCCGAACGGGGAGAAATGGTATTCTTCGACCGTAGCTGGTACAACCGCGCCATGGTGGAACCCGTCAACGGCTTTTGCACCCATGAGGAGTACAAGCGATTTATGAGGGAAGTCAACCACTTCGAGCGTATGCTCAGCGAAGATGGTGTCATTATTATTAAAATTTATCTCTCCATCACCAAAAAGGAACAGCAAAGACGTATTGAAAATGTACGGCGCAACCCCCTGCGCCGCTGGGAACTCACCCCGGTGGATCTGCGTGCGGTGGAGCTCTGGGATGTGTACACCAAATATAAAGAGGAAATGTTTCGCATAACCGATACCGAAAAGAACCCCTGGCATATTATTCGCAAAAACGACAAGCGCCTGGCCTGCCTGCAGGGCTTTGAAGAGGTACTAAAAATATTACCTTATCGATAAGAGCTCCTGCTACGGGTTAAAAACCCAGAAGGTTATCTTGTTTTCGGCAGGCAGTTCCTTCAACTTTTTGAACTTTTTTCCCAAAAAAACTTTTTTAAGAACAAATTAAAGTCTTATCTTTGCATCCGCTTTTGAAAGTAAAGCGATCCATCACAAAGGCTCCGTAGCTTAACTGGATAGAGCACCTGACTACGGATCAGGAGGTTCCAGGTTCGAATCCTGGCGGAGTCACTACGAAGACAGGATGAGAAGTTTATCCCGATTTAGCGAAGTAGATTTTCGAAGAAAATCGTCACCCAGCTTAGTCGGGGAATCCTGGCGGAGTCACTACTTTAAGCAAAGCAAGACGAAAGTTTAAGGTTGTCAAATGCCTTAAACTTTTATCTTTAAAAGAATCGATACCATGTCGAAAGTATGTCAGCTAACGGGGAAGCGTCCGGTTGCGGGAAATTCGGTTTCTCACTCTAACCATAAGACCAAGCGTCGTTTCGTTCCCAATCTGGTGAAAAAGCGCTTATATATTCCCGAAAAGGACCAGTGGGTGACGCTTAAGATTTCGATGAGCGCCCTGCGCACGATTAACAAGCTGGGTATCTACGCCTATCTTCAGAAACTGGAGAAGAAAGGCATCGATACCGGGATCAAATTGTAATTTTTAAAAGAGCGCTGAGTTATGGCAAAGAAGAGTAAAGGCAATCGCATTCAGGTCATTCTGGAATGCACCGAACATAAGGAATCCGGCAAGCCGGGAACCTCCAGATATATTACGGAGAAAAACCGGAAGAACACGCCCGGCCGTCTTGAACTGAGAAAATACAATCCGATTCTGAAGCGGGTAACCCTGCACCGGGAAATCAAGTAAATCGGCGTATACCCGGCGCTGTACAAATAGTTTCCGGCCGGGAACTATGTCAGCGTAAAAACCGTTTGCAATCTTGTCGGTGAATAGGTAACTTTACCGGCAGATTTGTAAAAACTGAAAAAACAATAAGACAATGGCAAAAGTATCAAAGAACGCAAGAGTCGCACAGCGCGCCGCCAACGCCGGTTCGGGCCGGGATTTCGTAAAAGTAGTTCAAAGTGTTAAAAACGAAAAGACCGGTAAGTATTCCTATAAGGAAGTGATGATTCACAAAGACAAAGTGAAAGAATTTTTCGCCAACAATAAATAAAACCAGTTTCTGGTAAATCTTTACAAAGAGGCTTTTCTTACCCGGGAAAGCCTCTTTGCATATTCCTCCATCGCTTATGAGCTTTTTCAACAAATTCTTCAGCAAGGAAAAAAAGGAAGACCTGGACAAGGGCCTGGAAAAAACCAAGTCCAGCTTTCTGGGTAAACTGACCAAGGCGGTTGCCGGAAAAGCCACCGTGGACGTCGAAGTGCTCGATGAGCTGGAGAATATCCTGATCTCTTCCGATGTAGGCCTGGATACTACCATCAAAATCATCGAGCGCATCGAAGAGCGGGTGGCCCGTGACAAGTATCTCAGCACCAGCGAACTCAACGAGATTCTGCGCGATGAGATCGTGCAATTGCTCGCCGAAAACAATACCATTGATCTCGACGATTACGTGCTGCCTTCCTCTTCCAAACCCTGTGTCATCCTCGTCGTCGGCGTCAACGGCGTTGGAAAGACCACCACTATCGGCAAACTGGCCTACCAATACAAACAGCGGGGGAAGAAGGTCGTACTCGGCGCCGCCGATACCTTCCGCGCCGCCGCCGTCGATCAGCTCAAAATATGGTCGGAACGCGTAGGCTGTGACTTTTACAGCAAAGGCATGCATACTGACCCCGCTGCCGTAGCCTACGAAACCGTAGAACACGCCATCAGTAACGATCTCGACGTAGCCATCATCGACACCGCCGGTCGCCTCCACACCAAAATCAACCTGATGAAAGAACTGGGCAAGATCAAACGCTCAGTCGGAAAGAAAATGGAAGGCGCCCCGCACGAGGTGCTCCTCGTACTGGACGCAACTAACGGCCAGAACGCGATCGAACAGGCCCGCCACTTCACCGACGCTACCGAAGTGAGCGCCCTGGCCCTTACCAAACTCGACGGCACCGCTAAAGGCGGCGTCGCCATCGGCATCTCCGACCAGTTCAAAGTGCCCATCAAATACATCGGCGTGGGCGAATCCATCGATAAGCTGCAAATCTTCAACAAGCGGGCTTTTGTGGATTCGCTGTTTGAGGAGTAGTCACCCCCGGTGTATCGCCGAGCCCATTCGAAGAAGATCCTGCCGGGTGGTGTATCGATCGCCCGCTTTTTTAGTTCAACGACCTATTTGCACTGTGCCCTCTGCGTGGAGCATCCAGAAAGCATAGCGCGCAAAGAGCAGCTACGCTGACAGAAACCGGCGCCCCGTTTTCTGTCCAATGAACTGTGCGCTCTGCGAACTGTGCTTTTGCGTGGGGCTCACAGGAAAAGCTCCGGCTAATCCGAAGGAGCTGGAACCAACTCACCCTGCATTTCTCAGCTCCAGGAAGTACCTCGCCGAAAGCAGCAGGCGGCTGCCGTACCAGGAAAACAGGTCGCCTTGTACAAACTGGATCTTCGCATTAGGACAAGCCTGCCGGAAGGGTTCCAGATGTTTTTCTTTAAAAGGGAAGGGTTCAGAAGAGAGGAGTATCCGGTCAGGTTGCAGGGCGGCCAGGTCATCCAGTTTGATTTGCGGATAGCGCGGCAGGTCGGCGAAGACGTTTTCAAAGCCGGCGCGCCGGATCATCGCGTTGATAAAGGTGTCGTTGCCAACTACCTGGTAAGGCTCCCGCCAGATGAAGTAAGCGACGCGGGGCCGCGGCGCCCGGTCGATAGCCTCCTCCAGGTGATCAAACTGTTCCTGTACGGCCTTGGCAAGCTGATCGGCATAGGGAAAGGTATCGGTAAGCCGCCCCACTTGCCGGATCATATCGAGCGCATCGGGGAGGTTGTGTACATCGCTCATCCAGACGGGATAGGTTTCCGCCAGCGCTTCGATTTGCGTTTTATCATTCTCTTCCTTGTTGCCGATAATTAGGTCGGGCTGGAGTTCGGCTATTTTATTGAGCTTCACGTTTTTTGTTCCGCCGATCCACGGTTTCTGATTACACCATCCTACCGGGTGAGCACAGAATTTGGTAACGCCCACCACCTCGCGGTGCAGGCCCAGGTCGCCGAGCAACTCCGTCTGGCTGGGCACCAAAGATATAATGCGATGGGGAGGGAAGGGAAATCGTACAGTCCGGCCCATCTGGTCGGTATAGGATTGTAGCGGCAGATTCATTTTGGATGAAATTTAAACAAGCTCTAAGCTTTTCCGGGCGGGAAGTTAAGCAATCGTACGGTAAGGGAAATGCTTTATCCGCCGATTTCTGACTTTATCTGACAAACCGGAAAAAGGAAAGGTGCGATTCAACCTGAAAAAAAAGCTTCCGGCTATACGGGGAGCTAATTATTATTCTATTTGACCAATTAAAGCCTTTAAATGACCGGTTATTTGTCGTTATAAATAAAACTTTGTCTTAATTATGGGGGAAGGTGTAAAAATAGTAATTTACTCTGCTTAAAGCCTAACAAATGGATTCCAGGACCCCGGGTAGCTTGGTGTGGCTGCTGGCCTTCTTTATATGGCAGACAGCCATGGCGCAGGATGCGCTGCCTCACCGGGTATTCAACGTCAACGACGGGCTGGTGCAACAGCAGGTGAAAGCCTTGTACAAGGATTCGCGCGGCTATCTGTGGATCGGAACGTTGGGTGGTGTTAGTAAGTTTAACGGGGAGACTTTTGAGAACTTCACGCAGCGCGACGGGCTGATTTCCAACTTCATCATCGGTTTTGAAGAAGATACACAAGGTAATATACTCATCATTACCGTCAAAGGCATATCTGTTTACGACGGGCGGCAGTTTACTTCCTATCCGAGTCCGGGAAAACTACACTTCCTCAATTCCTCCGATGAGGAGGGGAGATTGTGGCTATCACAAGCCAGAGGTCCCCTGCTACTATTCGACGGCAGGAAATTTGTAAAAGCTAGTGAAATCATTTCCGGGATACCGGAAAAGGAAATAATTGTCATGGTGTCAGTGCCGGAAAATGATGTCCGGATTCTCACAAACGATCAAGGAACTTCCTGGATTTGGAGCGCAGGGAAACTGGAAAAGCTCGGAGAACGGACACCATCGTTTTCAGTTAGTCCGATTAGCGTCGGGAAAAAACCTTATGCCGTTATCTGGAGAGGAGAAGGAAAAACTCGTTCCTTAGTCAGTTTGGGGCCAAATGGTGTTGTCCCGGTGATGGAAATGGAGGGGGACAATGTAAGCTTCACCTTTGATTACCGGGTTAAATATTTTTACTTTCTCAATCGTGGCGATAACATTATATATCAGCTCGATCCTGTCAATGGTACGAAGAAACCGCTGCATCACAACTTTAAAGAACAGATCAATGCCGCCTGGCCCGACAGCCCGGCCCATACCACCTGGATTGGCACCGACCATGGCCTGATTCAGGTTTTTGAAAAGGGATTCCGGCAACTGAAACATCCGCTGCTCAACTGGCCCTGGGCTGTCCAGGAAGATGCGACCGGGCAATATTGGATCGCCAATTATAAAGGAGGGTTGGTTCGCTATGATGGAGCGTCATTTGAACAGGTCGCCGGATACAAGAAAAAGGATTTTCCGCAGCTGAATTTTTATTATGGCATTTCAAAAGACAAACGCGGGTATCTGTTTTTTCCTAATCAGTACGGTCTTCTGGAGCGTTCCTCAGCAGGTGACTTCAATCTACATACCTTTAGCTTGAAAGGGGTCAGTGGATTTACCGCGGAATTGCTTTCCCGCTATGATCCGGTGGATGATAAAATATTGATTGCCGCCTATCGCCGGCTGATTGTCTTCGATCCGGTCACCGGCGCCCACGATAGTATTCCTCATTCCGGCGGGCTTCACGAGGAATCCTATTGCCTGTCGGTGGTTCGCGACAGTTTTAATAATTACTGGGCCGGCAGCGGTTACGGACTGAGCAGGCATCATCTGCCCAGCGGTCAAAGCAAACACTTTCTTCCGGAAGAAGGCATGCTGCCTGTCGACGGCATCCTTTGCATGCAGCCCGATCACCGGGGCGCGCTATGGATGGGATCCTCCGGAGGCCTTGGTGTCTGGGATTACGAAGGAGACAGTCTGAATCTGATCGAAGGCAGCAACCTTCGGGCCACCATCAGTAACCTGGCGCTGATTGACAGCACCTGGCTCTCGGTGGGAACCATGGACGGCGTCTATCTTTTACACTTACCCACCTACCACCGCGAAGGCCGCATTCGCCTGCGTCACTACAATCACCGCAACGGCTTTCTGGGCATAGAGCCGGAACAAAACGGCAGCTTTGTCGACAGCCGCGGCCGCCTGTGGATCATCGCCAGTGACGGGGTGTACTACATTCCTAAAGAAGAACTCAGTCTGGAAAAAGCCCCCGCTAGTGTCCGTGTGACCCGTATCAATGACCAGCGATTAGCCTTTCAGGAGTATGATCAAATACAAAAGCTGCCCTTTGATGTCAACTACCTTAAGATAGAATTTGAAAACATCGGACCGACCAGCTCCATGCACCCCGAATTTTCCTGGAAGCTGGAAGGAGTCGACGAGAAATTCACCCCCTGGACGAACAACACCACCGCCATGTACAACAGCCTGGGGCCGGGTGCTCATTCCTTTTTACTGCGCACGCGCGACCCCTCGGCAGTAGGGGAGAAGGAGCATGCGGAAACCCGGGTAGAGCTGCGTCTTTCTATGTTACCCTGGAGGGCCCCTAATTTTTACTTATGGGCTTCGATCTTGATTATCGTTTCAGCAGGGATTGCCTATTTCTTTTTCCGTCGTCAGCGCCGGGCCCGTCAGGACCTGGAGAAGCGCGAACGCCTGATCAAGTACTATCAGGTGCAGACCCTGCAATCGCAGCTCAACCCGCATTTTCTGCGCAACCTGATCACCAACATCCAGGGCTGCATTGAAGAGGAGGACAGCGAGGAGGCCGTGGAACAGCTGCTTCGCATGGCTGATATGATGGACAATTTCATCGAGACCAACGTGCCTGTACAATCCAACGGGCGACTCCGGGGCGGCGATATTCCCCTGAAAAAAGAAATCAAGCTGCTGAAGTATTATCTCGATTTTCAGGAGCTCATCTACCCCACGGTATTCAGCTACACCCTGGAAATCGACGAAGATGTACAGCTCGACCGGGAGCGCGTGCCGCCCATGATCATCCAGCCCTTTGTGGAGAATGCCATCGAACACGGATTGCGCAACCGGCACAGCCAGGGACACCTCTGGCTACGCTTTTTCTACAGGGATTACGGTTTGATTTGCACCGTGGAAGACAACGGCATCGGCATCGCCGCCGCGGAAAAGCTCAAGCAAAGTTCCGAGCAGCTATACGAATCACGCGGCACCGACCTGGTCATGGAGCGCGTCGAAGTGCTTCGCGATCTGAATAGAGAAATTTTTATCGACATCGGTGATCGTCCCGGCGGCGGCACCTTTGTGCGGATAGAGTTCGCCCGGGCCTGACTTTCCGGGCCCCGGTGCGCATGCCACCACATACCAAAAAACCATCAATTACCCCTGCAATGAGTCAACACAAAACGGAACCCCTGCGTACCTTGCTCATCGATGACAGCCCCCGCATCATCCAGCTGCTCCGGAATTACCTGGATAAGCACTGCCCGGACGTGGAGGTCATCGGCGATACCGGCTTTGTCAGTGAAGCCCATCAGATGATCCATGAGCTTCACCCCGACCTGCTCTTCCTGGATATCGTTCTCAAAGGCGGCACCGGCTTCGATCTGCTGCGCAAACTGGAGGAAGATCCGCCCTACGTCGTCTTCATCACTGCTTTTGGCACTAAAGAAAATACCCTGCAGGCCCTTCGCTATTCGGCGATCGACTTCATCGACAAACCCATCAGCCCCGAGCGCGTGCGGGAAGCCGTCCTGAGAGCCCATCACCGGCAGTACAAAAAAATACAGTTCCAGCAGCAGCTGAACCTGCTCTTCGACCGCCTGCAGCAAAAAAGCAACTACATCGCCGTGCCCGTCAGCCGCGGCGAACTGGAGATGGTGGAAGTGGACCAGATCAGGTGGATCGAATCGGACGGACAGGTCAGCTACTTCCACCTCCGCGACAACCAGACCCAGACCCTCACGGCCATGCGCAATATCGGCTACTTCGACGATATGCTAACCCGCGATTACCCCTTCTTCCGCATCCGGGACAACATCCTCCTCAATACCGACTTTGTCAAACGCTACAAAAATTCCGAACTCATCGTCAAACTCCACGACGGTAAAAAGTTCAACGTGGCCCGCCGCCGCTCAGCTGATTTCCGTGACTACCTGATCAACCGCCGCCGCAAACGGGGCGGCAACTTCTGGGGCATGTTCGATCTCTTCAACTGAGCCCTACTTCTCCTGCCGCTTGTTAGCTTATGCTGCCGCTTGTTATTTTTCCCTGGGTCTTTCCGGAGGATATTGTCATTTTTAAGATGTGAGTGGTTATGCCATAATCCCCCCTGACCCCAAAAGACCGCTCTTTTCTTTTTGATTTCCCGAAGACTATGTGAGGTGCTGGGGCGGCTATGTGTGGCTTTACTCCAGCAAAACCAGTAAGGCAATTTTAGACGACCTAAAAATTCATTGGCATCCTGCTGTGTAGTGATGTCCTTAGATTTAAGTGTATTAATGTGAACAAATCAGAACTTATGGAAAGGAATTTCACACTACTCTACCTTATTTTTAGAGGTATTGGACAATACCTAACTCTTCACGCCAGCTTGTTTTTTATATTCTTACTACCTGTATTTTTAAGCGCTCAAAACGCTGCCTCAAAGATTGACTTTGCGCTGTGTGTTAATGGTTCCGGTAGTATAACTGAAGATGATTTTACCATTCAAAAAGACGGAATTAAAGCTGCGCTTTTGAATGAGGAAATCTTCCCTCAAGACGGAAGTATCGGATTTACATTGATTCAATATGCTGATGGAGAAACTAGTATTCATGTTCCCTATACCGTAATAACGGAAGAAACGATTGGGCAAATCATTTTGGATGTCAATGAATTCGAGCGGATTAAGGGCTCCACCAATCCAGGTGATGGTATATACCGGGCCATGGAGGAAATAATTGCCAAGGGGGATTTAAAAAATAATCTTCAGGTTATCTGTCTTTCCACCGACGGGCTTCCAAACTCCGGAACTTACACAGTGGAACAGGCGCTGAATTTCGCCAAATCTAGCGGGTTGGATCGTTTTAGCGTAATGGCAATAGAAGACCCGCCTGGAGTTTTGGAGCAGGATTTTAGAGAATATTATGAACCCCGCATTGCATCTCAAGACCTCAAAGGATCAGTAACCGTATCTAAAAATTCAGGCGAGTTTGCGTTTATTGTTGGGGCTTCTTGCTTATATGGGGAGGTGGAATTGATTGGCTTGGAAGTGACCCAGGCTATTCAAAACTGGAAAAATACAGTATTGCTGGTAAAGGAAAAACCCACTTATGTGCGAGCCCATCTTCAACCGAAAGGTAATGAACCTGATACAAAAGTTGCCATCACCGCTCAACTCCGGGGCTATGATGTTTCGGATGGATCGGAACTTCCAATGTCCCCCTTGTTAACGGTCAATAAAAATGGTTTATTGGTAACCTATCCCAACGCTGTGGAGAATAGAGGGGACCCCTCACGTAGTATGCTATTCGAATTGCCTTCGGAGTGGACCAAAAAGGACGAAATTAGACTGGAGCTCGAGGCTCTCGGCGGGACGATTACCTGCTTGGAAGCCGATGAAACTACCGATCCCAGTCAGCCGAATTGTGATGTGCAGGTGGTTTTTGAGGAGTCGAAAGATTTGCCGGTGAAGTTTTTGCAAATTGAATATACCAATCCACTTGATGGACAATTGGTGAGCCCTACTGAAAATGAATCTAAAAAGTTGGCTGAACTTTTGGAGGCTATCTATCCAGTACGGTCGGTGGATTATCAGTCTGAGCAATTCTCTTTTCTGTTTAAACAAATTCAATCTGGTACTTTGGAGGGTTGTTCGGAAAACTTTATAGATGGGAAGGATCTAAAACCTAAAATGTTGTCTACAATTCAATATATTCATTCGGTAGATCGATATAGTGGCGGATTAAGGAGCAATGAAATATACTACGGATTTTTCTTTGGACAAATATTTGGGATAAAGGGCGCCGCGCCCTACCTAGGGGATTTTGCTTATGGTCTCTTCCCATCCCCTCCTTTTGGAATTAATTACGGACGATATCGTCATGCTCATGAAATTGGACATATTCTTGGCTTGTACCATACCACAAATGAGACTTTATTTGGAGTGAATGAAGATAATGGTATAGAATATCAACTCGGGGCATGTGGTTCATCAGCCTTTCGTTTTTCAATTGATTATCCTCATTTTTTCTACGTAAATGATGAAGATACTGATGAAGTAAACAGCCTTAAAGCTACTATAGGACCTCTTATGGAAGCTTCTGGCTTTGATGAAAACGATGAAATTTGGGGATGGGACAATTCTTTCTTCTCAGGGAAGTCTTTTGACTTAAAAAGCAATAGTTATGTTGTAGTGAATCCACGAAAGCATTTTGAGTTCATGAGTTATTGTGGGGCAGATAACAGTGAATGCCAAAATCAGGGATCTGATATGTGGAGGTGGACTTCGGAAGAAAATTATTTTCTTATATGGAAGGGTATTAATGATCGCCTATTAAAGAATGAGCCAAGGATCATCGCCGACGGAAATGGTGAAGGGGCTTTTTTTGTAAGAGGTGTTATTGACCTTGTGAAATCAAATGTTACTTTTCTTCCTTCAGGACTTATTCCAAATAGTGTTTTCAGTCCAGCAGATGGTATAGGTGAATTTTCTCTCGAAGCCCTCTCCTTTAACGATGATAAATTATTTGAAGTAAACTTCACCCCTGACACTTATTCTCCTGATGGCGGGACTGAGAACGATGTCGGAGGATTCGTTATTCCTATTCCTTATAATTCTGATATTCAAAAAGTTAATGTTCTTCAAGACGGCAACATCATTGGCTCTCTCACCGCCAGCGAGAATACACCGGAAGTTACGCTTCTCTATCCCAACGGCGGCGAAAACCTGAATGGTGAAACAATTACGCTCGAATGGGAAGCCTCTGATGCCGATGGAGATGAACTCACTTATGTCATACAGTATAGCGATGACAACGGTATGACCTGGAAAGTGATCGCCGTCGACTGGACGGAAAACTCCTTTACGGTGGATCTGTCGAGCTTGGAGGGTACGACTCAGGGCTTGTTCCTGGTGATGGCCACCGACGGCTTTAACGCCGGCTATGATGAATCGGATACTTTTTTTACGACTCCCAATAATCTTCCGGAGCCCGAAATTTTAAAGCCGGGCAATGACCAGTTCTTCGTGGGGCTCCAGTATGTATATTTAAGAGGAAAAGCCTATGACAAAGAAGACGGCCTGCTTGAGGGGGCAAATTTAGTATGGAGCTCCAACCTGGACGGGGTTCTCGGAACCGGGAAATCCCTGGTTGTTCCGGCCGCCGATTTGACGGAAGGCCGCCATGTTCTCACTTTAGAGAGCACGGATTCTAAAGGAACCACCACCTCTGCTTCCGTAGAAGTGCTTATCTCCCGGCTGCCGATTACCTGCTTTGCGCCGGAAATGGATCCGGTAGCCGACCAAGAGGTCTGTCCGGGAACGGCTGTTAATATAAATTTTACCGGTAACAAAACAAAAGGTGATATCCAATATAACTGGACCAATAATAATCCGGATATTGGTCTTCCGGCCGAGAGTAGTGGTCCTATTCAGTTTGTCCCTGCAAATGCAGGGCCTGTTCCGCTCACAGCAACTATTGAAGTTACCCCGGTCAACGCCGCAGATCCAACCTGTGTTGGACAGCCGGTCACCTTCCAAATTACCGTAGTCAAAAAAACGGAAGTGACCGGCTGCTTCGCCTGTAACGATCAGATTAACGTCACCTTGAACGACGACTGCGAAGCAACCATCACCCTGGATATGGTCGCCGAGGGTGATAACGGGCTGACCTGCGAGAACTACGAACTGCTCAAAGAAGCCCTGGAAGTGATCGTCTACGACGATTACTACAACGATAACGGCGGTGAGCCGAACAATGTAGTCAGTGATTGCGGTCTGTTCAACTACGTGGTGCAACTAAAAGATGGCTATGAAGACTGCTTCATCTGGGAAAAATGCTGGGGCACCATCCTGGTGGAAGACAAAACGCCTCCGGTGGTTACCTGCCCGCGTTTTGATTACGACGGACTGTATAAGTACCTGGATGATGACGGCAATACGCAGTTTTCGCCTAACCTGGACGAGGACTGGTTCGAGGATGACGACGGCTTCCGCGAACTACTGGCTTT
>Ga0209949_1000015_pt1 | contig 103149 bp, 71 predicted proteins | sample SalPonC_black_MG_FD_185711 | JGI IMG/M metagenome (GOLD analysis project Ga0209949, IMG submission 185711) | Salt pond soil microbial communities from South San Francisco under conditions of wetland restoration - Salt Pond MetaG... | ecosystem: Environmental > Aquatic > Marine > Intertidal zone... | reverse complement strand
TTTGGAAAATAGAATTGTAGTAGATCCTACTTTTGCGACAAGGCCCCTGGTTAGAGCCTCACAGCAAGATGCTGCATATTATGCTTTAGTGCTGAGCCGGGAAAAAGCTCGCTTAATTGAGGCCTACAACGATCAAGTTGGTCGAGAGCTGAAAGGGGAATTCCCCATAGAAAATGAGAATCTCTTTTCCACTGACAAGCACAAGTTGTCTATGGCCAAAGGGACAGATCGGCTGATCGAGGAGTTTTTCAATCGCGTGGATAAAGAGGTTATAAAACAGCTAAATCAACGGCCACTTCCATTAGTTCTGGTAACGGAGGAGCGCAATTATTATCATTATCGCAAAATAGCCGATAAGCGCGAGGTCATCATCGGCCACCTCAACAAAAACCGAATGGGTGAAGAGGCATCCCATATTATAACTGATGCCTGGCCCATGGTTAAGGATTATAATAAAATGAAAAATGAAGAGCGCTTAGAGGAACTTCGCCAGGCCGTGAACTCCGGGCAGTTTATGAGTGACTTTAATGATATTTGGAGTGCCATTCGTATGGGAAGGGGTAGAACCTTGTTTATTGAGGAAGGACTTTTCCAACCCGCCATAATCACGGAAGATGATCGCCTCAAACTCGTGGATGAAGATCAAACGACAGAAAAGGGTGTGATCGATGATATTATCGACGATATGATAGAAGAGAACTTACGATTCGGCGGAGATAATGTCTTTTTGTCTGAGGGAGACTTGGATGACTTCCAGGGGCTGGCTTTGGTCACGAGATACTAATTCCTGCTGTTTGCTGTTTGCCGTATGCCGTTTAAGCGTTTAAGCGTTTAACTGTTTAATTGGTGGAATTGAAACAAATCAACGATTCAACAATTCAACGACTCAACAAATAGCAGTTTGCCGTTTGCTGTTTACCGTTTAAGCGTTTAACTGTTTAATTGGCGGAATAGAAACAAATCAACGATTCAACAATTCAACGACTCAACAAATAGCAGTTTGCCGTTTGCTGTTTACCGTTTAAGCGTTTAACTGTTTAATTGGTGGAATAGAAACAAATCAACGATTCAACAATTCAACGACTCAACAAATAGCAGTTTGCCGTTTGCTGTTTACCGTTTAAGCGTTTAACTGTTTAATTGGTGGAATTGAAACAATTCAACGACTCAACAATTCAACAACTCAACACTTCAACAATTCAACAATTCAACGATTAAACGATTAAACGATTCAACGATTCAACGATTCAACAATTCAACGATTAAACGATTAAACAATTAAACGACTCAACAATTCAACATCCCCAATCACATATGTATCGGCCGTTTTGCAGTCGCTGCCATGGCCGCCTCTTTCATCCCCTCACTATAGGTCGGATGTGGGTGACTCATGCGCGCCATATCTTCAGCGGAGCCCTTGAATTCCATCACTGCAACGGCCTCCATAATCAAGTCCGCCGCACGTGCTCCGATGATGTGCGCACCCAGCAATCGGTCCGTATCTTTATGGGCAATCAATTTGATCAGCCCCTCGGTATCCATACTCGCACGGGCTCGCCCCAATGCTTTATAAGGGAATTTCCCCACTTTAATCGGCACCCCTGCTTCTTTCAAGTCCGCTTCAGATTTCCCTACGGAAGCGACTTCTGGCCAGGTATAGACCACATTAGGAATCAGGTTATAATCGATATGCGGTTTTTGACCCGCCATAATTTCAGCTACCAAAACGCCTTCTTCCTCCGCCTTATGGGCCAGCATCGCTCCACGAATTACATCTCCAATCGCGTAAATATGTGATTTTTCGGTTTGCAGTTTATCGTTCACTTCCACTTGCCCGTTGTCATTCGTCTTCAGGCCGGCATTTTCCAATTTTAGCCCCTTTGTGTAGGCATGACGGCCGATGGATACCAGACAGTAATCGGCTTTGAATTCCTGGGTATCATCTCCTTCTCTAGCTTTCGCTGTGACCGTTACCGAGCGTGAAGTTGCTTTGACTTTACTTACACCTAAGTTGAAATGGAATTTTACACCCAACTTTTTCATCGACTTCACCAATTCTTTGCCACAGTCCTTATCCATGGTAGCTAATGCACGATCCATATATTCTACCACCGTCACTTCAGTACCAATCCGTGCAAAAACGGATCCGAGCTCGAGCCCAATAACGCCAGCTCCGACGACCACCATTTTCTTCGGCACCTTCGTGATCTCCAGCGCTTCGGTAGAAGTAATCACGCGCTTTTTATCGTACTTAAACATTTCCGGCGTATTGGGCTTAGACCCGGTAGCGATAACAATGTGCTCTCCTGTAATTTCTTCCGATCCCTCCTCGCCTTTGTCAATGGTGATGGTATGCTCATCTTTGAAACTACCCCACCCGTGATGGACATCGATTTTATTCTTTTTCATCAAAAACTGAATGCCGTCCACATTCTCTTGAACCACACTCGCCTTCCGTTTTATCATTTGCGGCATATTCACCTCCAGACCTTTCAGATCAATACCGTGCGTTTCGAATTTATCGGTTGCCGCGTGAAAATGTTCGGAAGAATCCAGTAAGGCTTTTGACGGAATGCAACCCACATTGAGACAAGTACCTCCAAGCGTATCATATTTTTCAATGATAGCCGTTTTCATACCCAATTGCGCTGCACGGATCGCACAGACATATCCGCCTGGGCCAGATCCCACTACTATAAGATCGTATTTCATTTCTTTTTTCCTTTATTATTATCCTTAGAATTATGGTTTCGATTTGAGTTTGGCTTTCTCCCTTTCTTCCGGTTGGAACGTTTGTTACGCCCGCGCGATTTTTTCCGTTTCTTCTCTTTAGGCAGGTCCACGACACCGGTTACATTAGACTCGAAATCATATTCCGGCTCATCTTCTTGTATCGCATCTACATCTACTAATGTTTCCGGTTTTTCATCATTTTTATTCATGTGAAGGATCTCCTTGACACGATCTATACCGAGGGGTATGACCTGTCGGCGACCTCGCCCATCTTCCAGCATGTAATAAATTTGCCGTTTGAAGATATCCATCTTAATTTTCTGCGCCTTTCCTTGCTGTGTGTACAACTTATCTGCCCGTTTAGGAAAATCCTTAAGCGCCTCCATATACGTATCCAACTCATAATTGAGGCAGCATTTTAAACGACCGCATTGCCCGGAAAGTTTAGCTTGATTAATGGACAGGTTTTGATAGCGTGCGGCCGAAGTTGACACCGACTTAAAATCCGTCAGCCAGGTGGAACAGCACAGTTCCCGACCACAAGGGCCCAAACCGCCAATACGTCCCGACTCCTGGCGCGCACCAATTTGGCGCATTTCTACTTTTATGCGAAATTCGCTCGCATAAGAGCGAACCAATTCGCGAAAATCCACGCGTCCTTCAGCCGTATAGTAAAAAGTTGCTTTACGCAAGTCAGCCCGATACTCGACATCGCCGACTTTCATCTCTAAGCCCAAGGTGCGAGCAATAGCGCGAGCTCTTACCATGGCGGGATGTTCGCGTTCGCGCGCCTCTTGCACTTTTTCCAGATCACGCTCGTGAGCAAGGCGGATCACCTCGTGCATAATCCGATCTTCTTTTACGCGTTTTTTCTTCATTTGCAGCCGGACCAACTCGCCACTGAGACTCACTTGCCCTATGTTGTACCCCCCCTTATCGTCCACTACCACCATATCACCGGTTACGGCGTGGACATTATCCGGCATCTTAAAAAATTCTTTAGTGGCTCCCGACTTAAAACTCACTTCCACAAACTTGAATTCGATCGGATCGTGAATATCCATCACGGAAATCCAGTCGAAAGTATTCAGTTTATTGCATCCTCCAGTCGAGCAGCCTCCATTACTTTTGCAGCCTTTCGGCGAACCATCGGTTCCCGTGGCACATCCTGCGCATCCCATATTATATATATTTTCGTCCCGAAGTGAAGCTCCCCGCTGCGCCTCAATATCCCATCACACACACACCTCATTTCCATCTTCACCCGGCCGGTTATAAATCAAAGATAAGAAAATTTAAAGCTGTTCCATTCCCTTTATCTCTATTGTCTTGATAACGAGAAATCACCTTTCCAGCATATCTATTAAGGGCAGTTTTTTTGGCGTGCCCCCAGCACATTTTTGCTGACATCAGGTTATTTTGGAAAGAATAGATTTCATCTGCTATGAGATTAAAAGTCAAAGGAACGCACCCAAAACAGCAAAAAAGTGCTGCGGTCGGGCCCCTCCGGGGTACCGTACTTGAGGTGAGTGCGTTCCCAATTGCTTGGGCCCGCCTTCACCTCTTCGCACCGCACCACCTTCGGCGGTGCGCCCTACGTACCCCTCACGCTTCCGCGCGCTGCGCGGGTAGGTTTTTGACCTCGCATTTTTGAGAATGGTTTGGTCGATACGCGATACAGGGTGTCTTTTCAACATGATTTGACCCCATGCACGCTGGATCCCGAGGTTTTGGATTGGGGACCGAAATTGTTTTTGGAACCTGTAGAGACGAGATGCATCGCGTCTCTACCCATTACCAACCCACCACAAAAGGGACCATGACCAACCGTTCGCTCTCAAAAAAATACAATCCCCAATCCTGCTAATCATTGAATCAAAAAAATCAGTGGTTCAGACAAGAAAAGAAACAAATTGAACCGCTAGCAACTCCGGATTTTCCTTATCCTTTAATTTGGAATAAAGGTGTATCAAGGAATGCGGGTAACAATGTGCAGTTGATAGGACGCTTACGGATTTATTGGCTGCGCACACATCGTCTTCCCCCATCTTTCGTTGTTACCCTTCGACCCTTCAGCGGGCTCAGTTCGGCGGGCTCACTACAAGCAGGGCCGCGATTTTTGAAGACCAACACCGGTGCAGCGTGCTGACTTACCATCACAGGGACAAACCGCAGGAATGAGACGGTACACACTGCCTTAGGCAGAACTCCAAAGCGCTCTGCCGCTTCTCTGTCAGGACCGTGTAGTTCACTTTGAGAAATAGTCGAAGCCTTTCATTCGTGTGAAGCGGAATCGTCAAAAACTATACATTCATGTGAGTGTAAAAGCATACAACTTTCTATTATTCTTTATCAATATGGTGATACTGAACCCCTCGACCTGATCCTGTTCTTAATATCAATCCTTCATTTAGAAGATATCTTAAGTCTTTTTTGATGGTGTTTCTCGATTCATCAGTTAAGGTTTTTTCTATCGCTCCTATCTTTGTCGTTTTCTCTTTTTCTATAAGTGATAAAATTGATTTCTGCCGATCATTTATCTCCAATTTAATCTTACTATACATTGCGTATTTTTTCTTCAATCTTTCAGTTAAATCGATCATACATTCCAGGAAAAAGGTCATCCATTCATCTATCTTTTCATCATCGGTATATCGGTCTTTTTGACCTTGCATTAAAGATTTATAATATGCATTCTTTCTCGACTCAATCACATGCTCAAAAGAGATGTATTGAACAAAATCATAGCCTTGTTGCATCAATAACATCGTCGTCAGCAATCTGGATAATCTCCCATTACCGTCTTGGTAGGGGTGGATCGACAAAAACTCGTACACAAAGGATCCAACGATAAGTAGTGGATGGATTTCTTCGGATTTAATGGCCCCATTCGTCCATAATAAAAGTTGTTGGATTTCGCTTTGGGTTAAGTGTGGTTCTGTTGTATTAAATATAAGCCTTTGAGTCCCATCCGGATAATTCGCTACTACTTTATTCGATAGCTGCTTATACCGTCCTTTATGAGTTTGATCTTTGCTACTATGCTTCAATAATATTCCATGCAATTGATGGATGTACCGTTCAGTCAATTCCATGTCTTGATAATGATCTAAAATCACTTGTAGAGCATCATAATAGCCCACCACTTCTTGTTCATCTCTCTTTTCAAGCTTATTGAATTTTAGCGACCTCAACAGTTTTTCGATTTCTGCATCTGTCATCTTCACTCCTTCAATTCTTGTCGATGAGCCCACACTAGCCACGGTGGCCAATTGACGGAGCTCCTTTAAGTATCTTGCCTCCTTGTGCTCTATTTCCTGCCACGATCCTTTGAAGGTGTCTATCTGGCCTAATAACTTACCAAGCTGCAAGTATTTTTTACTTCCAAAGTCAAGCTTTTTATCCATTTTATTAGACATATCCATTTTGTATCTATTTCTATCTAATAGCAAATATAATGAAACATATCTATTTTGTATCCCTTTGTATCCATTTTGTCTATTTGTAAATGCCGTGCATCAGGACAGGATTCTTTATATGTTCGATCTGATGCTTAAAGATGCTCAGACTAATTCGCTGCAAGAAAAATTGGCATAAGCTGCTCTTCCTCACTTTCAAAAACTCGATACTCAAATGTCACTCCAAATTCATCTATTAATCTATATTTGTTGAATATTGAAAACACCTGATAAAGTGAGCCATCTTCTCTATATGTACACAAATTAGAGTTTTCAATGTTAAAGCGACTTTGATTGTTAGATATGACAAAGTCTCCAATTTAAAAAGAGTACTCCTCAACTTCGACATTTGTTTTTATAGATGCAACTAAAACACTATTATCTCCTTGAAATAGTTTTGCACTGAAAATCTTATAATTCATGTAAATTCCAGCATGCCATTCTTCATACACTTTTCCTGAAGAAACATAATAACCTCTTGACAATATTATCATTTAATAAACTTTTTAGTCCCTAAGTCAAGAACATAATTACTCTTTGATAGTAGCTCAAACTCTTGTCCAAAACCAGACAATTGCGAATAAATATCAGGATCGTTCAAATTCTTAAAATAGGATGCAAACTGCTCAGGGGTTGACAATCCGTTTAATATATTTAACTCTGATTGTGGAATACCATTAAGTCCTTTAAATAAGTTATTTATATCTAACGGATTACTAGCAGCTGCAATTTCATCTCCTCTGTTAATAGCTGTTTGTAACCAAGGTTTATTATATGTATTCCAAAATGTTGCAGGGGCATACAAGTTATCCGAAACATTCAATACATTAAACCCACCTGTCTTGGCTCCGAAATCCTGTGTTTTGAGGTTTCCTATTAATTCCTCTACAACAGTTTTCATATCACCAGAGAAATAAGGATAGTAGGTGAATTTACCTACTATGGTTGTTGTCTTTCCTGGAGTTGATGCGATTTGATTATTGTAAGGCAAATTAAAATTGGAGAGCTTGGGCCACTTTCCCCATGATATCTTTTAAGTTTTTGAACTATATTAGAAGGACTAAGTTCATAAACTCCAATAGGTACATTTTCAAGTCCTTCGTAGAATCCTATAATTTTATTTGATGCTTTATTACCAAGTAAAAGTTTCCCACTATTATAGTCATACTTAAAAATAAAATCTCCTTGTTCATAATGTAAGAAGTTCTTTGATACATCATTCCAAAAATCAAGTGCAGAAACACTTGAATTCTGACCAATTATATTATTACTCCATGATACATTAAGAGGATTCGCATTGTCAATTTTCGAAATACCTGAAGACTCCGTAAGCTTAGTTAACCATGGAATATCAACTCTTTTGGCTACATCTTTAAAGCAAACCTCCCACGCCTTAAGCCCACTTTCACCTTCATCAGCAAAAAACTTTTTTAATGGAATTCCTCCGGCAGCAAGATCGAGCTTTAGTTGGTCAAACTGGGGTGAGGGGATGCCCCAATCGTTCTTAAAAACTGAAATGAATCCGTCGCTTAACTCTGTGCCTTTTGCTATCCTCGCCGCTGTCTTCGGGTCGAGGTCGTCGGCGAGGGCGGCGAGTTTTGTGAAATTGCCTACCCAGTCCCCTTCCACCTCTCCCCCATCGCGTTCCGCCACTACATCAGAGAAGGTAATTTTTTTTGCTTCCACCCCGGCAGCGGCTGGAAGCGCCCCAGACACTTCCGCACTCCCCGGCAGTGCGCCCACGATCAGCGCGAGGATGAGGGCAAGGTGATAGAGGTATTGTTGGAGGTGGGTTTTCATGGGGAGTAAAGGTAGAGATTTCTGGATTTATCGCTGAAAACAAGAAATCCCCGTCCGCAACAAGTGGGGACCGCACCCCCTGCGGCGGTGCACCCTACGTACCCCTCACGCTTCCGCGCGCTGCGCGGGTAGGTTTTTGACCTCGCATTTTTGAGAATGGTTTGGTCGAGACGCGATACAGGGTGTCTTTTCAACATGATTTGACCCCATGCACGCTGGATCCCGGGGTTTTGGATTGGAGACCGAAATTGTTTTTGGAATCTGTAGAGACGAGATGCATTGCGTCTCTACCCATTACCAACCCACCACAAAAGGGACCATGACCAACCGTTCCCTCTCAAAAAAATACAATCCCCAATCCTGCTAATCATTGAATCAAAAAAATCAGTGGTTCAGACAATTGAGCCAGCGCGCAGGATAGTCTAGTTTATAGCGCATATTTTTTCCCTGATCTTGCCTTGATACCTATCGGGCTCAAACTTAAACAAAAACTCTAAGGCCTATGACTAAAAAAGCCCATCAGAATACATCCGATGAGCTTTATGTGGTGCCCTGAACTGGAGTCGAACCAGCACGCCCAATGAAGGGCACAAGGCCCTCAACCTTGCGCGTCTACCAATTCCGCCACCAGGGCATTGCCTCGCAAAAGTAGTACAATAGAATGAATTACAAATGATTTTATAGCATTTTTTCAGAAGACTGTACCTGGTAAACTCTAGTTTTAGTGTGGGTCAAACTACCCCAAGTGCCCGACATACTTTATTGCTCTTCACAAACGAGAAGAAGTCTTTACTTACACTTACTTTTTTAATTCGGCTAAAGCCTTGGCATGATAGTCCGGAAGGATTTGATCGGCTATATCGAAATCGGAGGAGGCGCCAACTCCTACTGTCTTAAACCCGTATGTACTGGCAGCAGCTAGAATTTCTGGGTTGCGATCCATGAGTACCCAATCAGAAGGAGACCCGCTGCCCTCCTTTAGCAGCTGTTCCAGCCACCCGTGATCTTCCTCGTTGGGAGGATTTGAAAAATCTTGAATCCATACCTGAACCATTTCGCTCCATCCCAGTTCGCTGATCAATAGGCTTTCGGTTTCATTGGCCGATAAGATAGCCAGGGCAAATCCTTCGGATTTGGCGCTGCGAACAAAATTTGAAACGGAGTTGGAATAAAACGGTCCTTCTTCATCGCAGCCTAATCGTATAAATAAGGCTTGAGCCTTGCCAGCCAAAATCTCTTTGTGGTTTGGGTTTAGTCCTATACTGTTCCACAACAGCATCTTGTCCAAAGCTTCATCCATCTCTACTCCCCGAAGTTTTCGTTGTTGATCCTCAGTCACATGGCCACCAATAGATTGGGCTATTCGCTGCCAACTGAGGTCGTAAAGGGCACTTGTATCTATAATATTCCCCAATCTTACTATAAGTCTTTTTTTATCTCCTTTGGTCATAAGAATTCTACGGCTTTAAATCAGGGTGAAATTAGAAATAAATAAAATAGGAAGACTGTCTGCTAGGAAATAAAAATTATGATAGCTTTTCCCAGATACATAAGAAAAAAGTAGCCTGGTGCCTGAAAAAAAACTGAAAATAACTAGTCTATAGCGCCCGGAGGGCGCAAGCGTAAGCGATGGTAAGGGGCCGAAGGCGTCCCCAAACCTTGGGGACCGGCAGCCCTGGACGTAGCGACGCTGAATAAGGGCGAAGCACTTATTCAGGGATACGCCCTACCCATAATGAAAAACACGATGGATTTGCTGAGATATATGCGTATGGAGAATTTTAGGATGTGCATTGTGCCGCAAGCCGTGTCCCGCCTGTTGAAGGAGTTCGACGACCAGGTCGATTTGTTGAATATTCAAAAGTTTAGCCAGGTTCATAACGGGCTTCTGGTGATCTATGGGCAATCGCAGCTGTTCTGCTCCTAAATACTGGTGGGTAAGAATAGCCTGAAGGGTATTTAGCCCTACATTGATCAAATGTTTCTGAGATTCTCGACCCAATTTGGAAAAATCGTCTGAAGCTTTAATAATATCGGGAGGGCGGCCGGTATAACAGGTGCGCATCCAATCTACAAAATATTGAAAACCGGTATCCTGAGACTGGCTTATCGTTTGAAGAGCAGTATGGAGATTCCCATTTGCCTGAAAAGCGGCGGATTTTGAAGCCTGAGCATCGATATCCTTCTGATCTTGTAAATAGGACTGAATATCGGTATCCGAAAACGGGTCTAACACCAGCAATCTACAACGGGAAAGAATAGTGTTAATGATATTCTCCCGATTTCGAGCCAACAGAAAAATGTACATGCCATCAGGAGGCTCTTCTATCATTTTGAGTAGGCGATTTCCATCCTGGCCCAGAAGGTCAGCCATCCAAATGACTAAAAACTTCTCCTGGCCTTGATAGCTCTTCATGCCGGCAAATTCTACAATATCCTGAATTTCAAGTACATTGATATTAAACTGTTTATTTTCAGCATCAATTTTACTTTGCCAATCTGAAAGATCTGCATAGGGCTGTCCGAGCATCATTTCACGCCAGGGTTGAACGACATCGGCCGACCGTGACTTGGATCCTATGGCGGGAATGGTCCAGTGTATATCCGGATGATTCAGGTGGTGGGTTTTTTGGCAGTTATTACACCTTCCGCAGCTGTCTCCATCCTGAGGATTATCGCATAAAATATAAGCTATTAGAGCTCTTACTATAGGTAAGCCACCGTGGCCAGCTGGTCCGACCAATAAACTTGCATGGGGAACTTTCTGCTCCATTGCTGCCCGCTGAACGAGCTGCTTAACACTTCCTGAACCTGGAATATCTTTAAAAAACACCTACCGTTATTTGATGGCTAAGATACAGATAATCGATCGATCTACAGTGCTAGATTAGGAATAGGATTTTAAAACTAAATGAAGGGAGATGATGTTTAACACAAAAAGAACATATGCGAGTATCAGTCTTCAGAAAAGCTCACTTTAACGCCGCACATCGAATTTACAACCCCAAGTGGTCTGACGAAAAGAATACTCAGGTCTTTGGAAAATGTGCGAACCCTATGTATCACGGGCATAATTACGAGCTCGAAGTTAAAGTCACGGGAGAGGTAGATCCCGAAACCGGTTACTTAATAGACCTCAAAGAACTGAAAGACATTATTAAAAACGAGGTGGAAGAACGCATGGATCATAAAAACCTGAACGAAGAGGTTGAAGAGTTTGCATCTCTCATACCCACAGCTGAACACATCACCTACGTAATATACAATCTCATTAGAGCGCGTCTGGATGATGAGAAAGAATTACAAATTAGACTGTACGAAACACCAAGAAATTTTGTGGAATATCCCGCTTAAAGATTTACAGCATATCCTTTCTCAAACGCTGAGTCTTTAAGATCTCGCCTTTTTCTCCTCGTATACGAACTATATACATTCCTCTATTGAGATTCGAGATATTGACCATAACATCGGAGGCATCCGCAGGCTGATCAATTACGGGCTTACCCAGGATATCAAAAATTTGAATCGAAGAGATAAGCTTATCTGACTTTACTCTAAAATAAGAGGCCGCGGGATTGGGAAAAACAAGCGTTTGTACTTGACCGGAAGGACTTTCGTTTGACAAACTGACATCTTCGAAGAAGTTGAAATTTATGCTCATGACCGTATCCCCAGTATTTCTGTTTTCTATGTGAATAGTCACAAGGGCAGAGTCTCCATTTATTCCACTCGGATACAGGTGTGCGTCCAAATTAGATGTTCCGTTGGCTGGAATTGTAAAATCGGCTTGTGATACGAAAGGCAGGTAGCATCGATTTAAGTCACACACTGCAGTTTCCCATGTATTGCCTCCTGAACTAAAAATATACTGAACCTCTCGTTTCCAAACTAAGTCAATATCAGCATCGGTCTCATTTGTCAATGTACCTTTGATGACAACATCCTGGCCAGAAAGCCCTGTATTTTCAAATACGATGGTACCGTCTGTATCGAGGTACTCAAAAGAAAGTGGCGATTGCGCAACTAATGATAACGAAAAAACAGCGCATATGATTAAGAGTAGAGTGTTCTTCATGTATAAAAACTTTATATGTGACAAATATACAACTTTAAATACAAACGTCAGTAATATCGAAAGAGTTCCCCTAAAATACCTTATATTAAGAAAATGTTAGGGCATCCTGGTGTAAGGCTTCCCTCTCGATCTCGTTTCAATATAAATCTAATCCCTTTTATGCACATAGCAATTATTGGAAATGGAATCAGCGGACTCACAGCCGCTCGATTTATTCGCAAACAATCCAATCACGACATTACACTTATTTCTGGGGAACGGACCTACCCATTTAGCCGTACTGCTTTGATGTATATTTATATGGGCCATTTGCGCGCTAAGGATACTGAACTATACGAGCCTCATTTTTACGAGGAAAATCGCATTCGTCTTTTGCAGGCCTGGGTTGACACCATTGACTTTGAGCAGCAAATATTATATTTCGATGCCAAAGATGATCAAGAACCCCTAACCTATGATAAACTTATTATAGCGACAGGGTCTCAACCCAACAGATTTGGTTGGCCGGGTGAAAACTTGAAAGGCGTTCGTGGGATGTATTCTATGCAAGACCTTCAATCGATCGAGGATTGTAGCCAGGGACTCAAACATGCCGTTATAGTGGGAGGTGGACTCATCGGAGTAGAAATGGCTGAAATGTTTCACAGCCGACAAATCCCCGTCACCTTTTTGGTACGAGAACCGAGTTATTGGGATATGGTGCTACCAGAGGAAGAGTCTCAAATGGTCAATGAAGAGATTATTTCCCATGGTATTGATTTACAACTCGGCACCGAATTAAAAGAAATACTGCCCGATGAGCAGGGAAGATGCCGGGCGGTGCGCACTTCTGAAGGGGAAGAGATTTCCTGCGGCTTTGTTGGTTTAACAGCCGGGGTGCATCCCAATGTAAATTTCTTGCGCGATAGCCCCCTGGAAATTGATAAGGGTATCCTTGTCAATGAATACTTACAGACTAATATTCCGCATGTTTATGCCATAGGCGATTGTGCGCAATTGTCCGATCCTCCCGTTGGGCGCAGGCCCATTGAGGCAGTTTGGTATGTAGGGAAAATGATGGGTGAAACCGTGGCCTATAGTGTTTGCGGTGACTTAACGCGATATGAGCCTCAATTATGGTTCAATTCTGCTAAGTTCTTTGATATTGAATATCAAGTCTATGGCCATGTTCCCGTTACATATGATGGACCCTTAACGAGCTTCTTTTATGGACAAGAAAAACGAAGCTTACGCATAGTTTATGATAAGCGAACGACTAAAGTTGTGGGATTCCATGCGATGGGCGTGCGGTTGCGTCACGAAATGTGTGAATCATGGATTCTGCATCAAACGCCCATAGAAAAAGTGATGACCCAATTGAATGCCGCCTACTTTGACCCTGAATTCTATACCTCTTTTCAACGTGATTGTGTAAATCATTTCAATAATATTCAGGGTATTAACATTCAACTGTCTAAAAAACGTGGTTTGTCCTCTTTTTTGTCAGCAATAAAATCATTGGGAAGCTCCCGCACTAGCAAAACTAAATAATAAATGGATTCAAATTTATCAATCACGGGACCTGCCGCCTCTACCCTGTCCTTCTGGGAAAAATTAGGATTGGGCTTAGCTGCTATTGCTACACTGTATCTTTTTAGCTTTATGTGGGTCGGTAGTATCATCAGTAACTTTGGAGACATCTCGCTGCTCATATTGCTTTACGCAATGGCAACCGCAAGCTATATTTATGGGGCCTATATAGGTAAGTCGGCCGGCATTAAAAACGATCAGAATTATTTTCGGTCGTTGACATCACGAGGTGCTTTAGCTTGGGCTCTTGGAATTTTTCTCACCGGATTTTATGTTCTGCTCTATTGGTATCCTTCTACTTTAGGCCTTGTAAAAAATGGTCCCAACACCGGGATCATAGCCGTGTTTGATCCGCTCAGTCGCTTTTTAAAAGGCCAGCCTGCCAGTCAATGGTTTATGTACGGTACATTATATACCGTAGCGATTTTATTTATGGGCGTCAAGTTCATGTATAAATACCGGCATAACAGCTACCACTTGATTCGAACAACAAGTGTTATGTTTTTCCAATTAGCATTCGCATTTCTTATTCCTGAAATTTTACAGCGTCTCAATCAGCCTTATTTCGACTTTAAAATGATTTGGCCGCTCGATTACTATGCTTTTTTCGACTGGAGAATTGAAGAACTAACTTCCAGTGGGCAGCTTGGAATCTTTATGCTAGTATGGAGCGTAGCCCTTATATTAATCGTCACCCCTATTCTTACTTACTTTTTTGGCAAGCGCTGGTACTGCTCCTGGGTGTGTGGATGTGGGGGGCTCGCAGAAACGGCCGGTGACCCCTTCCGTCATTTATCTGATAAGTCCTTGCGGGCTTGGCAAATTGAGCGATGGATGATTCACGCTGTGCTTTTTATTGTTACAGCCATGACGATAGCTGTTCTCCATAGCTATTTGTATGATAGTTCTGATCCGATATTTAATACAACGAGTCTATCCATCTTATTTTCAGTAATACTAGGTGGCATCGTAGCATGGATTTATATAGATAAAGAACGATTTAAGAGTCTTGATCCGATAGCCAAAAAAGTAGGTCTGGTACTTTGCTCCGTACTTATCCTTTTAATGTGGGAAGCACAATTTACAGGAAGGTATAACTTGCTTTTCTTTCCCGCTCATCAAATCCGCTCGTGGTATGGATTCCTGATCGGTGCTACTTTCAGCGGAGTGATTGGAGTTGGGTTTTATCCATTAATGGGTAATCGAGTGTGGTGTCGCTTTGGTTGTCCCATGGCGGCTATACTAGGAATTCAGCAAAAGTTTTTTTCTAAGTTCCGCATAACAACAAACGGAAATCAATGTATAAGTTGTGGGAATTGTTCCACCTATTGCGAAATGGGGATTGACGTGAAGTGGTATGCACAGAGGGGGCAGGATATCGTTCGAGCAAGTTGTGTAGGCTGCGGTATTTGTTCAGCGGTTTGTCCAAGAGGCGTTCTCCGTTTAGAAAATGGTCCGGATACCAGTCAAAAAGCAACTGAAATTCGCAGTTTACAGATAGAACCCTCAGGAGTTAAATTAGATGTATAAGCCAGATAAAACACTTACTCACTTCATATTGATTTAAGTCCAGTTTTTGTAAACTACTAGTTATGTTGAACTCTTTTTAACCATTCGTTAAACAAAAAGGAATTATCTGCCGTTAATATGCCGATTTAACACATAATCATTATGCATACCAACGGTAAAAGTTTCTCCTCACTCAAATACGCCATTCCAAATAATAATTTATCTAAGGCGAAATCACAGATTTCCTCAAAAAAAGGCGAGGAAAGCGGCGTTCAGGCTGATCTCATGGGAGATGACCATATAAGCACATCAGTAGAAACACCTCTTCATCCCAACGCATTTGCGCTAAGCGATGAAGAAAAAATAGAACGCATTGAGGCCCATTTTACTCAAATCATGGAAACTCTAGGGCTGGACCTCAGTGATGATAGTTTAGCAGGAACTCCTCACCGGGTAGCTAAAATGTATGTGAAAGAAGTTTTTAGTGGCCTTCACCCAGATCGCAGACCTCAAATTAGACTGTTTGATAATTCTTACGGCTATCACAACCTGTTGATTGAGCGAGATATAACTTTCAAGTCACACTGCGAGCACCATTTCGTACCAATTACGGGAAAAGCCCATGTAGCGTATATACCTAAAGAAAAAGTGGTAGGATTATCCAAATTAAATCGTCTTGTACAGTATTATGCAAAGCGGCCTCAAGTTCAGGAGCGACTCACGCGCCAAATAGGTATAGATCTTAAAGAAACATTGATGACAGACGATATTGCAGTTTGGATAGAGGCTGATCACATGTGCGTATCTATGCGAGGAGTTGAAGACCCTGACAGTTCAACGGTTACTTCGTTTTACAGTGGCCGTTTCGAAACAGATGCTCAGGTGAAAAGTGAATTTCTTCAAGCTATTTCTAAATAAGTTAGTAGATAAAAGGATCTGAATGAGGATAGGCTATTCAGTCTAAACCTGCGTTTTTCCAGTGAGCTACTTTTGGGGACAAAAAAAAGGGCAAATATTGATTAAATATTTGCCCTTTATATTTTGTTAGTGAGACTTCTATCCTTCTAAAGCCGCTGCTCCTCCTACGATTTCGGATAATTCGCGGGTAATAGCTTCTTGTCGGGCTTTATTATAATTGATTTTCAATTCCTTCAATAAATCACTAGCATTGTCTGTGGCTTTATCCATAGCTGTCATTCGTGCACCATGCTCAGAAGCACTTGTGTCTAGAAGAAATCTATATATCTGCGTGCGCAGAATTGAGGGAATAAGTTGAACGAGGAGTTGATCCTTATTGGGCTCAAAAATATAATCTGCCTCATTGTCTGCCTCTTTACTCGCTTGATCTTCTGCAATATCTGTGTTCACAGGCAAAAATGGATACACCTTAAAATTCTGAACCGCAGCATTCTGAAACTCCGAATAGGCCACATCAATTCTATCGTACTTTTTTTGGCGAAAACGAAGCATCATCAAATTGGCTAAGGCCGCTGCATCATCAAAATTGGGCTTATCAATCAATTCAACATAATCATCAACCTTCGCAGCCTTTGGATATTTATTCTTGAAATACTCGCGACCTTTTTTTCCGATAAAAACTAATTTCATACCTCCGTTCTCAACTACATCGGCATATTCCCCTTCAAGTTTTCCTCTAGCAGCTTTTATAACATTAGAGTTAAACGCACCGCAAAGTCCTTTACTGGAAGTTACGATAACCAAAAGAACCTGCTTTACCTCACGCTTTTCAGTCAATTCCTGTAATCCTTCGGAATCTACATTATCGGCTAGATTAGCCAAAATTTCCTCAAGTTTGTTCGCATAAGGTCGTAAATCCGTAATAGCATCTTGTGCACGCCGCAATTTCGCTGCCGAGACCATTTTCATGGCTTTCGTGATTTGCTGCGTATTTTGGACAGATGCCATTCTGTCCCGAACTTCTTTTAAATTAACTCCCATAATTACTTTCGATTAACTACTTGTACTGCTTAACCAAATCTTTAGCTAAAGCCTCTACTTTTTGAAGATCTTCTTCTTGGTGTTTACCGTCTCTAAAGTTTTTAAGTACATCTGGATGTTTTTGTTCTAACGTACTGAGGAAGAACTCCTCAAATTCCTTAATTTTTTCAACGGGAACATCGACCATGAGACCCTTCACACCTGCATAGATGATAGCGACCTGCTTTTCAACAGATACTGGAGAATACTGCGGTTGCTTTAGAATTTCAACGTTGCGCTTTCCTTTTTCAATTACGGCCTGCGTCGTTGCATCCAAATCAGAGCCAAATTTCGCAAAGGCTTCTAACTCTCTGTATTGAGCTTGGTCTAGCTTCAATGTACCGGAAACTTTTTTCATTGGCTTAATCTGTGCAGATCCACCTACACGAGATACTGAAATACCCACATTAATCGCGGGACGAACACCAGCATTAAATAAGTTAGTCTCCAAAAATATCTGTCCATCCGTAATTGAGATTACGTTGGTAGGAATATAGGCTGACACATCTCCTGCTTGTGTTTCAATGATAGGTAGAGCAGTTAATGAACCACCACCTTTTACCATTGGCTCACCATTTTCATCTTTCACTCCAACCAAGGTTTCGGGTAAGTCATTCATCTGGCGTGCCAATCCATCATCATCAATAATTTTAGCCGCTCGCTCTAAAAGGCGTGAGTGTAAATAAAATACATCACCAGGATAGGCCTCACGTCCGGGAGGTCGACGCAATAGTAGGGAAACCTCACGATAGGCTACGGCTTGCTTTGATAAATCATCATAGACGATTAAGGCTGACCTTCCCGTATCGCGAAAAAACTCGCCGATACAAGCACCAGCAAAAGGGCCGTAAAACTGAAGAGCTGCCGGATCAGCTGCTGAGGCCGACACTATTGCAGTATAAGCCATGGCTCCGTTCTCCTCCAATACTTTAGCTACCTGTGCTACTGTGGAGTCCTTTTGTCCTGAGGCCACGTATACACAATATACAGGCTCACCTTTTTCGTAATACTCCTTTTGATTGATAATCGTATCAATGGCTATGGCCGTTTTACCAGTCTGGCGATCACCAATAATTAATTCCCGCTGACCTCTTCCTATCGGAATCATTGAGTCAATGGCTTTAACCCCAGTTTGCAGGGGTTCATCCACTGGTTGGCGGTAAATAACACCTGGCGCTTTTCGCTCAAGCGGCATCTCATATAAATCACCCTCGATTGGACCTTTTCCATCAATCGGCTGACCTAAAGGATTAACTACACGACCTAAAATACCTTCACCTACTTTTAAAGAGGCAATACGTTTAGTTCGAGTAGCTTTTGCACCCTCTTGTATACCATCATCAGGACCTAATAATACCACACCGATATTATCCTCTTCGAGGTTAAGAGCAATGGCTTGCACGCCATTTTCAAACTCGACCAACTCCCCGGCCTGCACTTGAGACAATCCGTAGATACGAGCAATACCATCTCCAACTTGCAAGACAATACCTGCTTCTTCAAGATTTACTTCTGCGCTAGCATCCGACAACTGTTGTTTAAGAATGGATGATATTTCGTCCGGTTTAACATTCACCATGGTGACAAAAAGTTTTTACTTAATTAATGAGCTATTTTTTTTCGCAATTTACTTATCTGATGAGCAACACTTGCGTCGTAGATCTTATCTTCAAATTGGATGACAAAGCCACCAATCAAATTGGAATCTACATCGTGTTCCCACTCGATGTGCTTACGCACACCCTCTAATTTTCTAACACTCTTCTCGAGTGATTCTAATGTCTTTTCATCCAGCTCGGTAGCTGAAGAAATAGACACTTTAGTTATTTCTTTCCATGCACGGTATTGGCCCACAAAAGCCTCAATGATTTCTATCAGTTGTGGGGCTCTTCCTTTGTTACAAATTAATTGTAAAAAGGAAGCCGTAATCTCCTCTCCTTTATTTCCAACGATAGCTGATAATGCATTAGCTTTCTTTCCATGCGATATAATGGGACTTGCTAAAAAATTTCGCAGTTCCGAATTATTTTGAATGAGCTCCTGGAGTTCTACCAGTTCTTGGTAGACAGGCTCTATGAGCTCTCTCTCCTTAGCTTCTTGAAGAAGCGTTTTCGCATATCTGGCCGCTATTCTATTTACCGACATAAAACTTTAGTTTTTCCCCATCTGATCTACCAGACGAGATACCAGTTCCTTTTGTTCTTTATCCTCAGCTAATTGCTTGCGCATCACTTGCTCGGCAATATCTATTGCTATCGCTCCTACTTCTTGTTTGACTTCACGCATCGCTGATGCCTTTTGTGCCTCAATTTCTGTCCGAGCATTGTCTACAAGCTGATTGGCTTCTACTTTTGCTTTTTCTTTTGCATCCTTAACGATCCCATCTGCAGCATCTTTTGCTTCTTTTAACATCGCTGATCGCTCTTCACGAGCCTGCTTCAAAAGTTGATCATTCTTGGATTGTAATTCTTCCATTTCAGCCTTCGCCTTCTCAGCAGCCGCTAAAGCATCTTGAATATCATCCTCTCGCTTTTTCAAACCACTAGCAATGGGCTTGAAAGCTGTGCGACCCAAAACTAACCAGACTACCAAAAATATAATCGTAGTCCATAAAAATTGTCCCGGATCTGGACTTAAAGGAGGAAAACTTGCTAAAAACATAATTCATGTGTTTAAAGAAGGGGCTGTAACCAACCGTTACACACCCCATCTGTTTTCTTGAAAATAACAGTTATGAGATAAATGATAAAATCAATGCGATAATACCAACCCCCTCAATAAAGGCGGCTGAGATAATCATCGCTGTTCGGATGTCTCCAGCTGCTTCCGGCTGACGCGCGATAGCTTCTGTTGTACGACCTCCAATCATTCCGATGCCTAATCCGACACCGATAACTGCTAATCCCATTCCAATTGCTGTGTACATAACACTGAGTTTTTAGAAAATGATTAATGATCTGCATGTGTCTCCACCGCTTGTCCAATGTACATGGCGGAGAGTAATGCAAATATAAATGCCTGCAATACTGCGACAAATATTTCTAATAGATTCATGGCGAAAGTAAAAGGAACTGAAATCAATAGACCGACTCCTCCTCCTGATAAACTTGCACCAAAATCACTAAATATAAAAATCACACCGACCATAGCTAAAATAGCTATATGTCCGGCGGTAATGTTTGCTCCTAAACGAATAAATAAGGTTACGGGCTTAATAATTAAACTAACAAGCTCAATTAAAGCCAATACAAATCGAACCGGTATAGGTACGCCAGGCATCCACAACATGTGGGCCCAAAAATCTTTTGTTGAAACCGCTAGCATCAATATAAATGTAAATAATGCCAAAGCTAAAGTCGTTCCTGCATTACCCGTAACATTAGCTCCCCCTAAAAATGGGACTAAGCCCAAAAGGTTAAGCGTTAAAATGAAGAAAAACAGCGACATAATAAAAGGAAGATATCGCTCGTAATTTTGTCCAATGAATGGCTTAGCGATTTCATCTCGGATAAATATCACAAAGGGTTCCATAAAAGACTGAACGCCCTTGGGAGCCTGGCCTTGTCTTCTTTTCATGGATTTTGCCACTGAACCGAACAACCAAAACATGAAAATCAAGGCCAAAAACATTGTCGCCACATTCTTTGTGATCGAGAAATCGTAGAAAGAAGATGCTTCCATGAAGGTAGCTGGTGCATCTAAAAAATAATTCGTACCCTCATAGGTCACATATGCCTTACCTTCGTATTCACCTTTCTCAAAATGCCCTATTCCCTCGATGTGAACATTTTCATCGCGTGGGAAACCATCTCCAATTACACGATTAATTCGGCCGTGATTTAGGACATAGCCTTCAACCGCTTGATGTCCGTGATCGAAAGCAGAAGACAAGGTGAATAAAAAACCATCTTTTGAACTATAGGCTATAATGGGCAGCGGAATACTAAAGTCTCCTACTAAATGAATTTCATTTGAATTCTGCACGTGATGCATGACCTGGTCGATATACTCTTCCTTGGTATCAATGGGATCATCACCGGCTGCCAAAAGTGGAGCACTAACCAAGGTGAATGCCAGGAACATGCCCAAAAGTTGGGCAGGGAAGGCGCTAAATTGTAATATGTGTCTAACCACAGCTTTAATATTTACAATATTCCTTAAAAACACCACAAAGGTAGTCATTTACGGAACGAAATAAAATATGGCGACTACTTTTTTTCAGCTTATTTCAGAATACGAAAAAGGTACTTTTGTGCCGTGACAATACTGTATATTCAGGCTTATGTTGCAAAACTTGTTGATCGCTTCTCGCGTATTACGGTAACTTTGATTTGTCCGGGGTATGTCATTTCATTCTGGATCTTCTCTGAGATCATAAACGACAAATCGTCGGCGAACCCGTCTGAAACTTTATTGGACTCTACAATAACTCGCAACTCACGACCTGCCTGCATAGCGTATGCTTTTTGCACTCCATCGTAAGACATGGCAAGCTCTTCTAATTCTCCGATTCGCTTCAGATAAGATTCTAAGATTTCTCGCCGTGCACCCGGGCGTGCTCCTGAAATCGCATCTCCAGCCTGAACAACGGGAGAAAGCATATTATTCATCTCTATTTCATCGTGATGCGCACCCACCGCATTGCAGATCACAGCATGTTCCCCGTGCTTTTCACAGATCTTCATACCTAGTATTGCGTGGGACAGTTCCGAATCCTCTTCTGCTACCTTGCCAATGTCGTGCAGCAAACCTGCTCGCTTAGCCATTTTCGCTTGTTTGGGGCTTAATCCAAGTTCGGCTGCCATGGTCGCACAAATGTTGGCTGTTTCAATAGAATGCTTCAGAAGGTTCTGTCCGTATGAAGATCTAAAACGCATACGACCCACCATCTTCACTAAATAGGGATGTAACCCGTGGATATCAAGCTCAATAATGGTTCGCTCACCAATTTCTACAATCTGTTCGTCTAGCTCCTTTTTTACCTTGGCGGTAACTTCTTCAATCCGTGCGGGGTGAATTCGCCCATCGGCCACCAGTCGTTTCAAGGACAACCGACAAATTTCTCGGCGAATAGGGTCAAAACTTGAAATTACAATCGCTTCCGGAGTATCATCCACAACGAGTTCCGCACCGGTAGCAGCCTCTAAAGCACGAATGTTCCGCCCTTCCCGACCTATAATCTGGCCTTTCAAGTCATCCGACTCCAAATTGAAGACAGAAACTGTATTCTCAATCGTATACTCGGCACACATCCGTTGAATGGACTGAATAACAATCTTCTTCGCTTCTTTATTAGCCGTTAATTTCGCATCCGATATCGTCTGCTTACGCAGTGCTAAGGCCTCTGTTTCTGACTTGGCTCGGACGGCGTCCAATAGTTGCTCCTTCGCCTCACTTTCGCTCAACTTCGCAATCTGCTCAAGCTGCTTTATTTGCTTGTCGTTTGCCTCACTCAACTCTCCTTTACGCTTCTCGAGCACCTTGATTTGTGTATCTAAATTTTTTCGAATGGACTTAATCTCACTCTTTTCCTGTTCCAAACTGTCGCGTTCAACCTTCCACTTGTCACGTTCGGATTGGAGAGCCTTTTCCTTCTCCCGAACTTCTACTTCTCTCTCCTTTAGCTCTTCCTTTTGCTTGGATTTATATTCCTTGAACTCCTCTTTATATTCAGCAAATTTGTCCTTTGCCTCGCGAATCTTCTTTTGCTTTATTCGCTCGTGCTTGTTATCCGCCTGACTAACCAATTTTTCGGCCTTAGTCTCAGCCTCGTCTATAATGCGTTTTGCAGTAACTCGCGCCTTTTCAATCTCAAGGTCAGATTTTTGATTGATCTCCTTAACCTTGGCAGCATTGGCCTTCTTTACAATTGCTTGTACAATAAAATAACCTATAAGTGCCCCTATAATAGCGGCCCCAATGAAAATCAAAATCGTGTCCATGGTAATTTCGTTTTATAATGAAAAATAAAAACGAAAGTTAACGCTGTACTAAACCATCAAGTAAATCGTGCGCACGTGTAAGTTTATCCTGAATGCGTTCCATTTCCTCCTCTTCAGGCCCACCACTGTCTACAGCATACGTGAGTAATGTCATCGCCATACAATCCTGAATGTCACGAGAGGGGTACACTCTCTTAAAATCCTGAATTTTATCATCAACTTCTTGCGCTATCGATCGAATGTGCTCTAACTCAGCCTCACCGGCCTTAATTGGGTATACCCTTCCTGCCAACTCAATCTTAGCACTCACTAGCTCCCTCTCTGCCGAATCATCACTCATAATTGCTTCATCTTTTCAATACACTCATCCAGCTCCGCTATATTCTTCTCCAATTCTCGCTGTATAGCTGCTGTATCTATTGAATCAATATCGGAATCCGATAATAGATTACTTGATTGCTTCTCCCGTAAACGTTTAATTTCCGTTTTAAATGAATTAACTTCTTTTTTTAGTTCTTTATTCTCTGATTTAGACTGTTCAAGTTGAGCTGATAATCGTTTAAATTCTGAACTTAACAACTCAATTTTCTGAATCAATTCGTCAGCACTGTTTTCTATCGGCTGCATCATTCTCAAATATACAATTAATTTGCCATATTTTATCGGCGTTTCTAAATGGTAGGAGCGTTCATCTCTATCTCAAGTGAGCTCCAACCTTTTTCTCTAAAGTGGTAACCATTTTTTGAATTACCTTGTCTACGTTTTTATCTTTTAAGGTCTTGTCCGCACTTTGCAATATCAGGCGGATAGCATAGGACTTTTTGCCAGCTCCCAATTGCTCTTCATGGGTGTAGTGGTCAAATAATATCACCTCGCGCACCCATTTCTTCTCCACCTTAAAAATCACTCTTCTAATCTCATCAAAAGTGACTGCCTCATCTACCACCAAAGCTAAATCTCTCTCTACCGAAGGATATTTGCCTAAAGAAGAGAACAGAACATCTTTGCCTTTAACTGCAGCCAAACATTTCGCCCAGTGGATGTCTGCTGCAAATACCTCTTGGTCAAGTTTAACTGAAGTAAATTGGGGCTTTATTTTACCTACTTCAGCCAAAACCTGAGGCCCCCGATGCCATCGAATTCCATACGAAAGATAATCATGGTCATATACTTCCGTCGTTTGATAACCCGAAACACCAAGTATTTTAAACACCCTTTCAGCCTCTGCTTTAATATCAAAAAACCCCATATTGTCCTCATCATTTTGGAATCTAGATGGGGCGCTTCGGTGGCCCATCATGCCTAAACAAAGATGTTCCTCTTCTTGATGAGCACCTTCTCCATTTAGGCAAAATGTTTTTCCGAATTCAAACAATCTTATATTTCGATCTTGTCGATTGTAATTGCGCTCACAATTTTGAAGCAGTGAAGAATACATTTCTTTGCGCAAGGCATCTAATTGCCGGTTGGAACTATTGTTTACCCAAACCAAATCATCCTGGCCTCCAAAGTCTTCATAGATAGCTGAATGAACTAGGGACAAACTCATCGCCTCATGGAAGCCTGCGCCATTCAAAACATAGCTGACTTTATTTCGATAATCATAAACACCCGGCAAGTCTGAAGCCATTAACGGTAGTTGAGCCTGATCAGCGACAGGGATATTATCCAGTCCATAAATGCGTATGATTTCCTCAATGACATCTACCTCCCGAAGTACGTCGGGTTTATTAGAAGGGATTCCCAACCGCAGGAACTTCTCATTATCTTCTCTTATGTCCATCTGTAATTGCTTACAAATGCCTTTTACCTCCTCAGATGTCAAAGCAACACCCAAATACTGCTTAAGCTTGGAAAAATGTAAGTTCACCTCTGCCTTAGGCATACCCTCAGGCCTAGTATCGTAAACTGCAGATGCGACTTGTCCACCCGCTTCTTTTAATATCATGTCCAAAGCTCTGGACAATGCAGATAAAACCCGATTAGGATCAGCTCCCTTTTCGTAAACTTTAGCTGCATCTGTGCGCAATTGATGGTGCATGGATGCCTTTCGAATCGCCTGGGCATCAAAATAGGCTGATTCAATAAAAATACGATTTGTTTTTGCTCCAACCCCACTATCGCGTCCACCAAAAACACCTCCCATACACACCGGATCTTTCTCGGCATTACAAATCATAATTTCCTCGCCCGTCAATTCTATTTTGTTGTCATCCAAAGCATAAAATAAAGTCCCTTCCTGCAATTTATCAACTACTATGCGATGACCCGCTATCTGATCATAATCAAAGGCATGTAAAGGCTGTCCCAGCTCGTGCAGAACAAATTGAGTAACATCAACAATATTATTAACCGGCCGTAGACCAATACTGCGTAAGCGATCGGCCAGCTCCCGCGACGAAGGCCCCACCTCTACTCCACTCAGTAAAATACCGCCGTATCGAGGACATAATTCCGGAATATTCACCTCAATATCAAAGTCCAATACCGCGGACTCCTCAGGTTCGGGAATGGGTTTTTCTTTGGGTTTATTGACCCTTACTGTCTGTTCTTCATTTGTATTGATATAAGCAGCTAAATCTTCGGCAACTCCTAAATGGCTCAGTGCGTCAGCCCGGTTTGGTGTTAAATCAATATCAATGATATAATCGGTTGAAACTTCATAGTAATCGCTGAGCGGTCGTCCGACTTCTGCCTCAGCATCCAAAACCATGATCCCCTCGTGATTATCACTAATCCCAAGCTCATCTTCGGCACATATCATGCCTACAGACTCTTCTCCTCGAATTTTTCCTTTCTTTATCTTTAGCTCTTTCCCATCTGAAAAGTATAACCGACTTCCAACAGTAGCTACCGCGACCTTTTGCCCGGTCGCTACATTGGGCGCTCCACATACGATTTGTAATTGTTCCTCCCCGACATCGACTTGGGTTACCTTCAACCGATCTGCATTGGGATGGGCCTCACAGGCTTTCACTTCCCCCACCACTACTCCGGCCAATCCGCCAGGAATACTTTCCACCTTTTCAACACCTTCCACTTCCAAACCAATCTCCGTAAGCATTTCTGCCACGCGGTCCACCGACCAGTGCGATAAATCGATATATTCGGATAACCAAGAATAGGATACTTTCATATAAATAGACGTTCAATCGTTCTGCTAAATTTGAGCATAAAGATAGAAAAGGTCCAGTAAAACTAACTATTGCTTGAGCTTCTTTCTTATAATGTCAGGCCTTGTATTAGGCTGTGCCCCCGGCCCTTTTTGTTGCCAAACGGGCCGGCGTCGGGCTATCCGCTTGTATGGCTACCCATGGATCAGCGCATCCGTACGCTTGCGGTGGTTTCCTGCGGTCACCTCCTCATGCTACGGCTGCAGCCTATCCAGCGGCACCCATATCGCTGCTATCCCTCACAGAATCGCTTTGCTGATTAGGGTTGATAAATTTTTGTTTTTGTCGCCTGAAGGACATCCTTTTTATCGTCGAAATTTTGCGAGACGAATCCAAAGACGGTAATGTTTTCGGCGACCCACCAGCCATCTTCCTCTGGCAAGGTATAAGTGTATCTCCGTTCCCAGGTTTCACCTAAATCCATTTCGGGAAGGATATTATCTCCTAAATTGTTGGTGATGTAATCCCGAAGAATATGGTTGTGCTCATACGCCTCAATCTTAGTGACTCCATCAATTTGCTTGTCGATCATGCCATCTTCAATTAAGCCCATATGCAATCGAGTGGGCCCAGAAATATCATCATTTGCAATGACACGCACATCCATAGTCACTAATCGGGACGCTGGATCGTAATTGGCTTGCAAATTTATTCCTACTAGAGCTTCTTTTTCTAACTCCTCTTCCACCTTTGCTGCCCACTGATTAGGAGCAGATAATAAAGCGGGCTGACCTTCAAACAACTTTCGGTTTACTGAAGCTGCGGGAATGCCCGTAGGTAGTCCCAGGTTTTTAATGATGGCTTCCGCTGCATCGGTTCTAAAGTCATAGCGACTATCAGACATGGGAGCGGATAAAACTCCTGTCACAAATGCATGCATGGTTACAGCAACCACTCTATCCCCATAAAGCGCCTTCAAATTGCCGATCTGAGCATCGCCTACCGGGCAGTTGGGACATTGCACACCGGAAAACTCTTCAATAACAACATTCTTAGATCCTGTTGGCGGCTGGATAGGCGGTATATCCGGGGGTATCTCATCGCAGCTCGTCATCCAAAACAACGCAATTAGTGGAGCTATAAAAATAATCTTCTTTCTCATATCCTAAAAATTAGCATTAACATTTAAACGCACCCCATTAAAGGCCGGTTCCAATCGGCATACCCCACCAGTACATACAACCCCCTCGACTTGCTTAACCCAAGAGAGGGTAAATCGATTAGCCGCTTTTGTATAAGCTACGCCAAAACTATAATAATGAATGTCCTCTGTCTTCTCTGGGATCACATTGTACATATCCGATGCAAAGATCATCCAATGCGGAGCCATGCTAAACTCGGCTTGTAAAAAGACCCAGTCTCCGAATTCCCGGTAGAGATCTCCCCCCCCTTTAGCCTCTCCTGTCCAATTGGACCCTGTGTACATATATTGTGTTTCTAAGCGAAGTGAATTCTTTCTGGAAAATTTATACAGAAAATCCAAAAAGGGCGTAATTGTTTGCACTGACCCCGCATCTCCTTTTAATTCATAAACTTGTTGATTGTATAGTTGCATCTGCATTCCACCCATGAGGGTATATTTTCGGGCCTTTTTAAAAGAAACATCAGCATAGACCTCCCGATACAATGGATTATTCTCTAAGTCGTTAATAATAGATCCATTAAAGGAAAGGTTCCATTTTCTGTTGATGGAGTAATTTATATCCAATTGGAAAGCGTTCTCCCCTAAAAATTGGGGCACTGCATTATAACGGGCATTCAACCGAAAGGTATTCTGACGAGCCATAGGTGGAATAAAGCTCATGAGTCCCTGAAGCTGCTGAGAGAAAGGAGAGATCCGAAACTCAAAATTACTCATGCGCCGATAGTCAAAAGTCAAGCCTAAACCTTGATAAGCATAACTCAGTGAAGAATAGAGCAAGAATCCATCCTCTGAGCGGTATTTTCCTGAACTGGTTGAACCGTCCCAGTTGGTTTTCTCGGCAAAAGGATCAAAAAATATTTCTTGTGATTTATATGCTGCCTCAGCATACCAGGTGAAACTACCGACTGATAGCGTATTAAATGCATTGAAGGCATATGTATTGTAGTTCACACCCACACTATCGACCGGTGTGTAAGTCCGAAGGTCTGACACCAGCTCATTAACGGTAGCATCATCCAAAGTTCGGTTAATCATACCTATTCCTGGAGATAAAGACCAGAAGCGCCCGTCCTCTCCACCGCCGCCACTGAAGTAGCCTTCCAAACTTCCACCAACAACTACTGGTCGGTATACTTCAAACTGCTGCTTTTGACGACCGGTGAAAGCTTTTATTCGCCAATCTTTTGATAATTCATACTCAAGGCGTAAACCGATCAAAGCATTATCAATAAGTAGGGGCCGAACCTCATAGGTGCGAAACATCATACCCGATCCAATTTGATCGTAGATGTAGCCTGCTGTTACATCTAATTTACCTATGGTTTTATTGATATACCACATCCCAATACCTTCCCCTGTATACGAATCTAATGGATTTAATAAGTTGGAATTGTTAAATACGTCAAATCGAAGCCCCACATTAAATCCGTAATTCGTATATCGCAAATCAAACCAAGCTTCTCCCCCATAAAGCTGATGATCATACTGAGGAGTATTCGCTGCGCCAATCCGCTCATCGCGTATAAATGCATTTCCATTGGCTTCCAAACTTCCCGAGATGTAACTCATTGCATCTTGACTCATCATCTGGTGAGCAGCTATCATCAAAAGGAGTAAGGCTGTATACTTAAATAGAAGGGTTCTCATACTTTGTATTAGGGCGCGTAGTTAATATTTTGTTAATTTAGACTTAAATATAATGACTATATTGAATTCACATTATATTGAGACTAAGATTTCACATAGATAGTTAAATATCAGCATAATCTAATAAAAATACACATGAAGTATCTTACTCTTTTTTTTATTGCCATCATCACTAGTCTTACCCTCCACGCTCAAAAATCGGTGCCGGCAGTAGATGTCCAAACCTTAGAAGGCCAAAAGGTTAATTTAACGGATTACACGGGTAATGGCAATTTTACCATATTGAGTTTTTGGGCCACTTGGTGCAAACCTTGTAAAACTGAGTTAGATGCCATTTACGATATTTATCCTGATTGGCAGGAAGAGTTCGGCGTAGAGTTAATAGCCGTAAGCATCGATGATTCGAGAACGGTTCGCAAAGTAATTCCTATGGTGGAGCAAAAAAATTGGCCGTACACTATTTTGACAGATTCCAATCAGAACGTGCAGCGTGCACTCAATTTTCGGTCTATTCCACAAACATTTCTAGTTAATCCTGAAGGCCAGATAATTTATAGCCATAATGGATATTCTCCTGGTTCTGAGTATGAACTAGAAGATAAAATGAGAGCAGAGCAAACGAAGTGATTGCCCATTACTGAGTTAAATTTGAAGCCTCAGTCCTATATGTTACTTCCTAAATAGGCAAAACTGCCTATGAAGAAGACAAAAAACAGGATGTTTAGCACGATTAGAATCAGATAAAACAGCAATGCTGCTTTTGCCCAGTTTTCTTTTGACGGATGGGTGTCATCACTGAATCCCCAGTAAAACAATAGGATTAATCCTACAATAGGTATAGCGGTTAAAACTAAAGTAATTAGCCAGTCTTTTACAGATAATGGTCTTAAAGCAGGTTGCCCGGCGTCCTCTTGGGAAAAGTACTGTGTTTCCATAGTATCTAATTTGTTGATCAATAAAATACAAAAAATTGAGACATATCCCGAGGCGAGATAAGGGCAGAGCAAAAATCTATGCTTTTTCTGCAAGACTCATCCATTGCATTTCAGCTTCATCGATCTGATCGTCGATTGCTTTGATCTGTTTGGATAAATCTTTCATTTCTTCAACGGAAAGTCCCTCCTGGGCAAAAGACGCAGATAGCTTCATTTTATTTGCTGTCAGTCGATCGATTTTCTTTTCCCAATTTCGCAGCTGCTTGCGTTCTTCATGGGTTAAGTCTTCTGAAGCGCTCGCTTTTGTGGGGACAGTTTTTTCCTGCTTAGCTTTTGAGCTGGTATCCGGAATGGATTCGGCTTCCTGGCCTTCCTTCCAATTTCTGTACTGCGTATAATTTCCTGGGAAATCTTTCAGCTTTCCGTCACCCTCCAAGGCAAAAATGTGTTCTACGAGTTTATCCATGAAAAACCGATCATGGGAAATTACAACGAGACAGCCCGGGAATACTTGCAAATAATCTTCGAGCACATTTAGCGTAATAATATCTAAATCATTGGTAGGCTCATCCAAAATCAAAAAATTGGGATTCCGCATTAAAATGGTCAGCAAATACAAGCGACGTTTTTCGCCTCCTGATAATTTGTACACATAAACTCTTTGCTGAGGCCGCGGAAATAAAAAGCGCTCTAGTAATTGCTCAGCTGTCATGTATTTCCCTTTCTCCATGGGAATGACATCCGCTACCTCGCGCACCACATCGATGACTCGTTGACTTTCATCAATCTTCATCCCTTCTTGCCGATAATGACCGAATGTGATCGTATCACCAACCACTACCTTGCCGGTGTCGGGTTCTAATTCGCCGGTCATTAGTGAAGTGACGGTAGATTTCCCAACGCCATTCCGCCCAACAATCCCTACTCGCTCTTTTTTGCCAAACTTATAATCGAAGCCTTCAATAATTATCTGGTCATCAAATGACTTACTGACATTATGAAACTCTAACACTTTCGAGCCCATTCGATCCGGTTTTACGCGAATGGATAACTCCTCGTCCTGTGTTTGACTCTTTACATCAGACTCCAAGTCTTGAAACTCCTGAATCCGGGATTTGGCCTTAGTGGTCCGGGCTTTAGGCTGTCGACGCATCCAATCGAGTTCCTTTTTATACAGCTGTTTGTTTTTCTCTTGCTGAATAGCGCGATTGTGCAGGCGCTCTTCTTTTTTCTCTAGAAAATCTGCGTACGACCCCGAGTATTTATGAAGCTCTTCATTCTCTAATTCCACAATATGATCACACACATTCTCCAAAAAGTAGCGATCATGAGTGATGAGAAATAGGGTGATAGAAGGCTGAGATAAGTACTCTTCCAACCATTCAATCATTTCAATATCTAAATGATTGGTTGGCTCATCTAAGATGAGAAAGTCGGGTTTGTCTATAAGTAGTTTTGCCAGAGCTACGCGCTTTTTCTGTCCGCCTGATAGTTTACGAATAGGCTTATCCAAAAATCCTACATTCAACTTGTTGAGGATACTTTTTATTTCAGTCTCAGTATCCCAGGCCTTATGCTTTTCCATCGCAGCTAAAGCCTTTTCCATTTCCGAGGAAGATACGCGATCGCCTAAAGCTAGCACACGCTCGTACTCTTGCACGGCATTGATCTTGGGATTATCCGAACGGAAGACCTCAGTTATCACGGTCGCATTTTCATCGAGGTCAGGTTCCTGTTTTAAATATCCGATTCGAATGTCGGGATGAAACTCAACTTTCTTATGCTCACCCTCGGCATTTTCTTCACCGGCTAAAATTTTTAATAAGGTGGTCTTCCCAGATCCATTTTTCGCAATCAGGCCTATTTTATTACCCTGATTTATGTATAGCGAGATATCTGAAAACAAGCATTTTTCTCCAAAAAATTTAGAAACGTTTTGGATCGTCAAATAATTCAACCGGAAAGATTTAAGTTTCTAAAAATTAAGGTTAAGGCTGCAGGCTATTCATATCCTGCAGAATGGAGAAAGCTTCCGCAACATAAATATCCTTCTTGAGAGATTCTACAAATTTTTTGTATCGCTCCTCACGTGCCTCGTCCTCTTGAATATAATCGCGATCCGATTCTAAATAGTCGGTGGAAAGCCCATTTCCCAAGTCGTCCATTTGATCAAACTTATCATTTAGTTTATCTCGCTCAGACACATAGGTCTCGTATCCTTCTAAAGTTAACGGCACCTGCGAATCATCTCTCAATTGTTTCAGTAACAAGCCGCTTGCATCTACCAATTGAAAGCCGGCGTCCTCAGCAATACGCTTTTCGCTGCGCTCCTTTAAGCGATCTAAATGAGACACCTTATAGACATCCTGAGTAGCTTCTTTCGGTTCAATTTGAGACCAACCCATGGCATGATCATAATCTTTTTCACCGATGTCCACATAATTATAACGATCAGGTAAGACAATATCTGGAATCACACCGCGCAATTGTACACTCCCTCCATTCACCCTAAAGTATTTCTGAGTGGTAATTTTAACACTTCCCAATGGACCAAAGCTCGAGTTTCGAATTGCCCGATCAAGGTCATAAAAGCGTTGTACCGTTCCTTTTCCAAAGGTGGATGACGCACCAACAATTACTGCTCTATTGTAATCCTGAAGGGCAGCTGCTAAAATTTCGCTTGCAGAGGCGCTAAAGTGATTAACGAGCACGACTACCGGGCCTGAAAAAACGGATTCCTCATCATCGTCATTCAACGCACGGGATGAGCCCTTTCGGCCCTGCACTTGCACAATGGGACCTGATTCGATAAATTGACCCGCTATATCTACTACATCTCGCAGAGATCCTCCGCCATTATTACGCAAATCTAAGATGATAGACTCAATATTTTCGTCATTTATTTTCTTCAGTTCAGCTCTAACATCTGTAGAACTAGTGCGCGCTGTAGGGTCGTCAAAATTAGCATAAAAACTGGGTAGTCGAATATATCCCACCCGATCTTGCGTGACGGAATCCATTAAAACGGCGGACTTTACATAGTTTTCTTCGAAGATGATCACATCTCGAGTAATACTTACATCGCGTAGTTTCCCATCTATGCCCTTAACTGTTAAAATAACTTTTGTGCCCTTATCTCCTCGGATCATAGATATCACGTCATCCATATGCATTCCCAGAATATCTACCGGCTCCTCTCCATCCTGCGCCACGCGAATGATGACGTCATCTTCTTGTAGTTCACCTCCTTCCCATGCAGGACCTCCCGGCACTAAACGAACTACTTTTATATATTCACCATCTTTGGTCAGCTGAGCACCTATACCCTCTAACTGATTCGACATTCGCATGTCAAAATCTTCCTTGTCCTTAGGCTTAAAGAATCCTGTGTGGGGATCTACAACATTCGTAATCGCGTTCAAATATTGAGCCATCCAGTCCACCCGTCGCAGTTCATCCATTCGTTCGAACCAAGATTCATAATTTTCTACAGCTTTATTGAACGCCCGGGCCTTGAGGCTATCCAAACCCAATGTTACATAATGCTGGTCCTTCTTCCACTTGACGCTATCAATTTTCACTTCCTCTGACTCATCATCTTCATCAATTTTATAGGACTCCAGTGGATTTTCTAAAAGTTCTTTTTTATTTATTTGACGTTCGCGCATATTATCAATGCGCTTCAACATATCATATTTAATATATTTACACCATGCCTCTTTCAAACCATTACCGTCAGCAGCAAAAGCCCGCTCTTCGCCATCCATTTCCAAATATTCTTCGTGGTCAAAATCTGGTATTTCCCGGGTAGCCTCTTTGAATATATCTTGGCTTTCTTCTAATCTCCGTTGCCAGGTTGCATAAGAAACATCAAAAAAGTGAAAGGTTAACTTTTGAATTTCTTTTCCGATCGTAAAGCGATAAGATTCCCATTCATCCAGATCGCCTTGAGTTAGGATACGTCGGCCGGGATCCAATCGCCTAAGATAATCTTCAAATACCAAAGAGGAATAAGTCGAGTCATAATTGGGCGGGTTGTAATGCACCTGACTCAAAAAGGATTTTACTCCTTTCAAAGTCACCTGCTCCTTTTGAGAAAAATACTCATTGGGAACCGTGAAGAAGCATAAAGTTAGTATAGACGCTGCAGCAATCAATACAATTTTTAAATACCTGGACATAGTTTATTCTTTCATCATGATAAAGGGTATCAGCAAAACCCTAAAATAGAGCGTTCTATTGTATAACAGAGAACATATCAGAAAGTTAAGAAAAAAAAATCCGCTTCCTGATGAGGAAGCGGATTTGCTATATTCTTAGTATGCTAGTTGAGTTTGTAAAGTTCGTCTGACTCATCCAGGTTTTCACCGATATATATTTGTTCGATCGCATCCTCTTCCTCTGGCAGTTCGCCGTGAAGTCCTTCTCCATACATCTCACCTAGAACAGGCGCAATCACAAGTCCTACAAGACAAGTAAGCTTAATCAAAATATTCATGGAAGGACCAGATGTATCCTTAAATGGATCACCGACAGTATCACCTGTAACAGCTGCTTTGTGTGCATCTGAGCCTTTGTAAGTCATTTCACCATCAATCATAACTCCAGCCTCGAATGATTTCTTGGCATTATCCCAGGCACCCCCAGCGTTATTTTGAAATATGGCCCACATCACGCCAGAAACGGTCACACCGGCCATGTAAGCTCCGAGAGCTTCCGGCCCCATACCAAAACCTACGAGAATCGGAACCACGATAGTTAAGGATCCGGGCAACATCATTTCCTTTAATGCAGCACGAGTGGATATGTCCACACAAGTGCTGTAATCCGGCTTCTGCGTGCCTTCCAGAATACCTGGCATTTCTTTAAATTGTCTTCGAACTTCCTGTACCATAGCCATGGCCGCTCGTCCTACTGCACTCATAGCGAGCGCAGAGAAAACAACGGGAATCATACCTCCAAGGAATAAAGCGGCAAGTATTTTCGCATCGAAAATATTAATTCCATTAATTCCAGTAAAAGTTACGTAAGCCGCGAAAAGCGCTAAAGCCGTTAAAGCCGCAGAAGCGATCGCAAATCCTTTTCCAATAGCAGCAGTTGTATTTCCAACTGAATCCAGAATATCTGTTCGCTCGCGAACCTCCGGCGGCAATTCACTCATTTCGGCAATTCCCCCTGCGTTATCCGCGATGGGACCAAAGGCGTCAATAGCCAGCTGCATAGCCGTCGTAGCCATCAGTGAAGAGGCAGCAATCGCCACCCCATAAAAGCCCGCCAGGTGATATGCGCCCCAAATCGCTGCGGCAAATATGATGATCGGCAAAAAAGTCGAAACCATGCCCGTTGCTAGACCTGCGATTATGTTTGTGGCCGCTCCGGTGGAAGATTGCTGCACGATATTCATGACCGGCTTCTTACCCAATCCGGTGTAGTATTCGGTAATGTAAGAAATGGATGCTCCCACGAACAACCCAATTAATACCGCCCAGAAAACATTCATCGAAGTGGTGGTCGAGTCTCCGAATGCTCCCGCCTGAAATATTTTCATATCGATCTCAGCCGGCAACATCCACTGAATCACAAAATAAGCGGCAATTCCCGTAAGAACAATAGAAGTCCAGTTCCCGATATTCAGTGCACGCTGTACTTCACTTTCTTTCGCATCATTATTATTGATCCGAATGAAAAGCATTCCTATTATAGAGAACACTATACCTAAACCAGCGATCAGTACCGGCAATAAAATGGGACCTAGTCCACCAAAACCATCCAAAACATCCACTCCATTATCTCGTATGACATAATTTCCCAAAACCATGGCAGCTAATACCGTAGCTACATAGGAACCAAATAAGTCCGCGCCCATACCGGCAACATCCCCTACATTATCACCCACATTATCGGCAATGGTAGCTGGGTTTCTGGGATCATCTTCAGGAATTCCAGCTTCTACTTTACCCACTAAATCTGCACCCACATCAGCCGCCTTGGTATAGATACCTCCACCGACACGAGCAAACAAGGCGATCGATTCTGCTCCTAAAGAAAATCCAGCCAACACTTCAAGAACAACCGTCATGGCCGTATGCGCATCGATCTCCTGTCCTTTGACTATCGCAGGAGCCCATTCCCCTCCCATAAAATGAAAGAAAAAGAGGACGAACAAAAAGCTAAGTCCTAGTACCGCAAGTCCGGCCACACCTAAACCCATGACACTTCCCCCGCTGAACGAGACGTTCAAGGCTTTGGGAAGGCTCGTTCGGGCTGCTTGAGTGGTTCGCACGTTGGCTTTTGTCGCAATACGCATACCAATGAATCCCGCAATGGCACTAAAGCCTGCTCCGATAACAAAGGCAATGACGATAAACCAATGCGTAGTCTGCACTTGAGTAGATAAAACGGCTAATAATGCACCCGCAATCACAACAAATACAGCCAATGTTCGATACTCCGCTTTGAGAAAAGCCATCGCACCTTCTGCGATGTGATTGGCTATGGTCTTCATATTTTCTTCCCCAGCCGGTTGCTTATTGACGTACCGACTTAAAATAGCCATGTACACCAGGGCAATGAGGCCAAAAATGGGTAATAGATACACTAAACTTTCCATGTATTGAGTTTTGGTTTACTTCTTATTTTGCGCGGGCGAAATTACGGTTTTTTATATTGAAAACACAAGACGAGTTTAGAAATAATATATCCCGGGCAGGGATTTGAGTAATTTGATTCAGGGGGTGCCCCCATCCTCGAGAGCGCCTCGCGCTCCTCGGGATGGGGTCGGGCTATGCAGGGGTTCCGTCCTCGCCTGTGTGATGACGGGTGTCATCACATTAAGGCTCGGACCTGCGGCTTTCGCCGCAGCCCTTTCTATCCCTCACCCGGCGGAGACGGTTTTATGACCCAGTATATATTTATATGTTTTATTAGTGTCATTGGTGTCATCAATGTTAATAGCCAAATTTATGTTTTGAACACAGGTTTCATTAATTCCATCACGAAATCTTGAAAATATCAGGAGAAACTAAAAAAACTATCTACTTTTCATACATTCTATACTTTAGTGCCGCTACGGGGATAGCCTACTTTATGCATGGAACACTGATAGCGCGGACCGTGTGGCGCTTTAGCGCATATTTTACAATAGCGTGAGGGATAGCAGCGGCAGGTTGAGAATCGCACCGCGATTCGATCCCGCCAAGCGCAGTATTCCGCACTTTATCAGTTTGTTCCAAAATGCCGCGGAACGCGGTACTTTATAAATACTGCCAAACCCTTACTACAAATTGGTGTGAAAGGCGGTCGGCATTCCTGAGTTGAGCTGAAATATATGTTTTCGCGTGAGGGATAGCAGCGGCAGGTAGGGCTCTGGGCGCCGATAGCAGCCGTAAGGCGAGGCGGTGACCGGACGGAAACCCTACGCAGCCCTACGGATGCTGGCGCGCAGGGCTCTAACTACGAGCGGATAGCCCGACCCGTTCTCCGAGGCTTAGGCTCGGGGAATGGGGCACGCCAAAAAATATAAATTAATCCCACCATTGCACGTTTTCAGCGATGGATTTACGTTCTCGCGGCAGTTCCGGCATGTTGTGATTGCCTAAATAAAACAAACCGTAACACGTTTGCCCTTCCGACAGATCCAAAAATTCCGGCTGGCCTATCAACGAACGAGGGCTGCTCCAATAGCCTCCCAAATTCATAGATGAGGCTGTGATCCACAAATTTTGAACGGCAGCACTCAGCGCGGCCAATTCTTCCCATTCCGGGACGGACTCCTCAGGATCCCTTTGCATAATAATGGCAATAACCGCGCTGGATCGAAGGGCTTTTTCTCGTTTGCCCTTAAACTTGCGCTCAGAAAAGGCAGCCTCTGAAGTACCCGCTTTGTATAGATCTGCCAAATATTGGCCAAGTGCCTCCTTTTTAGCTCCACGAATCACGATAAATCTCCACGGATATGTCATACGGTGTGTAGGTGCCCAGTTGGCGGCCTCAAGTAGTGTCTGGATCTGCTCCGTCGTTACTTCCTCGTCTGTAAAGAAACGAGGATATACCGATCGACGAGTTGTAATGCAAGTAGGAATATTACTCATATGATTCATTTTATGGGATAAAAGTATTGATTAAATAGACAATGTATAAATGGATAGGTCGGAATATGGTAAAATACAATCTATAAAACCCAAAATTAGAGGTCAGGGCCGACGGATGAATTGTTTGACTGCGCCCGATATTTTTTTTAGCTTTGTCTAAACTTTTGACGTGAGCTTAACATCTACTGAAGAGAACTACCTAAAAGCTATATTTAAGATACAGGAACGAGAAGGGGGACCTGCGGGAACAAATCACATTGCCGAGGAGATGGAAACTTCTGCTGCGTCGGCATCAGATATGATACGAAAACTATCCAGTAAAGAATTGGTGGATTATGAAAAATACCGCGGTGTGCAGTTGTCTCCAGAAGGGCGAAGGCTAGCTACAGCATTAATTCGAAAGCACCGGCTCTGGGAAAGCTTTTTGGTTGAAAAACTCAACTTTAATTGGGATGAAATTCACGATATTGCCGAAGAACTCGAACACATCCGTTCTCCAAAATTGATTCAGCGGTTGGATAAGTACCTCGGGCATCCCAAATTTGATCCGCACGGTGACCCGATCCCCAATTCAGAGGGTGTATTTCACGAAAGGCAACAAAAACCTTTGTCAAAAATGGCTATAGGAAAAACTGGTGTCGTCGTCGGCGTCAATGAACACTCCAGCTCTTTTCTGCAATTTCTGGATCAACATCGTTTAGTGCTCGGCAGCCGGGTTGAGGTACTTCAGCTCTTCGACTTTGATGAGTCGGTGGAGGTGAAAATAAATGATACACAGACAAAAACGCTAAGTAAAAAAGTAAGCGAAAATATTTATGTGCAAATCAAGTAGCGTTTGGCTGATATTGTGGTTATTTCCGGCTCTACTCAGTGGCCAAAATATTTTAACCACCACCTCAGTTCTTCAGGATATGGCTCAAAATCTTGCGCCGGATCACTGCCAGGTTCAGACTATTGTGCCACGGGGTATGGATCCGCATATTTACGAGCCCACGCCCTCTGATATTGATTTAGTCCTCGAGTCAGATATCATATTCATGAACGGACTTCGGTTAGAAGGATGGCTGGATAAAGTCATTTCTAATGCCGGACGACACGGTAAAAAAATTATTGTAACCAAAGGCATCAAGCCCATAACAAGTATGGAATATGAAGATGCACCAGACCCTCATGCATGGATGGATCTTTCGTTTGGTTTGATTTACATTGATAATATGCGCAAAGCATTATTACAGCTCATGCCTGAACATGTCGAGGAAATTCAAAAGAAATACGATACCTATTATCGGGAAATAAAACAATTAAACCGGTGGATACAAGATGAGGTCAATCGGATTCCAAAAGAAAATCGAGTTCTCATTACCTCGCACGATGCCTTCCAATATTTTGGCCAGGCTTACGGAATGGAGCTGCATGCAACCATGGGGCTTTCGACTGATGCAGATGTCAAAACGGGAGATATCATTCACATCACTAATTTGCTGGAGACGCGGTCTATCCCAGCCATTTTTATTGAAAGTACCATCAATCCAAAGTTATTGGAACAAATTGCAGCTGATTATGGTGTTGAAATTGGCGGAGAGTTGTTTGCCGATGCTTTAAGTGATGCCAGTGGACCTGCGGGAACTTATTTGAATCTATTTCGACATAATACGAAGGTCATAACTGAAGCCTTGACTAGAACGGAAGAAAAAGAGGAGAGTAATGCCTCTCGTCTTACCCACTATATAAGTTATGCCTTTATTTTTGCCATAATGCTGAGTCTTTTCATCTCGGCTTATATTAAATTATCATGAGTACTGACTCTCCTGTTATTCAGATCAAAGGACTATCCGTTTCTTACGATAATAAAAGAGCGATTGTAAATCTATTTGCTGATTTTAAGGCAGGCCACATTCACGGTATTGTGGGTCCCAATGGAGCCGGAAAATCCACCTTAATCAAATCCATATTGTCGCTTTCTGATTACGAGCACGGGGAAATAACTGTTTGGGGACAGTCGGTAGAGGCGGTCAGAGAACGAATTGCGTACGTGCCACAGCGGGAGGACATGGATCCTAGCTTCCCCGCAAACATTATGGATTTGGCACTATTGGGTCGTTTTCCGCACAAAAAGATATTTCAACGCATAAACGAAAGGGACCGAGAAATTGCTCGTGATGCATTAGATCGCGTGGGCTTATCCGATTTAAAAGATCGGCAAATCGGACAATTATCAGGCGGTCAATTCCAAAGAGGGTTAATAGCCCGAGCCATTGCTCAGGAAGCAGATTTATTCTTGTTAGATGAGCCCTTTGTCGGAGTAGATGCCGTTACCGAGGCTAAAATCATTGAAATTTTGAGGGAGGAAGCCAAAAGAGGTAAAACCATACTCATTGTTCACCATGATTTGTCAACCGTAGAAGACTATTTTGATGAATTAGTTCTGCTGAATCAACACCTCATAGCAACAGGCCCAGTATCCGAAGTATTTACGGAAGAAAACTTAGCGAGATGCTATGGAGCTCAACTTCCAATTTTACATAAATCAGCTCGACAGAACTAAGGATTACTTTAGTTCTGAATACTGATCGGGTAACTTTCACCACTCCCTTCTGTCCGAAGCCAGTACATACCACTTGGTAGATGGGCCAAATTCAAACGCTGCTTGGCTCGATTAATCCGACCCTGAAGGACAGTTTCACCCATGGTATTGACAAGAATAAAATTTTGAGGTTGCTCGATGCCTATGGAATAAATCATACATTCATGTTTAGCCGGATTCGGTGCGATTTGAAGTTTTATATTCGCAGTTGCAAATAAATCAGACTGCGTGCTTATGCCACAATACAACTCGCGAAACATTTGGTCTGAAGCAGCTGTAAAAGCTGCCTTTTGGGCTACAAATAAAAAAGGTAGCCAAAAGTCAATGTGTCCGGCATCTGCTATTGGCGTAAAGACATTACGCAAGCCGATGTTATCAGCTCTTTGATGAAGAAGTTGAGACCCAAAAGTTGTTACTGTATTGACGGCTTGTCCTCTGTTTGCAGGCACGGTTTCATCGGCAAGACCATGCAAGCTGGCTATAGGCGGATCGGTAGCATCAACAAAGCTCGTATCAAAGACAGCCCCTGCAAAGCTCAACACTGCTTGAATATCTGAGGGATAAGATTGATTCTCCATAGAACCTGTATTCCCTGTCAATCCACCATTGTTGGCAATAATTCCTTCTAGCCCCGCGGGTAAATCGTCCGTCTCATCGATCATAGCTGCATGAATTCCCGTAAATGCTCCTGCAGAATAGCCTCCTACGACTATAAAATCCGGATCTACTCGATATGGGTTGCCTTCGGCGGCAGATTGTCGGAAGAATCGAATAGCTGCTTTCATATCGCTAACCGCCTTCATATTGGCATCTATTAGTTCTAATGAGTCAGGGCTACCCATAGAGGCAGGGAATAGACGATAGTCTATACTGACTGCGATCCATCCTTTTTCTGCATATTGACGACATAAGGTAGGCATGATTAAGTCATCGCGACTACCACCAGTAAATGACCCGCCGAAAGCCAGTATCATAACAGGTCGATTCGCTAAGGTGTCTTCATCCGGCGCATAAATATCCATAAATAGATCGATGGTATCTCCCAGAAGGTTAGTGTTAGAGGCGTAGAACTCAGTGGTTTCAGTCACCTCGAATTGCGGAATCAAAAGGAAATCATCCGGACATTGAGACAAAACAGCTGACGAAAAAATAATGCTAAGTGTGAGGCTAAAGAATAAGGTAAATATGCGGGCCATAGTTATTGGTTTTAGATACGTTTAAACTTAGTAAATTTACGATTTAATTTTCAATATGTACGTTCTGGCCAATTATTCAGCCTCATCAGCGCCATATTCAATTTGAATCTCCATAGGAGCCTTTAAGATTCTTATTTCTGTTCTTCGATTCTCCTGATGTTCCGATTCCGAGCACTGAACTCCTTCCCTGCAATGGTTCTTCAGTTGGCTCGATCCATAACCCCGAGCTGTAACCCTTTCAGATTTCACCCCTTCACGCATTAAAATTGCTTTTGCAGCTTCAGCCCTGCGCTGTGAGAGTTCTAAATTGTACGAGACTTTCCCCCTACTATCAGTGTGAGCGGCCAGTTCAATTTCCATAAGAGGAAAGCTATTCATTATATCTGCTAAACGAATAAGTTCCTCCTCCGCTCCATCCCGGATACTTGCTTTGTCAAAATCGTAATAGATATTATTTAACTCAACCGTTACGCCCTCTTTCAGATCATCAATGGCGGTTGAGGAAAAATCTCGAGCTTCGGCTTTCATCTCAGGCAAAAGTCGAAATAATACCGCCACCTTCTTAATATCCTCTTTCTGAGGTTCTATATGGAAGGTATCTGAAATTGCGCCTGTCCGTTTTGCGATGATTTCATAAGTTTTGTCATGCTCGATGCAAATGCGTTCTGTCAATGGGAAGCTAAACGAACGCACTTTGTTTTCTGAGCGGTTATTTATAAAAACATCAAACTCGCGAACTCGGTTTCCTTTTGGTCCGACAGCTTTAATTTCTAAAGGGACACAAGTCAACTCTTCAAAAAGTAATTGCACCGTTGAATCGGTCGAAAAATAATCAAGTTCAATTTCCACATCCTCAAATCCTTTTTTATATGCCACCAGCGTTTGTAGTGGTTGATCAGGAGTGATTTCTATAAAAGTCTTGCCGTCTCGATTCGTTTCCGCCTGGGGGTCGCGAAGTGAAGCTGCTGATTTTTTCTTCGTTTGGAGTGTAAGACCGGGAACCTTGGCTTGTTCTATAATCACCGACTGATACCGCGCAGGATCCATGATTTGTCCTCTTTGGTTTCGATCGAAGGTCCAAATTTGAACATTTTCTAATCTCATGCCCGAATTTGGATTAATGGCTATAATTTCAACTGTTCTGGGAGGTAATTCTTCGAGAAATAAATGAATACTAGAAGAAAAGCCGTAGAGATCGTCACTTCCTCCTCTATTGCTGGAAAAATACCCATGCTTCCCATCTGAAGCAATGCTGATGCCCATGTCGTCATCTTTGGAGTTAAAAGGACCTCCCAAATTTATGGGTTCAGACCAACCTGACGGTCTTTGAATGGATAAATAAAAGTCGTAATCACCGCGTCCACCATTCCTGTCGCTAGAGAAAAAAAGATACTTATTATTGTACAATCGAGGAAAAGCATCATTAGCCGAGGAATTGATTTTCTTTAACGGATAGGGTTTAGACCACTGACCGTCAACCCATTCGGAGGCAAAAAGATTAAACGATTTTGTTTCCTCAGAACGATCACTGGAAAAAATGAGTAATTCTCCATCCTGGGATAAAGTGGGGTGGAAAGAATTTGCCAGCGAATCATTAACGGATAGTACTTTCTCTTGCTGCCAAAGACTATCTTTCCACAATCGGCTATAAATTTGAATGCCGGCTCCCGTTTTGGTGAATTTTAAAGCAGGATTTTCAGTAACTGTTTTTGAAATAAACAAGGTTTGAATTGAATCTACAAATTCTGAAGGGCCGAAATGTCCTCTGCCTATATCGGAAAATGATAAAGGGATCGCTGCTTGCAGTGCTCCTTCGTCATCCATCGGAGCATAAAAAGGACGGTAAAAGACCTTTCCTTCTTCATAATCAAGCGGATGTGCCTCTGGACCATAAATAAATAGGATGCCATTTCTAAAATAGGTGGGTGAGAACTCAAACCCCTGTGAGTTAATTTGATCCAAAGGCCAAACGGTAAGGGCTGTGTCTAATTGAGGAAGGCCAAATTTCACCTCTTCGCGTTGTGCCTGAGCAGCTAAGGACAGACTCAATGCTAAAAGCAAAGCCAAATAGCTCCTAAAAATATCTGGGATTAACATATTTTGCCTGAGGTTCTGCTTTAAAAAATCGATAACGCGCAGCTAATTCAATACTGCCGTCTGAATATCGCCTAAGTTCGGAAAAGGTAAAATCATATGCGAAACCAATGTACAATTGTGGCCGTACCTGAAAGCCAACCAAAACATCGAGCGATTCCGCCAATGTTCCTGCCGTTCCATTGTAATATCGATATGTCAATCCCGCAAAGAAAATATCCCGGAATCCCCACATTCCATTAATATCAAAATCGAAGGGAGCATTTTCATTTATTCGGAACATACCTTGAATTGTCAAGCTATGTAAACGATTAATATTGGTAGTGTAACCTCCCATGATATTATAGTGGCGGACTTCAGTAGCTTGCATGAGACCAGAATTACTTAAATCAATATCATTTTTAGCGATTCGAGGTATAGCCATACCCCAGTACATCCGATCATCGGTGTAGTAGACGCCAAAACCTACATTGGCCACCCAGGAATTTCTTAGTTCACTGGGAATGGCGTTATCTATGACTGTACCTTGAGTAGCTTGAATCCTTGGATCATTGAAGTTTTGCTGAAAGAATCGCCCGGAAGTATTGACACCCATGGCTAACTTTCCTTTCTTCGAAACTCGAAAACGATAGGCATATGAGCCCGAGAAGGTCAGGTGTTCTTGAATACCAATTGCCTGGCGCTCAAAATTAAATCCTAGTCCAATTTTTTCGTTTGATAAGGGGGCGTCGAATGAAAATATCTGAGCATCCGGCGCGCCCTCTAAACCTACCCACTGATTGCGATATAATACTGTTAAGGAAGGGTGCCCCAATGAGCCTGCATAGGCAGGATTAAAGTTTAGTTTATTGTACATGTACTGGGTATAGATCTGAGACTGCTGACCGAAACTCTTACTTACACTGCCCAGCAGGATACAAATGCTAAACTTTAAAATAACCCAATATTTTATGGTGGCTGTCTTTAACATCAATTCTATCTTTCCAAAATTAGGAAGCCTCTTTGAGGCGGCTGACCATCTCCGAAGTCGAGAATATAAAAATAAGTGCCTACTGGTAAATCTTTACCATTGTATTTCCCTATCCAATCATTTTGGTAGGGTTCCCCGTAGTATACTTCACTACCATTTTGATTGAAAATAACCAGTTTATTGTTCGGGTAGTCTTCACTGCTTAAACACTGTATGACAAATATATCATTAATTCCATCGTCATTGGGTGTGAAAATGGTAGGGATATCACATAGCGACTCATCCCCCACTTGAACTAAAACTTCTGCAATACTGCAAAGATCTGGGCATAAATCACTACAAATTCGATAAGTAAACATATCCGTTCCAATAAATCCATTTTGCGGAAAGTATAAAAACTCATCATTCAGATTTTGTAACTCGCCAAATTGAGGAGCTTGAGCCACTTCAAGTGGAGCCAGTTCAAGAAAATCATCATTCACTAATACCGGCAGGCGTCGCCGCTCGTTGAAGGGTGTACTAAAAGAGTCGGATTCTGCAAAAGGAAAGTCATCGTACCAAACAGTGATGGAGTCTTGAACATAATTCTGGCAAAATCCCTCACTCAAGGTCCAACTCAAAATATTTAAACCGAAATCAAAATCTGAAACTTCAGTTTGCGGATTTGACGGATCATCAAAAACTGCACTGCCCGAAACCACTGCCCACTCTGCTGAGCCGCTCAAAGGTGAGAGTCCCTGAGTGATGAAGGTTTCAGATCCACAAATTGTATCTCCTTCTCCAGCCATAGGATCAAAATCTGATGGTTGAGTAGCCTCAATATTGATAGGTACAGAAAAGTCGGATAAGCAGGATGCTAGTTCTGATCGAACGGTAAAACTGTTTTGCCCAGGCACCCAATCATATTCTTCCGTCAGGGTAAAACACAAATTGCCAGACAACTCTGAAAGGGGCGAAAAATCTTCTGCATTAAACCACTGATAATTAACACCTCCCATAGCCATAGAATCTGAAATACATACTTCTATATCATATGTTTCGTCCAGCAGGCAGACGCCTGTTGCAGGATGGTCTATTATTGGAGCGGCAGGACGTTCCTTTACCAAAATTTGTGCGGGAGAACTTATGCCTGAGGAGCAACCTTCTCGAAATGCCTCGATTTGAACACTACCCGTCCAACGCTGGCCGGCACTTCCTTCCAAAAAAACGCTCTGGGATGAAACTTCACCATTGCTAAATGTCCAACGGTACTCAAGATTAGGATCCAATGAGGATGGCTGTAATCGTAGATCCTCCCCTTCGCAAATCTCAGTTTCACCTTCAATGGAAGGAATATCCGGTAATGAAATCACTCGAACAAAAACGGAGTCAGAGAAGGCTCCCCTGCATTCCCCTACAGCAGAACGCACTTGATAATACCCGAGATAAGAATTATCCGATAACAGCAAGTTCAAACTACTATCTCTAGTCAAAGTATCCCCCTTCGGCGTTAACCACAAATAGGAAACATCCGATCCCGGCACTCCATTCACCTTCAATTCAAGTGTATCTCCAGCGCAATAAGTCAAAGGTCCTGAAATTTCTGGTGCATCCGGAATAATGGTAAAATCAACTCTAGTGCTATCGGGCTCAGAGGAGCATCCCGATTGAGATACACTTAGTGAATACCAGCCTACAGAAGAGCTAGAAACATTTGAAATAGTTCCTACCGCAGCATTATCTACAAACCCATTGGGGCCTGTCCAACGGTATGTATAAGCACCAGTATCCAAAGGAAATACAGAAGCTCTCAATTCAATATCTGTTCCAGCCTCTAAGCAAACCGTGCTGCTATTACTGATGGCTGTTATAGTAGGGGATTGAATAGGGTCGAGATCAATACTGGTCCCGGTTTGACAATCGTTCGATGACAAATAAGTTACTTGATAAGTGCCTGCCTGTGCTGGCACTCTTATTTCAGCACCGGGGTAACTTCCAAGGGGCGTGCTCCACATGTAGCTGGCTCGCGGAAAGTTCGGTACAGATAATATCGCTGTATCTCCCTCACATTGCGATCCGCTTTGCTCAATATTTAATGTGGGAATCGACTCAATTTCAATGAGGATTTCTCCTACAGAATCAGACGAGCAGCCATCACGAATTACCTCCGCCTCCCAAATACCCGACATGAAAAGTTGGGCTTGATCGATAGGGAGTCTGGGCACCTGGGTAGTGATTTCTGATTGATTTGGAAGTAACCACCGGTACTGATCTCCTGTAAGAGGTGATACTAAGGAAAGCTCGAAAGAACTGCCTTCGCAGATGGTATCTTGCGGTTCAAATTGAGCTGTAGTCGGACGTTCCCGAACAATGAGCTCAACTAAAGCGGGGTCGGATACGCAGTCACCAATTTCAGTAATAAACTGATAGATCCCTGCATCAGAAACTCTTAAATCTTCCAAAGCCGGAGGCATCGCTACATCCGAAAAGTACCCATTAGGGCCAACCCAGCTATAGAGAAAGCCAGGCCCCTCATTCACACCTCTCAGCAGGGCTTCTTCCCCCTCACATACCAAGATCAATTCTTCTTCTACCTCGGCCGAAGGCTGCAAAATAATCTCTACTTGTACAGGTAGGGAAGGAACAGACTCACATTCAGCAGTTTCAACAACAACATAATAATCATGAACCCCCACTGTAGGAGCCAACTCAAAAATGGGTTGTGTGGAAGATCCCATCAGAACACCATTGGGCGGTAGCCCTTCATACCAATGATAGTCGACCGAACCTGCATATGCATTTGATAATAATCGAATCGTCTGCCCCTCGCATTGCGTGGGAAAATTGACAGTGAGATCCGGAATAATGTCTTGTCCAATATTTACAGTGACAGCACCTTCAGCTGTGCATCCACCGATACCTTCTATTTCTAGGGTATATGTTCCAGCATTTGATCCATCTACATCTGTCAAAATGGGGTTTTGAAGGTTAGAAGAGAAGTTGTTGGGACCTGTCCAAGAATAAGTGTAAATGTTGGCCGGTGGCGGTGGAGTTGCAATTAGTCTTAATGTGTCCGGACTACAAATATTGAGCTCAAATTGCGGTTGCAATACCTCAGTTTCCACGCGCATAAAGGTCTCACAACTATCGGAATTCCCATAAGCATCAAATACAATTAACAAAATAGAAGTGTCCTGTCCTACCCAAGAGCAGTCTATAATTGCCGGTATTGTTGCCATACTATCAATACCGCAAACGTCTGAGGAATTTACATCAAATAAAGCAGGATCGATTTCGGTCTCAATTAAGCCTGAGGGATTAACCCGAACCAAGGCTGGTCGGCAATTGGCAATGGGTGCGGTGGTGTCGATTAGCTCGTAACTAAATTTACACAGATCTGTATTCCCTGAAGCATCACTCACCTCAAAAGAAATAATATTCTCGCCACCGATCAAGTCTGCAGTAGGTCCTATACTATCACCCAAAACCCAATTAGAGTTGAAGAAACCCCGATCATCTGAATATTCAATGATGACAGAGTCCAAAAAAGGGCAGTTGTCTTCTGCAAAAATGGGAGTCGGCAACTCTATTGCAAGTTCACAGCTGTCAGCGGGCAGGAAAATCACCGAATCAGATGGGCAAATGATTTCGGGAGCTATTGTATCTATAACTTCTACACGCTGAATACAACTAGCTTCATTTCCACTACAAGAACGAGCAAAAAATTCAAATGTAGAAATACCAGAGGAAAGAGAAAAAGCTAAAGTGTCGGGTGAAAATGTCTCGAAAGTCTGTGTCGAGTCCAGACTTACCAAAAGTTGTCTGGCTTCATCTGAACAGCCCCAATCTAACTGGGGAGAGCTCAACTCAAAGTTAATATCGCAGCTGTTTTCTCCTACATATAATATAGTGTCACTCGGGCAAATCAATTCCGGAGATATAGAATCTATGACCGTAAAACTGAATGGGGATATACTCACCTGATTACAACCATCAAAAATCACAAAATCAAGTTCGACATGAAATAAAGTGTCCACTTCATATACTCCACAAGACCAGCTAAAATCCGAAGGTAAATCTCCTGGCCAGGAACCTGGGATGTTTTGATCATAGCTGCCTGGTAATGCGATAAAATGACTCACAGAACTACAATTATCTGAAAATTCGACATTTATAGAGTCTATGAAGTCCCCAAAGAGAGGTTCTGCATTCTCGAGTGCCCCCATACATAGCACAGTGCCAGATGAAGGTTGCACTTCAAAGACAGGCGGCTGCTCATCTTGCACTTCTATGTTTTGAATATGCGTAGCGCGATTGCCACAAACATCCTCCATGATCCATTCACGAATCACACTAAAGCCACAGGTTTGATCGACAATGCTATCTGTAAAGGAAATATCAACAGGTCCACCACAGTCATCAGAAATAGCCGAAGGCATGGATAATGAAACGCCCGATTCCCACATTGCACATGTTATGACCGTATCTGCGGGCGGCGTGAACATGGGAACACTTTCATCTATATATTCAATATGCTGCTGAAAAGAACTACTGTTTCCGCAAAAATCAGTAGCTGTAATGGTTCTTGAGATAATAAAAGTATAGTAGCTACAATCCGCTGGTGTTCCAGACCGCAACGTATCATCCACAACATCAACCGTAAGAAGAGCCGGGAAACAATGTTCTATCAGGGAGTCGATAAAAAGTAATGCCGGTTCCCCGCAAGACAAAATCAAGCTATCAGGATATGCGCTAAAGCTGGGCGCTATGGTGTCGACTAATGAGAAAAAGGCCGAAAACAGTAGTTCATTACCACAGGGGTCCCTGAGCTGAAAATCAACACTTACGGAATAGCTGCATCCCACATTTGATATATCCGGATAAGGACCTTCTCCCAAAATCCCGAAACCCGACCTCCCTTCTGAATCTGTCCAGAAAAATGAATCTAACTCTGCTCCACCACAATTTTCTGAAAAGGTAGCAAAAGCACCAGCCTCCATCCAGACCCTCAAGCTATCCCTTCCTCCATCTGAGCAATTCAACTCTAAATTTAAAGGTGGATTCACCAAAGTTGGCGCTACTGTATCTATAACTGAAAAGCTTGCATCCTGTGTAGGTGCTGTTCGGCCGCATAAATCAGATATCAAAAATTGCAATTCAAGCTGCCCAGTAAATCCGCAGCTCCCACTATTTTCAGCTAAGTACACTTTCCAAACGCTATCGCGATCGATTGAGGGCATATTTATTATCGATCCGCAATCATCCATAACTTGTAATCCTGCTCGGTTATCATACCACTGCAACAATGCATCACGAACCTGAATACTATCTGAACAAAGTATTGTTGTATCGTCAGCCGGACTCAAAATTATCGGACTTTCAGAATCGATTAAAGCGAGCCAGCGTGGCTCAGATATAAGCGTATTACCGCATGGATCTCTAAAAATCAACTCTAATTGTATGGCAACCAGTACATCGTCCAGGCGATTACCACCAACGGCTACACTATCTCTGCAACCCTGAAGAGCCTGTTGTTCAATAGAGTCCAAAACCTCTGCCAGGCTCAATTCCATACCATTGACCCTAAAGAGATTTTCTATTAAGCTATCTGGGGCACATAAATCTTCAACCTGAGCTCCTCCTGATCCAATCAGCCAATCCTCAGCTCTCTGCAAGTAATGCTCACCAGCGCAAGTTGAAATTAGGTTATTCGGTGGATCTACAAATTCGGGAGCAAGTGTATCTATTAATTCGAACTTTGCAGTAGAGGAAACCGCAGCACCGCATCGATCAGCAGCCGTAAATGTCACATCAATCGATTGATTACAGATATCCGTAAAATTAATTTCAGCAGGGGCATAGGATGTGAAAAGTTCACAATTTTCTTCCACTTCCATTCCCCCTAAATCATTAAGCCAGGATTCCAAAACTGCCAATCCGTCCTGTCCGGCGCATGAAAACAGTGTATCTCGAGCTGGACTGATCAGGGAGGGAACTACACTATCTATCAAAAAAAGTGATGCCTCGACTGCTGATTGATTTCCACACCCGTCTGTAGCAAAAAACCGTATTGGTGCTTCTCCACAGAGTGAATCGAGTCCCAATAAAGTCGTAGAATCAATCGCATAATGAATAGAGTCGCAAGGATCATCTATGGCCTGGAATCTACTCAGCTCTTGATCCAACCACAGAGGAATGTCTATTTCTGCAGATTCACAATACAGCGTTGTATCTCGAGGACTTTCAATTATCTCAGGAGCTAAAGTGTCCCATACCATAATAACAGTCTGTTCAAAGGAACGCGAATTACTAAATGCATCAGATATCTGAAAAACCCGAGTAGTTTGACCACCCGTGCACGTAGAGATGGAATCTGTAAGCCAAGCTTCCCCAATGAGTTCGTTTTCAGCAGTGCAATTATCTGTCGCCGGCGGAATTGTCCAAAGCAAATCATCTGAACAAAAGACATTAAGTGTATCTGGAATAGGCGACCAATCCACTTCAGGTGCTATAGAATCCGTAGAAGAGAGCTCAAAGGAAAAAAACTCAAAGTTTCCCTGATTATCGAGCGCCTCATAAGTTACTGTCACCGTTTCACCCACAGGGAGGGTATCACCGATTTCGTAACCTCCTGAAATGGACCAGATATCAAAAGAAAGTAAAACACCGCCAGGAGGTGCATCATAATCTACAGTTGGCGTCTGTGGATATCCCCAGTCTAGTACCGCCTCACAGCTGGCATCAACATAGAGTGTATCTGGACCTGTGTAAGTAAAAGTAAAAAAAGACTGGGCTTGAACCCCAGAAAGGGAAAAACCCCAAACCAAGATCAATTTAAGTCCCAGAATACCAAGTATTTTCTTGTCCATGAATGACAAAAATACGAATCCTCAGCAATCTATGCAGTCTTCCTAATTAAAAGCAAGAAACTTAGTCCTTTGCCTCACAAATCTCCGAAAAAATGACTGGTGCCGCCTGCATCCTATCCACGCATATTTTACGTCCTAAAAAAGCCATCAAGGCGAAAAGGTCGGGGCCTTGCATCGTTCCACACAAAGCCAGACGGAATAAGGGTAGAATTTTACCTAAGCCAAGGTCAAGCGACTTTGCTTTGGATTTAACAGCGTCTGCAATTTCGTCGCGCTCAAAGTTAGAAACGTCTTCAAGCACTGAAATAAAGGCGCTAAAGTGTGCTTCACCATCGCCTTTCCATTTTTTCCGCACCATTTTTTCATCAAACACTGCCACCTCCTGAAAAGCATAATACCCTTGACTCCAAAACTCCTTGATTGTAGTAACGCGCTCGTGAAACAATTCAATGAAAGCCTCTAATTTAGGAGAATCTACAGAATACCCGTGGTCTGATAAAAGGGATTGTACTAGAGGAGCTAATTCCTCAGCCGAACGCTGAATAATATGTTGTTGATTAAACCAAAGCGCTTTCTCGTAATCAAATCGAGCCCCGGATTTTCCTACATGGCTTAAAGTAAAGGCTTCGACCAACTCATCCATCTTAAAGATCTCCTCCTCCGTTCCCGGATTCCACCCCATAAAAGCTAAAAAGTTAATGACAGCTTCTGGTAAAAATCCGGCTTCGCGAAACCCCTCAAGTTGATCGTCTTCACTACTCCAACCCAATGGAAAGACTGGAATACCCAGCTTTTTACCATCGCGCTTGCTCAATTTCCCTTTACCTCCTGGCTTCAAAATCAAGGGCAAGTGTGCAAAAATGGGCATATCATCTGCCCAACCGAATGCACGGTAAAGCAAAACGTGATGCGCAGTACTGGAAAGCCACTCCTCCCCTCGTATTACATGAGAAATCTCCATACCATAATCATCGACGACATTCGCTAAATGGTAGGTAGGCATTCCATCAGTCTTGATCAGTACTTTATCATCCAACTCTTGCCCTTCGAAGCGAACGACATCCCGAATTTCATCCTTGAAAGATATTACATCGTCCTCGGGGACTTTTATCCGTATAACATAGGGAGTACCATTATCCAACAATTCTTTTACTTCTTCATCTGAACAAGTAAGAGAGTTTTTCATTTGCCTTCGCACCCGTGCATCATATTTTGGACTGTGCACACCTTCAGCTTTTAACCGCTCCCGCATAGCCTCCAGTTCTTGAGGCGTATCGAAAGCATAATAAGCCTTTCCATTGTCTATTAATTGCTGCGCATGCCGAGCATAAATTTCAGATCGGTCAGACTGTCGGTAGGGTCCGTAAGATCCTCCGTTATGGGGCCCCTCATCTGCAATTATGCCTAACCAATTCAATGCCTCGATAATATACTCCTCCGCACCCGGTTGAAAACGCATTCGGTCTGTATCCTCGATTCTAAGGATAAATGTCCCCTTCATTTTGCGGGCAAACAAATAATTATACAGCGCGGTTCGCACACCTCCTATGTGTAAAGCACCAGTAGGGCTAGGGGCAAAACGCACGCGAACATCAATCTTTTTATCAGGCATGATTTGATTTTAAGTAGTTAAAAACAATGCAAATGTATATTATTACACCGTTTTATAAAAAATCTTGGAACATTCACATCTTTTTATATTAGATTTACGTTTAAGATATGTGTAAAAACGGAGGATTATCCACCCTCTACATATCACAAAAACAGTATACCGAACCAACAAATTGTTTGACCATGAATTCTATCCATTATGTATTTAGTAAAGACACCTAAGTTTATTCCCAATTTATTTCCAAACTTCACCTGGAAAATTCCCACCCAAGAAAAAGTACTTTATCTTACTTTCGACGATGGACCAGTTCCTGAAGTTACCCCATGGGTGCTTGAGCAGCTCAAAGAATACAATGCTAAGGCTACCTTTTTCTGTGTAGGAGAAAATGTGCAAAAACATCCTGATGTTTTTGAGCGCGTAAAAAAGGAGGGGCATGCCATTGGCAGTCATACATTCAATCACATGAATGGATGGACCTCAGATAATGTTCCTTATTTTCACAATGTGCGCTACGGAGCTCAGGTAGTTGGATCGACCCTTTTCCGACCTCCATATGGCAGGATCAAAAGAAAACAAGCTCAATTTCTGATGCGCCATTATCGAATAGTTATGTGGGATGTATTAAGTGGAGACTTCGATACAGACCTAGATGGCGCTCAGGTCACCGCTAATGTTATAAATAATTCGAACCCGGGGTCGATTGTTGTGTTTCACGACAGTCTGAAATCACTTAAGAATCTAAAAAAGGCACTACCGGCAGTTTTAGCTCATTTTTCTGAAAAAGGCTATCGTTTTGAATGCCTAACTCAGGATAATTATCAAGAGAATAAGGCTGAGTCCCGACAGCCGGAATTGATCGCTGGATAAGCAGTTGCAAGAATTCCCTCTAACATCTTTTATTTTTATGATTTGGGCGATCCGCCCCTCTCCCAAAATGGGTGGAGGGGCGGCGCTACGCTTTAGGCTCCATATGCATTCGGTGCTTCACCCCCACCGTGGTGTTGGGTTCGCACTCCGCCGCCATAGGCGCCGGACCTGACGCATCGCTATCGCAAAAAGATATGATTTCAATATTATATATAATTTGATCTTACTTCATAGATGTAGATCAAGCAGCAGAATTCGCATGCTGCTTCTGCAAAGGATTAGTAAAATTCAGCGCTCTCTTTAACGAGTAATTTGATCTCCAATCACTTGGATGTTATATAGAAGGCTAGCTGTCCTCCCTTATTCATGTTCCCCTGGTGTAATCGCTTCCAAATATATACCCGGGAATTTGTATTTCGAGCATTATACAGTCAGTGGCATCTTCGCTCAGACAAAATTTGTCATCACTTCGGCCATGGCACATTGTTTAGCTTTTTATATGGTTCTGGAGGAAGCTTAAAATAATTAGGATTTAGTTCATCTATCGACTTCGAACCTGAATAAAGCCAAAAAGTGTTTTTCTTTTTAAACTCATTTTCATCCACCCCATTAAAATTAATATATAGAGTTTTACAATTATCTTTTCCGTCTAAAGCGGTTAACAACATGAACTCCTGAGGAATGAAATAAGGATACCACAACTCGTCCCAATTGTGGAGATTCATAGAAACATAATACTTTGAATGGTCGGGATGAGCTTTTGAAATCTCCCTAAAATAATCAAGTCGTCCTCGAAAGAAGGTGCTCTTCTGTACGATTTGACTCGCTGAAACCAATAGTATAGCAACTGTGATATACCTCAAAATTTTTGAGTCATTTAGCTGCAGGTATTTAAGTATTGGATAGCCCCAAAGTAGAGCAAACATCCCCAAATAGCCATCGATTAGAAAATAGATGTTGCCCCGCAAATAAAACTCCATAGTTCCGATCAAAACAAATAAGCCGTAATTTGCTAGAATGAAATAAAGTACATAGAGAGAACGCCCACCCTTTATGAATTTGAACATAATAAAAGCTAAAAAGGCCAAAACGGGAAGGTAATCCGTCAACATGTACTTTACAATGATTTTAGCAGAGTCATATTGATCCGGATGAATCATAACATTAAAAATGTTGCTTACATAGCCAATTTTATCGCTTTCGTAATCATTATCCATTGCAGCCCAAAAGCGAAGTCCAAAAATCACTAAAAGGCTTAGAAGAATAAGTAAAAATTCAGTTTTGTAATATTCTTTTGTGTAGCATATATGACCGAAAAAAACCAAGCCTAATGGAATAATCATTATCGGATGAGTATAACTTACAATGCCCATTAAAACAAGGAGAAAGGGCCACTTGATATATGGCTTCAACTTTTTAAACTTTGGGCTAAAAGCAAAGGCAAGTAAAATACCTGATAAAAAAATCGCTACTACTATTTCCGTGTGACCAGCAAAGTGCTTGTACCGAAAACTAAGTAATAATCCAAGCATGGGGAACGAGGCCCATAAAGGTGACCGCATGGTATATCTAAAAAGGATGTATAGAAGGTAAAAAAGAACACCGAAAGTAGCAGAATAGGTGATAAGCACCTGTTTCAAAGGCCAATCTTGCTTGATTAGCCATACTGCCGGGCTTTGGGTGATATAATTGATGTATCGATCATGTGGTATATAAAAGTCTTTTTGATTCAGGATTTGCCAGGCATAGTTCGCTGCATCCATGTCAAACAAACGTTCTTTATAGAACAAAATGCAGAAAAGTATAAAAAGCAAATAAAATGCATGATTTAAAACATCGTAAAAGCGTGCGCCCATGACCCAATTTCTTTCTGTGTTATAAAGGTAGGAATATCCGGCAAAGAGATGAGGTCAATATAGAAATTCATGATAAATTAAGATCCTCACAAAAAAGATATTGTAATATTTAAGAATAAAAATACCCATCTGGCTAAATCAGCGCTTGCAAATTGGAGCAATTTGGGAAGGAAGAGCTTTTGCAAATTGAAGCGGCCAAAATATAATAAAGCGTGAGGGATAGTAAGGGCACCGAAGGTGGTCCCGAGGATCGCCTATGGCGTCCTCGAGGACGGAACCCCTGCATAGCCCGACCCCGAGTTCCGCCTCTGGCGGCACCTCGGGGGCACGCCCAAAAAATCAAAGCGAGATCGCATTTTAAAAGCAATCTCAATATTTTACCCGAAAGTGGGAACGAAAGTATTTCATCTTCGTTGTATACTATAAAATAAATGCACGATATTGAGCCATACTACAAGTGGCGAGATTATTACATCGCTTCGGAGGATGAGCGCTCCCCTTTTTATGGTCGGAGTTATAGTGAGTTTACGTTCAGTAACCGAGTGTACAACTATATGATTCACCCTCAGTGGGATGAATTTGGGTCGCCTACCTTATATTCAAAAATTTTATACGCACAATACGATTTAGGTTTTGCAGTCATCGAGTTGATTGGAGAGTGGAATGATTGCATTACCAACGACATTATGTATTTGAAACGAAGAATTGTAGACCCTCTGCAGAAGGAAGGGATTAAAAAATTTGTAATAATATGTGAAAATGTACTTAACTTCCACGGAGATTCCGATGATTACTACGAAGAGTGGTGGGAAGATATTATGGATGAGGAGGGGTGGATTATACTGATTAATTTACTGGAACATGTGGAGCAGGAGATGCTAGATACTCAGTTGGATTATTATTTATATTTTGGTGAAGAATTTAATGATTTTAATTGGCGAAAGTGGTTACCACCTCTACTTCTACCTAAGGTTGAGGATATGATCGAAGCGCGCGAAAAACGAATAACATGATCGAATCTCCAGCCGGCCACAAATCCGGATTTATAAATATTCTCGGGCCACCCAATGTGGGTAAGTCTACTTTGCTCAATGCATTGGTAGGAGAAAAGCTAAGCATAATTACGAGTAAGCCACAAACCACGCGCCATCGGATACTGGCTATGTATAATGATCCTCAACATCAAATTGTATTTTCGGATACGCCCGGAATCGTTCTAGACCCTGGTTATGAAATGCACGAATCGATGAACCGCTTTGCTTTTTCAGTACTTGAGGATGCTGATATTCTGCTAAGTATGACAGACATTTATGAAAAGCACATAGAGGATAATATTATCCTGGAGCGTACGGGACATCTAAGTATACCCAAGTTTCTACTCGTCAACAAGATTGACCAAGCGGAGCCTGAAGCATTGGCTGAAATCTTGAAACGCTGGGAAGATTTGGATGCTTTTGATAAGATAATACCAATTAGTGCGCAGGAAGGAACGGGGCTGCCTGAACTTTTGGATATGATTTTCGACCTTCTTCCTGAGGGCCCACCCTATTACCCTAAAGACCAGCTGACGGATAAAAATGAGCGGTTTTTTGTCAGCGAAATCATTCGGGAGAAAGTGTTTTTACATTATCGCAAAGAAATTCCTTATGCAACAGAAGTAGTGATTGAAGAATTCACAGAGGACGACGACCGGGACCCACCCTTTGCTCGAATCATGGCTTACATATTTGTGGAAAGAAAAAGTCAGAAGAATATTATCATAGGCAAGGGAGGCAGTGGTATAAAACAAATTGGTGTTGAAGCTCGTGCAGATATTGAAAAACTGATTGGTCGAGATATTTACCTTGAATTGCGAGTAAAAGTTCGCAAAAACTGGCGAAACAACGAATCCTTGTTGCGTAAACTGGGATATATTCAATAGCAATTCATTCCTACATAATCCATGTGCCTTAGCTCTGACTTCCTTTGGAATTAATAGTATCTTTGCGCCTGAAGGAAAAATTATGGATAATATAGTAGCTATTGTAGGTCGACCGAATGTAGGTAAATCCACTTTATTTAATCGACTCATTGGCCAGCGAAAGGCAATTGTAGATGATGAAAGTGGTGTTACCAGAGATCGGCAATACGGCGAGTGTGATTGGAACGGGCAAGTATTTACGGTAGTTGATACGGGTGGATTGGTGAAAAACTCCGATGATGTTTTTGAGAAAGAAATAGAGCGCCAGGTGCACATCGCTATTGAAGAAGCAAAAGTCATCATATTTATGGTGGATGTGACTACAGGTATAACAGATTTGGATGACCGAGTAGCTCACATATTGCGACGCGCAAACCGCCCTGTTATTTTAGCTGTGAATAAGGTAGATAATCCGCAGCGACAATTAATGGCAAATGAATTTTACGGTTTGGGTTTTGACCAAACTTTTTTCCTTTCTTCTGTCTCTGGAAGTGGAACGGGTGATCTATTGGATGAGGTCGTAGATTTACTGCCTGCTCAAGAGGAAATACCAGATTTGGACATACCCAAAATTGCCATTTTGGGTCAACCCAATGTGGGTAAATCTTCCCTGACTAATGCCCTTTTAGGTGAAGAGCGAAATATAGTGACCGATGAGGCTGGAACCACGCGAGATTCCATTCACTCCCATTATAAAAAGTACGATCGAGAGTTCATGCTCATCGACACAGCTGGGATCCGAAAGAAGAGTAAAGTGCATGAGGACATTGAGTTTTATTCTGTATTACGCGCTATTAAAGCCATGGAAGAGGCTGATGTATGCGTTGTAATGCTAGATGCGACACTCGGTCTAGAGTCTCAGGATTTAAAACTTGTAGGCATGGCTGCCCAAAGGAATAAAGGGGTAGTAATCGTTGTTAACAAATGGGATTTGGTGGAGAAGGAGACAGACACGGCAAGAGATTTTTCGGAAATCATAGAACATCGCCTCGCTCCGTTTAATGATATCCCAATCATTTTCACCTCAGTGACTGAAAAACAACGTATCATGAAAGTTATTGATACGGCATTAGTAGTGGCAGAAAAGCGGCAAAGGCGCATACCCACTTCTGAGTTAAATGATAAAATGCTAAAAAGCATAGAAAAGTATCAACCTCCTGCAATTCAAGGGGTTTTCATAAAAATAAAATATTGCACTCAGTTGCCGACCTTTTATCCATCCTTTGCATTTTTCGCAAACCATCCTCATTTGATCAAAAAACCCTATCGAAATTACATCGAAAATCAATTGCGAATGCATTTTGATTTTACTGGGGTTCCTATTAAAATTTATTTCAGAGAAAAGTAATCATGGAGATCATAAAAGAACCTCTTTCCGGACTAAAGGTTATCAAGCCCAAGGTTCATGGTGACGATCGTGGCTATTTTATGGAAAGTTATAGAAAGGACATTGCCACCTCCTTGAATATTAAGAAAGATTTTATTCAAGACAATGAGTCCATGTCGGACCGTGGAGTATTGCGAGGTTTACACTATCAAGTTGGCCCACATGCTCAAAGCAAATGGGTTCGAGTAGTTAGAGGATCCGTTTGGGATGTTGCTGTAGATTTACGAATTGGATCTCCAACATTTGGCAAATATTACCATTTGACCCTTTCTGCAGAAAATAAGCTTCAGTTATATGTTCCTCAGGGCTTCGCTCATGGATTTCTCGTTTTATCTTCCCCTACTATCTTTTGTTACAAGTGTGACAATTACTATAATAAAGATTCGGAAGCGGGGATTCGGTATGATGATAAAAACCTAGATATTCCGTGGCCAAAAATATCAGAACCCTATTTGATTTCAGAGAAAGACAAAAACTTACCGAGTTTAGATGAAGCCCGACATTCAAACATATCCTATGAATGAGCAGATATTAATTCTAGGGCGAGGAGGCCAATTGGCTCGAGCGATCATTGAAGAATTTGAACGAACCAACATATCCTTTCATGCTTTGAGTCACAAAGACTTAGATATACGTGATGTACAAAAAGTAAGGCATCATATCAAAGACAAAAAACCTCGCTGGGTCATCAATTGTGCAGCCTTTACGCAGGTAGATTTAGCTGAGACCCAATCTGACTTAGCCTTTCAGGTAAATGCGGAGGCTGTAGATAATCTAAGTCGGCTTTGTAAGGAGGAGTCAGCGATTCTCATTCATTTTAGCACCGATTACGTTTATCATAATAAGGAAAATCGCCCCTTGTTAGAAACCGATATATGTACCCCACAATCTGTTTATGGCAAATCCAAATTGGCCGGAGAGGAAGCCGTGAGAAAAAATGGTGGTCACCATCTAATTTTTCGGATTTCATGGCTATTTGCGCCTTGGGGTCAAAACTTTTTTCATACTATGACTTCCCTGGCTTCCAAGCGGGATGAACTTCGCGTGGTTAGCGATCAAATCGGAGCACCTACATATGCACCCGATGTAGCTATACACATACGATCTATCATACAGAATGTTGATTTTTCAACTTTACCGAAAATATCAGGTACCTACAACCTTTCTCAACACGGTGTGGCATCCTGGTACGACTTTGCTCGATCAATTGTCAACCCACAGTTTCCTAAAACTCGTATTTCACCTGTATTGACTCGTGAATTTCAACGGCCTGCTCAGCGGCCTTCATATAGTCTCATGAATTTAGAAAAGGTGCAGGCAACCTTTGATCTTAGTATCCGACATTGGGAGCTTTGTGTTGTAGATTGCTTACAAGTAAAATAGCCAGATTTTCGTACATTAGAAGGCAGAGGTGATTATGTATATAACTAAATCACTAATGCATCGTTTAACTACGGAATAGGACTAACTAATACCATGATTCCACTGCAAAAACTCATCATTTATGTGACGCTCATTCTCGCAATGCTCCACAGCACAGATCTATGGGGCACCCATAATCGTGCAGGTGAAATTCAATTTGAGCAGCTTGGCCCCTTGAGTATTCGAGCGACTGTAATTACTTATACAAAAGCCTCAAGTGTTTTGGCGGATCGAGATAGCGTACGCGTCATGTGGGGGGATGGCAATGCCGAGTGGGTTCGAAGGACAAATGGTAACGGAGAAATCTTACCAAACGATACAAAATTTAATATATACGTTGCAGAACATACCTATGCTGGTCGTTCGACTTATACTATTTCTATGATGGACCCAAATCGAAATGGTGGAATCCTAAATGTAAATCCGCCTAACAGTGAATCCATACCCTTTTACATTGAAGCTACCTTTACCTTTCTAAACCCTCAATTTCAAGGATTTAACAATAGTGCTATTCTCCTCCAGCCCCCTATTGATTTTGGTTGTGTAGGGCAAAGGTTTATTCATAATCCATCTGCGTATGATCCAGATGGAGATTCGCTAGCTTACGAATTGGTTGTCCCAAAACAGGATGTTGGGCAGGATGTAGATCGGTATAGCTTTCCCAATCAGATAGGGGCCGGTGCTGATAATACCATCTTTCTTGATGAAGTCACTGGAGACTTCATTTGGGAGACTCCGCAAGTAGCAGGAGAATACAATATAGCCATCCGAATTAAAGAATATAGGAATGGCGTGCTGATCAACTCTTTTATTCGGGATTTACAAATTGACATACGTCAGTGTGATAATGCACCTCCAGAGATAGAAGTTGCGGATGAAATTTGTATTGTCGCTGGCGAAACACTAGACATTCCCATTACAGTAACAGACCCTGACCTGAATCCACAACAGCGGGTTCGGGTAGAGCTCAGGGGTGGACCGTTTGTGCAAGAATTTTCGCCCGCTGTATTTAACGGACCAACCGATTATGTTGACCAACCTCTTGAGGGTCGCTTAGTTTGGCCAACCACCTGCGAGCACATTAGCCCACAATTTTATTCGATTACAATACGGGCTGTTGACGACTTTTTCGGTACAAACGGCTTGGCAACTTTAAGGACTATTCGAATTAAAGTTATCGGGCCGCCCCCTCAAAATCTATCAGCAGCTCCCGATCGGAATGAAATCATGTTGGAGTGGGATGCCCCATATGCATGTGAAGCTCCGGAAGACGAATCCTTTCGAGGCTTTACTGTTTGGCGAAAAGAAGGTAGCCAACAATATTTACCTGACACTTGCAACCCAAATATAAGCGCACAGGGATATACTGCTATAGCATTTGCACAAACTGACCAAGTCGATGGCAATTATTTCTATATTGATCGAAATGTTGAGAAAGGCCGGACATATTGTTATAGAATAACAGCTGAGTTTGCAGAATTTTCCTCAGCTGGAAACCCCTTCAACCTAAGTGAGTCTCTTCCATCCCCTGAAATCTGTGTCCAATTGAAACGAGATGTTCCACTAATGACAAAGGCCAGTGTCTTAGAAACAAGTCCTACGACTGGTGAAATAGATATTCGTTGGGTGCACCCGATAGCCGAAGACCTGGATACCCTTGAACATCCTGGTCCTTATCGATATATTGTGGAATTTGCGCCTTTTGATCAACCCAATCAGTTTCAAGCTATTCCGTCAGCCACTTTCAATGCTGATTTTTTCTCAGAATTAGTGGATACTCAATTTATTCATAGCCAGAAAAATACCAGTACAAATCAATATTTCTACAGAATCGCTTTTTATGTAAATGGTCAGTTCCAGGCCCCCTTTGGTTATGCAGAGCCCGCCTCTACAGTTTTTCTAAGCGGACAGGGATTGGATCGAGAAGTGCAATTAAGCTGGGTTGAGGATGTGCCTTGGAATAATTTCACCTACTCAATTTTTAGGTCTGAAAACAACGGCCAGAGTTTCGACTCTATTGGTGCTACAAATGCAAGTAATTTCATTGATCGAGATGTTGAAAATAACTCGACTTATTGTTATTTGGTGGAATCCACAGGTCTGTATGGCTTACCAGACCTCCCTGGAAATATATTTAATTTTAGTCAAGAAATATGTGTCATTCCAATTGACACGGTAGCCCCCTGCCTTCCAAATATTACAATCTCGAATATTTGCAACGAGCCTAATCCTCAAATTACGGATGGTTTATTCCGGAACACTCTTCGCTGGTCTTATACCGAAGATGATTGTCGCCCGCCTTCTGATTTGATTGGATTTAATATTTACTTTTCCTCAAATAGCGAGGGGCCATTTGAGCTTATTGCAGAACTTGATTCAAGTCAACGCGATTATACAGATCTTAGTACTGAAAGTTTTGGCTGTTATGGGCTCACAACCATAGATAGTATAGGAAATGAAAGTGACCTATCCCCTATTCTATGCGTTGATATTTGTCCTGAATACGAATTACCCAATGCTTTTACGCCAAATGACGACGGTTTCAATGACTTGTTCATTCCAAGGAGAAATCGATTTGTCCGAGAGATTGATTTTCAAGTATTCAATCGCTGGGGTAATTTAGTATTTGAAACTCGAGATCCCAATATTGAATGGGATGGAAAAGATTTAAATGGCAACCCCGTTCCCGATGGAACATACTATTATTCAGCAAGATTATTTTTCGATGGGTCTGCAAGCAGTGGTGGTGCAAACAACGAGGCAGCCATTCGAAGCGGCTACATTGAACTCGTAAGATAAATTTATTTGCAAATGTTTACAGGTATTATAGAACACACGCACGTGATTAAAGAAATTCAAAAAGAAGGAAGTAATATTCACTTTTGTTTTGAGAGCCCTATACTCGAAGAGCTTAAGGTAGATCAAAGTATTGCGCACAACGGTGTATGTTTAACTGTTACAAGAATCGAGTCGGGAAGATATTGGGTAACAGCAGTTGACGAAACCTTACAAAAAACAAATCTGAGTCACTGGACAGTGGGAGATCGCATCAATATCGAGCGAAGCTTGAAAGTAGGTGATCGACTTGATGGCCATATGGTTCAAGGTCATGTGGATAGTTTAGGTATCTGCGACAAAATAAAAAAACTTGATGGGTCCTGGTTATTTAAATTCAAATATCCCCCAGAACATACTCAATTACTAGTTGATAAAGGGAGCATTTGCATTAATGGAGTAAGTTTGACTATCATTAAAGCCCAGACGGATTCATTTACTGTTACTATTATCCCCTACACCTATGATTTTACCAATTTTTCAGATTTGGAAATTGGTCACCAGGTAAACCTGGAGTTTGATATTTTAGGGAAATATATTCAACGGATGGTTACAAAGCAAATGGACTAATCGTAAAGATCCGAAATAAATATCTTGACGCTGTTCCTGAACCAGGCCTCAGGTGATAACTAATAATAGTCTATAGTCTGCAACCAATGCCTTAGATTACTATTCACCCTTTAGCGACCAACTGCACAATAAGAAATCTAAGGTGATATAATCATTTTTCAACCTGACTTAAAAAAAAACACCCTGAACTGATATCTCAGTTCAGGGTGTCGTATAAATATCTAATAGAAGCTATTCTGCTGCTTCTTCGCTTTCCTCGTCAAAAACGGCAGCATCCTCAGCCTTCATTTGCTCGGTCAATCCGACCTTATAGTCTCTAAACTCGCGAAGTCCTGTACCTGCCGGAATTTGTTTTCCAACAATTACGTTCTCTTTCAAGCCTAATAAGCCATCTCGTTTTGCTCCAATAGCAGCTGTACTCAACACTTTAGTTGTTTCCTGGAAAGAAGCTGCTGAAATCCAACTTTCAGTTCCTAATGAAGACTTCGTAATACCCTGTAAGACCGGTTTCGAAGTAGCAGGAACAGCATCTCGAACTGAAACAAGCTCCAAGTCGTTGCGCTTCAGATAAGAGTTTACTTCTCTTAACTTCCGCATAGATACAACTTGTCCCGGACTCACATCATTACTTCCTCCTGCGTCTTCAATAACTTTCTTATCCCAAATCCAGTCATTTTCAGCAAAAAAGTCGTAACGCTCCACTGCTTCTCCTTCTAATAAACTGGTATCACCTGGATCTTCTATTTGCACGCGACGCATCATTTGGCGTACGATAGTTTCAATGTGCTTATCATTAATGGTAATACCCTGAGATCTATATACTTCCTGAACACCATTTAAAAGATATTTCTGAACAGCATACGGTCCCTGAATATCAAGAATATCTTTAGGAGCAATAGCCCCGTCAGATAATTGCATACCGGCTTTTACATAATCATCTTCCTGAACCTGAATGTGCTTGGAAAGACCAATAAGGTATTTTTTCTTTTGATCTGTTTTCTCATCGACAATAAACACCTCTCGGTTTCCACGCTTAATTTTTCCAAATTTGACGATTCCATTAATCTCCGCAACAACAGCAGGGTTTGATGGGTTTCTTGCCTCAAACAACTCGGTTACACGAGGCAAACCACCTGTAATATCAGCAATACTTCCACCTGATCTCGGAATCTTAGCAATTCTTTCTCCAGCCTGGATTTCATCTCCATCCTCAACTTGAAGGTAGGCTCCTACCGGCAAATTATAAGATTTAATGACTTCTCCATCCGCAGAAACAATATTCAATTCTGGAATTTTACGTTTCTTCTTAGACTCAATGATTATCCGGTCTTCATTACCGGTTTGATCATCTCGTTCCGTTCTAAAAGTTACCTTATTCTCAAGGTCCTTGTATTGGGCAATGCCTCCGAACTCAGACACAATTACTTTATTGAACGCATCCCAGTCAGCGATTTTATCACCTTTCTTTATTTTATTTCCTTCTTTCACGAAAAGCGTCGCTCCATAAGGAATGTGGTGCGTTGTTAATAGTCTATTAGAACCTTCTTCATAGAGTCGTAATTCGCCTGAACGACTAATAACCACTTCAGACGGTGTATTTCCACCTGTATAGGTTACCGTTTTCAGGTCGTCTGTTTCAATAACAGCATCGTATTGAGCTACTATTTCTGATTCAGATTTAGAAACAGATGCCACTCCACCCACGTGGAAGGTACGGAGAGTCAACTGTGTACCCGGCTCACCAATACTTTGAGCGGCTATGATACCAACAGCATCACCTTTCTCTGCCATTCGTCCCGTTGCCAGGTTCTTACCGTAACACTTTGCACATACACCTCGCTTGGTTTCGCAATTCAAGACAGATCTGATATTTACAGACTCCACCTCAGCTTCTTCAATTGTCTTAGCAATGCTTGGTGAAATATATTCACTAGCATCAATAATTACCTCGCCTGTTTCGGGGTGTGTTACATCAAGTAATGTAAAACGACCTACGATACGATCAGTTAGGGTTTGAATAACCTTATCATTCTCTTTGAGGGCTACTACTTCAATTCCACGCAAGGTTCCACAATCTTCTTCGGAAATAACTACATCTTGAGACACATCTACTAATCTACGCGTCAGGTAACCTGCATCTGCAGTTTTCAATGCTGTATCAGCAAGACCTTTTCGAGCACCGTGTGTCGAAATGAAATACTCTAATACGGATAGACCGTCAACAAAATTAGATAGAATTGGATTCTCAATAATTGCTCCTCCCGTATCTCCGGATTTACGAGGCTTTGCCATCAATCCCCGCAAACCGCATAGCTGCTTAATTTGCTGTTTTGATCCACGCGCACCAGAGTGAAGCATCATATACACAGAGTTAAACCCTTTTTTGTGAGCAGCAAGCTCTTTCATCAAGGTATCTGTTATGGTATTATCTGCATATGTCCACTTATCGATAATCTGATTATATCGCTCGTTATTGGTGATTAATCCCATGTTGTAATTATCCCACACTTCGTCTACCTCCTCTTGAGCGCCTTCAAGCATTTCTTCTTTATTGGAAGGATCAATAAGATCTCCCAGGTTAAAGGACAAACCTCCACGGTATGACCAATAAAAACCTGCATCCTTAATTCCATCCAAAAATTCAGCTGTCTGCCTGAAATCTGTGACGTCAATAATTTCGGCAATAACCTTTTTAATGTTTTTCTTGGATAGTTCCATATTTACGAATGGCACACTATCGGGAACCATTTCGTTAAATAATACTCTACCAACAGTTGTATCAATTACTTCTCCTTTGACCGAGCCATCTTTTTGTTTGACGGGAACACGTGCTTTTATCGCAGCGTGTAAGTCAACTTTTTCCTCATTAAAGGCTATTCGTACCTCATCTGCTGAGTAAAACTTCATTCCCTCTCCCTTGACAGGATCATCTTTTGTTGAAGGCTTCTCTTTAGTTAGATAATACAATCCCAAAACCATATCCTGAGAAGGAAGTGTAATAGGTGAACCATCCTGTGGATTCAACATGTTATGAGAGGCCAACATCAATACTTGTGCCTCTAGAATAGCAGGTTGACTCAATGGAACGTGAACGGCCATCTGGTCACCATCAAAATCGGCATTAAATGCACTACATGCTAATGGGTGCAATTGTATGGCCTTCCCTTCTACCAAACGAGGTTGAAATGCCTGAATGGACAATCTGTGAAGCGTAGGAGCACGATTCAACAAGATAGGATGACCTTTAAGAATATTATCAAGGATTTCCCAAATGACTGGTTCTTTGCGGTCAACAAGCTTTTTAGCAGATTTTACCGTTTTGACTATCCCGCGTTCGATAAGCTTTCGAATGATAAACGGCTTGAATAGTTCGGATGCCATTCCTTTTGGCAACCCACATTCATGCAATTTCAAATCCGGCCCGACCACGATTACAGAACGACCTGAATAATCTACTCGCTTTCCGAGAAGATTCTGACGGAAACGTCCCTGTTTACCCTTCAAAATATCTGAAAGGGATTTCAAGGCACGACCACCCTCTGCTTTAACAGCATTAGATTTTCGAGAATTATCAAAAAGCGAATCGACCGCTTCTTGTAGCATCCGTTTTTCATTTCTCAAAATGACATCGGGAGCTTTTATTTCTAACAGACGCTTCAATCTATTATTTCGGATAATGACCCGTCTGTACAAATCATTTAAGTCGGATGATGCAAATCGACCCCCATCTAAAGGCACCAACGGTCGCAATTCAGGAGGAATAACAGGTAAATACTGAATAATTGACCATTCAGGTCGATTTTCAATTCGTGTTTGTCCATCTCTAAATGCCTCAACAACACGTAATCTTTTAAGCGCTTCAGATTTTCGTTGTTGAGATGTTTCAGTTGCAGCTTGGTGGCGCAAAGCATAAGCTAGCGCTTCTAAATCCAAGCGTTCCAAAAGATCATGAACCGCATCAGCACCCATTTTGGCTACGAATTTTTCCGGATCAGAATTATCTAACATCTGATTTTCCTTAGGCAGAGATTCAAGATGCTCGAAATACTCTTCTTCGGTCAGCAGATCCATTTTCATAACACCTTCCGCCTCTTTGAGACCCGGTTGGATCACTACATAGCGCTCATAATAAATAATGGATTCAAGTTTCTTTGAACTCAATCCCAATAAATATCCAATTTTGTTGGGTAAGGATTTGAAGAACCAAATATGCACTACGGGCACTACAAGCCTAATATGACCCATACGTTCACGTCGGACTTTTTTCTCTGTTACTTCAACTCCACAGCGGTCGCACACAATTCCTTTATAGCGAATCCGCTTATACTTACCACAATAGCACTCGTAATCCTTAACCGGACCAAAAATTCTCTCACAGAAGAGACCATCTCGTTCAGGTTTATAGGATCTGTAATTAATCGTTTCCGGCTTTAGCACTTCTCCGTAACTACGCTCCAGAATATCATCTGGTGAGCACAAGGTTAGTGTAATGCTGTCAAAGTCCGATTTTGGCGAAAGACTACTTTTCTTAAATGGCATATATAATGGGTTCTAATTAATCAAATTTGATATCGAGAGCTAATCCACGCAATTCATGAATTAGTACATTAAAAGACTCTGGAATTCCAGATTCGGGTAAATTTTTACCTTTTACTATAGCCTCATAGGCTTTGGCTCGTCCTTGAATATCATCAGACTTTATCGTTAACAGTTCACGAAGGATATGAGAAGCACCGAATGCTTCAAGTGCCCAAACCTCCATTTCACCAAAACGCTGACCTCCAAATTGAGCTTTACCTCCTAAAGGCTGTTGCGTAATCAAAGAATAAGGTCCAATAGATCTCGCATGCATCTTGTCATCGACCATGTGCGATAACTTAAGCATGTAAATCACGCCAACTGTCGCCTGCTGATGGAATCGATCTCCAGTTTCACCGTCGTAAAGGTAGGTTTGACCCAAACTGGGCAGTCCTGCTTTGTTTACATAGGTTTCGATCTCATCCATACTTGCACCGTCGAAAATAGGCGTAGAAAATTTGAGGTTTAGTTTCTGTCCAGCCCAACCAAGTACAGTTTCAAAAATCTGTCCTAAGTTCATTCTAGAAGGCACACCTAATGGGTTTAACACAATATCAACTGGTGTTCCGTCTTCCAAGAAAGGCATATCTTCCATACGAACTATACGAGAAACAATACCTTTATTACCGTGACGCCCGGCTAACTTATCTCCTACCTTAAGTTTACGCTTTTTAGCCATGTAAACTTTAGCTAGTTTTAGCACACCTGACGGTAATTCATCTCCAATACTAATATTAAATTTCTCACGCTTGTATCGACCAGTTTCTTCGTTTACCTTCAGATTGTAATTGTGAAGAAGTCGACCGATTAACGCATTGGTTTCATCATCAGTAGTCCATCCTCCATAATCAACCTGTGTAAATTCTAGATCCATTAAAACTTTCTGAGAAAAGCGCTTTCCTTTTGGAATCAATTCTTCATTATAGATAGACATAACGCCTTGTGAAGTTTTATTCTTCACTAATGTCATTAGTTTATCAATTAGCACTGTTTTGAGCTCATTTAAGGTAATTGCAAATTGCTCATCCAGTTTTGCTAACAGCTCTTTTTCCTGTGCTTTTTGGAATTTATCTTTTTTAGCACGCGCAAAAAGTTGCTTGTCGATAATAATTCCCTTGGTCGAAGGTGGGGCTTTCATCGATGCATCTTTCACATCACCAGCTTTATCTCCGAAAATAGCACGAAGCAATTTCTCCTCTGGTGTAGGGTCAGATTCACCTTTTGGCGTAATTTTTCCAATTATGATGTCACCTTCTTTGACCCAAGCTCCTACTCTGATAACTCCATTCTCATCGAGATCCTTAGTAGCTTCTTCACTAACGTTCGGAATATCGTTAGTCAACTCTTCTTCTCCTAATTTCGTATCACGCACATCCATCTCAAAATGCTCGATGTGCAAAGAGGTGAAAGTATCTTCTCTAACGACTCGCTCAGATAGCACGATGGCATCCTCAAAGTTGTATCCTTTCCATGGCATAAATGCCACTTTTAGGTTTTGACCTAAAGCCAATTCTCCTTTATCCGTAGCATACCCATCGCATAAAATAGTACCTTTTTCAACACGGTCACCTTTTTTAACAATGGGTTTCAAGTTTATGCATGATCCCTGATTCGTACGACGGAACTTTATAAGTTTATAGCTCTTTATATTGTCCTCGAATGATATCAATTCCTCTTCCTCATCACGGTCATAACGAATTACTATCTCGTTTGCATCCACATAATCTATCACACCTGGACCTTCCGCATTAATCATCATACGAGAGTCTCGAGCCACTTTTCCTTCAAGTCCAGTTCCCACTACCGGCGAGTCAGGCTTCACTAAGGGTAATGCTTGACGCTGCATGTTTGATCCCATGAGTGCACGGTTGGCATCATCATTTTCAAGAAATGGAATAAGTGATGCAGATACACCCACAATTTGATTCGGGGCTACATCAATATACTCTATATTATCTGGTTCTAACACTGGGAAGTCACCGTGCTCACGACATTTCACTCTATCTGTTAAAAAGGCACCCTTTTCATCAATTGGTGAATTCGCCTGCGCAATTTTTTTATAATCCTCACCCTCGGCAGATAAATATGTAGGCTCACCTGCAAGAACAACATTACCTTCATCTACACGTCGGTAAGGTGTTTCCAGGAAGCCCATTTTATTAACCTTGGCATGCACACATAAGGTTGAAATCAAACCAATATTAGGCCCTTCAGGGGTCTCAATGGTACATAAACGGCCGTAGTGAGAATAATGAACATCACGCACCTCAAAACCTGCCCTCTCTCTAGATAAACCACCTGGTCCCAGGGCAGAAATCCTACGCTTATGCGTAATTTCTGATAGAGGGTTGGTTTGATCTAGAAATTGAGATAATTGACTTGTTCCAAAAAAGGAATTTATGACAGAAGACAAGGTTCTGGCATTAATCAAATCAATAGGAGTAAAAACCTCATTATCGCGAACATTCATCCGCTCCCGGATCGTTCTAGCCATTCGAGCCAGACCAACACCGAATTGCGCATACAATTGCTCGCCTACAGTTCGCACACGGCGATTGCTTAGATGATCAATATCATCTAACTCTGCATTTTGGTTAATGAGACGCACCAAATATTTAACGATATTTATCATATCGTCTTTGGTTAGCACCAATGTGTCCTCAGGTACATTTTGCTTAAGCTTGGTATTAATTTTATACCTACCGACATCTCCGAGATTATATCGTTTGTCAGAGAAGAACATTTTATCAATTATACCTCTAGCCGTTTCCTCATCGGGTGGGTCCGTTCCTCGCAACTGTCTGTAGATATACTGTACAGCCTCGATCTCAGAACTTGACGGATCTTTTTGAAGCGTATTATAAATAATAGAGTAGTCTTCTTCAACATCTTCTTTCTGAAGCACAACGATATCAGTATCAGCCTCGAGTATAAGTTCAATATTATCCTTATCGAGTACAATATCGCGTTCAAGAATAATTTCATTTCTCTCAATAGACACTACCTCACCGGTATCCTCATCAACAAAATCTTCGACCCACTTTTTCAATACACGAGCAGCTAGTTTCCTACCAATTGCCTTTTTGAGTTGTGTTTTATTTGCTTTAATCTCCTCAGACAAATCAAATAATTCCAAAATCTCACGATCAGAATCATATCCTATAGCACGTAAAAGCGTGGTGATAGGGAATTTCTTTTTACGATCGATATACGCATACATGACCGTATTAATATCCGTAGCAAATTCCATCCAAGACCCCTTGAACGGAATGATGCGAGCTGAATAAATCTTTGAACCATTCGGGTGGAATGATTGGCTAAAGAACACACCAGGTGAACGGTGCAATTGAGATACGATAACACGCTCAGCACCATTAATTACAAAAGTTCCTTTGGGAGTTATATTAGGAATATTACCAAGAAAAACATCTTGAACAATGGTCTGAAAATCAATGTGCTCTTCATCATTACATGATAGTCTCAATTTGGCCTTAAGAGGCACACTATACGTTAATCCTCTTTGCATACACTCCTCAATTGTATATCGTGGAGGATCAATAAAATAATCAAGAAATTCTAGAACGAAGATATTTCGAGCATCTGTAATGGGAAAATTTTCCTGAAAGACCTTGTATAGTCCTTCATTCATTCTGTTTTCTGGCGTAGTATCTAGTTGAAAAAACTCCCTAAATGAATGAAGTTGAATTTCTAAAAGGTCAGGACTGACGCCAGCCATATTAATTTTCCCGAAATTAATGCGCTCAAGGCTTTTCGAGGTTATTTTGCCATTAGATGCCATCTAAAAATATTTTAATCGGATGTTCAAAATTCATTTACTAGCGATGACCTATAGAAATTTTAGTCATATTACTACCAAATGTAAAATTATACAACGAAGGGCTTAACCGACTTAGTTCCCTAAGTCAGTTAAGCCTTGTCATTATCGCGTAAAGGTTGCGTTCAACCTCAGCATGTATGAGGATTACTTCAATTCAACCTCAGCGCCTACTTCTTCTAAAGCAGCCTTAATAGATTCTGCTTCTTCTTTTGGAAGCGCTTCTTTCAAGGTGTTAGGAGCTCCATCAACTAATTCCTTAGCGTCTTTCAAGCCCAAACCAAGAAGGTTTTTAACTTCTTTAACAACTTTCAATTTCGCTGAACCTGCGCTGTTCAAGACAACATCAAATTCAGTTTTCTCCTCAGCAGCACCTTCGCCGCCTCCAGCTCCACCACCAGCAACAGCAACAGCTGCAGCTGCAGGTTCGATACCGTATTCTTCTTTTAATATGCCAGCTAACTCATTAACCTCTTTTACTGTAAGGTTTACAAGTTGTTCTGCCATCGCACTCAAATCTGCCATTTTGTTTAATTTTTATTGTTCGAAAATTTTATTCACCAAGATTATTCATATCAAGGTGCGTAAAGCTTGGAAGCCTAACTTAATTATGCTTCAGCTGCTTTTTTCTCTTGCAGAGTTTTAACAAGACCTGCTATAGTCTTACCCCCTGAAGAAAGCGCGCTGATAACATTCTTGGCTGGAGATTGTAGTAAAACAACAATCTCGCCAATCAAATCCTCTTTAGATTTCAATTCACTTAGGGGCTTGATCTGATCGTCTCCTTCGTACAAGTCAGCTTGAATATAAGCCGCTTTCAAAATAGGACGCTCGTGATCTTCCCTAAATTCTTTGAGAATCTTGGCCGGTAAATTAGCCGTTTCAGTAAATAAAAGAGCTGTAGGACCTTTAAAAAACGGATATACCGCTTCAAAATTACGGTCACTTTCAAACTCTTCTAAGGCCTTAATGGCCAATTTATTCTTAACAACCTTCATTTCCACTCCCTTTTCGTATAACCGACCTCGAAGGTCAGTCACTTCTGCTACAGTCATCGCTGAAGCATCTGTGAGATAGAAAAATTCAGTATCTTCAAATTTATTCTTTAGCTCCTCTATTGCGTTTGCTTTTTCTTGCCTTGTCATATCATTAAGTTTTTAAGGAGATTAAATAGATTTAGGATCAACTTTCACACCGGGACTCATCGTAGTCGCTGCCGTGATAGAGCGCATAAAGATTCCCTTTGAGCTAACAGGCTTCATTTTGTTCAATGTCGTGAGAAGTTCTCGAGCATTCCCTTCTAATTGACCTGCCGTAAACGACGTCCGTCCAATGGATGTGTGAATAATTCCAAATTTATCAACCCGGAAGGCTATTTTACCCCCTTTTACATCATCAACAGCACTTGCTACATCAGGAGTTACTGTACCCGACTTTGGATTAGGCATCAAACCTCTGGGTCCTAAAACGCGACCTAATCGTCCTACTTGAGCCATCACTTGAGGCATAGCTACTACCACATCAAAATCCATCCAGCCATTTTGTACTTTTTCCACATACTCGTCTAGTCCTGCATAATCAGCTCCAGCATCTTTTGCCTCTTGCTCTTTTTCAGGTGTACAAAAAACCAAAACACGTTTTGTTTTACCCGTCCCATTAGGAAGTTTAACAGTTCCTCGTATTGCTTGGTCTGCTTTTCGCGGGTCAACACCCAAACGGATATGCAGATCCACTGAAGCATCGAACTTTGTCATGTCAACTTCTTTCACCAAGCTCATTGCTTCGCCTAGTGGATAGGTTTTTGTGCTATCAACTTTTTCGTTGACCTCTTTTCTTTTCTTCGTTAATTTTGCCATTTTCAATTATTTTGAGGTATAACGCTTAATGAAGCTTCCTCTATGTGAAATTATAATGCAACCTAAGATTGCTCCCAGGGTGGTTTTCCAGATACCGTGAGACCCATGCTTCTTGCTGTTCCAGCTACCATTTTCATACCTGATTCAACTTTGAATGCATTTAGATCCGACAGCTTGTTTTCTGCTATCTCACGAATCTGATCCCAAGTAACCTTTCCTACCTTAATTCGGTTAGGCTCACCAGAACCACTTTTAAGCTTAGCTGCCTCAAGTAATTGGGCTGCCGCTGGAGGTGTTTTGATGATAAAACGGAAACTTTTGTCCTTAAACACTGTAATGTCTACGGGAAGCAACTGCCCTTGTCGATCTTGTGTTTCTGCGTTGAAACGCTTACAAAACTCCATGATGTTGACACCCTTCGCACCTAATGCAGGTCCTACGGGAGGAGCAGGGTTCGCAGCACCACCGCGCACCTGCAATTTTATAAAACCTTCAATTTCCTTTGCCATGGTTTACTATTTACTTAATTACTTGTTGTTATGATTTCTTTTCGACCTGCATGAAGTTTAATTCAACTTCTGTACCTCGACCGAAAATTTTCACAATTACTTTCAATTTTTTCTTTTCATCATTTACTTCCTGTATATCGCCAATAAAATCTTTGAAGGGGCCATCAACTATTTTGACGGGCTCTCCTACGATAAACGGTTCGATAAGCTCCTCTGTCATATCCTGTGAAGCATCCGCCTTCCCTAGCATTCTATTTGCTTCACTTTCTCTCATTGGAATAGGATTGTCCTTTCCCAAAAAATGAATCACATTCGGTGTACTAGAAATCGATTGGATAATTTCACCTGTCAATTTAGAGGGGTAAGCCTCAATCAAAATATAACCCGGTAAAATATTGCGATCCAGAACGACTTTTTTTCCAGCCCTAATTTTATAGACCTTTTCAGAAGGTACTACAATTTGAGTCACAAAATCATCCCAGCCAGATCGCTGGATTTCCAATTCAATGCGCTCCTTAATCTTGCGTTCTTTTCCGCTGATTACGCGCAATGAGTACCATCTTTTATCTTCAGACATCTTCTAACTTTAATTCGACAGATCGTAGATAAAGGTCAGTACCTGTTTAGATACCAAGTCCATCAAAAAAATCAACAGGGCAATGATTACTGAAGCGACTAGTACAACACGCGTACTAGACAGTAGCTCAGACCAGGTCGGCCAGGTAACTTTATTGACAAGCTCATTATAGCTTTCTCTAATGTAAAGTGATATTCGATCCACTATTTAAAAATTTAGCAGGAGAGACAGGGCTCGAACCTGCAACCTGCGGTTTTGGAGACCGCTGCTCTACCAATTGAGCCACTCTCCTAATTCAAGGATTCAAATCCTTATATATGAGAAAATTTAGCACCTTTTTAGGTGCTAAACTTTCTCAAAACTTATAGCCTGGCTGTAACTATATTACGGCCAATATTAATCAAGTATCTCCGTTACCTGACCTGCACCTACGGTACGTCCTCCTTCGCGGATGGCGAAACGAAGACCTTTTTCCATAGCCACTTTGTTGATAAGTTTCACCTCTAGAGAAACATTATCTCCAGGCATAACCATTTCAACGTTTTCAGGTAGAGAACAATCTCCTGTTACATCAGTAGTTCTGAAGTAGAACTGGGGACGGTAACCATTAAAGAATGGCGTGTGTCGACCACCTTCTTCCTTACTCAACACATATACCTCACACTTGAAGTGTGCATGTGGAGTTACAGAACCGGGCTTACAAATAACCATTCCTCGCTTGATATCTTTTTTGTCGATACCGCGCAACAATAATCCTGCATTATCACCAGCTTCTCCTCTGTCAAGAATCTTTCTAAACATCTCAACACCCGTGATGGTAGAAGTAAGCGGCTTAGCGCCTTCTTCCTGCATTCCTACTAGCTCTACATTGTCTCCTACATTGGTTACGCCACGCTCAATACGACCGGTAGCCACTGTACCTCGACCTGTAATAGAGAACACATCTTCAACAGGCATCAAGAAATCTTGATCAATCAATCTCTCTGGTTCTGGGATTTCAGAATCTACTGCTGCCATAAGCTCTTCAATCTTAGCTACAGCATCAGCATCTCCTTCAAGTGCCTTAAGGGCAGAACCCGCAATTATTTTTATATTATCTCCATCAAACTCATATTGGTCTAGAAGCTCTCTAACTTCCATTTCTACCAATTCAAGCATTTCTTCATCATCTACTAAATCTACTTTATTTAGAAAGACAACGATTTGTGGTACACCTACCTGACGAGCCAACAAGATGTGTTCACGCGTTTGAGGCATGGGGCCATCAGTTGCTGCAACAACAAGAATTGCACCATCCATCTGAGCCGCACCAGTAACCATGTTTTTCACATAGTCGGCGTGACCTGGACAATCTACGTGTGCATAGTGTCGGTTTGCAGTTTGATACTCAACGTGAGCAGTGTTAATCGTGATACCCCGTTCTTTTTCTTCGGGAGCAGCATCAATCGATTCGTAGTCCATTTTATTGGTGACTCCATCACTAGACAATACCGTCGTAATAGCGGCAGTTAGTGTAGTTTTACCATGATCTACGTGACCGATTGTACCTACATTAAGGTGTGGTTTTGACCGTTCGAAAGTTTCCTTAGCCATCGGTTACAAGTTTTTTTACAGTTAATTAATTCGCAAAAGAGTGAAAATCAGCTCTTAGAGCCAATGAAGGGATTTGAACCCTTGACCCCTTCCTTACCATGGAAGTGCTCTACCCCTGAGCTACATCGGCTTACAATTATAGGTCAAGAAAATAGAGACCCAGATGGATAGCTACCCTCAAATAAAAGAGACAACTATTGAATTTCGAGCTTTCTCGAAAAATATCATATATAGGAGGGTCAAAAACCCTTTTCACTCACAATTTATAAAGTGGCCAAATGGACACAACAGACTGTATTTACAGTCGATTTAGAGTTGCAAAATGAGCGGGCGACGAGACTCGAACCCGCGACCCTCAGCTTGGAAGGCTGATGCTCTACCAACTGAGCTACGCCCGCTAAAAACAACTCTTGTTAAACATGTGGGGGTGGTAGGATTCGAACCTACTCAGCTAAAAGCAACAGATTTACAGTCTGCCCCGGCTCTCCAACTCCGGCGCACCCCCGAGAATAACAATATATCAATCCTACTTCAATAGGTGAGCCAGCAGAGGGACTCGAACCCCCGACCAGCTGATTACAAATCAGCTGCTCTACCAACTGAGCTATGCTGGCTAATGTCCTATATCAGACCACTTTTCTTTCAAAGCGATGGCAAAAATACAACTTTCCTTGATAGATTAAAACTTACAGCCCTTTTTTTGCGAAAATCTTTCAGTATCGGGCGGAAAGAGCCAATCTTTCATTGTAAAAGACATGCAATCGATATGTTTTGTAGCCCTTGCCAATAAAACATCACCAAGAATAAGGGATGAACAGCGTAGGATCTTAAATTAATAGGATCGCGTTTTTTCCTTACGCTTAACAAGTTGGCGCTTTAGAATGTCGGTTACTTTATCTACCCCCTCTTCAAACGTTTTATTTGTGTCACTACTAAATATATTATCTCCAGGCACACTAATTAATATTTCTACAATTTTATCTTTGATCTGACCCGTATTTTCAAGCTTTAGCGTCACAGTTACGCTTATAATACGCTCAAAAAATTGCTCTAACTTCCCAACTTTTTCATTTACGTAATCTGTTAATTTTTGATCAGGAGTAAAGTGAACTGGTTCAATTAAAATTTTCATGTTATTCCTTTTTAGGTGAATGATTATTGTTTCTAGGATGCGCCTTCGAGTGGGCGCTTTTCAATCGATTAATAGATACTTGAGTATATATCTGTGTTGCTCCTAACCCCTCGTGCCCAAGCAATTTCTGCACGCTAGATATGTCTGCACCTTCATCCAGAAGATGTGTGGCAAAAGCATGGCGTAACATATGTGGACTTTTCTTGCGCACTGAGGTAATGGGACCTAATTCTTTATTTACAATTTCATAAACTGTTTTTGGGTCTAATTCGGTATACGAGAGAGAAAAAAATAAAAACTGGCATGTCTGCTGAGCCTGGCTCAACTCTTTATCTCTTTTATTTTGATACCAGGCCAAGTATTTCACTAAGCGTCCAGAAATTGGAATAAACCTTTCTTTATTACCCTTTCCAAGTATCGTAATGCCATCTCCTTCAATTTGACTTGCGAGCAAAGAGATAAGCTCTGATCGCCGCAGACCGGTATTATACAGCATAATGCATATCATGCGATTTCTAATATCCCAAAAATCAGATAACTGGGAAGTATTCTCCATGAGCTTATCCAGATCTGAAGCAGGTATAATATCTGGAAGTTTTCTCCTGTTTTTTAAGGCTGGAAGGCGTATAACAGGGTTTTCTTTTATAGTCTCTTCTTTAAGGAGGTAGGCAAAGAACTTATGAAGAGCAGATTTTTTTCTATTTATCGTCGTTTCAGATAGACCTTTTTCAAGAAGGGTAGCCAGGAATGACCGCAAATGCAAAGGTCTCACTTCCTCAAAGGAAGTAAGACCGAATGTATCTTCAAAAAAGCTTAGAAAACTAACTATATCACTTTTGTAAGCTTTTATAGTATGCTTTGAAAATCTCTTTTCAAACGTCAGGAAATTTATGTAGCGATTTAGTTCCAATCTTCAACTTTCGAATTAATATACGGAAGCTAAAGTTATAACGCAACTATTGGTCGCCGAATTTTTCATTTTTGTAAGCTGCCTTCAATAATTCTTTCCGGCGCTCAACGGACGGCTTGGTAAAGTGTTTGCGATTACGCAGCTCCTTTAATACACCTGATTTTTCGAATTTGCGCTTATATTTCTTTAGCGCTCTATCGATTGATTCACCATCTTTTACGTCAATTATCAACATATAGTCTTTTTTTAGTTTCGCGTCGCAAAAGTACGACAATATCTTTAATATTCAATTATTACAACAAAAAAACCGGCAGAGAAAGTTCCCTGCCGGTTAGATTTCCTAGAGCACTATTATATTAGTAGCCAGGATTTTGAGGTAAAGAGGAGTTTTGATCTGTTTCCTCCACTGGAATGGGCATTACGGTTTGGTCATCACCAGGCATTAAGCCATTGATTATTGATTCACCATTACGTAAAAGATCCATACGTCGGTGTCCTTCAAAAGCCAATTCTTTTCTTCGCTCATCAGCAATAGCTACAAGTAATTCATCAGCACTGGCAAAATCGGACATTTCAAATGCATCAAGACCTGCTCTAGCTCGCAAAGTATTCAATACGTCTACAGCTTCAGACTCAACGGCATTTGATGCTTTCACTATAGCTTCTGCACGATTTAAAACTACTTCTGTCGTTCTAATTATAGGTGCATTATCTGCGTTAGTCACAAAATCAGGAAACTTGGTCGTGTACGTTCTGCCATTATCTCCTACTTGAGTTAATTCAGTGATTCGACGATCACCATCCTCATGAGCATCCAGGAGGTCTTGAGTAAATGGACAATCTCCTCGCGCACCCAATTCAGCAGGATTATAAAAAGATGCCCATCCACCAGAACCGGTTCTAGAGTTATCAATTGATGACATAGCAATGTCAAATATAGTCTCCGGCGTCAAAGCATTGAAAAAAGTATAATCACTTGCTAACTCATAGTTGCCCTCATCCAATACACGCTGAGCATAATCTGCAGCATTGGTATTGTCTCCTTTGTATAGATAAAGACGACTCAATAAAGCGTTTGCTGCACCAGTACTTGCAAGCACTCGGCCATTCACTTCGGGTAAGTCCTGAACGGCATCCAAAAGATCCTGTTCTATCTGATCATAAACTTCAGCTACAGAATTTCTATCCATAGGCTGGAAGTTCCCATCTAGAGCTTCTGGCTCTAGACGGAGAGGGATCCCCGGAGAAGCACCGTTATCTAATGTATAAGGTTGACCGAATAAGTTCACCAAATTAAAGAAGGTGATAGCTCGGACAAATTTAGCCTCAGCAATAAACTGAGCTCGCTCCTCATCGGAAAATCCTTGATCATTTACGTTAGGAACATTCGCAATAACGGCATTAGCTGCTAAAACTGCCCGGTAATGGTCCCGATAGATTACTTCTATCGTAGCATTATCGGCAATAACTGCACTATTGTTAATATCCTGAAGTGTAGGAAAAGATCCAATAAAGTCGACATTGTCAGCTTGAAAGTCTCCGATGATTTGAGGCATGGCGCCAAAAACATCGAGGTCAAGCATGCGTCCATATGCACCTGTCAAACTTGCAGCTGCGGCCGCTTCATTTGCAAATGCTGCTTCAGGACTTAAATCCTGCTCGGGTTGTATCTCCAAATCGTCCTCACAAGCCCATACAAACAGAGCTAAAAGAGCGATTAAAGATAATTTTATATTAAAGTTCATATTATTCTATTTTTGGTTTGATTAAAAGGTTACGTTAAGTCCAAAGGTGTACATTTTTCGTTGAGGAACAACGAAGAAGGACTCACCTTGAACTAAAGGGTCTGTACCTGAATCTGAAACTTCCGGGTCTTGGCCTCTAAAGTCAGATGCTGTTATGGTCAATAAATTATTACCTCTTGCATATACGCTCAGATTTTTGATCCAATCAATACCCAATGAGCTAACAGGTAAGTCATAAGACAAGGTCAATGTTCTCAATCTCAAAAATGATCCATCCATGAGCTGATTCGTTGAACGCTGAGCAAAGTTAGAGAAAGTAGGACTATCTCCTCCTGGTGCAAAAGCATCGTCACCTGGCTGTTCCCAAGCATCTAATAATCTTGTAGATCGATTGAATCCACTCGCAGGGTTCTCAGTAAAACGCAAATCGTCTAACATGATAAGATTCCCGTAAGTGTAATTAAACAATCCACTTAAATTCAATCCTTTGTAGCCCACATTAAAGTTAACGCCTCCAATAAAGTCAGGAATTGCTGATCCAACAAAAACACGGTCTGCTTGCTGTGGGGATGTTGTAAGTTCTCCATCCTTTGTTAACCACTCAGCATCGCCGGTTTCAGAATTAATTCCATTATATCGTATCAAGAAAAACTCATTAGCAGTTCTCCCAACAACCGCTCTTTGACTTGCAGAACCTGGAATAAATTGATTGCCATCTGGGTCTACAGAAGCGTCTGGGAGATTATTTATTTCATTTCTCCAGAAGCTAAGGTTACCTCCTATTGAAATATACCAATCTTTATTTCTCAATACATCAAAATTATAGTCGATATCTACTCCAGTATTTGTCATGTCACCTGCATTTCTGAATATAGATGTAAATCCAGTTGACATCGGTACTGTAAAGGGTAATAAAAGGTCAGTAGTTTCTTTATTCCAAAATGAAACACCTAAATCAAAAAAGTTTTTGATTCTCATATTTACCCCTATATCAAACTGTGCCGTTTGCTCCCACTTCAAATCTGGGTTGGCCGGTTGAATAGGTCTCAGTCCTGGCGATCCATTATAGTCTGAAACAACTCCCGCCCCGAAAAGGCCTAAGGATTCAAAATTATCTATACTCTGATTTCCTGTTGTACCATAACTAGCTCTAAGCTTCAATTCATCAAAGAAGCCTTGATCTTGCATAAAACTTTCATTAATCAAGTTCCATCCACCACCAACAGACCAGAAATTACCCCAGCGATTATTCGCACCGAAGCGAGAGGATCCGTCTCTCCTAATTGTACTTTCAACGAAGAACCGATCGTCAAAATCATATTGTACCCTTCCAAAGAATGAGGCCAAAGCCCACTCGGTACGAGTCGCACTAGTGATACTCGGATTTGCTGCAGATGCTACATTTCTCAATGGGTCAGCTGCAAAGCCAGTTCCTTCGACAGCGATACTTTCCCGTAGTGCTGTTTCAAAACTTTGACCCAATACTATTGCAAAATTAGATCTATCTCCAAGTGGCGTGTTATACGAAATTGTATTGGTAGTTAACCATTTGTCGTCACGTAAAATTCTGCGGTATCCATATCCACCGGGGGAAATTTCCTCTGGATCCCGGAATGTTTCTTCCGTTTGAACTTCATCTATACCCCAATCTGATCGAAGAGTAATGGTTCCATCTCCAATGTTGGCAATGTTATATTCTAAATAGACATTCCCAAAATTACGTCGAGATATGAACTCGGCCAGTCCAATGTCATTAATAGCTAATACGTTGGCGATGAATCCCGTCCGAGCATATGAACCATCTTCGTTAAATGCATCTACCCAAGGCTGTTGCAAATAGGAAGATGTTAAAGGAGCAAAGGTGCTGTTCTCCGCATAAATACGGTTCATGTTCACTCTACTAATAGAAACATTAGCTCCTACCTTAAAATTATCACTGACCTGGTGGGAAAGGTTCATTTTACCTGTGTATTTTTCCATATCATTTCCAAACACATAATTTTGGTCATCAGTAAATGCCCCACCGATGTAGTACCTGGTCTTATCTGTACCTCCATCAAACCCTAAATTTGCTCTAAAGGTCTGAGCCTGCTGAGTCACCGCATCCTGCCAATCGAAAAAATTATCGTCGGGAGACACAAAAGGCAGTCCATAGCGATTTGATATCTCATTGTATTGCTCAGTGTTTGTCATGTCATATAGATTAGTTGCCTCCCCAACACCATAGGAGGTTCCGAAACTGACATTATTTGTACCGGCTTTTCCTTGTTTCGTAGTAATCAATACAACGCCATTTGAGCCTCTGGATCCATAAAGTGATGCAGCAGCAGCATCCTTCAATACTGAAATGGACTCAATATCTTCCATTGAAATATTCAATAAGGGGTTCAATGAGGCAGATGCACCAAGCTCATTTGAACCTAATCCGTTACCATTTTGGTTTAAAGGGACACCATCTACCACAAATAGTGGATCACCACCAGAGGATAAAGAGGCTACACCTCTAATTCTAATATTAGTAGCCGCACCTAAAACACCGGATGACTGGACGATTTGTACTCCAGACGCCTGACCCTGCAGTACTTCCTGAGGTGAAACGGCAGGTATATTACTAACGGCTTTGTCATCTAATGTCGATACACTAGACACCAAACTACGTCGAGTTTGCTCACCGTACGCTACTACTACCACTTCATCCATAACAACTCCAGATTCTTCCAAAGTCACATCATACTCACTGGACTCACCTAACTCCAATCGGAGGGATTGATATCCGATATATGATACATCCAGCATCTCTGCTGATTCAGGAACTTGCAACTCGAAAAACCCATCAAAGTCCGTGATGGTTCCGTAGCCTTCTTCTCCGACTACTGTAACGTTTGCCCCAATTAGAGGCTCCCCGTCAACATCTGTGACCGTTCCGGATACCGTACGTTGCCCATACAGCACCACCGATACACTCATCGCGAGGAATAGAAGTAATGCATTCTTCATATTGTTTTGTTTTGTTGAACAGTTAATTAGCAAAATCCAATAGAACTTCGCCATTTCACACAATTATAAGAGATTTTAACAAAAAATTAATATCGATACAGTTTTTTTTCAAAACCGGCTTGTTTTATTTATCTATAATTTGTTGATTTTCAGTATTTTACAGTACTTTAAAAAAATATAAATTATTTCTTACTCACTGAATTTAACAAGACCTTAACAATAAAAAAGAGAGCAAATAGAGAGTCGAGCAAAATATTATATTAGAAAAGTGGGGATATATTCTTATTTCGCCAATTATAATTTGGTTGGCGTGAGGCGGTTTAGGGGTGCCATTTAGCGGATAAATCGCTAGGATTTAAGCACAATATTTTTGTTATCTACCAATATATACGGAGTAATGTCATTAAAAGGTTGGTAAATAATTATTTTTTTTCAAAATGAACAATATATCCGATCACAGCTTCATCTTCCTCCCAATTAAATACTGATCTTATCGAGCGCACTATATGCCCAGGTATTTCATCATGCCATAGTCCAATATAATTTGTAGCATCCCTTTGTATGACATGTAACCCGGAGCGTGCCGAATAACGGGTTACATTCCAGTTGGAAAAAATTATTTTTATATCCATAATTGCGGCACTCCTATGTGGTTACTTCGCCATGCTTTTCTGGTCATGCAAGGATCTTCTTTTCTATTTCTGATACTCAGAGATTGCGTGAGGGATAGAAGTGGCAGGCTGGAATACAGGCGCTTAGCAGCCGTAGAGCGAGGAGGCGACAACTGAAGCCACCGCAGCCGTATGGATGCTTGCGCATGAAATCCAGACTAAGAACGCATAGCCCGACCCGCTCAGCCTAAGTTTGGGATGAGCGGGGCACGCCCAACCTATTAAAACAATTATTATTCTATCGCACGAAGTTTATGCAGGTACATCTTTATCACATTCTCCAGCCCCAAATACAGGGCGTCGACGATGAGTGCATGACCTATAGAGACTTCTGCCAGGTGAGGATCTAAGGCTTCTTTGAAAGGGCGTAAATTGTCGAGATTTAAATCGTGACCGGCATTCACACCCAAGCCACATTCATACGCTACTTCTGCAGCCCGGGCGTACATGTCGAGTTGGGCCTGATAGTCATCAGCGGCAAATGCCTCGGCGTAGGGACCGGTATATAATTCTATGCGATCAGTTCCTGTTTCCGCAGCCGCCCTGATGCGATCTGGGTCGGGATCTATAAAAAGTGAGGTGCGAATACCAGCTTGCTTAAATCTTTTAACCTGTGCTTTTAGGAAAGACATGTTAGCGGCGGCATCCCATCCGTGATCTGAAGTGATCGCATTGGGATCATCCGGCACTAAGGTGACCTGGTGGGGCTGGACGGCCATGATATGCTTCGTCAATTCGGGACGTGGGTTTCCCTCAATATTAAATTCCGTCTGTACAAGATCTTTCAAGGGCTGCAAATCATCATATCTGATATGCCGCTGATCCGGTCTTGGATGCACTGTAATTCCTTGTGCTCCAAAATCTTCACAATCTCGAGCTACATCAAGTATATTTGGAAAATTGCTTCCTCTCGCATTGCGAATAAGGGCTACTTTGTTGATATTTACACTCAGTCGAGTCATAATGTATGTTTACCTTTAGGCAATAAATTCAAATATAATTATAATGGGCGGACTGCAACCGAGCTTTCGCATTTTTACGCTCTTTTTAGCTCTTTTAGGTGGGCAGGTGCTTGTGGCGGTGGTGTTACTGAGCTTTTTTGGCGTGTCCGGCTCGGAGGATGGAGACTTAGGGGCGCTCACACCAAACAGCTTGCGATCTGTTCTATTTGTGAGCCAGTTCCTGGGGTTTTTGATTCCAGGTCTTTTACTTTTACAATTATGGGGGTTGCATAGAGATCAACTATTTGAATCTTCTTCGCATAACTGGATTCCAGGGGTAGTAGTGCTCTCCTATTTTGTCTCCCTACCTTTATTCACCTGGGCCTACTCTTATAATATGAGTTTATCCGTGCCGGACTGGTGGCCTTTTGCGGTTGAAGCTGTTCCCGAAGAGATTTTTCAGCTATTAGCGCAAGAAGGGCCATGGGCTCTTTTGGCCAATCTAACTGTAATTGGTCTACTCCCCGCTGTAGCCGAAGAATTGGTATTTAGAGGCTTATTGCAGCCACAAATTCAGAAATTAGTGCGGTCTCATATTGTTGGTATCATTATTACGGCGCTCTTTTTTTCCTTGATCCACTTAGATTTTCAGGGTATATTTCCCCGTTGGATTTTAGGCTTAATTCTAGGTTTTGCGTTTTATTACTCTCGGTCACTACTTTGGCCCATACTCATTCACTTCATTCACAATGGAGGCCAAGTTCTTATTAGTTATTTTTACGGAGATTTTATAGAAATAGAAAGTGAGCCTCTCGAGGTAAGCTGGAGCATTTGGCCTTTACTATCAGGGCTAGGCGTGTTGGGAATAATCCTATTACTTCATAGAAAAGCTCTAAAATGAAAAAAATCCCGGGCTTAAAAGTACGTATTGGCGGAGCGCTGGCTTATGGTGCCTTTATGCTCGTGGGGCTAGGATGGAACATTTGGAGTTTTCAAGTTGCGATGCTCATCTTATTTCTTCTAAGCATCAAAGAATTTCGAAATTTAGAGCGGCTGGGTACAGGTATTTACTATAAGTATGGTGTCTATCTGCTGGCCTCATTTGCTGTATCGGGCTTTTTCTTTTTTTGTTCGGCCAGTTTATCTTTTTTGCAGCTAGTAAAATTCTTTCTTCTTTTAGGAATGGGTCATCATTTATTTGCTTTTGCGGCTTTGTGGTTTGGGAAGGAGTCCTGGTATTTTTCCTGGCCGAGTTGGCTGCGGGCCGCTCTTTATATCGGGCTCTCTTTTGGAACTATTTTCACCTATTCTGTAGGTTTGATGATTTATGAGCCTGTGTTGACCTTGCTAGTATTGTTTTCGATATGGGCTGCAGATATTGGCGCCTTTTTTGCCGGCACCTTATTAGGTAAAACTACTTTGCACTCAAAATTGTCGCCAAAAAAAACAGTGGAGGGCCTGGTAGGTGGCATTCTGTCCAGTCTACTTGTGGTATTAGCTTTTTCCTACTTTAGAGAAATGGCAATAGAGCGCGTAATTCTTTTTGGACTGCTTATCCCTCTTACCGGCACAATGGGTGATTTATTTGCCTCTGCTTACAAGCGACGTGCCGGCGTCAAAGATACGGGTAGCATAATTCCCGGACACGGAGGTGTTTTAGATCGTATAGATGCCTATTTATATTGTCAACCTTTTGTGGCATATTTGCTCTTCTAAAATCGACTTTTATGATTCACAAGGAAGGAAAGAAAATTGTATCCTATGTATTTGCCTTTTGCATTGTTATCGGCGGAACGGCATTTCGGTTTTCAGAGGTGGCCTGGATCCCCATTTGGGTAGTTCTTGCTGTTTTGTTTTTTTTCGTCGCTTACTTTTTCAGAGTACCTAAAAGAGACTTCCAACCACAAACTAATTACGTGGTGGCGCCTGCTGATGGCAAAGTGGTAGCTATAGAAACTGTAACTGAAAATGAATTTCTACAATCTGAAGCTCGTCTTGTTTCCATTTTTATGTCTCCCTTAAATGTGCATATCAACTGGAATCCGATTTCGGGAGAAATAAAGGAAGCAAAATATCACCCTGGAAAGTATTTAGTCGCCTGGCATCCCAAATCAAGTTTAGAGAATGAGCGGATGAGCAGTTTGATCGCAAGAGAATCAACCTCTATTGTCGTGGTCCAAATAGCAGGTGCGGTAGCACGTCGCATTATCAATTACCATAAAAAAGGTATTCAGGTCGAACAGGGCCAGGAAATGGGCTTTATTCGGTTCGGGTCCCGGGTTGACTTGTACCTACCCTTAGATTCAGAAATTAAGGTCAATATTGGAGACAAGGTAAAAGGCCTTGAAAGTAAGATTGCTGAACTGCAATAAATACTTTTTTTTATACAATTTCTACTCATTCTCGTCCTCAGGCTTTTCCTCCGCTTTTTCAGGACGCATCTGAGGAAAGAAAAGAACTTCTTGGATGCTTTTTTCACCCGTGAGCAGCATGACCAGTCGATCAATACCTATTCCCAATCCACTGGTAGGAGGCATTCCGTACTCCAGTGCTTTCAAAAAATCTTCATCCAGCACCATTGCTTCTTCGTCACCAGCCTGAGCCAATTCCAACTGCTGTTCAAATCGAGCCCGCTGATCAATAGGGTCATTTAACTCCGTGTAGGCATTTGCGATTTCCTTTCCATTGACAAATAACTCAAAACGCTCCACTAGTCCCTCTTTTGAGCGGTGTTTCTTCGCCAACGGTGTCATTTCAATCGGATAGTCTGTGATAAATGTAGGTTGTATAAGGTGAGGTTCTACCAGTTCACCAAACACTTCATCGATGAGTTTTCCTTTACCCATGGAATCATCTATCTCTATATGTAATTTTTTTGCTAATGCTTGCCATCCATTGATATCCAAATCCTTTACGGGCTGATCCGCATATTCTTCGATGGCGTCGAGTAAAGCCATTCGCTTGTAAGGCCCCTTAAAGTCAATTTTATTGTCGCCGACAGTAACGGTTGTCTCCCCCTTCACTTCAGAAATAGTTCGTTCGAGCATATCTTCCACCATATCCATCATCCAATTGTAGTCGGTATATGCGACGTACATTTCCATGGAGGTAAATTCGGGGTTGTGGGTTCGATCCATCCCTTCATTTCGGAACATTTTCCCAAATTCATAAACCCCATCGAAACCTCCCACAATGAGGCGTTTGAGATAGAGTTCATTGGCTATTCGCAAATATAACGGAATGTCCAAGGTATTGTGGTGTGTCTTAAATGGCCGAGCTGCAGCTCCCCCGTGCACAGGCTGAAGGATGGGCGTTTCTACTTCTAACCATCCTTGTTCGTTGAAGTAATGTCGCATACTATTGATTAATGCTGCTCGATCCTCAAAAACTTTTCGACGACCGGTATTCACTGTAAGGTCAACATAACGCATGCGATGGCGCTGCTCCGGATCTGTAAAAGCATCGTAGGTATTCCCTTCTGCATCTGTTTTTACAATAGGCAGCGGCCGTAGAGATTTCGCAAGAACCGTTAACTCTTCTACATGGATAGTGGTCTCCCCTGTCCGCGTTGAAAACACACGCCCCTTCACTCCAATAATATCGCCAATGTCCAAAAGTTTTTTAAATACTTTATTGTATAAGTCCTTGTTCTCACCGGGACAGATTTCATCTCGGTTTACATATAATTGGATTCGGCCTGAAGCATCCTGCAACTCTGCAAAAGAGGCTTTACCCATTACACGTTTAGACATGAGTCGGCCTGCTAAAATGAGGCCCCCTTTTTCGTCTCCACTTTCTTCGAACTCCTTTGTAATTTGAGCTGCCTTAGTATTCACCTCAAATTGCTCTGGAGGGTAGGGATTAAACCCCAAATCCTGGATAGCTTCTAAAGCTTCTCTTCTTACTTGTTCTTGCTCTGAACGTTGCGTCATGCCTTAAATTTTCTTTTACTCTACTGATAATGAAATACAAATATAGGATGTATTTCATGGGATAAAATAAAAACACAGCAAAATAGAAAGAGTTCTAGCGTCTTTCATGCAGCAAATTCCTCTCAAATCCAGTCTAATATTATGTAAGGTTTAATCTGAGGAAGTCAATTAAATAGAATGAAGACTGTATATTTGAAGCTACCACAAGCAAACGAATTATGATTCGACTTCAACGAGCTATTTTTTTTTCCGTTGCGCTCTTTTTTATAAGCACCCTTTCTGCCCAAAGTCCCTATATCAATACCAGCCCTTATGCGGGAGAGAATGGAGGGCTGGTGATCAATGAGTTTAGTCAGGGAGATTCAGGACAGAAAGAGTACATAGAGTATGTTGTTGTGGGTGCACCCTCTAATCCGTTGGCAGATGTAAATTTAGAGGGATTTATCCTCGACGATAATAATTTTCCGGAGTCAGGCAATGGGACATCAGAGGGCCATTTTAGATTGGGTGATTGCTACGATGCAGTCGCACCGGGCAGCATCATAGTAATATATAACGCAGATGATGTCAATGCTTCATTACCGCCGGATGACCCGGAGGACAGCGACGGAGATGATGTTTATATCATTCCACACAATTCTGCCTGTCTTAATATGTGCAGCACTAACCCCGTCTCCCCCACCAATGAATTTCACTGCCCTTGTGAAAGTTTTGGCGGTAATGATTGGGAAAGCATCGTCATGAGAAATGGTGGGGACGTAATCCAGGTACGTGATGGATGCGGGACTCTCCACCATGTAATCGTCTTTGGTACACAACCCATAACAAGTGAAATAACAAATTCGCCAACTTTGGTCAATACGGGCTACGGTTCACTATCCGGGCAGGTCGTATTTTTTAGTAACGAGAATAACGATAACTGGTTGGATGTAACTAATTACAGAAATGAACCGGTTGCGGGTAACTCAACTCCTGGCGGGAGCAATACTCCTGAAAATTCGAGCTGGATTAGTTCAATAGCAAACGGAACCTACCCCTATGACGGGGAAGTTGCCAGTTGTAGAAAAACCGACGCGGGGGAATTAGTATGGCCACCGGATGGGGACCCGGGACCGGCCACTACTCTAGAAATTTGTGAAGGCAATGATATTGGAGCCTTTAACCCTGAATGGTCGAGCCCCGGTTTAGTAGAACCCGACATAAGTTTGTTTAATTTTGAATATGGCTATGTACTAAGTGAATCGGACCCGCCTTACGCTATCATAGAGTACAACCTCACAGGAGATTTTGACTTCTCTGGCCTTGCGCAAGGTACATATCGGGTTTGGGGAGTGAGTTTTCTATACGTAAACGGGGAAGAGGATTTAATAAGCTTTTTAAGTGATCCCTGCATTTCTGATGTAGAGACAATATCTGATTACGAGGCATGCGATTACGATTGCGGTATCGATGTTGATGTAACGAACTTATCAACTTATGGAGATGAGATCCTCATTGAAATCATCCCCGGGCCCGATGACCCTATTGATCCAGCCATTGGACCTTTATGTACATCGGAGGCCGAGAATTACGATCTGACAGATCTTATCGATATTATAAATGATGGAAGTGGACTTTCCGTAGTTTTTTACGATGGAAACCCAGGCAGTAGTGGCACTGAAATATCCGATCCCACCTCTGCAGACCTCACTAATGTTGACTTATGGATTCTATATGGAGATTCGCCATGCACCTTAAGTTTTGACTTATCCGATCCTATGATAACCTCCGGCCCCATGCTGGATCCTATCGGACCATTCACATTATGTATTCCTTTCGGAGCTTCGACTATCGATGTAGATTTGACACAATACCACAGCGATCTCAATCCTGCACCCGGATTATCTTTTAATTGGTATGAGGATGTTGGCTTAACACAAGACATTGGGACACCTGCCAGTTTTTCTTTGAATACCGGAACCACTACAGTATATGTGCAAGCAGATGACGGTGGTTGTCTGTCAAACGTAGAGGCTGTTGTTTTTTCTGTTTTCAATAGCCCAGATATTGCTTCCGGCCTGAGCTTGGAGGGATGTGAGCCCGCTCCAGATAACTTTGATTTGACAGAACTGGAATCTGACCTCAATGATAATCCAACACTTACCTTTAACTGGTTCGAAAATCCAAACGGGACTGGCACAATTTCAAACCCTGCTGATTACTCCTCATCCGGTGGTGATGTGTATGTAAGTGCCACTGACCCTGCATCGGGCTGTACTTCTGATACGGTTTCTGTAGAACTCATTCTCAACCCGGAACCCGACTTTGATGTGATCAACGACGTAACGGTCTGTGAAGGTCTTGAAGTCGATTTAGATACGGTTGTTGATCCAACCAATCCCAACTTGTCATATACCTTTCACGATGGTTTTCCAACGAACAGTGGCAACCAGATCACAGGCCCGGTTTCTTTTACTTCTAATACCACCATTTGGGTGGTGGGAACGGATGATGATACCGGCTGCTCTAGTGTCGAGGAGGTAACTGTAGACGTAATAGATATTCCCGTAACACCTCCTATTAGCAACTCAGGGCCCTATTGCGAAGGAGAAACGATTGAGCTCGATTACACCTTTCCCATTCCTATTCCCTTCATTGAGTTTAACTGGACGGGCCCCAATGGTTTCAACTCTAGTGAAGAGGATCCCAGAATTCCCAATGCGCCTCCAGCCGCAGACGGCGTTTACAGTTTAGTAGTTTCTTTATTTGGCTGCAGTTCTCAACCCGCCACGACAACAGTAGTTGTCACTCCTTTACCCATATTGAATCCGGAAACACCTGTAGAGATTTGCCAGGGTGAACCCCTAAACTTAATGGTTGATGGCCCTACGGGCACCCAATATAATTGGAGCGGCCCTAATGGATTCTCCAGCAACATCCAAAATCCTACAGTCACTTCCTCAGCAGAATTGCAGGATGCCGGCAACTACATTGTCTCCGGGACACAAAATGGTTGCGCCGGACCCGACACCACCGTTGAGGTAACCATTTTTGAAGGTGCTGATATAGAATTGACCATAAATAATGAAGTACTTTGCACAGGTGATAACACAGGTGAAATAAGTGTAATTGTGAATTCGGGAAATGGACCTTTTCAATACAATTGGTCCGATCCTCAATTTGACGGCTTAGATAATATTACCGGACTGACCGCCGGCACTTACGCCGTAACAGTCACTGACGTGAATGATTGTACCACAACAGCGGATATTGAATTAACAGAACCCGACCCCTTAGTGTTATTCTGTACGGAAATTGAAGGCGAAAGTTTTCCTGGCGCAGAGGACGGCATTGGAGGAGTTGATATTTCTGGAGGAACTCCACCCTATACCTTATTTTATGATAATAATGATGGTGCTTCCGGAACCCTAACTGGCCTAGGAGCCGGTACTACAGAAATTAATGATCTGCCGGCCGGCACCTATGATGTAACTATTACGGATGCCAATGGCTGCGAAGCAACTTGTAGCTTCACCATAACAGATCCGGGCTGTGATGTTCAGATCCCCGATATAGCGGTGATTGCTGAAATTAATTGTTTCGGAGATTCTACAGCTGTCATACTAGCTCAAACCATGGGGGGCTCGGGAACCTATGTATATAGTTGGACAAACAGCAATGGTGATTTTGTTGGTGTCACCAATCCCATAACCGATCTGCCGGCAGACACCTACACTCTGACAGTAGCGGATGCTTTCGATTTAGATTGTGAACGCAATGTTCAAATTGAAGTTACAGAGCCGGATCCACTCTTGATTTCCTGTGAAATTTTGTCTGAAGTGAGTGCAGCGGGTGCCGGCGACGGTGAGATTCAAATTTCGTTCAGCGGAGGCACTCCCGATTACGATCTTATTATGAATGGAGTTCAAACTCCAAATGTCACTTCTCCCCTAATCATTGATACACTCTCTCCCGGAACATATGACATCGAAATTATAGATGAAAATGGCTGCGTGAGTGATTGTAGTCTTACGCTTGCCCCCGCAGACTGCGATTTAGAAATTTTAGCTATAACCCTTCTCGATAGCCTCTCTTGCCTTGGCGATTCGACAGCTCGTGCCACTGCCACGATTTCCGGCGGGCCAAGCGGCAATTATACTTTCTATTGGTTGGAAGAGTCATCGCGAGACACGCTCGGACAATTGGACACGGTTACCAACTTGCGGTCCGGATTATATGAACTGATTGTAAGCGATGATAATTGCTCAGTTTCTGACACCTTCCGAATACTGGAAAACGAAAATGCACTGGAGATTTTGAATTGTGATATTCTACAATCCGTTAGTGCCCCAGGCAATAGCGATGGAAGCGTGGAAATCTCATGGACCGGTGGTGAGGCGGGTATGCCCCCTTCCTATACCGTAGAAGTTACTGGGCCTGTAGACACTACTCTACTTATTACCGACCTGTCCTTTATCTTGGATAGCCTTCCCGCTGGCCTATATCAAGTGACTGTTCAGGATAGTTTCCCCTGCGAACAAAGCTGCAGTTTTACTCTTAACGATACCCCCTGCGACTTAAGCATAGAGCTAGACACGGCTTTCTTTGCCGGCTGTCCTTCCGACAGTACTTTAACGATCCGCCTCAATCCCAATCCGCTGGACAGCCATACCATACTCCTTTGGAATGCAGATACCGTATCTCAGCCTGAGCGAAGCGAGCTTTCAGCAGGAATGTACCTCATTCAATATGTTGATACCCTGACAGGTTGCCGGGACAGCCTACTTCTGGATTATCCGGCCCCGCCAGCGGCAGCCCTTAACTGCTTTGTCGTGGAAAACCCCTCTCAATCAGGAATGCAAGATGGGGCGCTCGGCTTTTCGGTTGATCAAATTGCAACGCCCTACGAAGCCCGTTTAACAGGGCCGCAAGGCAGCCGGGACTCTTCTGGACTGGAAACCGACAGCCTGATCTGGACCGATTTGGGTGAAGGCAGTTATACAATCACCCTGACTGACAGCCTGGGCTGCAGCTATTCCTGTGTACTCAATTTGACAGCGGGCGGCTGCTTGCTGGACATCGAAATCGATACGGCCTTTTTTGATGGTTGCCCCACCGACAGTAATTTACTCATCCGATTAGCGGCTTCAGATACCACCCGGCATACCATTTATATCTGGAATTCAGATACCCTGAATCTGTTGCAACAAACCAATTTAGCCGCCGGTAGCTACCAGGTCATTGCTATAGATACGCTCAGTTTATGTTCCGACACGGTCCAAATTGACCAACCGGATCTCAGTGTACTCGATTTCGACTGTCAGGTCTTTTCCAATCCCTCTGGATTTGGTGCAGGCGATGGCGTGGGCGGTGTAGTTATCGATTCGGCCTCCCAACCCATCCGGCTCACCATCGTTGGATTTAATTATTTCGATGAAGTTTCCGGCTCCCTTTCCGACACCATCGCTTTCAATGATCTGGACTCCGGCACCTATCTCATAACCATAGAAAACAGCTTTGGCTGTGTAGATACCTGTTCGATTTTTATGCCCAATGGCGGATGTGGTGTCTTTAGCATCGACAGCATTGTTAGCACGTCCCCGACTTGCGCAGCTCCACAAAGCGGGCGAATTGAAGTATTTGTCAGTGGCGGGAGCGGAGATTACACCTTTAATTGGGGCATCGATAGCCTGCGCAATCAAAATCCTATCCAAAATGCGACACCTGGAAATTATGCGGTAGAAGTGCGCGATACCACCTTAAACTGTCTCGCGCTCGGTACGACCTTCGTTCGAGAGGCACAAAATCTAACCGCGGCTATATTATTGCCCGATAGTGTTTGCCAAGGTGAATCAGTCAATATCTCTATCGAAGAGCTAGATGGGCTCCCTCCATACCAGTTACTCATCGATGGCGATACCCTAAGCCAATTTTTTGGCGATACCGTATTAGAGATTTCTAGTTATTCCGGCACACTTACTATTTTGGATGCCGGAACCTGCTCATACAATGAGACCTTTAATATCGCAGAATCGCCACTTGCCCAGTCACTTATCGATCGCGTTTTATGCCCGGGAGATAGCCTGATTGTTGGTGATTCCACATTCACAGCCACCAACCCCATCGGCATGGTCACACTAGAAGGCGCTGCAGCAAATGGATGTGATTCAGTCATCATAGTCAATCTGACCTTCGACCCCTTGCTTTTAGATTGGTCACTCTTGCCACCAAATTGCATTGATTATCAGACAACACAATTACAGATCGACTCGACCACAGGTACCTCCCCCTTTAGCATTCAACTCAATGGCGAAACCCTTAGCATTGAAGATCTACCCGCTGCCATTTCAGCAGAGTCTGGCACAAACACCTTCCTCCTGACTGATGCGCGGGGATGCCAAAGCGACACCTTCACCTTTACGGGCGAGGAAATTGAGCCGCTGGACATTGAAATATTGGGACCGCCATCCATTACTGCTGGAGATACCGCCAGTCTTACTATAAATCCAACCGGCTCGGTCAACATGTTAGAATGGAGTCCCACCAATATTCTCTCTTGCCCCTCTTGCCCCTCTCCCTTTGCCTTTCCGGCGCGCACTACGACCATCCGACTCATGGCTATTGATACCAATGGATGTCCGGTTGAGGCTATTTTCAACCTTCGCGTTCTAGAGGCCGGAGAAGATATTTTTATTCCCAATGTTTTCAGCCCGAACGGAGACGGAATTAATGACTTTTTTAGTTTATTTGCCAGTCCGGGTAGCGGCAGTATCCGCTCTCTACGCATTTATGATCGATGGGGCAACCAACTATTTGAGCGTCAGAATATTCCTATTAATGCACCCGCTGCGGGTTGGAACGGTCGCGTCAACGGAGCCCCCATGACTCCGGGAGTATATGTATATGCTTTCGAATTTCTCAACGCCAACGGTGAAATCCAATTTTTCAAAGGGACAATTACCTTGGTGCAATAACCCCTTTGGGGCGGTCCCGGCCCGATGCCGGGCGTTATGTTCCGAGGCTCGCTCAGGGGGTCCGCCTCTGTCCTACGTACATCGGCGGCTTCGCTCGGCTCCGTATCCTGCGCTGCGCTAGGAATACGGATCTTCGGCGCTGCTCCGCAGCACCTCACCTCTGCACAGCACTACCGCCGAGTTTTTTCCTTCCAACCAATTTGCTTGTCTATTGTTAGGCTTAGCAGATATGAAAATAGCATTCGCCCCTATTTATAAATACCAGTTGCCTGAAGGGCATCGCTTTCCCATGGAAAAGTATGAGCTCTTGCCCGAGCAGCTGCTCTACGAGGGCACTATAGATCAAGCGGACTTTTTTCACCCGCAAAAACTGTCAGAAGAAGATATTCTACAGGTTCATACTGCAGATTACTGGTCAAAACTCAAGAGCCAAACCATCAGTCGAAAAGAGGAGCGAAAAATAGGTTTCCCGATGCGAGCAGATCTCGTAGATCGGGGGCGGTATATTGCACGCGGCACCTATGAATGCGCCCTGCACGCCATGGACGATGGGGTAAGCCTAAATATTGCCGGAGGTACGCATCACGCATTTGCCGACCACGGGGAAGGCTTTTGTGTATTTAATGATATCGCCATTGCCAGTCGTATGCTTTTAGATAAGCACTCCATTCGACAGATTTTAATCGTAGACCTGGATGTTCATCAAGGCAATGGCAATGCAGCTATTTTTTCTGCAGAAGATCGGGTATTTACATTTTCCATGCACGGAGCTAAAAATTATCCGCTTAAAAAGCCCAAAAGTGACCTGGATATCGGTTGGCCGGATGGCACTACCGGAAGTGAATATCTGCCCAAATTACAAGAATTACTGCCCGAGCTCATAGACAGCGTCAAGCCCGACCTTATTTTTTATCAGTCCGGCGTGGATGTATTGGAAGCGGATAAATTGGGGAGACTATCTTTATCTATTCAGGAGTGCATGGAACGCGACCAGCTGGTCTTTAGTCATGCCCATCGGCACCACATTCCCGTCGTAGCCACTATGGGCGGTGGATATTCCTTGCGGATTGCACATATTATAGATGCACATGCCAACACATTCCGAACGGCGAAAGACACTTATTTTTAAGCTGATTGATTGTCTAATTACAGGAGTATAATCTCCCGGTTTCCTATAATTTTTTGTTACCTTTCAACTGATGAAACTGACACCCTTGTACGCACAAGTCATTATTCCTTTAGCTATCTCCGGACCTCTCACCTATCGCATTCCGGAGGAATGGAGGGACGATATTCAATTTGGCATTCGCGTAGAAGTCCCTGTTGGAGCAAAAAAACGATATGCAGGACTAGTCATAAACCTTACTAATCAGGTTGATGATTCCCATCGCATCAAATCCATACTTCAGCCCATTGATGATGCGCCCATTATTACGAATCACCAACTTCGTTTGTGGAAGTGGATTTCTTCCTACTATGCCTGCACACTGGGGGAGGTGATGCAGGCCGCACTCCCATCAGCACTGAAAATGGCCAGCCAAAGCGTCGTGATACTCGGTGAGCATCTCCCTGATGATCTGACAATGCTGAGCAATGAGGAGTTTCTAGTCGTTGAAGCGCTGGAAGCACAGGATGAACTATCCCTAAAGGAGGTGGCTCTAATTCTAGATAAAAAAACGGTGCTGCCATTGTTGAAACGCATGATGCAGCGCGGCTACATTCGACTGAAAGAGGAAATGGAGGACCAATACAGGGAGCGAAAAGAAAAGTTTTTGCGTTTTCGGCCGCCCTACTCTCCTACTGCACCTGAACTAAGAGCAGCCTTTGATGCCTGTTCACGGTCTGAACACCAAACCCATTTACTCATGCTTCTCAATCAGGAGGCTCGGAAAAAAGAAGAGGTACCCTGGCTTTTTCTCAGTCATAAAGCTGATGTCAATCTATCTGTGGCTCGTGCCCTTGAAAAAAAAGGAATTATTGAAATCGTGGAACGAGCCGTTAGTCGACTGCCTGACTACGGCGAAAATCTGAGTTACTCAGATACTTTAAGTCTTGAACAGGACCGCGTGCTTAAGGACATTCAAAAATCAAAAGCTGAAGGCCAGTCTGTATTTCTCATAAAGGGCGTCACAGGCAGTGGAAAGACTCAAGTGTATGTCGAATGCATCAAAGAGGCATTGGGTCGCGGTCAGCAAGTACTGTATTTAGTGCCGGAGATCGGACTTACAGCTCAACTTACCGATCGATTAAAGCAAGTGTTCGGCCAGGAGCTTGCAGTTTATCACAGCAAACTCAATGCACAGGAACGAGTGGAAGTCTGGCAGTCCATCTTAGAAGATAAGAAGGTTATTTTAGCGCCTCGCTCCGGCATGCTTCTCCCTTTTCAGGAGCTGGGACTCATCATTGTAGATGAAGAACACGACCGGTCCTTTAAGCAATACGATCCAGCCCCTCGATACCACGCCCGTTCGGTAGCTATCATGTCTGCACAATGGGAGAAAGACTGTCAGGTTATTTTGGGAAGTGCTACACCCTCCTTTGACTCCTTTTTTAAGGCAGAATCCGGTGTTTACGGCTATTCGGAACTCAATGAACGCTATGGTGGCGTGTCCTTGCCCGACATAGAGTTGATCGATGTATCGGGCACCAAGCAACGCAAGCAAATGAAAGGTAATTTTTCACCTGCTTTCCTGCAGCGCATGGAGCACCACCTGGCTCAGGGTGAGCAGATCATACTTTTTCACAATCGCAGAGGCTATGTTCCAGTGATTCATTGCACCACCTGTGGATATCACGCCATGTGTCGACATTGCGATATCAGCCTGACGCTTCATAAGCACGAACGCAAACTCAAATGTCATTACTGCGGATACCAGCAATCTTTACTTTCTCACTGCCCTGACTGTGGCTCACCTTCCTTAATGGAAAAAGGTCTGGGCACACAGCGTGTAGAAGACGAGCTTCAAGACCTTTTTCCCAGTATAAGCATGGAGCGATTGGATTGGGACACTGCTAAAGGCAAACATGCTTTCGGTAAAATTGTAAAGCGATTTGATCGGCAGCGGACACAGATCCTCATCGGCACACAAATGGTCAGTAAAGGACTCGATTTTGATAATGTAGGTATGGTAGGCGTGGTAGATGCTGATCAGCTATTGTTCTTTCCCGATTTTCGGACCAATGAAGTGGCTTTTCAGCTGCTCACGCAAGTGGCCGGTCGAGCTGGTCGCCGGCAGAAAAAAGGGCATGTGGCTATACAAACCTATCAGCCGACGCATCCCGTATTGCAACGGGTAAAGGCGCGGGATTACAAGGCATTTTACGAGCGCGAAATGGCTGAGCGAAAATCTTTAGATTATCCACCCTTTAATCGCTTGATTCATCTGGAGATCAAGCATAAAAACCCAGACAAAGCCCGGGATGCGGCACAGGCATTATTTGATTACTATCAGGATAAAGTAATGGGCACCTTACATCCGCCCGCTCAGGCACCAATACCGCGTATCGCTAACTTTTACATCTATCATGTCCAACTCAAAGTAGCCCAGCAACGAAAAGAATTGGCAGCGGTTAAAAGCATTTTGCAGGATGGTGTTCTTCGTCTACATAAATCGACCGGATATTCTACAGTACGCATTAAAATTGATGTAGATCCGTATTAGGTTTTGGCTTTTGGCCGTTTATCGTTTATCGTTTGCTGTTTACCGTTTGCTGTTTACCGTTTGCTGTTTACCGTTTGCTGTTTGCCGGCAATGTTGTGTCACGATTTGGGGGTAATAAAAAAATTAAGGCATTAATAAATTTTACTTTTTTTGCTTGTTTCGCAGAGCATATAAACGATTGGATATGTATTCAATCCGTTCTCTAAGCTCTGCCAGGGTTTGAGCATCCATGAATTCTAGATCACATGAAAGAATTAACTGACTGACTAGTTCCAGACAGCTAGAATAGGCAATAGAATAGAAATGAGCCTGATCCTTAGCCGTTTTTCTACCAGAGCCTTCTTTAACCTGTGAAATACGATTTGAGTCTATTTTTTAAAAGCATCTTCCCATAATGCGTTTTAAAGTACTTCTCCCTTTTTAATGCATCAGCCTGGCAATGACAAGCCTCAAAATAAAAAAGCTTCAAAGGTCTTCTATCTTTTATTGATTTTATTTCTCCATTTTGATGCTGCTCAAATCGTAAATTTAAATGTTTAGTATACCTAACATACTTTTTACCGTGATTTTCACTTTCTAAAATGTAGGAATAGATGAATTCGTCCACGAGATTTAAATTTATTTCACAGGTAGATTATTTGACGAAATGGAAATCGCACACCTGCGCATTTGATTTATCAAGCCAAATTACTCAGATGATGGAAATCCCGCAGTCAATTTATAAATATCTTTAACAAAAACTCGTGTGTCTTGCCATACATTCAACCTTTCAAAACCATACTTGTAACTCATAACTTACTTTTTAAAATTCTAAACAAAATACATATTAATTCAAAACCCCTGATTATACTTTTAGTACCAACGGTAAACGATTCCCGGGAAACAACCAACAAAAATATGCTAATGGCTTTTGGCCGTTAAGAAGATAAGCTAAAACTGAAATGCTGGCTATGCCTTGCTGCGATAGCGCTGGTAAGGGGTGACGACCAAAGGGAGGAAGACCGGAGCGCAGCGGAGGGCCGAGCGAATAGAGAGCCCCTGGACATAGCGCCCATTTCTCCGCTGACAGCGGAGAAATGGGATCGCCCTCAAAAACAGAAAAGATAAAATCTAAAGATAGGCGTAACTCTCTTTGGTATGGTCGCCGCGGTCTATTTTGTCGTACAGTGAAAATAAATACAGGATGACAACACCGAAGAGGACGCCGCCGACCAGCAATAATATATTACCGATGCCGTGGGCGGAAAAGGATAGGCGAATCAATATGGTGGTGATGACGAAGCCGGTATTTCGAATGAGTAGGCTGTAGCGATCGGTGTAGCGAAAGGATGCGATCAAAATAAATACATCAACAATGATGAGTGCGGCAAAGAATTCGTGATAGAAGATATCGTTGAAGTCTTTAATTGAGGTGATAAGGCCGAGTTTGAGCTGGTTGAGTTCGCTGACCCAATTGCCGAAGCTGTATATCGACAAGGTGATTAAGATAGGAACTAATGCGATGCACAGGGATTTTTTGAAAAGAATAAATCCCTCAATGTTTGGCGTGACGGTTCTGCTTTTTCGGTTAATCAATAAATAGCGGAATAGGAAAATGAGAAAAAATAAAAATAGAAAGCCCCCGATATCATAGAGTAAGTTTAAATTCGCTGCTGTCATGATATTCATCTCATCCCAACCCAGGTTTGAAATATCTTTAAAAATTCGCCGAATGAGAATCAGGGATACGATTTCATATTGCTTGGCTATGGAAATAGAAAAGGACCTCGGCAGATAAAAAATCAATAAATACACCTCGAAAACAAGAATAAAAGAGAAGGGTGTATAAATTGCAGAAATGGGGTTGGCTAAAAAATGCTGTACTTTTTCGGGTACAGATATCCAACCGTAGGACCATAAAAACACCCCTATCAAATGAAGGAGGAATCCAATGGAAGCCACATAAAGTGTGATGCTCTCTAATTTCGTTTTTAACGGATCATTAAAAAGAAATGAAAAGGCACTATTGATTGTCTTTTTTAGCATGAGTGTGGACTTACCTGATTAAAATCAAAACCGTTCTAACCCTCATGTAGTCTTGTAGTGCTAATAGGACAACTTGAAAGCCAATAAGTTCAGCGGTATTAGCCGGCGGTGTATTCTTCTCACTAACCTCTGGGTTTGTCTTTACTGAATGACAAGGGGCAAGTGGATGCTTTTGCCTCCTGAGAACAACTCAATTTTATACATTCCGGCAGGCCATTCTGTTGTGGAGATGCGATTTGAGTTGAGATTATTTTGCTCATGTACGATGCGGCCTAGCATATCGTACACCCGCATCTGCTCGACCTTATCCCAGGCTCCTTGAATACGGAAATAATTTCGTGTGGGATTGGGAAATATGACAAGATCAGAGGAAGCGGCTGTGCGCATCCACCGAACCGGTGATAGCTGTGAATAGCCATCGTGATCGACGGATTGAATGCGATAAAAATAGGTTTCGCCCGGCTGGATATTGGGATCGATTTCAGAATAGGTGTTAACGCCATCTACAAAGTCCGTTTCCGCAAAGCCGATGAATTCGGATGTTTTGGGGTCTAGGCGTTGTACCACAAAATGAGATACATTGACCGGATTTGCAATGCTCCATTGGAGGGCAGCTCCTGACTCTACGCGTTCCACTTCGAAATGTAAAAAGTCCAGAGGCATAAGTTGCTGAATTTCAATATTTCTGCTATTGGAGCTGAGGTTGGCGCAAATGGTGCCATCCAAGGTTGCATCCTGTAAGGTGGTAAATGGGCCGCCTACATAAGACTGAACATCCTCGGTATCATCGTAGCTTAAGCCGTATACCGTATAGTTGCCTACACCAAAGGAAGTCAGATCTGGACTGGCCGAAATGAGATCGATGTTGCCGGTAGCATCATTGACGACCACGTATTCATAATCAAAGCCTGCAAGCGGACTTCCGGGGAAGTAGACGTCGCCGGGCCCGGAAGGGGTTA
>Ga0209949_1000014_pt1 | contig 108936 bp, 80 predicted proteins | sample SalPonC_black_MG_FD_185711 | JGI IMG/M metagenome (GOLD analysis project Ga0209949, IMG submission 185711) | Salt pond soil microbial communities from South San Francisco under conditions of wetland restoration - Salt Pond MetaG... | ecosystem: Environmental > Aquatic > Marine > Intertidal zone... | reverse complement strand
TGCCGGTAGGCGACCACACCTTCGTGGTAAGTGCTGCTGACGGCTGTGGCAACCTGGACGGTGAGCGCATTCCGTTCTCCGTAGTAGATTGCAAGAGCCCGGCTCCGATCTGCATACAGACGCTGAGCGTTGACCTGATGCCGGTAGACGCCAACGACGACGGCCAGGTAGACGGTGGCATGAACACGGTTTGGGCTTCCGACTTCATCGCCAGCCCGATCGACGACTGCTCGCCCTTCGATATCCCCGAGAACGTGAAATACTTCGTGTTCAAGGACAAGGATCTGGAGAACGGCGTTGAGTCGATCACGCTCGATTCGCTGACCGAAGATCGCACCGATGTAATCTTCACCTGCGATGACGAAGGCACCGTGCTGACCTATGTGGTAGCTCTGGATGCCGCCGGCAACTTCGACTACTGCGCCGTGATGGCAGTTGTGCAGCCCGGCGTATCACCGAGCCCATGTGGAGAAGGTCCTGACGGTGGCGGATCGATCGCCGGTCTGGTGAGCACGGAGGATATTACCCCGGTAGCGGGCGTGGAGGTGAGCCTGAGTGGTCAGTCCAGCGGCAGTGTAACGACGGGAGACGATGGAAATTATGCTTTCGCCGGCCTGATCGAAGGCTATGACTACTCGGTCAACCCGCAGAAGGATCGCGACTACCTCAACGGGGTATCGACCTTCGATCTGGTGCTGATCAGCAAGCACATTCTGGGCGTCAAGCCGCTGGACAGCGCCTACAAGCTGATCGCCGCGGATGCGAATCGCTCGCAGTCCGTCACTACGCTCGACCTGATCCAGTTGCGTAAGCTGATCCTGGGCATCACTTCGCGCTTCAGCAACAACACGAGCTGGCGCTTTGTGGATGCGGATTACTACTTTGCTAACCAGAACAACCCCTGGGCAGATAACTTCCCCGAGGTGAAAAATATCAATGACCTGACGGGAGCTGCGGAGGCCGACTTTGTAGCCATCAAGGTAGGCGATGTGAACGGCAATGCGCAGGCTAATGCGCTGCAGATCGCCGATGAGCGCGGCATCGCCGGCACCTTCGAGTTGAACACCGCCGACGTAAGCCTGGAAGCTGGTGAAGAGTACACCGTATCCTTCACGGCTGCCGAGCTTACCGCCATCGAAGGCTACCAGTTCACGCTGACCTTCGACAGCAGCAGTGTGGAGCTGGTGGATATTCTCTACGGCGTAGCCAAGGAAGAAAGCTTCGGCGTCTTCGCCTCCGAAGGCATGATCACGACGAGCTGGAACACTAACGGTTCTGACTTCCGACTTCCCCCTTCCGACTTGCCCATCTTCAGCCTGGTACTCCGCGCGAAGTCGGATACTCAACTGGAAGATGTGCTAGGTATCAGCTCTCGCCTGACGCGCGCCGAAGCCTACACCACGGCCGGTGAGACGATGGACGTAGCGCTGAACTTCGGTGCAGGCGCTGTTGCCCGCGCCGGCTTCGAGCTGTACCAGAACACGCCTAACCCCTTCAACGGACAGACGATCATCGGCTTCAACCTGCCGGAGGCTGCTGAAGCCACCATCAAGGTGAACGATGTGACGGGCCGCCTGCTGAAGGTCATCGAAGGGGAGTTTGCCAAAGGCTACAACCAGATCACGCTGAACGGCGGCGACCTGGGCGCCAAAGGTGTACTGAGCTACACCGTCGAAACGGCGGAGTACACGGCTACTAAGAAGATGATTGTGGTAGAATGATAAAGTTGATGACTCTGATAGAAATGAGGTCGTGATAGAATCAATTTGGCGGAAGTGAATCTTTTCATTTCCGCCCCCGTTTTGCAGGATGCTAAGTCGATAATACCCTGCGAGAAGAGCGCGACGAATGTCCGGGGGGTATTGACGGGGTGACTCAAAGTCACCCCGTCAATCGACTCCCCTAAAAGGCCAACACCTCCCCATCCGCCTCCGTCCGCTTCCGAAAATACTCTTCCAATTTTTCCAGTACGGTGTTTTCCGACCGGTTGACGATGCGCCGTCCGTCGATCTCTTCTACGCGCGTGAGTTCGCCCATAGTGCCGGTGGTGAACACTTCGTCGGCGGTGTAAAATTCGGCGATCGATAGGTTTCGTTCCACGATCGGCACCTGCTGTTCCCGGCAGATCTCGATGATGAGTTCGCGGGTGATGCCTGGCAGGCAGGCGTCGGCGTGTGGGGTATATACCGTGCCGTTACGGATGCAAAACAAATTGACACCGTTGGCCTCGGCGACGAAGCCGTCTTTGTCGAGCATGATTCCTGCATCGGCGCCGGCGTAGTTGGCCTCGATCTTGGCGAGGATATTATTGAGCAGGTTGTTGTGGTGGATCTTGGAATCGAGATGCATGGGGGAGTTGCGCCGCACCGAGCTGGTGATCAGCTTGATGGAAGGCGGGTATACCGGCGGCTTCCATTCGGCCAGCACGATGAGGGTGCAACCGGACTGGTTGAGGCGGGGGTCCATGCCCGAGGTGGTCTTTTTCCCGCGGGTGAGCGTCAGGCGGATGTGTACGCCGTCGCGCATGCCGTTGGCCTCCAGCGTTTGAAAGAGGGCCGATTTGATGTGTTCATTGTCGGGGATGTCGCGGAAGTCGAGCGCATGGGCGGAGTGCTGCAGACGTTCCAGGTGCCGGTCGAGAGAAAAAATGCGGCCCTTGTACACGCGTAATCCTTCCCAGACGGCGTCGCCGCCCTGCACCACGCTGTCAAAGACGGAAACCTTGGCTTCCTCTCGTGGATAGAGCTCGCCGTCGATGTAGACCAGAATATTCTCGTTCTTTGGATTATAAGCTTGTAACATGTTAAAGTTAAGGGTTAAATGCTTGAAAAATTGAATGGCAAGAGGGAATTCCGGTGACCGTCAATTTTTGATGGCGTACGGAAATAGGGCTTCGTAATAGGGACGGCACCGGTCGGCCAGCTTTTCCAAATGGGGAGGCAATACAATCTGCCGTTCCACAAAGGGTTGGAAGCCGGTTGACTGGTGCACGCGATGGTACCAGTGCTTCGCCCATACACCATCTTCTGGGCGAGGGCCGGCTTCCCAGCGCAGCATGTCTTCCTCAAAAGAAAGCTCCAGGCGATCGCAGAGTTGCCGGAGAACCTTAGTGGGATTGAGTAGTAACTCGCGGGCGTCAATCACCGCGTCGAGCCGTTCAATTTGACGGAGATGCCGGAAAAGTTCGTATTGCAGTTCTACGCCTACGTCCTGTATAGTAGGATGAGGGATGACTTTGGCATAGGAAGCGATGATCTCACGCGGATTGCGAATGAGCATGATATTATTCATGTCTGTGAGAAAATCCCAGGACAGTTGGAGCAGGTGATGCGTCATTTGTTTAAAAAGGACCACCTCGGTAGGGTAATCGCCAAACAGTACCTCTTCGATAACGCGTTGGCCTTCCCGTTCCTGACTTTCCAGGATTTCCGGCGTGCCCGGATGTGCGAGAGCCTCACCGGCGGTGGAGAGGTAGTGGGCATAGAGTGGTTCATCTACCACGGTGGTATCTGCACGTTGCGCGAAGGCATACATGAAAGCTGTACTAATATTGCGGGGGCTCGACCAGGCATTGATCCTTTTCATAATCGCAATATATAAAAATGGCCTCACTGCGAAAGTGAAGCCAAAATTTTACACTTTTGTTACTCGAAATCAGCTTTAGGCTGTCGTTTGATCTTCAATAGTGGCATTGGGAGCAGTTTCCTGAACAGAGCGGATACCGTTGTTCATTCCGTCTTTGGAAACGTACATCTGGCTGGTGCCGATCACTTGCTTATTGGAAGCGAGCAGATTGAAGAAGTGCTTTCCGTTACTGGCTTCTTTAGTTTCAAAGTTGCTTTCGTTCTGTGCGTTTTTCATCACGGATTCGATACCGTTTTTTGCACTGGCCTTACTGGCATAACCCTGGCTGGAAAGGATAACTTGTCCGTTTTTGGCTTTGAGGCGAAAGTAGTACTTGTCTTTGCCTTCATTCTGGAAAATTTCAAATTTCATGGAGAATAACGTGTTTGATGAGTTAATTGGAAGCTAATTTAAAAAAAATCCCTGGTTGTCAAACCCAAAACAAATTCTAAACCCGGAAATAGGTCATACTTGCGACCACTCAGTTAAGGACTCGAAGAAGGGTTCTCTTCCTCCCGCAGGGCCATTAAGGTCCAGGTAGCGCTGATCACATCGGCTGTGCCCACTATGATAAGCGTTGGCTCCGCCAGCCCGAGAAAGAACAATATGGCAATACCGATAAAGAAAAACATGCGACCGGTGACGGTGGCCTGAAAAAAGGCCCGCTGCTCATGTCGGCTGGACTGGTAATAATATATGCCCACGACGATGGTGTACACCCCGAGCACCCGAATCCATTCCTCGTCGGTAGGACTAAAGCCCCCGATCTGCAGTTTCAGGTTGGGAACGAAGGTAAGAAGGATACCTTCCAGGAAAAGGTAAAAGCTATAGTAATAAACACTTTTAGCGGCAGGGCTCATATCTATAGGTTTATAAAGCCTTAAAATAAATGCTTTTAATTAAAATAAAGCATTTTCTTCTGGAATAGTTCTCTATGCCGGGACCGGAGTAAGTTGACAGCGTTGGCATCAGTAATCCGTGAAGAAATTGCTGTATTCCGGATAAAAAAAGTTTAAACCACTTCAGGTACAGGAATTCAGGAAGAAAGACGGAACGCATTGGTTCGTGCTCATCCCCCCTTTGAGCTGAGCAGCACAGCGTTCTCTTTTCCCCAGAATATCGCTAAGGTGAAGGCCGACACCAGATGCCAGATGCCCCACCAGGCAGCGATGAGGGCCATGCCGCCCAGCCCGTCGAAGAAGTTGAAAATCAAGATCAGTCCCAGCCCGGAATTTTGGATGCCGGTTTCCAGCGATATGGCCCGGGCATCCTGCTCCGGAAGGCTACTGCCGCGGGCGATCCAGTAGCCGCCGAATAGGGCCAGGGCGTTGTGGGTCACCACGAGGAGAAAGACGATGTGCAGGTAATTTACAATATTATCGAAGTTACTGTATACCGCTACAATCACAAAGCCTACGAAAACAGCCATCGATAGTATCCGGACAGGCCGGTGGATTTTGTCCGTCAGACGCGGCAGGTAGGCCCGCATCAGCATGCCCAGAAGGAGCGGAATGATGATGAGCTGCACAATGGTATTCACCATATTGGCCGGGTTTACATAGATAGACTGTCGCAAGCTTTCCGCACCGGGAATAAGCGGGGAAAGCAAGGTAAAGTAAAGTGGGGTGAGAACCGTGGCTCCCAAGGTGGAAACGGTGGTCAGGAAGACCGACAGCGCTGCGTTGGCTCCGGCCAGCGCCACGGCAAAATTGGAAACATTGCCGCCCGGGCAGGCGGCCACCAAAACCATGCCCAACCCCAGGCTGGCGGGCGGCTCAAACAGGTAAATAAGCAGCAGGGTGAGCAGTGGCAGGAATAGCCATTGCGAGCCCAGCCCGGTAAGCGGGGCTTTAGGGTTTTTGAATAAGTAGCGGAAGTTGCTGATTTTTAAATCAAGGGCAACGCCGAACATCAAAAAGGCGAGGCAGAGGTTTAGTATGAAAAGTTGGTCCGGATTAAAGTTAATCCGGATGCTATCGATTTGTTCCATGCTCCGATTAGTCAGCTTTTCGTCCGGACGCCATAATGGTAAGCGCCGCTGATTTTCGTTGGCGCCTCCAAGGTAGGAAATTCTTTTTAAGTGATTCCGGAAAGAAGGCTTTACCCACTTTTGTTTACATTCGTTGTTCAAAATCTACTGTTCATCCTGTCCAAAAATAAGCTCATGGCTAAAACCTACAACTGGGGCATCATCGGCCTCGGCAAGATCGCTCACAAATTCGCCAAAGACCTCCAAGTGCTCCCGAACGCCCGAATCCACGCAGTCGCCTCCCGCTCCCGGGAGCGGGCGGAAGCTTTTGCTCAACAGTACGGTGCAGAACACCGCTATGATAGCTACGAAGACATCGTCAACTGCCCGGATCTGGATGTCATATATGTCGCTACGCCGCATGTTTCTCATTACCAAAATACGGTGTACTGCCTCCGGCACGGCATTCCGGTACTCTGTGAAAAGCCCTTCGCTATGAATACCCGGGAAGTGGAGGAAATGCTGGCTGTTGCCCGTGAAAACAATGTCTTTCTCATGGAGGCGATGTGGACTCGCTTTATGCCCACCATCGAAAAATCGCTGGAACTCATCGATAGCGGACGAATAGGAGAGGTCCTTTCTGTAAAAGCCGATTTTGGATTCCGCGGGGATTTCAACCCTAAAGGGCGCCTGTACGATCAGGCGCTGGGCGGCGGCTCCCTGCTCGATATCGGTATCTATCCGGTCTTTCTGGCCCTGCTGCTGCTGGGCCGCCCGGCTGTTATAAGAGCTGCCGCCCACCTGGGCGATACAGGCGTCGACGAAGAGATAGGTGTTCTCCTCCAATATCCCGACGGCCGGCTCGCCCATCTGCATAGCTCCATCCTGGCCCGTACAAAAACAGAAGCTTTCATTTACGGCTCTACCGGCACCATCCACATTCATACGCGCTGGCATGAACCTTCTTCTATGACCCTTCTGCGCGAAGGTGAGCGACCTGAGGAGTTTCGCTTCGATTACAAAGGGAAAGGCTACTACCTCGAAGCGCAGCATGTCATGGACTGTCTGAGCCGCAACCTAAAGGAAAGCGAATTGCTTCCCCTCGACTTCAGCCTGGAGCTGATTCGCCTGCTCGACGCGATCCGGCATGAGGCGGGTATCCGCTACCCGGGAATAGATTGAGTTGGGGCTGGAGCGCGAAGCGCTGCTTCGCGCCCTCCGCCTCAGGATAATCGATTTTCCTGGATTTAAACACAGTTCCTGAATGTTGGATGTTTACCTCGTGAAACAGTCGCTTTGCGAATTCCAAGGGGTTTATCCGACCAGGTCGCGGAGCGAAGCGGAGATCCCGATAGCGAAGCGTATCGGGACAGCCAACAGCGAAGAGCCGCCCAGCTTTATCCAGCCAGCTTAAGCCTGGTTTGCGGCCGCCCCAGTGGCCTGAGTACTCCCATGCTATTATTAACTAAACTTTATCTTTTTCCGGTCTGCTTCGAAATTCGAGACTTAGCGTTTATCTTCGAGACAAAAAACGTGCGTACCATTTTGAATTTAATAAGCCTCATATTCTCCGCTGGTGTACTGATGGTAGGAACAGCCTGTGGAAATGGAGAAGAAACAGAAACCAGGACCGTAGAAGTTTCCGAGCCTACCCTTTATTCCGGTCAGAACCTGGACCGCGAACAGTTGTTGGAGACGGTCAGTCTTGGCTCCTGTAACCGCCAGGACCTGCCTCAGGAAATGTGGCCTTTTATTCTGGAAAATGATCCCGATCTCTGGATTTGGCTGGGCGATAACATCTACGGAGATACCCGGGATATGGATGTATTGAAAGCCAAATATCAGATGCAAAAATCGGGAACGGCCTACAGGGCTTTCCGGGAACAGGTGCCGGTTATCGGCATTTGGGACGATCACGACTATGGCGTTAATGACGGCGGTAAAGAATATCCGAAAAAAGTGGAGAGTGAAACCCTGATGCTCGACTTTATGGATGTGCCCCCGGAGGCGCCGGTGCGACAGCGCCCGGGCGCTTACCAGTCTTATGCGTTTGGCCCTGCCGGCCGGAAAGTGAAGGTTCTGCTGCTCGATGCCCGCTACTTCCGCGATAGCCTGGAAAAGAGCCAGGATGAAGGACGTCGTTATATCCCCAACCAGACGGGCGACATACTGGGAGAAGCGCAGTGGGCATGGCTGGAAGAAGAGCTGCGCGATAACAGTGTCTCTCTTTTTTTAATAGGTTCCGGGATCCAGTTTTTGCCGGAAGATCACGGTTATGAAAAATGGGCCAATTTTCCGAAAGCCCGGCAGCGCTTCTTCGATCTGTTGGTCGCCACCCAGCCTTCGCGCACATTGCTAATGAGCGGCGATCGCCACCTGGCTGAGCTTTCCCAAATGGAAATTGAAGGCTTACCTTACCCATTGTACGAAATTACCGCCAGCGGTATGACCCATTCCTGGGAGGAAGCTGAGGAATTGAACCGCTATCGTCAAGGACCGCTGGTGACCCTGAAAAATTTTGGTATGCTGCAGCTCGACTGGGAAGGTGAAAGCCCGGAAGTGACTGTTGAAGTACGCGGACTTGGCAATGAGGTTTATCTGTCTCAAACGCTGAAATGGTGAGCTGGAAATCGTATCTGTCTTTCAGCCTGGCGCTCCAGATGACAGCTCTTTGCCCATAGAAACAAACAAATCAACCGAAAATCGTTGTAGTGGTAAAAGATGTCACCAGGAGCTACGCCAAACACACACCTGACCCGGTCAATCATCTTTGTAAACTTCAACTTACAAAGCATTAGAACTTGTGTTTCTGCAGACGCCGAGACCTGCTCTTGTGTTTTTCAAAGCCTTTTTCAATATTCCGGTATTATTCGGATTAATGTCAATATGCCGAATAATTTTTGCCTGACTCCTGTGGATAGCTTGATAAATTTTAAAATGGCTTGAGTCAGAAATGCAATAAAAGACTTCGTTTTTTGAAATTTTTGTTTTTGGAAATCGTAGATTTTGATAATTTTATACTCACCTTCCTTATTTCTTGATAATTTTAAATTTGGCTTGTTGCCTGATTTTTCTTATATTTGTAGGCCTTAGCCAAAAAAAACCTGCCTTCCCGAAACCAATATCGATAGTACGCTTACCGGTAAAACACCACTGTGCAATCTCCGGGATGCCTGGGAAAAATTTAAAACGGTATTGTATTCAATTGCTGCCTGGTGAAGTCCGGCTTAGAACCACTTGGTTTTGGGAGATCACTATCACCAGCTGAACCGGCTGCCTGCGGCGCCGGAATCAGGGTGTTTTTTACATCAACTTAGGTTGAGGTGACCAGTAAAAACGAATTATCTATATGGAGCAGAGCAACAAAGGACTCTATGTGCCACACCTAGAGAAGGATAGCTGTGGTACTGGGCTTATCGCCAATCTTAACGGGAACAAATCACATCAATTAATTGAAGACGCGCTGTTAATGCTCACCAACATGGAGCATCGGGGCGCTTGCGGCTGCGAACCCAACACGGGAGATGGCGCGGGAATTCTCATACAGACTCCACACGATTTTTTTGCCAAGAAATGCCTGGAACTGGGATTTGAGCTTCCGGAATTTGGTGCTTACGGGGTAGGCGTCGTTCTGTTTCCTCATGATCGCAATTTGCGTAGTCAATGTCGCTTTTTGCTGAACGATTACATTGATGAGCTGGGGTTTGAACTGCTCGGGTACCGGAAGATACCCACCGATAATGAAGAGCTGGGAGAATCTGCCGTTTCGGTGGAACCGCGCATGGAGCAGGTTTTTATCAAACCGGTGAAAAATCTGGAGCGGGAGGCCCTGGAGCGGCGCCTGTATGTTTTACGTAAGTATGCGACCCACCGCATTCATCAGACTTATCCTCAGTCGAAAGATATCTTTTACACGGCCTCCTTTTCTTACAAAACGGTCGTGTACAAGGGGCAACTAACGACCTATCAGCTGCGTTCCTATTTTCCCGATCTGGCCGACGAACGCTGCACCTCCGCCATCGCCTTGATTCATTCCCGCTTTTCCACCAACACCGTTCCGATGTGGAAGCTGGCTCAGCCTTTCCGGTATATTGCTCACAACGGTGAGATCAACACCATCATGGGTAATTTGAACTGGTGGAGAACTAAAGAGCAGCTCCTGAAATCGAAGTGGTTTTCTGACGATGAACTAGAAAAGCTATTTCCCATCTGTGGTGAGGCGCTGTCGGATTCTGGTAACTTCGATAATGTACTGGAATTTCTCGTGCTCAGCGGTTTTTCTCTGCCACATGCCCTCATGATGATGATTCCGGAAGCCTGGCAGCACGATGAGCAGATGCCCGATTTTAAAAAATCGTTTTACGAATACCATAAAACCCTGATGGAACCCTGGGACGGCCCGGCTTCCATCTGTTTTACCGACGGCATACTGGTAGGTGCTACACTTGATCGCAATGGACTGCGTCCCTCCCGTTATTGCCTGACGGAAAACAACACGCTGATCGTTGCTTCTGAAGCCGGCGCATTGCCCATTGATCAATCGACCATCGTGATGAAAGGGCGTTTGCAACCCGGCCGCATTCTGATTGCCGATCTCGAGCAGCATCGGGTTATCGGTGATGAAGAACTCAAGTCGAAGATTTGCCAACGCTTACCTTATCGCGACTGGCTGGAGGAACATCGCGTATCCCTGGCCGAATTCCCGGTACTGAGTGAGCCGGTCAAACAACTCGATGAGAAAACTCTTTTCCGGCAACAGCAGCTCTTTGGTTTTACCAAGGAGGATTTAAAGGTCATTCTGGCTCCTATGATCCGGGAAGGCAAAGATCCCATCGGATCGATGGGCGCCGACACGCCACTGGCGGCACTTTCACGACAGTCTCAGCACCTGGCCAATTACTTTAAGCAGCTGTTCGCTCAGGTGACCAACCCACCGATAGATCCCATTAGGGAGCGAGATGTCATGTCCTTGCAGGCCATGCTGGGCGGGGGCGATAATATTCTGGATATCAAGCCGGAAAGAGCCCGCTTTGTACACCTGCCTAGTCCGGTGTTGAGCAATAAGGATCTGAACAGGTTGAAAGATGTAAAGCACCCTTATTTCAAAGCAGGGATCATCGATGCGGTATTTCCGGCTGAGGAGCAGAAAGGGTTGCTGAAGGCCGCCGTCGATCACATCTGTGCGGTGGCTGAGAGCCTGACGCGCAACGGATGTAATATCCTCATTATCTCCGATCGCAATACTGATTCCTTCCGCGCGCCGATTCCTTCGCTGCTGGCGGTAGGAGCCATTCACCATCACCTGATCAACGAGGGCCTGCGCAGCATGACCTCCCTGGTGGTCGAATCGGGCGATGTGCGGGAAACCCATCACTTCGCTACCCTGATCGGCTACGGCGCCAGTGCGGTCAATCCGTATATGGCTTATTACACCATCGCCGATCTGCGAAAGAAAAAAGTGTTGGTCCCCAATCAGTCTCTGGAGGACCTTTTCAGCACCTATAACAAAGCGGTAGGTAAGGGATTACTCAAAATTATGTCCAAAATCGGAATTTCCACCTTACAATCCTATCAGGGTGCTCAGATTTTCGAAGCCCTGGGACTAAGCCGGGAGGTGGTCGATCGCTGCTTCAAGGGAACGGTTTCCCGTATTCAGGGCATTGGCTTCGACGGCATTGCCCGGGACATCAGAACCCGTCACCGTTTGGCTTTCCCCAAAAAGTCCCTCCCCAATTTACAACTTGAAGCGGGCGGTGTCTATCAATGGAAGCGGCGCGGAGAGGCGCATCTCTTCAACCCGCAGTCGATTCATCTGCTGCAGTACTCCACCCGGAAAAACGATTATAAGGCCTACCAAAAATACGCCAAGCTCATCAATGATCAGAATGAGCAGGCGCTGACCCTGCGCGGGCTGCTCACTTTCCGTAAAGGCCAACCCATCCCTATTGAAGAAGTGGAACCGGTGGAAAACATCCTCCGCCGCTTCGCAACCGGCGCTATGTCTTTCGGCTCTATTTCCCACGAAGCTCACTCAACGCTGGCCATCGCCATGAACCGGATCGGCGGCCGTAGTAATTCGGGTGAGGGCGGAGAAGATGAAGTTCGCTTCGAGCAAAAACCCAATGGCGACTGGGAGCGCTCAGCGACCAAGCAGATCGCCTCAGGACGCTTTGGCGTGACCAGCCACTACCTGACCAACGCCGACGAGTTGCAGATCAAGATGGCGCAGGGCGCCAAACCCGGTGAGGGCGGGCAACTGCCCGGTCATAAGGTAGATGACTGGATAGGTCGCGTGCGCCACTCTACACCCGGCGTAGGATTGATCTCTCCGCCGCCGCATCACGATATCTACTCCATCGAGGACCTGGCCCAGCTCATTTTCGATTTGAAAAACGCGAACCGCGAGGCGCGTATTAATGTCAAACTGGTTTCTAAAGCCGGCGTCGGCATCATTGCTTCCGGCGTGGCCAAGGCTCATGCCGACGCTATTCTTATCTCCGGACATGACGGCGGGACCGGCGCCAGCCCCATCACCTCGATTCGCCATGCCGGCCTGCCCTGGGAGCTGGGATTAGCGGAAACCCAACAGACATTGGTGAAGAACAAGTTGCGCGGCAGGGTAACGCTGCAGACCGACGGACAAATTCGCACCGGACGCGACCTGGCTATCGCCACTCTGCTGGGGGCAGAAGAATGGGGCGTCGCTACCGCTGCGCTGGTGGTCGAGGGCTGTATCATGATGCGTAAATGCCACATGAATACCTGCCCGGTAGGCATCGCCACCCAAGACCCCGAACTGCGTAAGCGTTTTACCGGTGATCCCCAACACGTCATTAACTTCTTTACCTTTCTGGCTCAGGACCTGCGCGAAATCATGGCTGCCCTGGGCTTCCGAACCGTCAACGAGATGGTGGGAAAAGTGGAAATGCTGAAATTGAAAAAAGATATCCAATACTGGAAATATCGCAAACTCGATCTCAGTCCTATCCTGTATAAAGAGCCGGCTGATGACAGTATCGCTCAGTATAAAAAGGTAGAACAGGATCACGGGATCGATCAGGTGCTCGACCGGAAGTTGATCGAATATGCTCGTTTTGCACTGAATGAAAAGAAACGTGTGGAGTCGAGCTTCCCCATTCGCAATACCGACCGGGCAGTGGGAGCCATGCTCTCCAACGAAGTATCCAAGCAATATGGGGGCGAAGGGCTACCGGACGCGACCATACAATTCCGCTTCCGCGGCTCCGCCGGGCAGAGCTTCGGCGCCTTTGCCGCTCCCGGTCTGGAATTCACCCTGGAAGGGGAATCCAACGATTACTTCGGCAAAGGACTTAGCGGCGGGCGCCTCATCGTCGTCCCCGACCGGGAAGCGAAATTCGAAGCCAGTGAAAATATCATCATCGGCAATGTCGCCTTCTACGGCGCTACCTCCGGCGAAGCCTATATCAGAGGCATGGCCGGTGAACGGTTCGCCGTGCGCAATTCCGGCGCCAAAACGGTCGTGGAAGGCATCGGCGATCACGGTTGTGAATACATGACCGGCGGCATCGTCATCGTGCTGGGCGAAACCGGGAAAAACTTCGCCGCGGGAATGAGCGGGGGCATCGCCTACGTCTACAACCCGGAAGGTGCCTTTCAACGCCACGTCAATACCGGAATGGTCGACCTGGACCCTATGGAGGAAGAAGACTGGAATATGCTCCGGACCATGATCCGCAATCACTTTAGCTACACCAGTTCCTCCCGCGCCCTGGAAATTCTTCAGGACTGGGATAAGCACAAGATGCATTTCACGAAAGTGATGCCGCGTGACTATAAGGCCGTCCTGCAAAAGCGCAAGATGAAACCGGTGATGGACGTGAAGATCGCAGCAGCAAGTGCCTGATGCCGTGACCAGACAGAAGCGCGAAGCTCCACTTTACACATTTCCAAATCGTAAAGATGGATAAGCGCTTCTTTTCTGCCGGAATCGGAAAATTAAATTAAAAAACAGAATCGAACATACAATGGCTGATCCAAAGGGATTTATGAAATACACGCGCGAACTGCCGAAGGCGAGAAAGCCGAAAGAGCGCGTAAAAGATTATAAAGAGATTTACGATACCTTTCCCAGAGAAAAGACGAAGGAGCAGGCTGCCCGTTGTATGGACTGCGGAGTTCCCTTTTGCCACAACGGCTGTCCGCTGGGGAATATCATTCCGGAGTTTAACGAGGCCGTTTACGAGGAAGACTGGAAGCTGGCCTTTGAGATACTGAGCGATACAAATAACTTTCCGGAATTTACCGGCCGGATCTGTCCGGCCCCCTGTGAGTCGGCCTGCGTATTGGGGATCAACCAGCCACCGGTAGCCATCGAGCACATCGAGAAAACAATCGCGGAAGTAGCTTTTGAAGAGGGCTACCTGCGACCGCAGCCTCCCTCTACACGAACGGGCAAGCAAGTAGCGGTAGTGGGCAGCGGACCGGCCGGCCTGGCGGCCGCCGCACAACTCAACAAGGCGGGCCATAGCGTGACTGTTTATGAGCGTAACGATGAAATCGGTGGCCTGTTGCGCTACGGGATTCCCGACTTCAAGCTGGAAAAAAGGATTATTCAGCGACGTGTGCAACTCATGGAAGCGGAAGGTATCCAATTTAAAACCAATGCCGATGTGGGGGGGAATGTAGACCCTCAAGTCTTGTTGGAGCAAAACGATGCCGTCGTCCTCTGTGGCGGATCAACGATCCCACGCGACCTGAAAATTCCCGGCCGGGACCTGGAAGGGGTGCATTTTGCAATGGACTTCCTGGAGCAGAACAATCGCCGCGTATCCGGTAAGCCGGTAGACGAGGCGATGAGTGTTATGGCGAGCGGGAAAAACGTTGTCGTCATCGGTGGCGGCGATACCGGGGCCGACTGTGTGGGCACCTCCAACCGCCACGGCGCCCAATCGGTTACCCAACTCGAAATTATGCCGATGCCGCCGAAAGAAAGGGATGTCGCCACCTGGCCCAACTGGCCCATGATTCTGCGCACCAGCTCTTCGCACGAAGAGGGCTGCGAGCGGGAATGGGCCATCAATACCAAGGCTTTCCTCGGCGACAAAAAAGGACACCTGCGCGCCCTGCAAATTGTCAAAGTAGAGTGGAGCATGGACGAAGAAACCGGACGCTACAGCTTTCAGGAGGTCCCCGGTTCCGAACAGGAAATTCCCTGCGAGCTGGCCCTCATCGCCGCCGGTTTCCTGCACCCGCAGCGTGAAGGCATGCTGGAACAGTACGGCCTTGAACTGACGGAGCGAGGCAACGTCAGGGACGAGGGATACCAGACAAGCCTGGAAAAGATCTTCGTAGCCGGCGATATGCGCCGGGGGCAGTCCCTGGTGGTCTGGGCTATCTCCGAGGGGCGCGAAGCAGCAAAAGCAGTAGATACCTTCCTCATGGGCTCCTCCACCCTGGAAGGCAGGGAGGATTCAATGCTGATGGTATCCTAGCCCGGATTGAAGAACTATAAAACCACAGGCGCTTTTAGGGACGCCTGTAAATCTTCCAAGACTATTACTGTTTCTCCTTAGCTTATTGGATAGCTGGGGCAAACAATCGGTATCTTACGGCGATTGCGGCGGCATCTACCAGCGCTGGGACGAATCCCGTCCTGAAGGTCAAAAAGGTTATCAGGGTTACGCACCGCGCCTCAATGCTTCGCGGGCGCCGGGGCTGTGGCAAAAGCTGTTTGTCTCTTTTCAGGCGCCTCGTTTCGACAGGTATGGCAACAAGACGGAGAATGCCTGCCTGGTGGTGGACAGCCTGCGCACCAGATACATTCACGAAATTAAAGCCCCGGGTGTAGAATCCTATAACGGGAACATGCCCCTCTTACACAATACAGCTTACTATTGGCTTCGGCACTAAATAATTAGGGGCATCTATACTCGTTATTTTCCGGCTGAGCTGCGTTAAAGAACCGGGCTTCGTGGCTAAGGCCACGATCCCGAACCTTCGCCTTGCTCAGCCGAAAAATAACTTCGTCTATATACCCAATTACTAAGAGGCTGTTTCACTTAATTCTTCAGTTTTCTTATGCCTCTTTTTCCGTCATGCTTCAGCTTTTTTTAGCTCCATAGCTAAGGCTATGAAGCTCAAAAAGAGCTTCGCCTGACAAAAAAAATAGCCTATAATAAATTCTGAACACTTAAATGAAACAGCCTCTAAGAAGCTGTTTAAACTTTTAATCCTCAACTCCGGCATTCAAAAATGAACCAATTACAATATCACATGACCACCACATCCCGCAGAAAATTTCTCCGCCAAAGCGCTACGCTGGCCGCCGCCGGCCTAGTATTCACTCCTGGCATGGGGCTGGCCGCCTCCCGCCGACCTGCCGAAGCACCTTTTAAAATGTGCCTGAACCCCGGCGCCATCGGTGTGCGGGCCAACCAGAAGGAGTTGCTCGACCTGGCCGCCGAACACGGCTTCGACGCCATCGTTGCCTTCCCGCAGGCGCTGGCAGAGATGGACGGCGGTGAGCTGCAAGACCTTCTGGAAGAAATGCAAAGAAAAGGCATCAGTTGGGGCGCCGCCGGACTTCCGGTGCAGTTTCGCGAAAGCGAGCAAAAATTCCGGGAAGATATGGAAGCATTACCCCGCCTGGCCGTCGCCCTGCAGCGCGCCGGCGTCACGCGCAGCAACACCTGGATCATGCCGACGCATGCTACACTCACCTACCGCGAAAACTTCGCGCAGCATAGCGAGCGACTGCAGGAGGTGGCCAATGTACTCGGATACCATGGAGTACGGCTTGGACTGGAGTACGTTGGTCCTAAAACGCTTATGGCGCGCGACAAATTCGCCTTCATCCGCACCATGCACGAAGGCAAGGAACTGATCCAGGCCATTGGGGAAGACAATGTCGGCTTCGTGCTCGACAGCTTCCACTGGTTCTGTGCCGGCGAGAACAAGGCCGACCTGCTTACGCTGGATAAGGCCGACATCGTCACCGTCGATCTCAACGACGCCCGCGCCGGTCGCTCCGCCGACGAGCAGATCGACGGTCAAAGGCAACTGCCGCTGGCCTCCGGCGTGATTCCGCTGAAGGATTTCATGGACGCCTTGGTGCAAATAGGCTACGACGGCCCGGTTCGCGCCGAACCTTTCAACGCCGAACTCAACGAAATGGACAACACCGCAGCGGTCCAGGCGACGAAGAAGGCCATGAGCAAGGCATTCGCAATGGTGGGATGACAGAAGTTCCCTGGCGGAAAAGACTTGGAGGTATGGGATACGAGACTGGGGAAAGCCCCTGTTTTAAACGCTCCTTGTCTACTTGCCACCAAGTCTTTTGGGGACGCCTCTCCAATCAGTAGAATAGTAAAATCTCTAATCGAATTTTAACCAGATGACGGTACGCACCCGCCTTGCGCCCACTCCCAGCGGCTTGTTGCATCCCGGCAACGGGCTTTCTTTCGTGCTTACCTGGGCGCTGGCCCGGGCGGCCGGCGGAGAGGTATTGCTGCGCATCGACGATCTGGACAAGGCGCGGCGGCGGCGCGAATACCTCGAAGATGTTTTCGAAACGCTGGACTGGCTGGGGCTTGACTACGACACCGGTCCGGGCGGACCGGATGATTTTTTAAAAAACTACTCTCAGCATACCCGGCTGGACCTGTACCGGGCGGTGCTTGAGCGACTGCGCGAGAGCGGCTACCTCTATGCCTGCACCTGCTCGCGGCGGCAGATTCGCGAAGCTTCTCCATCGGGGATTTATCCGCTGACCTGCCGCAAACTGAGGCTGCCTTTCGAAGCGGAGCGGACGGCCTGGCGGGTGAGCGTGCCTGCCGGCAAAAAAGTGACTTTCCGGGAATGGCAAAGCGGGGAGCGGGAAATCAATCTGGCAGAGGCCATGGGCGACTTCGTCGTCCGCCAGAAAAACAAAATGCCGGCCTATCAGATCGCCTCGCTGGTGGATGACCTGCAGTACGGCATCAATTTCATCGTCCGGGGTGAAGACCTGCTCGACTCGACGGCTGCGCAAATTTACCTGGCCGAATTACTCGGCGAGGACGCTTTCCTGCGTTCCCTCTTCTGGCACCATGGCCTGCTGACGGATGAGTCGGGTGGCAAGCTGTCGAAAACCAAAGGCGCCGGCTCGCTGCGCGGCTGGCGGGAAACGGGGAAATCGCCACAAAGCCTGTACCGGCAGGCGGGCAGCTGGCTGGGACTGGCGGAACAAGAAATCGGCTCGCTGGAGGATCTGGTGGAGCAGGTGAAAGTATTTCTGGAAGCCCATCCGCTTAGCTGACGCTATTCGCTATTGGTTTTTCGCCATTCCGAGGTTTATCGGTGCACCTTGTCAATCAATCCACTGTTCAACCTGGAATTTCTTCAATACCATTTTTCCAAAAAATCTTTGACTGCCGCCACCGTGCGCAGCGGACCCTCTTCCATCGGCACGTGTCCGAGGCCGTCGAGGATGACCAGGGTGTCGTTGGGTAGATCCTGGTGGAAGCGCCGGGCGGCGGATACGGGGATGAGTTCATCCTGGGCGCCCCAGAGGATGAGCGCAGGTTGCTCCAAGCTGGTAATTTTGCGCCAGGCCTCCGAGCGGCTGCTTTCTCCCTTCACCCGGTCCAGGAAAGCCTGTCGGTTGCCGGGGCGGCGCGCCAGATCATGGTAGCGGTCGATCAGAGCTTCACTGACGAGGCTTTTATCGGCATACACATTTCGAACACTTTGTTCGATCACTGAACGGGGCGTCACGTACCGGAACAGCTGGCTGACCAGTGGCCAGGTCGCCACCCGGAAGGCCAGGGGTCGGCTCTGCGATGTCACCGGGTAGCCGGAAGCATCCACCAGGATGAGCCCGCTTACGCGTTCGGGTGCGCGCAGGGCGGTCATCCAGGCTACCCCTCCGCCCAGGGAGTTACCTCCGATGATCACCTGATCAACATCAAGGCTATCGAGAAATTTCAATAGGAAGCCGGCGTAAAAATCGAGAGAGTAATCCCCGGAGTCATTCGGGCCGGTCAGTCCGTAGGCCGGCAGATCGAGCCGGATGATACGGTGTTGATCCTGCAGGGCCTCTACCCAGCCGTCCCAGGTGTGCAGGCTGGCGCCGGTGCCGTGGATCAGCACGATGGGCGGCAGCGTATCCTGCCGGTTGCCTTCGTCCCGGTAGTGCACGGGCATGCCGTCGATGTTCAGAAAGCGGGAGTGCTGATTAGCGTATTTGGCTTTGAGCCCGGACAGGGGAATATCGCTTTTCCAGTTGAAGGCGATCAATATCAGTACGGCCAATATCAATAAGCCTAGCAATGCGGAGATCCAGCGGGCTATTCGTTTCATGATGGAGCATTTGGACAGGAAGAAGATGCTGGTAAAATAATTACTATTTCGAGCAGGTCTGGTAATGCCGCTAAAAAGTTTAGAAGTTTAGACGCTGGCCACTTCGTGGCCGCTGGTTTAGGAGTTTAGCAGGCCTGAAACCGGCGCTTCGTTTTCACACCTGCTAAACTCCTAAACCAGCCACGCCCGACCAGACGGTCCGTAGGAAGGGCCGTGGCGCCTAAACTTCTAAACTTACCACCAGGCTAATCCAGATACCGTTTCACCAGTCCCTCATACGCATCGATGCGCCGGTCGCGGAAGAAGGGCCAGATGCGGCGCACTGCCTCCGTCCGTTTCCGGTCGATTTCGATGACGGCATTGACCTCCTCATTGGCCGGCGCCTGGTAGAGAATTTCGCCCTGGGGGCCGGCGACAAAGCTCTGGCCCCAGAAGCGGATACCCTGGGTGGCGCCCGACCAGTCGGGCTCGTGGCCGGTGCGGTTGACGGTGATCACGGGCAGGCCGTTGGCCACGGCGTGGCCGCGCTGTATCGTCTGCCAGGCGCCGAACTGCCGGTCCTGCTCCTCCACCGGATCCGAGCTCTCATAGCCAATGGCGGTGGGATAGATCAATACTTCGGCGCCGCGCATGGCCATCAGGCGGGCCGCCTCGGGGTACCACTGATCCCAGCAGACCAGCACGCCCAGCCTGCCCACGGAGGTCTGAACCGGCTCGAAGCCGGTATCACCGGGGGTGAAGTAGAACTTCTCGTAATAGGCCGGATCATCGGGGATGTGCATCTTGCGGTAGATACCGGCGATACTTCCGTCTTTTTCCAGCACTACGGCCGTATTGTGGTAGATGCCGGGCGCCCGCTTTTCAAACAGCGAGGTAACGATGACGATACCCAGCTCCTTGGCCAGCGCGCCGAACCGCTCGGTGGAAGGCCCGGGGATAGGTTCGGCCAGGTCGAACTTTTCCACATCCTCCACCTGACAGAAGTAAATGCCGGTGTGGAGTTCCTGGAGGATGACCAGTTCGGCGCCCTGCGCGGCGCAATCGCGAATACCGGCGATGCTTTTGGAAATGTTTTCTTCGCGGTCGGTAGAACAAGATTGCTGGACGATGCCGGTTTTTAGTAAGGACATTATTGTGTGTTCTTTCAGTGAGTTGTTGGAATCAGATACTTGGTTTGCTATGGGGCTCCACTAGATGAATATTTACCCCGTGTAATAGTCGCTTTGCGAATTCCATGGGATTTACTTGACCAGATTGGGGAGCGAGAGGGTCGGGCTGCCCGGTCCCCTAGTGCCGAAGCCACTAGTCTCCCAGTCTCCTAATCACCCCTGCCGGATACTGCATCGTTACGCAGTGCAGGGAGCCGTGTTGCCGGATGAGCGGGCGGCAGTTGATGCCGGTGACTTCCCGGTCGGGGAAAGCCCGGCGAAGTTGCGCCATGGCTTGCTCATCTTCCGGTACCTGGTAAACAGGGACCAGCACGGCCCCGTTGATGATCAAAAAATTGGCGTAGGTGGCCGGCAGCCGCTGCCCGGTTTCATCGTAGATGGCCTTTGGCAGAGGCAGCGGAATCAGACGATAGGGCGCTCCGTCGAGCGTGCGGAAGGCTTTCAGTTCCTGCTCCATCGCCTGCAGGGCTTCGTAGTGCTCATCCGCCGGGTCCGTACATTGCACGTAAGCAATGGTTGCCGGATCACAGAAGCGGGCGAGGGTATCGATATGCGAATCGGTATCGTCACCGGCCAGGTAACCGTGCCGGAGCCACAACACGCGCTGCAGGCCAAAAAGTTCCACCAGGCGGGCTTCGATTTCAGTCTCATTCAGATGCGGATTCCGGTTGGGAGAGAGCATACATTCGTCGGTGGTCAGCAGGGTGCCCCGGCCGTCGCTTTCGATACCGCCGCCTTCGAGCACCAGCCCCGGTTGCCGCAGCTTTTTTACTTTAAATATACCCCTTTCGTATAGCTTACCGGTAATCAGGTTATCCTTGTCGGCAGGGAACTTCAGGCCCCAGCCGTTGAACAGGAAGTCGTAAAGTACAGGTTGATCTTCCTCGAAGATGACGATGCCGCCGTGGTCGCGCGCCCAGGTGTCGTTAGAATCGAGTTGTTCGAGGTGAATACGAGCGGGATCCAGATGGCTCAGCAAGGGGCGAACTGCCTTTATATCCCGGCAGACGATCAGCACATCCTGACGGCGGCTGACGGCTTCGGCAATTTGGACAAAGCAGGGGATGACTTCTTCGAGGAGGTCCGCCCAGTCAGTATCGGCATGGGGAAAGGTCAGCTGCACCGTTCCCTGAGGTTCCCACTCAGCGGGAAGACGTCGGTTCATAGTAGATTCAGTTTTGAATAATTTGTACCAAGCAGGGGCAAAAATAAAACGAGTGAGCCGCATTGCTGCGATTCACTCGTTTTTTAGACGGGAATTGAGTGTCCAGGTAACTGGCTAACCGTATTCGAGGATAATTAAAAAAGAATCCTATACTTTAACTTATGCCCACTGGTTTTTCCGTCGCCCTTTCCGGTGCTTCTTCTTATCCTTTTTAGTGAAAGGTCTTTTCCTGTTTTTATCATCAGCGGGATTCACCCGCAGAGCGCGTCCTTCCAGCTCAGCATCCTTAAAGGCATCCATCACCTGCTTGGCGACGGATTCCTCTACATCGAAATAGGAGTGCTTCTGTTGCAGATTGATTCTTCCTACTGAGCTACCGGAAATGCCGGAAGTTTCGCAAACCATGCGCAGGAAGGATCCTTTATCGAGGCGGTCTATTTTGCCTACATTGATAAACAAGGAGGTGTAAGAGACCTTGGAAGGTCCATCTGCTGCTGCTGCTGAGGAAGTGCTGAGTTTATTGGTTTCCTCATAGCGTTCCATCAGGTCACTGAGCACGGAAGAAGCCATTCTGGCGATAATTTCTTCTTTGCTAAGATCTTTCAGCGCATCCATAAGGGAGGGCAGTAGCGGTTGAACATCTTCCCGGACGGGGGTATCGACCAGGTGTTCCAGGCGTTCTTCCAGGTGGCGCTTCAGGATAGCGGATCCCGACGGAGCTTCCACCTGAGCGAATTTAATTTTCACGCGCTTTTCGATCTGTCGCACCTGCGATAGGTCCTTGCGGGTGAGCAGGGCGATAGAGGTGCCTTGCTTGCCCGCGCGGCCGGTGCGTCCGCTGCGGTGAGTATAGAAAGCGATGTCATCCGGCAGGTTAAAATGCAGAACGTGAGAGAGGTCTTCGACATCGAGGCCGCGGGCGGCGACATCCGTAGCGACCAGCAGTTTTATCCGGCGATTGCGGAAGCGGTCCATGACCTGTTCTCGCTGAGCCTGTGACAGCTCCCCATTGATGGCGTCGGCCGGATAGCCGTCTTTGGTCAGTTGACTGGCCAGCTGAAGGGTATCGCGTCGCGTACGGCAGAACAGCAGCCCGAAAAAGTCGGGGTGGTAGTCCAGCAGGCGGCACAGCGCTTCGTATTTTTGATCGCGTTTCAGCAGAATATACTGGTGTTCGATATCGCTGTTGGCGGAATTGCGATCGCCGGCGGTAATTTCCAGGGGCGCGCGCAGATAGCGCTGAGAGATACTTTTCACATCAGCGGACATGGTTGCTGAGAACAGCCAGGTCACTTTTTCCGTGGGCGTATTTTCCAGGATGATGTCCAGGTCTTCCCGGAATCCCATATTGAGCATTTCGTCAGCTTCATCGAGGACAGCGATGCGAACCCCTTCGAGGTCTATCCGCTTGCGGTTGATGAGATCGACGAGGCGGCCGGGGGTAGCGACAACGAGGTGCACCCCGTCCTTCAACTGCCGGATTTGGCGGCGGATATCGGCGCCGCCGTAAACGGTGGCGATGCGCAGGGCCGGCGTCTTGGCAGCATATTGCTGCAGCTCGGCGGTGATCTGCAGGGCCAGTTCCCGGGTCGGGGCCAGAATCAATCCCTGCGGACGAGACTGGTCGGTATCGATTTGTTCGATCAGGGGCAGTCCGAAAGCAGCCGTTTTGCCGGTGCCGGTTTGCGCCAGGGCGATCATATCGGAGGGAGACTGGATAAGCTTGGGAATAACCATTTTTTGAATGGCGGTTGGTATTTCGAAGCCCATTTCACTTACGGCTTCGACGAGGGCTTTGGAGAGGCCCAGCTCTTCAAATGAATGCATTAAAAACTGTTGGAGCGGGAGAGCCGGTTTCACGTCCGGTGCCCGCGATGAAAAAAAGGAAAACTCTCGTGGCCGCCATTTAGTTCCTTTGCGTATTGATAAAATTCAAAAGGATGCAAAAGGCATTAGCGAAGCCCCGGATGTTTTCGTGATTATTTCCGGAAGGAGTAATGTCATGGAAGACAATCGGGCATGCGCCCGGTAATCTGGTCCAGCGATTACAATTCACGCTTTTAAATAACTCACCTTCCGGAGATCAGCATTATTGCGCGGGTACCGGTTGAACAATCAATCGGTGCCGTATTTCTCTTGCTTGTAGGTGGCTTTCTGAATCTCATTGCGGCGTTCTACCGAGGGCTTGGTGTAGTGCTGACGACGGCGCACTTCCTTGATGAGCCCTGTCCGGCGGTGTTTACGCTTGTAGCGTTTCAACGCGCGATCAATGGATTCTCCACTTTTTACTTCAATAATTAGCATTTGCTGTATTTTAAATTTAAAAGAATGTATCTGTTGACGAAGAGGACTTCTCTTCGCCCGGTATATCTGGTCATTTGATTTCCACTTTGGAAAAAACAACACCAAAAGGGGGAGTTGCTTCAACAGCTGGTGGCGGAACGGCAACGGAGCTATCCCGGTAGCGTATTCATGCCTGGTGGCAGATGGGAAGGAAAATGCGGCAAAATCGGCAGCTCCGGAGAATGCGGAGAGGAAGTGGCCGTTTTTTCCCGGAACAGTGGTGAGCACCTCCCTGGAGAAAACGGCTAACTTCCCGATACGTACAATTTACTGTACGTTGTACTTTTTCTGCTTGAAAGCCGCTTTCAGTGTCTCATCGCGCCGTCTTACCGACGGTTTGATAAAATGCTGGCGGCGACGCAGTTCCTTGACAACGCCCGTTTGCAGGCTCTTGCGCTTATAACGGCGCAGTGCCCGGTCGATTGATTCGTTGTCTTTAACTTCAATAATCAGCATGAATTCCGAATTAAAAAAGTTTGCGAATCGCAGTTTTCAAAAACGACGCACAAAGGTAAACGATTCAATGGATATTACCAAATGACCGCTCCGGTAATTCACTGGTCATGAATTGCTTCGAAAAGGACTTATGCTGAATTGGAAATGAGCATCCGGCTTGGTGAAATATGCGGCGTAGTTGCCGGGCAGTTTGAAAACCATCCTATATTTAAACAAGCTAAAAGGGCGGTTTTGTTCAACTACTTGTTAGAATTATCTGTTTTTCTCACGCGAAATGTCCGTCTTCTTTCCTATTTAAATTTCCACCTCCAGGTTCTCCCGGGCGAGCAGCGTCCCTTCAAATCGTTGCCGGCACTCTTTTTCTCTTTCCACAAGGAAGGCATCCGAGTGAGAAGGGTCATGGTGGGTAAGGATGAGGCGTTTCACTTCGGCGCGTTCTGCAACTTCCAGGGCCTGCTCATAGCTGCTGTGTCCCCAGTTCCGGTGGTTGCGCAGTTCCTCGCTGGTGTATTGCGCATCGTGAATGAGCAGATCGGCGCCGCGACAGAAATTGACTACTTCTTCGTCAACTACATCACCGTGTTCTATATCTGTACAAAAAACAATGGATTTGCCATCTTCCTCGATGCGATAACTGTAAGCGCCGCCGGGATGCTGGTGGCGCAGGGCCATCACTTTGATATCCCCGAACATCTCCATTGGTTTGTCGTAGAGCAGAAAGTTAAAGTGAGCTCCCATATTATCAAGCTGTACGGGAAAAAATTCCTTTTGCATCTGGGTAGCGAATATTTCTTCCAGGCAGCTGATTTCACGACCGAGGCCAAGGGCGAGGATATGAATGGTGGCTTCCTGGTCATAAGCGGGGGAGAAAAAAGGAAAGCCCTGGATATGGTCCCAGTGAAAATGAGTGAAAAGGATATAGAGTTGCTTGTTTGCTTGGTACTCCGGGCTTCGCATAATTTCCTGACCCAGCTCGCGAATACCCGTTCCGGCATCCAGCATGGTAAAAGCGCCTTGGCCAAACTCGATTTTTATACAGGTGGTGTTCCCGCCGAATTCCAAAAAATCCGGATGGCAAACAGGAATAGAGCCTCGGGTACCATAGAATTTGATTCGCATAGTTCTTTGGGTTAACACATAATGAACATTGCTGTTTGGAGTTGGTCAACAATTTAAGTTTTTTAGAACAATCATTTGCACTCCGGGCCAGTCTCATTCTGTAATTAATTCCCCTATCTTTCCTAAAAAAATGAATCCACTATGTTACTTGCCATAGATGCCGGCAATACAGATATCACCTTCGGATTATACGACGGGGAGAACTGGGCTCGGATATGGCGCATCTCTTCGAAGGAAAAAAAGCTGCGCCGCTCCTGGAACGCCAAGATCAAGGCGGAATTGCGGGAACTGGGGCTGCGTAGCCCTGATCTGCGAAGGGTGGTGGTCAGCAGCGTGGTGCCGGAAATTAATGAGTTGCTTTCCGCTACGATAGTCAAATTGACGGGCCGGCAGCCGCTATGGGTCGGACCGGATCTGTATAACCGGCTGGTGATTGAGGTACACAACCCGGCGGAGATGGGAACCGACCTGGTGGCTAACGCCGTGGCGGCTTACGATCGCTTTCGGCAGAAATGCCTGATTGTCGACTTCGGTACGGCGCTTACCTTTACGACACTCGATGACGACGGGAAGGTGCTGGGGGTAGCCATCGCACCCGGTCTGCGCACGGCGGTCAAGGCCCTGTTTTTGAACGCGGCTCAACTGCCGGAGGTACCCCTGGAAGTTCCACAGTCGGCGCTGGGGCAGAATACCATTGAAGCGATACAGGCGGGGGTGGTGCTCGGCTACGCGGGCATGGTGGAACATCTCATCCGGCAGATTCGCTGGGAAGTAGGGCAGGATATCAAAATAATCGCTACCGGCGGCCTTTCGGAAGTGCTCACGCCGCTGAAAAAACAATTCGACGCCATCGACCGCTTGCTGACGCTGGAAGGACTGGTATTGATCGAAGCGCAGATAGGCTCTTGATTGCTCGGCGCTTAAAACCGGTGTCCAATGGAGAGGAAGACCTTCAGTTTATCCTGGATGGCGCCGTCCGTATTAAAGGGAAGCATGACGGACAGTTTGACTGGGCCCAGGATTGAATTATAGCCTGCGGTCAGGCCCGCGCCGGCCAGGAACCGGTCGGGATTGGGGATGCCGTTACCCACTTCGGGTTCGGCAAAGAAGCCGGCGTTAAAGTCGGCTGCCAGTATCAGGTTGTCCCAGAGAAAATACTGCAGGCCGATACCTGTTCCCAGGCTGACCTGAGCAGCAAACTCGTTAGGGTCGAGCCCGAAGAAAGGGATGGAGCGGCGGGAGACTCTTTCCGGAGACCCCATCAGAAAGAAATCGCTGTAGGTATTGCCGGCGCCCCAGAGAATACCCGCAAAGGGGGAAAGGCGAAGGCTGACTCTTTCTCCCAGCGGAAGATAGCTGTCCGAGTGGAAGCTCAGCTTGGGGTAATTATCAAAACCGAAGAGGGAATCGGGGTTGGAAAAAGCGGTATCCAGTCCATTGACGCTGTACCCCAGATTATTAACGAATCTTGCCTCGAATCGCAGGTGTGTACCGGAGGAGGGCAGGATATTGCTGTTGAGGCTGTTGAGTTCCAGCGATCCGATGAGGTTGAGGTTGTTGTAGTTCAGCCGGTCGAATACCGGAGCTTCACCCACGGCCGATTTTAGCGAAAGCGACTCCCACCCTACCCCTATCCCGAAGCGCAGGTTTTTCTGCAATCTTTTGTACAGCAGCAGATCGACCGGCAGGTCTTGCAGAGAAATTTCCTGTACGGGCCGCCCCTCCTGAATGACCGGCAGCTGGTCGCGGTTAAAGTGGACGGAAGCGTCGAGGTACAGGTTTTGGTCTTCATTGAGATATTTGAGATAAGAGAGGCTGTACCGGTAATTGGTCGCCAGTTTGCCGACAAACATCAGGCGCGAGTTAGCGCCAAGCAGATTGCGCAGGGTGAAGTTAAAGGCCAGTCCGACATTGTGATAAGTATCGTAAATCAGCGAGCCTTTGATCAGTGCATTGGCGCGTTCAACGGCTTCGAAAGTCAGGATATTCCGGTTGTTTTCCCGCCGCAGGCTATATTTGATTTTAATGAAGTAGTTGGTTCCATAAAGATTGTCTATGGCCTGGTCCAGGGCATTCGGTGCAATAGCTGTTCCAGCATCGATATTAGCCCAGCCGAGAATAGCGTCATCGGAAATGATGGAATTGCCTTTGACCTCTATGCTGTCGATAAAAAGCTTTTCCGGATAGCGGAGCAGCGGGCGTGCCGGGGGTGGTCCGAGTGCGTTGAGGGAGTCGGCGAGTCGTTGGAAGGCCTGGAAGTGCCGCCGGCCTTCAGCTTCACCGCGCGCCATTATGGAATCGGCGCTGGCGAAATCGGGAGCGCCGTAAGGATCGATATCGGGCTCTACATAGAGATCGAGGTATTCCATTTGTGCTTCGGAATCCTGAACGCTTCCGAGAAACATGGCCTGAGGGATAATGCCGGTGAGGCCTTCGAGTTCTTCCATGGAGGCCCGGCGGGGTCCGCAGTGCACGCCGATTACAATGTCGGCACCCATCTCGCGTAGTTCCTGAACGGGGAAATTGCGGATCAAACCTCCGTCGACGAGGATGAGGCTATCGCGTCGCACCGGTGTAAAGACGGAGGGAATAGCCATGCTGGCGCGAATGGCTTCGGCCAGTGACCCTGCTGTCAGTTCGACGGGCACCCCCCAGTATAGATCGACCGCCATAGCGTGAAAGGGGGTTGGTAGTTGGTTGAAATCTTCGGTAGCGTAGGCCGGCAGGGTCAGGTTGGCCAGCAGGTGTTCAATCTCCTGTCCTTGAATCAGGCCGCCCGGCGGCTTGACCTGTCCGTCGATAAAAGGCAGTTCGATCAGCTGATTTTTGAAATACTGCTTTTCCTCGAAGATAACTTCCGGCAAGGGCAGGTTATCGGTGAGGACGCGGTTCCAGTCCTGCCGTCGCGTAATGGCCTCCAGCGAGTCGGCCGGATAGCCGAGCGCGTAGAGCCCGCCTACGATGCTGCCCATGCTCGTTCCGGTGAGGTAATCGGGTACGAGACCGGCTTCTTCCATGACCTTCAGCACACCAATGTGTGAAAAGCCCTTAGCGCCGCCGCCGCTGAGGGCTATGCCCAGCTTGGGCCGTTTCCGCGTTTCCTGCGCCAGGGTCAGTCCGGATAAGTTGCATAATAGAACGAATATGAGCAGGATCTTTCGCACGTAGTTTCCTTTAAAATAGTGAATTCGGGTAATTGTCCTTAATAATCGATAGCTGCTTACACTGCCTTTGCCAGAGGCATTTTCAAAAAAGTAGCTTAGGATTTATCCAGGATTTACGTAAAATTACATTAACGCCGAAAAGATTTGAGCATTCAAACCTTTTTGCGTCGAGTATAAACCTTCCCAGGCAACAGCCCGAAAGAGAAAGGAATACAATCTAATTATGTGGAAAGTTCAAAGGTTGAAGGTGCCCGGTTCGAAGTTCGGGCAAGCTTCAACTGTTGAATCTTGAACCGAGCACTTTCAACCTTTCACTCTCCGATGCGGGCATTGAGCAGCGTGGGTGGAGCGTCAATACTGTTGAGGTGTTGCTCGGCGAGCCGGGTGAGTTCGGTGATAATATCCGGATGTTCTTCAGCGAGGTTGTGCTGTTCGCCGGGGTCCTCTTCAACGTTGAAGAGCAAGGGCGGATCATGGGTTTTCACGACGCGCTTGTCGGGTTGGTAGCGCTTGCTCATAGTAACGAAATGCATCTTCCAGGGTCCCTTGCGGACGGCGTAGAGCGTCTGGCCGAGGTAGATAAACATTGCCTCGCGTACCGATTCCTTTTCCTGTTTCAGTTGTGGCATGAGGTTGTAGCCGTCAAGTACGTGACCCTTCGGCAATTCGGCGCCGGCGAGCGCGGCGGCGGTGGGCAGAAAATCGAGGGTGCTGGCCAGGGCCATCGAGACGCTTCCCGCCGGGATGACACCGGGCCACCAGGCGAGGGCGGGTTCGCGAACGCCGCCTTCCCAGGCGGTGCCTTTACCTTCGTGGAACAAACCGGCGGATCCACCACGGTTCTGCATGACGAGCCAGGGGCCGTTATCACTGGTGAACAAGACCAGCGTGTTTTCCGCCAATCCATTTGTTTTTAGAAAGTTCATAATTTCTCCTACACTCCAGTCGATCTCCTCTACCACATCGCCGTACAGACCGCGGCGGCTGGCGCCCTTAAATTCCGGAGAGGCATACAGCGGTACATGTGGAAACGTATAGGGCAGATAAACGAAAAAGGGTTGGTCTTGATTTTCTCTCATAAAACCGATGGCCTTTTCGGTGTATCGCCGGGTCAGTAGGCCCTGGTCGGGTTCGTTGTCGATAACTTTTTCCCCTTCCATCAGCGGAATTTCGGGAAATTTTTGTGCGCCTTCCCAGTCGTTTTGCCTTGGGCTCATATCATTCGAGTAGGGAATTCCGAAATAGTAATCGAAGCCGTGGCGGGTAGGCAGGTAGGGGGGCAGGTGACCCAGGTGCCATTTGCCGAGGCAGGCGGTAGCGTAGCCTTGCTCCTTTAGTATCTCGGCGATAGTGAGCTCGGAAGCCGGCAGTCCGCCTTCCGAATCGGGGAAAAGAACGGCTCGCTGATCGCTGCACATACCCGAGCGTACGGGGTAGCGACCGGTGACCAGGGCTGCCCGGCTGGGAGTGCAGACGGTGGCGGGAACGTAAAACTGGGTCAGCTTCATACCTTCGGCAGCCATTCGGTCAAGGTTGGGAGTGTGAATGGTGGGGTGTCCGAAGGCGCCGAGGTCTCCGTATCCCAGATCGTCGGCAAAAAGAATGACAATGTTGGGGGCGCCGTTTATTTTATTTTGGGTGGCGCCGTGAATACTTTGAAAAAGGAATGGTAAGAGGAAAAAGGCAAAATAGAAGGAGCTGAAGTTTTTTGAAATCATGCTATCAGTTTTATATCTCGAAGAATGCTTATTTTTTTCGTAAAAACGGTAATGAGGTCTGAAAAAACATTCCCGTCGCCGCTTTCTCTGCTGTTCCGCACTTAGAGGCTGTTTCACTTAATTCTTCAGTTTTCTTATGCCTCTTTTTCCGTCATGCTTCAGCTTTTTTTAGCTCCATAGCTAAGGTTATGAAGCTCAAAAAAGCCTGCCCCGTACCCGAAGGGTCGGGGAGCTTCGCCTGACAAAAAAAATAGCCTATAATAAATTCTGAACACTTAAATGAAACAGCCTCTTAGTGATGGCCGCGCTGCCCTGGACAGGATGGTTACCCAATCTGCCGGTTTTGCCTGAAAATGCCGCTTTTCAGGAAGTTATTGGAGGACAATGCCGTTTTACCTTACAATTTGAAGTGCTTTTGAACATAAGCCACAATTTTGCTGGTTCGTTTCAACGTTTTATTATGGGGCCCGTTGCGAACGATGAACAGTTCCCTTTGCTCCCCATTGGCATCTTTCTGTTTGAAGAAAACTGGTGACTTGGAGGGATCACAGTCTATTCGAAGAATTATTTTTTTATCGATTTCCTCTACGTCGAAAGTAACCAGGGTACAGAAGTAAGCCCCCAACTTAATTTCGACAAGGCTCAGCAGGTCCCGCTGGAATTTATCGAAATCCTGATTGCTGGCCCTAAGCCCCTTAATTTTGCCATCATCTTTGACACCCAGAAAGATGGTGCCTCCGTTGAGGTTCATAAACGCCGCCAGCGTGCGGGTGAGCGGTTCACGAAGATGGCTGTGCATACCTTCCTTAAATTCAACAGATTCGCTTTCTCCCTTTTCGATCAGCAGTTCGCTGGACAGGTAATCTTCATCATAAAAGTAACCGATCATTTTCTTAGTCAGGGATTTGACCAGTTTGAGCATAACCCTTTCGGAGAGAAGGCTTTTATCAAAAATTTTTTCTTTATGAAAAGTGATCAATTCTGATTTTTCAAGAGCTCTGATGGTACCCAAGCGGAATTTATTAGTAAAGACACCGATTTCCCCAAAAAGCTCTCCCTTTTCAAAAGACTTCGTTTTGTTCGTCTTCAGGCGTAGTGAAAGTTTCCCTGAAAGAACTACATAAAAATGTTCTCCTTTGTGTTTTATGGTGAAGATCTCTTCTTCCCTGGAAAAATTGTGTATTTCCGCAATGCCGGCGAGCGTTTGCTTTTCTTCTGCTGAAAAGACATCGAATTCAGGACAATAATTCAGTGCGTCGCGGATTATTTCTGTTTCATTCATAACCGGGAAGATTAACTCGGGGTAAAAGGTTAAACATATTCTTATATAAGCAATATTTTAATTAAAAAAGATAAAAGTCCCACAGACCTCGAGGTTTTACTCCTGGTCTTTCAGCATCCGGTTCACTTTTTCTCCGATCTGCTCCAGCACTTGCCGGTGGTCGAATTCCCAGCAGTGTCCCTGCATGGGCGTAAAATTAATTTGCGCATCGGAAACGGGATTGGCGGTTTCTTTCAGGAAGGCGTCGAGGGAGCGCATGGCAGGATTGAGGTAGAAGTTGTCCATGTCGCCCATCCACACCCATATTTTACCCTCTAATTCAGGGCCGAGGGTTTCCCAGTTATTTTCGAGGTATTTTTTCAAATCGTACCGGCTCCAGTGTTGAAGCACCGTAGTATCGATCTCGCCGGTGCGGGGGTCGAAGAGGGGTTTGGGCAGGCCGTTTTTGCCTTGGGGACTATAGAGCGCAGTAAAGGCGCTGAACTGGCCGCCGGAGGTGACGTAAGTGTTGGAGCGGCCCAGGACATTTTCAAACTGTATGAAATCTTCCAACAGGATAACCGGGTCGCCGGTGATATCGCGGGCGACAGGGCGGGGATTGCCCCATTCGTTGAAGAAGGCATTGTCATCTTCGTAGAGGTTGATGAGCTGGAAATATTCAAAGTCGACGGCGTCGGCACTATACGACCAGGCGCCGTTGAATTGGTCGGGATAGAATATTTGCAGGGCCAGCGATACCCAGCCGCCGGTGGAGCAGCCGTCGACGAAACGGTAGTCCGGCGATTGATTGGTGCGGAACTCCGACTCAATGTGTGGAATGAGTTCGTTGATCAGGGCGTAGCCGTAGGGCCCGCTATTGTCAGAGTTGAGCTGATAGGAATCACCAAAAGGGCCTTCTCCGTCGAGGAATACATTGATGATCGGAGGCGCTTCACCGGATTGCCACCAGTTCATAAATTCGCTGTTGTTCTGCACCAGGTTGTTGAGCCGCGTATAACGCCCTCCGTAGCCGGAGACATTAAAGCGCAGCGGATAGCTCACCTCGCTGTTTTCCGAATAGCCGTCCGGTAACAGGATGGAGGCCCGCAGCATCATGGGGCGCCCCCACCATTTGGTAAGGGTATCACTCTGAATTTCGACCATTCGCACCAATTCGTGATCGACCAGTTGCCGCGGGTCGATTACCTGATCGATCGCCAGATTGATCTTGCGGTCGCTGGACAAGCTTATCTTTTCAACAGAGCTGTACAGATTACCGGGAGCGTTGGGGCGGGATTCCAGGGTGTCCTGATCCCAGACGGCCTGTACGTAATAGACTCCTTCCGGTACGGCATCCAGTCCGAATCCGTTGGTCTTCATCAGCCCGCTTTCTGCCGTCAGGGACTGTGGATCCTCTACCGACCAGTTGTTGAGGTTCCTGGCAAAGATGTGGTTGCCGACATTCGGCCAGATCTGGCTGCGGGGTTCGGCATTGGCGTTTTGCGTAATGAAAAGCAGCAGCCGCCCCGCCGGTTGAAATTGTTCCTGCAGACCGGCCGGAACCGCAACCTGTATTTCCAGGGAGTACCCCGTTTGCCCGTTACTGCAGCCAAAAACAAGTAAAAAAGTAAGGAGAGAGAATAATTGTCTGGATGGCATAGGAAGGCCAGTTTTTTAATAAAGATAATAATTATTGGCATCCCATGAAGCGTAATCCGGGAAAAGAAAGCGAACAAAAATCGACAAAAAAATAATTTTATTATAAAAAAACAATTGATTGCAATTCGCTAAAAAACAAGGATTTGGGAAGTATTTACTCCCTGAAGGAGCCCTGGCAGGTAAGCCGTGAAAAGAAAGAGCGAAACAAATATTAGGGTTTTCCGTAAACTATCTTCGAGAGGGAAAAAAATAAAAAAAGACCGGCTATCAAGTAACCGGTCTTCACAAAGAGCTTTGAGAGGCTATCTACATACCAAAATGAGGGATATCCTTTGATATCCCTTTACTTTTATTCAGATTGTGATTTGTTGTGCCGGGATTTTATTTCGCGCTTGCCGGGATATGCGAGCGTCGAATTTTCATGCGTCTGAATGTTTTCTCCCTTGCACATTACAAATGTAGGTGATCGGGCAGCGTAAAAGAAGTACATTACTGGTCATTACTGGGTCGGAATTTAATTTTAATTATTCGCATTTAATTGGTTTTCAAGTTTTTGTGATTTATGTTTTCAAATTTTCTGTCTTTTTATTGACTGATGTGGCAAAAGAATTATTTTTTTCTTTGCAAGTTCGCTAAGCAGGCGCCTATTTCCCTGTTAACCGGGTCTTCCATTTTCGGGCGAGTTGTTCAAAGCGGCCGGCTTTCTCCTCCATGCGTTGGATGAAGTTATTGTCATCAATATTTCCCATCACCGCCTCCATTTCTTCCGTCGTATCGAAAGTGATTTTCCGGAAAGGGCTGGTATAGTCTTTCTCCCGGCTTTGGCGCGTACGCTGAGCTATCTGCCGGGCGATGCGCATGGCTTCCTCAATCCAGGCTTGCCACTGTGTTTCTTCGACGGTTTCGGGGGAACAGTGGTGCAGTTCCATCAGGGCGAGGAAAGCGTCGGCGGCTTTTTGTTCGGGGTAAAGTTGATTTTGGTCCTGATACCAGGCATGGACCGCTTTCCAGGAATTGATGTTTTTGCTGCGTATTTTTTGCCGTAGCTGGTTCAATGCCGGGAGCGGAATCAATTGTCCGCCGAGGTTGACCCACTGCGTTTTTTCCGCGCTGGCAAAAGCGGCTTTCAGCCGGCTCCAATCTTTGAGTGCGTTGGTTTCCGCGAAAGACAGTAGGGTTTTGATACCGTAAAAATGGATCATTTCCCGGTAAGCAGCATAGGCCTGGGCGGCTTTAAAGATGCGTACTTCCCGCTGAGAATTCTCGATATTTTCTCCGGTAATGGTGAGTTGCCGGACTATGTCCCGTTCATTGAGCAGGAGCTGTTTTCCCAATTCCTCCAGATGCCCGTTTTGCGAAGCTTTTTCCGGAAATCGACGAAGGTAGGCTTTAGCAGTGAAGGTTTCCAGCAATTGCAGCCCCTGAAAGAGCTCCGCTACGGTATCGGGCGCCAGGTAATCGAACTCAATAATCTGTTTTTTCTCATGCCGGCGGTCACGCGCTTCGTATTTCCAGGCGTTGCGGGCCAGGGCGTACATGTTGTACATCCACCAGAAGGCGGGCAGGAGGTGCAGGCGGTCTTCGCTTTCGTTGTTGGAAACAAGGGTAAAAGGTAGCGGAACATTGAGTTCGGCCGGGTAAGAGCCCCTCACGATAAGGCAGTAGGAAGCGAATCTGGAGTTGTGTTTCAAATTGACCGACAGGCCGGGCCAGAAGCCGCGGCCGGTGAGGATTTCCCCGTCTACGCCGCGCGAGTTGTGATTGGAGCCGATGGTGGCGCCGGCGGCGATGTTGCTCTGCCCCATGACGGTTGCGGCTACCAGGAATGAGTTGTTGTGGTGCTGCTCGTGTGCTGGGAAAAGCAGGGAGTTGAGCACTTCGCAGCAGGATATCGTTGAATTATCACCCAGTATGGAATTGATGAGGCGGGCGCCATATTTGAGGGTGGTGTTTTCACCCATTACGAAGCGCACGGCCTTTACACCGTAAAAGGAGCGGCTGCCGTAGCCCATGATGCCGTTAACCATTTCCACTCCTTCGCCGATCTGAGAAGGAGCTTCGGCGCTGCTGTTGATGGTGAGGTTTTTGAGTTTATTGCCGCCTTTGATATAGGCATCGCTACCCACTTTCACGTCCTTGAGAATACGGGTGTTTTTAATGACGCAGCGGTCGCCGATTGTGCCGTAATACCCTCTTCGCTGGTCGAATTCGGCATCAGTCATTTCCCGGAGTCGATCCATCAGCTTTCTGTCATCGCGGTATTTGGCCCACAGCCAGGCATCGGCCGGCAGTATTCCCTCGAAAGGCAGCACCTTTCGTCCGCCGTTTTCATTACATACTTCCAGCCAGACGCGCAGTGATTCGTCCTCCCCTTCTTTGAGGATGCCGTTACCAAACTTGGAATGGTTGGTCGTGTGCATTTCGTTGATATTAAAGAGAATAACTTCGCTGCCGATGATATAGTGGGCGAGATAGTCTACGTTTTTAATGACTACATTGTCGCCGATGTCACAGGAAACGATGGTGCTGTTGTACAATCCGACGGGCAGTTCGAGATCGTGGAAGGCCAGCGAGTAAGGTTGCAGGGCGCCGATGCGGATACGCCCGTGGAAGTGGCAGTTTTTGACCACGTTAGGGTCGAAATCGGGGCTGACGGTGAGGTCGTTCCAGTTATCGGCTTTATTATCGTTTTTGACCAGTACCTCGATTTCGTAAGCAGTCAGTTGGCGAAACCCGTCGGCAGGGCCAAACTGCTGATCACGCAGGTAAAATTCGTTCTGGGTGTCCGGAAGGAAGGGCGGCTTTATAAAATCGAAGCCGATACGGGACAGTGGTTTTTTAAGGTTTCTATCCATGATATTGAAGGTTTAAGTCAAGTTGAAGAAAGGAGTTCCGGACTATTGAAATCCAAGGGGGCCGGTGGAAATGGTCATTCAAAAATACGTAAATGAAGTAGAGGAATCAACAGGGAAGTTTTTTTGGAAATAATAGCCTGGAAAACGCCGGCGCATGTTTTTTATTATCAATGAATTTTATTATATTGAAAAAAGTTCAAATCATTTCTTTCAGAGGGGCGCTGTTTATCCAATCATTTCCATCATTATTTCCTGAAGATCGGTTTTTCAGGAAAGTTTTCTCATTTTTGCGTTTGTCAGGATATTTGCCTAAAAAACGCTGACAAAGAGATCATCAGCGGCGGTTCCGGAAAAGGCAGTCCTCCGTAAATAGTCCAGGCTACGCTACTGGTCCAAACCTATCTGATATGAAGGCTTTCGACTATTACCAACTTATGACTTTCCACAGCTTGTCCTCTTTAATTGCAGGAGCCTGCTTGCTGTTCGCCGGTGTTGCCGGGGGGCAGTCCAGTTTTTTGCCCTATCATCCCGAAGAGGGAAAAGAGGTGCGGGCGAATCCGCCTCTTTCTTCACCGCAGGCTGTGCCGGAAGTGCTGGCCCCTGTCGCGAAAGGCAACCATGTACAGCAGGTATTACAATCGATCATGGAGACCGCCCCTGAGCTCGTCGGGCAGATTCCCGAAAACAGCCGTTACTACCTGATACGGGCCCACGCCAGTGTGGTCAGTGAAGACCAGCTGAAACAGCTGCAGGAGGCTTTCTACCTGGACGTCACCGCCACTTGTCAGTTTTACGCGAGGATGTATTTGCTAGACTGGAAGGTGCTGGTGGCCAAGAGCGCCCGGGAAACTTTCTGGGGCGCTTCCTTTCTCTGTAACCGGACCAATAACTACTTCGGGATCTGGCTGAAGAACAAACCCTGGATTTGCGGTACATTCGGCTTCTGTGGAACCCTTACCCGCAACGATCCCGCCCCGGCTGACTTTGCTTTTTTCCCCAGCTTTGAAAAATCGCTGTGGATGTTTATCCACACCATATACAGCTTTCACTACCGGGAGCGCCTGCCCGACCAGGGTGAGCGGATCTACGGCGCCATTGGTTTCGAGCGTACCTACGGCGTAAACTACTGGAAGGAGAATCACTACGGCGATTACTATATTGATCACCTGGAAGGCCCCGTCTACCACATGAATCATCTCATCTACTCCTGGAGCGAGCACGAAGAGGGGTTTAATCTCTGCATAGAATGCACCCGCGAGTCCGATAAAAAATGGGTGTTTCAGGTCATGCAAACGGAGTACCGGCTCTCGAAGAGTGCAAAAGAGGAAGCAGGTACCGGCGGGCAGACCGATGCGATCCGAATGATGGTAGCGGGCTCCGATGTTGAGCAGCCCCGCAATAAGGAACCGGAGTGAGAAAGTCAATGTGTGGCGGGGAAGTAGCGCCGGGAAAGGGTATTCGCTGCCGCGAAAAAGCCGTTCCATCCGTCTTTTTGCCTTAAGCGCCTTCGCGCACCACCTTTACCAGCGTAAGCATCCCACAAGTCAGCTTTCTTCTAAAATACGGGATCGATCCCCAGCGGATCATTCGGTCCACCGAAATTATAAGGTTCTTCCATTTGAATATCCAGTTCGCCGGCCGGCACGGGCAACTGAGCCGGCGTGCCGGTTTGCAGCCCGCCGAGGGGCGTAACTTCCAGGTAATTTTCCCGGGGGGCGCTACGACGGCGATCGAACCAGAGGCTCATAGGAGCGGTGCTCAGTAATTCGATGGCTCTTTCATACAGGATAGCCTGTTGTACGGCTTCCGGGCTGCTATTCAGGGGCAATGCAGGAAGTTTGCCGCGGTTTACGCGTGTTCCAGCGTTGAGTATGTTGACGGCTTCGCCGGTTCTTCCCAGACGAAGCAGAGCTTCGGCCTGCAGTAGTTCATTGTCGGCGGCCAGGAAAGCAGGCATAGGACCGTCGGTCGAGCCGTTACCCGCAAAGCCGGGATCCGTCTTATTCCGGTTGTGTTTGTAATGAGAAAAGTGCCACTCTCCGCGATCGACGGGAAAATTGTTATCCGGGAAAAAGAGGAAATCGGTGTTGAGACGCTGGTCGTCAGAACTGGCGCGCGGATTATCCAACGGTGCTTCCCCCCCGGCGATCACTTCCGGATACCGGGCCGGCTGCGAGGGGTCCATAGCAGCTACGAGCCTTTGGTCAACGCGGGCCCAGAAAGGCCCCTGTCCGGTTTCGGCAAAGGCGTATTGCTGATAGCTCTGCCAGGAGCCGCCATCGGCCATCGGCGCGAAGTCGTAATCCAGGCCCTGAGCAGCATGTTCAAGAACGCGATTCCAGTCTGCCGCAGCGTTTTCCTCCTCTGTTCTGGGCCACTGAGCCAGAAAGCGCGCAGCGTAAGCGTGGCTAAGTCCGGTAAATTCGGCTTCCCGTAAACCTAAGCCGTTAAAGTAAAGATGTATAAACTCAGGGCCCGCAGCTTCAGCCAGGCTGATAGCTTCCTCCATTTCGGAGATGGCGGCATCGATAATTTGAGCGTAAGGAGTAAAGGGCAGTGGTTGATCTAGGTCGGTTTGCAGGTCGACGAGCAGGGCCTTGTCGAAAATCAGTCCCAGGTAGCCCCAGCTGATACCGCGCAGAAAGTGTGCGGAGGCGCGCAGCGATTCGTCCTGAGGGCCGCCGTTGTCAATGCTAACTCCTTTGTCCATTGCTGAAAGTACGTCGTTAGCGCTGGATACGGCTGAATGGCAACCCAACCAGGGGGCCTGGACGACCTGCTGATAGTCCTGGTCCTCGGTTATCCGGTTGTTGTAAAAGGTGCGGGGCTCCTGCCCCATGCGGAAGGCTCCGAAGTCATCCCAGGAAAGGCCATAGGTGTCGGAGCTCACGGAGAGCGCCATAACCGGGTGTGCACCGTGTACGCCTTGCCACCAAACGAGGTAGCCGCCCCGGAGCACATCCATGAGATCGGCGCCGGAAGTCAGCACCTCATCCCGGCTGGGGTTGTTGTCATTGACGGTTTCCAGTGATTCACAGGCGCCGGAAAGGAGCAGCAGCGTAAAGAAAACAGATTGCGTTAGGAAAGACTTCATAGTGCTTGTATTAATCCTTGTTTTTTGGGTTTGAGTTTGCTGGAGGTCGTTCTGCTTTTCATCTCTTCAGAACGTCGCCTGTATACTGAAGGTCAGCGTTCGGGCGACCGGGTAGTTAAAGGCATCCACTATGAACAGATTCGGATCCCCGTTGGGGGTTCTGGGGTCACTGCCGATACCGCCGTTGAATCGGTTGGTCAGTCGATTTTCTTCCCGTAGCGGGCTGGTGACATCGGGATGGAAGCCGGAGTAATCAGTTAGGGTGAACAGGTTCCGGCCGATGAGGCTAAGCCGGAACTGATCGATCCATTTACCGAAGGCGCCGTTGCCGAAGGTATAGGACAAGGCCGCCTCCCGCAGCATGAAAAAGCCGGCGTCTTCCACAAAATGATTGTTGGCGACCAGCCCGTTGTAAAGGCCTTCGTTGCCGAAGAAGCCGGCGGGGACCTCCTCATACCGGCTCACATCAGCGTGGCGATGATCGCGGTAGAGCCACTGCTTGCTCAGGTTGTATATTTGTCCTCCTTTCTTCCAGTCGAATAAGGTATACAGCTGTATTCCTTTGAAGCCGATGGTATGAGCGAAGCCCATGCGGAAATCGGGGTTGATATCGCCAATGGGTTGAACAAGCGGGTTGCCGTTGTCGTCGGTCAATTTAAAGGGCCGCTCGGCGGGCGTGCCCAGTTCGTCTTTGCGGACCACATAGCCGGCTTGGTTGAGGGTGAAGTCACTGGGATTGACGCCTTCGCGTTCAGGCAGTTGATCGAGGCTGGTGGCGAATACCTCGCCGACCATGGTTCCGAGAGCACGGCCTTCCTCTACGAGAAAGAGGGAAGACTGTTGCAACCCGGGTCCGGTGACGTAAGCGGGAATGTCCAGCGATTCGACACGCTGCTCTACGCGGTCGAAAGTAGTCATGAGGTTCCAGTTGATATCGCCGTTTTTTATTTTGAAAAGCCGGGCAAAATTGATCTTCAGGCCGGCCTCGTATACCTTGGCGGCCACGGCGCCGGCGTTGCGCCATTGTCCGGCAAAGCCGGCGGCGGCGGTCAGCGGGGCCAGGAGAACCTGGTCTTCAGTAAGGATATTAGCGAAGTTGAACTCGAGGTCAAAGGCGCCGAAGGAAGCGTTGAGGCCTACTTCGGTTTCGGTGGAGTAAGCGGGACGCAACCGGCTGTTGCCGAGTGTCTTTTTGGTGATGTTTCCGTCGATCAGCTCAAAAGCCTCGAAGCGTTGCTCGAAAGTGGGGCGGATGCCGGAGGTACCGATAGAAGCGCGCAGCTTCAGTTCGCGGACGCCACGGATATTGATGTCTTCCGTCAGGCGGTAAGCGCCGCTAAGGCGGTAATAATTAGCCCAGCGTTGCTCGGGGCCGAAGAGCGAAGAGCCTTCGCGGCGAAACAGCCCGCTGAAGATATATTTCTGCTTGTAGTCGGCATCCGCGATCAGGAAGCCGCTGTGGGCGGTGATCAGTTGATTTTCGGAGGAGATAAAGATATTACTCTGTGCATTGTCGAGCGACCGGATACGCCGGACGGCCAGGTTTTCTCCGATGCTGCCGTTGAATTGAGCGCGCAGTTCTTCGTAGAGGTAGCTGGCCCGGATGGCTGTGTTGAAGCCCTGGAAGCTGCGGCGAATCGTTGCGTTGGCGCGGGAAATAAAGGAGTTGGTGATGCGGGTTGTCCGTTGTATGCCGCCACCGTTGCTGTTCTGGACCCCGGCGGTGGCCAGGGTGCCAAACTGTCCGGGCAGACTGGTGCTGAGGTATCCCTTTTCCAGGAAGTGTTCGAATTCATTAACGGAGCGGTCGAGCGCAGCGGTATAACTCAAGGTGAGCCAGTCTTTGGCGTAGTAGTTGGTGGTCAGGCTGCCCAGCAAGCGGTTGCGGTCGACACTTTGCCGGGAGTTGTAGCGATCGTAGAGCGGGTTGGTGATGCCGAACCCTGTGTTATCGATATCCCAATCGTAGGATGAGCCGTCCTCTTCGTTGGGCGCCTCCAGGTCGAACATGGGCGTCAGGAAGAGGGTGGTTGCCAGGAAGCTGTTGGGCCCGTTGGAGCTTAGGGCAAGGAGGTCCTGCCGGGAGTTGGCGTACATGGAACTGGCCTGCAGCTCCAGCTTATTGCTGATCTGATGGTCGAGATTGAGGCGAAAGCTGTGCCGGGTATAGCCTTCGCTCGACTGGAAGAGGCCCTCATCGCGCAGGCGCTGTACGGAGCCCAGAAAATTCGTTCGTTCCGTTTTTCCCTGCACGCTCAGGGAATGCGACTGATACAATCCGTTTTGGAAAAGGATGTTCTCCTGGTAGTCCTGGAGGTTAGGCAGAGGGGTATCGAAGACCATGTCCGGATTGGGATCGCCCAGAATAGGCTGCGGGCCTGAAGGGTCGAGGATTTCCCGGTTGGTGAATTCGTTGACCGGATAGCGATTGGCGGGTTCGGAGTAGCCGACTTCCCCGCGGTAGCTTACTTTGGTTTCGCCGGCTTCCAGGTTGCGGCCCCGTTTGGTAAAAATCTGAACGACGCCGTTAGCGGCCTGTGACCCGTACAGGGACGTACCGGCGGAACCTTTGAGGATTTCGATTTTTTCAATGTCTTCCGGATTCAGGTCAGCCAGGGTCTGGCTTCCCAGGAAGACCCCGTCGACGATGAGCATGGGCTGCTGGCCGTTGGCGATCGCATTGGCGGATCGCACCTGAAAGTAGACGCCCTGCCCGGGCTGGCCACTGATCCGGTTGACGCGCAGGCCCGGCGTTTTGCCCTGCATGCCGATACCCAGGGTAGCGCCGGGAACTTCCTGCAATTCTTTTTCATCAATTTTCCCGACGGCGTAGCTCATGATTTTTGGGGAACGACCGGCGGCAGTGCCGGTGACGATAATTTCCTCGAGCTGGGCGGCCTCTTCCGGCAGTTCCACGTCTAGCTCGGTCTGGCCGTCCACGGCAACTTCCATCGTTTTAAAACCGGTGTAGGAGAATACCAGGGTGGGTGGCGGTTCACTGCGAAAAAAGAAGGTTCCGGTGCCTGGTACGCTGATGGCGTATTTACCTCTTTCGTTAGTCACGGTTCCGGTACCGGCGCCCTTTACCTGGATATGGACGCCGGGAAGGGGGGCGCCCTCGGAGGAAGTAACTTTCCCTGTTACCGTCAATTGCTGAGCGAGCAGAGGAAAGGCACTGAGCCCCAGGAGCAGGCTCAATGCGAAGGGTAAGTATATTCTCATAGTTTTGGGAGCACAGTTGTTGTGATAAATTTAATTTTTCGCACTGGCGACCTTCAGTTCTATCGCCTGGTTTTCGGGAGCTGAGAGGCAGCCCCATCCTTTTTCGGGTTTGTAGGCGAGCACCAGGTATTTGCCGTTATGCTGCGGTCCTGCCTGAAAGCGGAAATCGGAGGCGGCTTGCAGTTCCTGAGTTCCCGGAGCTATGCCCCAGGAGTTGCTGCCGGCCGCCTGGTGGTACAGCGTATACCGGTAACCTGGCCGGGAGTGATCGTAGGACAGGCTCACCTCTTCTCCTGTTTCAACGAATGCTTTACCTTCCAGTTTGATTTCTCTGCGGTACTTACAGGGATCGAACTGCTTGATGGCCAGAGAAGGTGTTTTAACTTCTGAGGGTTCATTGACCATAGCGGTCTTCCTGGCTTCGGCGGGCGGAGTTTGCTGTTCCTCGCCGTTCCAGCTGAAGCCGGGGCTGCTGCTGGCGGGGGAAGGATTGCTCGTCCCTCTTCGCGTGATACCTTCGTCTTCGTTTTCTGGCGCCTGTGCTTCCGGCTCATCGGCTTCTTCAGTCGCTTTAGTCTGCACGGCTACGGGGCCGCCGATAGGATCGCTGCTCGGGGGGGCGAGACGGTCGCGATAGGCGATGATATCTTCGTAGCCGTAGATAGGCCCCTCTCCCATCGCGTAGGCAGCTTTGCGGTCACCGTTGCTGGTTTCGACGACAACCTCGTAGTAGCTGTCGTCGGGTTGGAGTCTCTGAAGTAATTCGCTGATGGTAGCTCCGGGTTTATTGCCTTCCACCAGCAGGCGGAGTTTGTCGGGAGCGGACCCTACCCAAACGGTATAAGAGCAGCCGTTCCGCTGGCAGCAGCGGGGGTTGAGCCAGGAGATGAAAACGGGTTTGTCCGGCTCGGCCCGGTGATAATACAATTTGAGGTTTTGAATTTGGGTGCAATTGGGGTCACTGGCCCTTACTCCTACGGTATCGAAGTGCTCCTCCATCATCGTCTCGTCGAGGCTGGAAGCGTATTCCTGTTCTGTCTGGTTTTCTGCGTAAGGAGCATTGCCGGAAGCGGGCGGGGAGCCGGGGTAAGTGCTCGGGGAGGCATATGTTTGGGGCGTGTAGGGCTCCGTATTTCGGGATTCCGCCGGGCTGTTTCCAGCCTGAGCGGCTCCCTGGTCCTGTTCAGCGGGGCGCAACCAGAAGGAGGACAGGGAAACCCCTTCGGCTTCCGGTTCCGGTCGTGCATAAACGACTACCTGGACGGGGTGCACATTTCTGGCGAGGTCGCGGTTGTCGAGATTAAATTCAAAGTGAGAAGCCCGGCCTGGCGCCAGCAGCACCGGTTGGCTGTTAAGATCGCGGTAGCCCGGATGAATATAACGTACTTCGGCATAAGGGCTGTAAGCCCCGCAGGGCGAATAAGCGGAGAGTTCCAGTGTACCGGTAATTTTACCCGCCGTCAGGGTTGCCTCTCCGCTGACCTCGCAGGAGTCGGGCAGGTGCTTGGTTGTATTTGATACAGCCGGTGATTTTACGGATTGCTGAGTTTGATAGGTATAGGCTTGGGGTTCCCGGCCGGCAATGGCGATCAGCGAGGAGATATTCCGGACCTCGGGGGTTTTACAGCCGGGGCCCCAGGCTAGTACCCGGGCGTAATACAATCCCGGCTTTAGCGAACAGAGGGGTTCCTGATGCACGGTTTTACCGAAAATAGGCTGTACTTCGGCATCCATGTGCAGAGGGCTCCAGGGGCTGGATTCGGTACGGACTTCTATGGCGAACTCCCATTTTTCTTCCTGGTAAAAATTATTGGCTTGCAGCAAAATGGCCGGCCGGTCATTGTCACCACAGAAACCGGAGGGTTCTACCCATACGCTGATTTCCGGTTCCCGGCAAGGATTGGATGGGCCTTGTGGCGAACGAGCCTGCTGGGTGGGCCTTTGTGTATCATTATTGGTCGTAGTACGGGATTGGCGCAACGCAGTGATCACCTTTGGAGGCTGATATTCGTAGCGGTAACCGCCTTTCAGGATAGCGGAACTGGCTTTGCGGGAAAGCGCATTCGGCTTTCTGAAGTCGACGCCGATCGAATAAAAGTTGAGGTGCTGCAAGCCTCTGATGGTGACGGTGTCCGGTTGCTGGTTACGCAGTTGGAGGGCGCCGCTCATCATGTTCTTATCGCCCTCGCCACTCATTGTACTTCCCAGGTTTTTAATCCACAGGAAAGCTTCCAGCTCTTCCAGTTTGCTATGAGTGAAGTAGAAAATAATTTCTACTGACCCGCTGTCATAGGCGGGAGAGACCGCCGTGTGGAAAACGGGATCTTCTGATTCGAACAGGTCGTTAAAGATGTCTTGCTGTCCCATTGCCGAAATAGCTGTAAACAGGAAAAAAGCTGAAAGGACATGAACAACCACCAATTTTTTCATAAACAATGTTTTTGACTGCCAACGCAATTTGCGCAGTAAAATGTTATAGGGTTGGTCGTTTCGTTTTGTTTATTAGCGGGAAAGAAAAGTTATCCACCGGTCTTTTTCGGACCGAAGCATTTAGGTCGTTGGCGAACTGATAGTGAACCGGGCGCAGCATCTGGATTGTAGAGAAAGGGAATGAGGCTGTAATCCCTGATTATCAGGAAATTTCCTTCATTCATTATAAAGACCGGGGCGATCCGGTCTTTTCGAGGGTTTTGGGGTTTTCCAGAGCACTACGCTCTTGTACAGCGGTTTGCCGAGGGGAGGCAAATGGCATTTTCGCTAAATCGAGGACAAAGCTAATAAAAAAGCTGGAGAAACCGGCAATGCAAAAGGGTAAAATAAAATAAATTCCCGGTTGTAAGGAAAGGTTCTTTCCACCAAAGGGGAAGGAGCTCCTCTCCCGGATTGAAATGGCGGACCGGTCGTCAGAACCTAATTGCGGCCAGGACCTGTCAGGAGCATCTTCTTTAGTGAGGCTCTGGCTAAAATCCATAATGCTTTTCAACCATACGATTACCAGCAAAAAAAGAAAAGGGTAAGAATAAAAGCGAAATAAAGTTGGTGAAAGGGGAGATAAATTTTTAACTTTGCATCAACTACTACGAATCGCGATCTCCTTTCGACCTAAAATCTTTCACAATTCATCCTTTCTGCAATCCCCCCAAATGCTATCTGAATTTAAGAAAGATTAGCAGATTAACCGGATGAAAATAGCAACGTTCCAGTTAACTGAGTAAGACGAAAGACCAACCACAGGTTATATCCCATTCTTTGTCACAGGGGGGATATTTATACCATTACATGCAAAAAGTCAACGATTTTCCTCGATCAGGGAACTTAAATGGCTATTCCTGAGTATTCAGAAATCTAAGAAGGTACCGTGTAAATGGGGAACCAAGGTTTTATTATTTTATTGATGTACTGCCTGTTTCTGGTGGTCAATCCCATGGATTCGCCGGCACAATCTGCTATTGTGCTGGAGGAATGCGGGGTGACCTATGTGGATCCACAGGACAGTGAGGCGGGCAGCGGCACAGGGCGGGACACCTTGATTTATTCCACTTACTTTTCTGAAAATAACGAATTAAGACGTTTTTATATTGATATCAATGCATTTGGCGGAAGCCAGACCGACAGGGCCAGTGTATTTGCTATTCTTCCCGACAGCAGCAGGAAGCCCATGGGGCGGCTCTCCTTTGGAGAATGTATCGATTGTGTAGAAGGCTTTGCTTTGCTTTACGAAGACTCGCTGCTCACCTCTTCCGTAACTGATACGGATGTGATGGACCGCTGGCTGCAGTCGCTCAATCAACCTTCTTTTACATTGAGCGGCAACCTGCAAACCCTTCGCGGAGCAGGCCGGATATCGGGCACCCTTCCTTTTTGCGCTGTTGGAATGTACGTTGAGTTTGTTGTAAACAGCAACCCGGCCAGTACGACGACGGAATTTTCGGCCCACGTCCTTTGTCCTGAGCCGGAAGCTGCCTGTGCAGTGGAAACGAAGGCACAGATCGACTGTCAAAAGGACAGTGTCTTTCTGGAAGCGCTTCTGCCGGCCAACTGTTTTTCAGGACCGCTGAGTGTGAGCTGGCGCGACGCTGCCGGCCGGGAGCAGAATGACAGGCAGGCGGCTTTCCCGCTTTCGGTCAGCCGAATCCCTTTTTACCTGACGGTATCCGATGATTGTTGTACGCTGCGCGATACAGTATGGGTGGAGAATCCGGCTTTTGCCGAGGCAGGAGAAGACCGGCAGCTCTGTATTGGTGATTCACTGACCCTGCAGGGGGCGGGCGGGGTTCGCTACGAGTGGTTACTGCCGGGGGGAGAGCTGGTAGCGGGGCAGCAACTGATGCTCGCCGGGCTGAACCCGGCCCAGCGTGGAGAATATATTTTACGCGCCTACAACGAGGAGGAATGCGAGGATACAGATACGCTGCGCCTCGAGGTGCGTACCCCACCGGAGCCGCAGTTACAGGCTGTCGATGCTTGTCTGGGCGATACCGTAAAGCTGGAAGTACAAAATGATACCGCCTATGTGGAAATGAGCTGGGAAGGCCCATCGGGCGAACCGTTATCATCAGCTCTGATACCGGGTTTCCAGCCGTCCGACGCGGGGCTGTATACTTTTAGGGGAAAAGATATGCAGGGCTGCGCCGTCCGGCAGACCCTCGAAGTGACGGCAAGTGCTCCTCCTTCCTTCGAGTGGCTGGTGGAAGAAAGTTGTGACAGCGCCAGGGTGTTCCTGTTTCCGGACAGCTTGTCCTACCAGTGGTCCAATGGTTTCGAAGGCAGCCCGTTTGTTACAGGCAGCGGCGGTGTTTTTGCGCTGACGATAACAGATGCCAACGGCTGCTCCTCACGGAGTGAAATTGAGATTCCTGAGCCCAACGGGCCGGATTTTGAACTGGAAGTGGAACAACCCCGTTGTCCAACGGAAGCGGGCCGCATCGAAGTGGAGATGTCGGATCAGAGCCGGCCGGCTATTTTTTCTATCGACGGCGGAACGAATTATGCGCTTTCGCCGGTCTTTGAAGGGCTTTCGCCGGGAACCTATGAAGTGGCCATTCAGGATGAGTTGGGCTGTATTCAATACCGGCAGGTAAATATCGTAGCGCCCGACACGCTGGGCGTTTCCCTGGCTCAGGAGTCCCTGCTGGTGCGGCCACTGACCGCCGTCACCCTGCAGGCGCGGACGGTTGGCAACGTGCAGGAATATCAGTGGCTTCCGGAAGAAATCGATTCCGGCAGTCCGGTCACTTCTTTTGTGGCCCGTACCGACCTGGACATCCGCCTGATCGTACGCGATGACCGGGGCTGCCTGGCCTCTACCGGTTTCCCCCTGTCTATCGTGCTAGGCACGGTATACGTCCCTAATGCCTTTACCCCGAATGGAGACGGCGCCAATGACCGGTTTACTTTTTACAGCGATAATGGATCCGGAGAGATCATTGAGTCCCTGCAGATTTTCGACCGCTGGGGCAACCTTCTTTTTGACACGCAGGAGGTATGGCTGAATGACGAGTCGGCCGGTTGGGACGGAACCTACAACGGGAAAGTGATGGAATCCGGTGTAATGACTTATTACGGTGTCGTTCGCTTCGGCAACGGTGTTCGAAAGACTTATAAGGGGGACGTAACCCTCTTGCGGTAAAATTAATGCTTATGAAACGATTGCTGCTATTCATCGCACTGTTGCCCGTCACCATAGGGGTCGGGGCCCAATCACTGGAAGTGGGGATGGAAATGACCACGGGACCGGCCTATACGAGTTTCCGTGGTGATCTGGCGGGGATCGTCGGCTTCTCGGAGCTGGAAATAACGGAGGCGCAGGTCGATACTGCCCTGGCAAATATCAATGTGTCGGCGCCGCGCTGGCTGAAAGAGCTTTTTCCCGGTACGCGCATCGCGGTCGACCAGGAAGTTCGACGCAGTCAGACGCGGAGTATCCCCACGGTTCGTTTCTTTGCGCGCTACAAATTTTTCGGCGGTAGTTTTTCCGTTTCAGCACCCCGCCTGACCGAACCCCAGGAATCTAAAAAACTAAAGAATCAGATCAAGGCGGTTCGCCTTTCTTTGGCCGGTAAAGCAGCGGAACTCAGCGAGCACCTGGCGGAGGTAGCACTGGCCGATGTTGACCGCGTATCTCCTTTTTTTGAGAATCGCTACGACCTGGAAGCTTATGTGCACTTTAAGAAATTGCTTTTCGGCGAGGACCCCTTGCTCGAATGGGGCAGCCGGGGCAATAGCTATCTGGATATCGAGGTGACCAGCGGCGTTCGCTTTACGGCCGATCCTTCTCCGGTGGTGGACCTGGGGAGTGTCCTTTTTATCAGCCAGCGGCTCGACAGTCTGATGGAGGGGGGTATTCTGGCGCCGGTGGAAAGCACGACCGATGCGATCGCCGAATCGGTGCAGGCGGTGGTGTTTGGCAAGTTTAAAGATCCCCGCATCGTACCATCCATGGGATGGTTTCTGCGGACATCAGCACCCGTTAACCTGGGAGGCGCCTTTTCCGTGCTGCTTGGCGCCGAGTTGAGCTTACAAAAGCCACTGTCGGTCAACGGAGCAAAGCCCATCTTTTCGATGTACGGATTCGCCGGCGTACGTTGGAGTATTATCGGAGAAAAGAGGAAACGATAATTAAAACCAATAAAGCAATCTATTTACACTAAAAAAAACTGCTATGTATACGAGAAAACTTCTACTACTCAGTCTGTTTGCCTTATTCATGACCGGGCTTTACGCACAGCGCCGTTCTAATTATGTCCGTATCCTGGACGACGCCCATTTCGATATGGGCGTGAAAATGGCGGGGATCTTTGCACTGGACGACAAGGCGCCGCTTTCCGCCAACCCGCACTTTCAGGCCATGTGGAACCTGGTTCGCCTCGGCGCCACGCTGGAATCCCTCATGCAGGGCATGGAGGAACCCCTGAACAATATCAACCTGGATCAGGAATACGGCCAGAATGGTTACAATAAAACGACCTTTGCCGTGTTTTTCCGCTACGGGTTCGGTGAATCATCGGATGTGGCGTTACAACAGCAATTTCTGGAGCTGAACCTGGGCCCGGGCTATTTCAAAGATAGCAGAGGGATGCATATCCACCTGGAGTACCAGTTCAATATTATGAAAACACCCTACGGTGCAGGCGTGAACAGTATCAGCCGGACTTTCGATTACGAGGTGTACGTGGGCGCCCGGACGGGCTTCGACTGGAGCAGCCGGCGCTCGGAGAGCGAGGCCGGTTTTTTCGATCACCTCAATACTGAGATCGAACGGATTGCCTTTGACAATGACTTCACCGCCGCGCAGCTCGTCAAACTAGGGTCAATGTTGCAGTCCAGTAAAGTATTATTTCCCAAAGATGTGGGTGGCCGCGCCTTTCACATCGGGCCGGTTGCCGGCGGCCGCTTGTCGAAGCAGTTCCTGAAAAACGCGAGGTTATTTGTGGAAGGAACTGCTTTCTACGATGTCATGGACATGGCCGGCTCCAAAAAGAAAAAGGAGAATCAGAGAAGTCAGCACAGTATCTCCCTGATGCTCGGGCTCAATCTTACCCTGGGCTCTGAAGGGGAAGTGGTGGTGACCGACTTTTTCTGAGGCGCCTTGACTGGGTAGCAGAAGTTTGGAAAGACCCGGACAGTTTTATTTTACCCTCAAGCTGCATCAACCCTGAGGCTGATGCAAAGTGACAGGTTATTTAAAACTGTCCGGGTTAAACGTCCAAACATTCCTTATTAACAGAACAAGGTTAGCCAACCATGCAAAGCGGCTTAAAGACCTTATTCTTTACTCTTTGCTTCGCTTACGCTTTTTGGCTTCAATGCGGCGCGACATGCCGAATGCTTTCTTTTTACTGACAGCGGAGATAACGGCCTCCGCATCGGCTTCCTGCTCGGCCTGTCTTCCTTCGGGGATGCTTTCCAGGTAGTCCTCCCAGCTGTCGTAGCCGGCGTTTTGGGCGCGGCGTTCCTTGACCGTAGTTTCTACACTGGAAACGATCTTGATGGTCTCTCCCTGCCGTTCCAGTTCCAGTTCTTCTTCAGCAGATACCCGGCTGGCCGGGCCCATCATACCGGCGTATTCCCGGTTTCGCTTAATGGTTTTTTTCAGGTTGCTGACAAAGGCGTTATTCTCGATGATTTTGCGCATCGTCCAGGCGCGGTCGTGTTTGGCCAGTGCTCCTTCTTCGGAAAGACGATTGATTTCACCGGCGTTGACAACGGCGTAGGCCTTCAGCGATTCCAGGGTGGTGCGGAAACGAGCGCGTTCTTCTCCATTGGGCTGTTTCATTCCGGTCAGGTTATTATCCACCGGGCTTTCTACGGGGTTGAGCGTGTAGCCGTAGGAATAGGTGATGACCCGGGCCATGAACACCTCGGGATACAGGCCGTACTCCAGGGAAAGGTCGGCGATATCGTTCCGGAAAAGTTCGAAGCAGCTACGGGCGAAGTTTTCTTCCCGGTGTACGCCTTTCCAGCTGCGGATGGCGACGGCGTGGGCGACTGCTGCGTTGGCCCCGGATGCTGCTTCAGCGCTGTTGACAGCGGAAGATTTCGTCGCTTTCCGGGCAACCTCTTCGGGCCTTTCGAAACCGCGGCTGTCATAATCAGCGCTGCTGAAAGCGTTGCTTCCGGTAGTCCGGCTGCTGCGGCTGCGGTCATAGGGCGAAGCTTCGTAGGCCCGGCTCTCGGCCGTCGCTTCCCGGGTGTCGTTAATGCCGGCTCTGGCTGTATTGTAATCCAAAGCACTGGTTTGATCGTCGTTGTTCAGGTAGCCTAAAAACCACATAAAGAAAAGGCCTCCGATCAGGGCAAATCCAATAACTTCCTGTAGGAATTTCAGTAATCCTCTTTGCATGACTGTAAATGTTTGGCCGGTCTTTTTTCGATCCGGCGTGTTAAAAAATTATTTTACCGACAATTATTCTTCAAAAAATAAATCCTTGCTAAAGTGGGGATATATTTTTTGAAGAAGTTAAATCATTTTCTTTTTCATCTGGTTGCCTGTCCTGGGCTGCGATTACCCCAAAGTCGATCCGCCAGAGTTCGTAGGTTTCAATAAGATAGGCGATTTTCTGAGCGTATCGGGGGCTGGTGGCATAGCCGGATTGCTTTAAGCCGATAGACCAGGCAATATAGTAGGGTACTTGCGCTACGCCAAACCATTTCTGATCCACGCGGTAGTACTGTCCGACCCGGTATTTTTTCAGCATCCAGTTGTAACGGCCGGATTCCATAAGCAGGAGCGTGTGTCGCCGGTAGCTATGACCGGCCGATTCATATTTTTCAAAACGGTCCCAGGGGTTATCATCCTCGCGAAGCTCGCAGTCGTAGGCCAGGCTGGTGGGGAAATAGTCGGCGTCATCGATCACGCCGTCTTTTTTATATCCTGGCCGCTTCTGGCATTTGATGCCAAAATGGTTGTTTGCTACGGTAGCCAGATATCCGTTTCCGGCATCGCTTTCCAGCAGCCCCTGGGCCAGGGTGATACTGGCAGGTATGCCGCTCATGGCCATTTCATTGCAGGCCAGCGGCAGGTACGCTTCGATGTAATCCAGGAAGCGTTGGGCGCTCTTTCTTTTTCGCTTTTTGAAAGCAACTCCGAGCTTTTCCTCGATAAAGCTCCTGTTCCAGAGGTGGTAAGGCGCCGGATTGCCGGCACTGGTACTGAGGATATTGCTCCAGCGGCCGGCGAGACCGCGGCCGGCAGGAAGCGGGCTTCCGGTGATGGCCTCCCAAAGCTGAGGAAGTTCGCGGTGATAGAAGTCCTCATATCCCTCATCAAAAAAACCGCTCGCCACCTGCATACCCGTTTGCAGGTCGCGGGAAACCCGGCTGATGACCGGCAACTCGCCCCGGCCCGATAACCAGGCTTCGACCTCAGCTTGATGGATCGCCAGATAAATCCCCGGCAGAAAGAAAGCCAACCCGTACAGCAATCCGCGCATCAGCGAGGGCCTCGTCCTTTGCTTCCCCATATGATTTGACTTCTGTTTCACGCAACAGGCGATTTTATTTAAAAAAAGATTTTTCAAGCAAGCGATTGGAGTATATTCTTAATAAGGCTTGATTGTTCTTGTTCAGGTTTCGGTGAAGGTTTTCCGTGAGACACACCCGGGACAGAAAATGGAAGAAAAAAGTTTTAATTCATTTTTGTCAGGTTTTTTGCTGACAAAGGGTATTGAAAATCAGTCGGTTTTGGGGTAAGCCAGTGCCTGAAGGAGGATTGTAGGTATTAGAGTTGTTGCGATAGGGTAATCGGGTGGAAAGAATTAGAGGTTTTTCTTCCAATCACAGGCTTTTTTGAGGTTAATAGCAGCGCTGTTAACCGATGAAAAGCCGAAGAGTGGTAGGAAAAGATCAATTTTAACCGCCTGAGGACTCCTACCGCAACAACGCTATGATCTTAAAAATAAGCAAAATGTACCGATTACCGCTGCAAAGGTCGGGAAAAATAATTTCCCTTACGAAACAAATTTTCGGGGATTTCAGGCGAGGAGTGTGTTCTTTACATTGCCAAAATATTTGCATCTTTGCCCTCTGGATACAGAGCCTATACAGGTTCGAACCGGCAAAGCAGGAAGTATCATGGCAACCAGCATCATTACATATAACGTCAACGGTGTTCGCGCCGCTATCAGGAAGGGATTGGTGGAGTGGATAAAAGAGCAGGATTTTGATATCGTCTGTCTGCAGGAGACCAAAGCGCATCCCGGGCAGGTCAACACAGAGGCTTTCGAAGCCCTGGGATACCATCAGTACTGGCATTCCGCCCAAAAAAAGGGCTACAGTGGCGTAGCGACATTCAGCAAACAGGAGCCGGACCTGGTGGTGGAAGGCTGTGGCATTGAAAAGTATGATAACGAGGGGCGTATTCTGCGTACTGACTACGGCGACTGGACACTGCTGAACTGCTACTTCCCTTCCGGAACCACGGGGGATGAGCGACAGACCTTCAAGATGGCGTTTCTCGATGATTTTCAACGCTGGCTGGAAGCGTTGCGGAAAGAACGCCCTAAACTTATCGTGGTGGGGGACTACAATATCGCTCACACCAAGCGGGATATTCACGATCCGGTGGGCAACAAAAAAAGCTCCGGTTTCCTTCCCGAAGAACGCGAGTGGCTGACCCGCTGGTTCGACGACGGCTTTACGGATGCCTTCCGGTATTTAAATCCCGACAAGGTCGAATATAGCTGGTGGAGCTACCGCGCCCGCGCCCGGGACAGGAATAAAGGCTGGCGGCTCGACTACCAATCGGTCAGTGACAACCTGGCGCCTTTTATCCGGGAAGCCCGGCAGATGAATGAAGCCGTGCATTCGGATCATTGTCCGGTGTTGCTGGAAATTGAAGTCGCGTAAGAGCGTCTCTTCTCATCCGGGCCACGGGGAGCCTAATCTTTCGGTGATGACCGGTTGGTAAACAGACTGGAATTTTCAGATAGGAATTTTTCTTACAGAGTAGTATTCTGATAACGAAATTGCCTAAAGTTTTCTTCCTGGGCTCCAAAACGCTTCTTTCGCCGGCAGCAGAAAACTTCAGACAACTTCAGCGCCCGAAATAAAAAGACCAGATATGCGCAACTATTTTTTACTTGTAATAATCCTGTCGTTTGGGATTACCACGACAGTTGAGGCTCAGTTTTCCGGCGGGTTCATTGCCGGGATGAACTTTTCTAAATTCGCCGGCCCCCTGGAAACAGATGGACAAGGCAATGAGGTGGAATCTTTTGCTTACAAGACCGGCTTCCACGTGGGAGGACGCTTCTCCTACCGGTTCAATGATATCTTCGGCCTGCGGTCCGAGCTCCTTTATTCCCAGAAGGGGACAGATTATTCTTTCGATGGGCAGTCTTACTGGATTTTTGTAGACCTGGTCCAAGAGCAATTACTCTACAGCAGGGGGCAGCGGCGCACTGTTCGAAAGACGGTGACCAATTACCTGGAAGTACCAATGATGGCCTATTTGCGCTTCGGGCGGCTCGAAATTTCCGGCGGCGGCTACGCCGCTTACCTCTTTCGCGGCACTGCCAGCGGTGAGGTTACTTTTGACGGGGTTTCGGAAGGGGGAAATGCCATCGATCCTTTTACCATCGCCATCGATCTCAATTACTTTACCGATGGATTTGAGCGTACCGATATTGGCGAGACCCAGCCGGTTATCGTTGACGGCGATATCATCGAGGTTCCCGTTTCCATCGGCGCCCGCTACGAAGAGCTGGTGAAACCCAGCGAAGGTTTCCTGAACCGCTTCGATTTCGGGCTGATCGGCGGTATTTCGGTTTATCTCAACCGGGGCCTGAACCTGGGATTCCGGGTGAATTACGGTCTGCAGGACCTCACCCGCGACAGCACGGATGTCTCCAAAGTACGCCTCGATGAGAACAATAATTTTATCCTGCGGAATGACTTCGACCGGAACCTGACCCTGCAGGCCTCTATCGGATTCAGCTTCTGATCATGCGTTTTACGAACAGTATTCTTATTAATCGCCCCGCCCCGGAAGTCTTCCGGTATGTCTGTGATCCAAAATATATGTCGGAATGGGTACAGGGCTTTGAAACCTTCCGACGGGAGAAAGGCCGCCGCCGCGCGGAAGGTAGTAGCGGTGTGCAGATCTTTAAAGAACCGGATGGAAAAACCACCGAGGTGGAAGAGGAGGTGCTTTCCCGTAAAGAAGGAGAGGAACTCGAAATCCTGCTGCAAAACCGCAATATGCTCAGCCGGGTCCGCTATCGCTTTCTCGATCAGGGAGAAGGAACAACCAAACTAATCGTGGAGGTCGAAACCCGGCTTCGGCCATTTATCTTCAATCTAATCTCCCCTTTTGTCAAAGGCCCCATGCGTCGGCAGCAGCGAGCTGACCTGCAGCGGCTGAAGCAGGTGCTCGAACAGTAATTCGAAGTCGGCCATACGGCTCTTCGCTTCGCTCCGAGAAGTTGGAAAGTTTACCCGACGCCAGAAGGGGGGCGGAAAACAGCTGCCGGGTATGCTTTTCCCAGAAGCGTGGTGCACCTCAGGAAAAATTCCCATTCAAAACTTGCATCTTATCCTCACTAATAATAACTTGTTCGAAAATTACCCGATCGGGTAAGGCATGGACCAGATAGATGTACAGAAGAGAATTTTCAACGCCGCCCGGGAAGTGTTCACCCAAAAGGGATTTGCAGCGGCCAGTATGCGTGAGATTGCCGAAAAAGCGAATGTCAATAAAGGGCTGTTACATTATTACAAGTGGAATAAGCGCAAGCTGTTCCTGAGGGTCTTTGAGGAAGCCTTTGCAACATTTTCGCTTCGGGCTAATGAGATTTTCGAGTCGGATATGCCGATAAGGGAGAAGATCGAAGCCTTTGTAAGTCATTACATGGACTTACTGATGGCCAACCCCCATCTTCCGGCCTTTGTGATCAGTGAGCTCAATCGGCATCCGGAGGAATTTATCCGCCGTATGATGCAGCAGTCGAACCGCCCCGATCCCAGCAACTTCATTCTGCAGGTTCAACTTGCCGGAGAAGCCGGACAAATTCGCCCGGTTCATCCTTTTCACTTCTTCCTGCACTTGTTGTCGATGTGTGTGTTCCCTTTTCTGGCCAGGCCGATGATACAGGGGTTGTTGAAAATTGACGGGGACACCTATATTCAGCTGATGGAACGCCGAAAAGCGGAAGTTATCAGTTTTATCAATCACTCGATTAATCCGGACTAATTCTCTCAAATTACCCATAGGGCTAATTAAAGTCATTTTATGAGAAATTTCAGCCTGTTATTTTTAGTTATGGTATTTTTTTACCCGGGCATTACCCAAACGGGTAACCTCACCTTGAAAGAAGCCTACCGGCAGGCGAAGGCCAATCATCCCTTCGGCAAAAGGAAAGCGCTACTGGAGGAGGCGACCCGCCTTAGCCTGGAGCAAATTGACGCCGGGCGTCTGCCCGGTATCAGTCTGAATGCAGAGGGGCGCTTTCAGTCGGAAAACGTCAGGCTCCCTTTTGAAATACCGGGGCAGGAACCGATAGAGTTACCGCTGTTAACCGCTCAGGCCGCCGTGGAAGCGCAGTATATGTTATTCGACGGCGGACTGGCGGAGGCGCGTCGTGAGATGGAGCGATCAGAACTGCTGGTAGCGCAACAGCGCGTAAGTACGGATTTGTACCAGCTCAACAAGCAGGTGGATCAGGCATTCTTTTCGGTATTGCTGATGCGGGCGCGACAGGCTATCCTGGAAAACAACCTTGGCAGCCTGGAAGCCAGGGTCGCTCAACTGCAGGCCGGCGTACGCCAGGGCGCCGTATTGCCGGAAACGGTAAATGAGCTGGAAGTGGAGATGCTACGGCTGGAATCTGAGATTGACGAGACGCGAGGGCAACAGCAAACCGCACTTCGCTCCCTTCGAGAGCTGACAGGCCTTCCGCTAAGTGATTCCTCCCAGCTGGTAATACCTGACCTGAGCGGCTTTTCGATCGGGGCGGAATTGCAGCGGCCGGAACTGCAGCTCTTCGAACAGCAGAAGAGCAGTGTCCTGGCCAGGGAGCAATTGCTGACTGCTTCCCGCAAACCGAAGATCAGCGCTTTCGCCAGGGGAGGCATAGGTTATCCGAATCCGCTCAATTTTTTTGATACCGAGCTGAGCCCCTTCGGATTGGTCGGGCTGCAATTTTCATGGAAGGTTTTCGATTGGAATAAAACCGACCTGGAGCGGCAGTCATTGTATGTGCAAAGCCGGTTGGTGGAGAACTCCCGGGAGGCCTTCGAATACCAGATACAAATAGAAGAAGAACCCCACCTGGAATCCATTGCCACCCTGGAGCGACTGCTGGAAAGGGATGGGGCGATCGTGGAGCTTCAGCAAAAAATACTGTCCCGAAGTTCCGCCAAACTCGACAGCGGCGTTATCACGCCGGCGGAGTACCTCGATCAGCTCAATGCGAGCATCCAGGCGCAGCTTCAGCTGGAGTCCCACCGCCTGCAACTGAAACAGACCAAAGTAAATTATTTAACGCTCAAAGGCTTACACTAATCATGAAAAGAATATTCCTTTTGCCGGTGCTGCTTTTTTCGCTGAGCGGCTGTCAGCCTGAACTGGAAGAGGCCGATGCTTACGGTACTTTTGAGGCCCGGGAGGTCCTCGTATCAGCGGAGGTGCCAGGTAAAATTCTCCGACTCGGTATTGAAGAAGGCGTCAGGCTGGCTGCCGGCGAGGAGGTCGGACTCATCGATACGCTAGATCACCACTTGCGCAAGGAACAACTACTGGCCTCGGTACAGGCCGTCCGCCAAAAGACCCAGGATGCCGGGCCGCAGATCAAGGTGCTGAAGGAACAGCGTCAAAACCTGCTGCGTGAAAAACGCCGCATCGAAGCTTTGCTAAAGGAGGAGGCCGCGACACCCAAGCAGCTGGATGATATCAGCGGACAAATTCAGGTCGTCGAAGAGCAAATCAACCGGGCGGAAGCTCAGACGCAGACGGCCAACCGGGGCATCCTCGCCGAAATCGAACCGCTGCGGGCACAGATTCGGCAGGTAGAAGCTACCCTGCGCAAATGCTACCTGATCAATCCGGTAGGCGGTACCGTGCTGGTGCAGCTCGCTGAGCCCTCAGAAATGACCGGCGCCGGACAGCCCTTGTACAAAATCGCCGATCTGAGTGAAATGACGCTGCGCGTCTACGTCAGTGGCGCCCAGTTGCCGCACATCGAAATCGGGCAGGAGGTAACCGTGATGGTGGATCTGGATGAAGAGAAGAATCAGACCTTCCCGGGTATGGTCAGCTGGATTGCCAATGAAGCCGAGTTTACGCCCAAGATCGTACAAACGAAGGAAGAACGGGTAAACCTGGTGTACGCAGTCAAAATCCGTGTCCCAAATGACGGCACGCTCAAAATCGGAATGCCCGGCGAAGTATTGTTTGAAGCTTCCGGCAGCCGGCAGCAAAGAGAGAAAACAGAAACTACCGCCGGACAGTAAGGGCCGCCGGAATAGATTAATCCATGAATAATCCGGGTTTAACCCTTCAATCCTTGTTATGAACCAACAAGCTATTCAAGTAAACGCAATCAGCAAGCAGTATGGCAAGGGCGCACGGGCCCTTCGCGAGGTCTCCCTGCAGGTGCAGGAGGGCGAGCTGTTCGGTCTGATCGGCCCGGACGGCGCCGGTAAAACCACCCTTATCCGCATCCTCGTCACCTTGCTGCTGGCCGACCGGGGGGAAGCTTCGGTGAGCGGCTGGGATGTAGTAAAGGACTATCGGAAGATCCGCCGCCATGTCGGCTATATGCCGGGCCGCTTTTCGCTGTACCAGGATTTGAGCGTTCTCGAAAACCTGACCTTCTTCGCTACAGTATTCGGAACGACGATCGAGGAGAACTACGACCTGATTAAAGACATATACGCTCAGATTGAACCCTTTAAGCATCGTCGCGCCGGCCAGCTGTCGGGAGGCATGAAACAGAAGCTCGCCCTGTCCTGCGCCCTCATCCACCGCCCCCGGGTATTGCTGCTCGATGAACCCACGACAGGCGTCGATGCCGTATCGCGGCGCGAGTTCTGGGATATGCTCAAAAAGCTTCAGCAGCGTGGTATCAGTATTCTTGTTTCTACTCCCTACATGGATGAAGCCAGCCTTTGCGACCGCATCGCCCTGATTCAACACGGAACAATTCTGGATATCGACAGCCCGGAGGCTATTGTCGATCAATACAACAAACCCCTTTTGGCGGTGCGTAGCAACCGCATGTATCAGCTCATTCAGGACCTGCGCGATTTTGAGGCTACCCATAGTGCTTTTCCTTTTGGCGAGTACGTTCACCTGGCTACCAAATATCCACTGTGGCCGGAGGTCATAGAGGGCTTCCTCGTCGACCGGGGCCACAGCCATATAGAAATACGGGAGGCAGAGGTCACGATTGAAGATTGCTTCATGGAATTGATGGGCAAAGAAGAACTTAACGAAAACGCCTTATGAATAAAGAACCTGCTATACAAGCCGAAAACCTGAGCAAGAAATTTGGTGATTTTACGGCAGTAGATCAAATCAGCTTTACCGTGCAGCCCGGTGAGATTTTCGGCTTTCTGGGGGCGAACGGCGCCGGCAAGACCACCGCGATGCGCATGCTGACAGGCCTGTCTACGCCTACCGCCGGTGATGCGCGCGTTGCCGGCTACGATGTTTACCGCGAAGCGGAACAAATCAAGCGCCACATCGGATATATGAGCCAGAAGTTTTCGCTCTACGAAGATCTGACGGTGCGGGAGAATATTCAGTTTTACGGCGGTATCTACGGCTTGTCGTTTCGAATGATCCGGGAGAAGACGCGTGAACTGATCGATCGTTTGCAGCTTGGAGAGGTTGCCCGCTCGCTGGTGCGCTCCCTGCCGCTGGGCTGGAAACAGAAACTGGCCTTCTCCGTAGCGCTGCTCCATCAGCCGAGGATCGTCTTTTTGGATGAGCCCACCGGTGGTGTCGATCCGATTACCCGGCGGCAGTTCTGGGAGATGATCTACCAGGCAGCTGATGAGGGCGTCACCCTTTTTGTCACCACCCACTATATGGACGAAGCGGAATATTGTGACCGCATCTCTGTAATGGTTGACGGCCGTATCGATGCGCTGGGAACACCAAAGGAGCTGAAGGAGCAGTATCAGGTGGAATCAATGAACGAGGTATTCCTGCAATTGGCAAGAGGCCAGTGAAATAACAGAATCATGAAACAGTTCCAGGCCTTCATCATCAAGGAATTTTACCACATCCTGCGGGACACGCGCTCTCTGATTATTCTGTTGGGCCTGCCGGTGGTATTGGTGATCCTTTTCGGTTTTGCGATTAGCAATGAGATCAAGGATGCCCGAATTGCTATTCTGGACCCCTCCCGGGATGAGCTAAGCCGGCAGTTGACCCAAAAATTGCTGGCTTCCGGGCATTTCACCCTCAGTGCCTATCTGGACGATTACGAAGCGATAGAGGATCGCTTTCAGCAGGGAGATACCAAGCTGGTCGTGGTTTACCCCCCGGATATGGCGCAGCGGTACGGGCGGGACAGGGAAGCAAAAATACAACTGGTGGCCGACGGCAGTGATCCGAATACGGCTACTACCCTGATCAACTATGCATCGGCTATCATCGTGGATTTTCAGCGTGAGCAGCAGCCCTTCGGGACAGCGCCCCTGCAGATTGTGCCGCAGTTAAAGATGCTCTACAACCCGGCGTTGGAAAGCGTCTACATGTTCGTTCCAGGGGTGATGACGGTCATTTTGATGCTCGTATCGGCAATGATGACTTCCATTGCCATCACGCGTGAGAAAGAACTCGGGACGATGGAGGTCTTGCTCGCTTCGCCGCTGCGGCCTTCTCTCATTGTTGTGGGCAAAGTGATTCCCTACGTTTTGCTGGCTGTTGTCAACACGCTGGTTATATTATTACTCGGAACTTTTGTTTTTGGTGTGCCCGTTGAAGGTAGCCTGCTGTTACTGGGCCTGGAGTGCCTGCTTTTTGTGATTACCTCGCTGGCGCTGGGTATTTTGATCAGCACCCGCACCGAAAGTCAGCAGGTGGCGATGATGATTTCCCTCATCGCGCTGATGCTGCCCACCATTTTATTATCCGGATTTATATTCCCGATTGAATCCATGCCCTGGCCCCTGCAATGGCTGAGTAATATCGTGCCGGCCAAGTGGTTTATCATCATTATAAAAAATATAATGCTTAAAGGAGTCGGAATACCCTTTGTCTGGAAAGAGAGCTTCATCCTGTTGCTGATGTCGGCGTTGTTGATTGCCGCCAGTATTCGCAACTTCAAAATTCGCCTGGCATGAGAGTGATTTTGTTTCTGGTTCGGAAAGAGTTTTTACAAATTTTCCGGCACCGTATCATGTTGCCGCTTATATTTCTCATGCCGCTGGTGCAATTGATCATTTTAGCCAACGCAGCAGATTATGAAGTTGAAAACATACAATTGCATATTGTCGATCAGGATCTGTCGTCAGCCTCCCATCGCCTGGCCGGAAAATTTCGCGCGTCCCGGCATTTTCACGTCGTCAGCCATTCCTTCGCGAGTAAAGCGGCAATAAAGGATCTGGAAGCAAATCAGGCCGATTTGTTTTTGCAGGTTCCGGCCAACTTCGAACGCGATCTGCTACGCGAGGACAAGGCGCAGATTCAGTTGACAATCAATGCCATCAATGGCATGAAAGCGGGAATTATCAACGGATATGTTAACGCTATTATCCGCGACTTCAACGGGGAGATCCTGGTAGAATGGGGAGGCGAGGCCCTGCCGGGAGGGCTTCAGGTATCCTATAAACACTGGTACAATCCTGAACTCGATTATCAGAACTTTATGGTGCCCGGCATTCTGGTGGTGCTTGTCACGCTGGTCGGCATGTTTTTATGTGGCATGCAAATTGTCAAGGAAAAAGAGATCGGCACCATTGAGCAAATTAATGTATCACCTATAAAAAAATATCAATTTATAACCGGCAAATTATTGCCTTTCTGGATTATCGGTATGGCGGAGCTGGCGGTGGGGCTGGTAGTAGGGAAATTATTATTTGACATCCCTCTGGTAGGAAGTTTGTGGCTGGTCTTCGGCTTTGCAGCTGTTTACCTGCTCGTTGTTCTGGGGCTGGGCTTGCTGCTTTCAACCCTGAGTAATACACAGCAGCAAAGTATGTTTCTGGCCTGGTTTTTATTGATAATATTTATTCTGTTGGGGGGATTGTTTACACCCATCGAGAGCATGCCGGAATGGACTAAAAAAATTGTTCTATTCAATCCCGTTGCCTACTTTGTTGAAGTGATGAGACTGGTGCTTATGAAAGGCAGTGGAATCTACGCCATCCGTCATCATTTCCTGGTGATGATCGCTTTCGCCGTGTTGGTCAACACCCTGGCCGTTTTAAACTATCGTAAACAAGGGGCTTGATGCTGATTTTACAGCCCGAAAGCGCTCAGTCCCCGGGCTGTAATGATTTGATTATCAGGGGTTATTCTAAAGCTACGGTATATGTGTGATTTTTTTTCATATGTTTGCTTTTTTTTCCAGAAATTTTTATGTATATTAGTCGTGATTTCTGAAGAAAAATTTCATAAAAGCCGCTGCAAGAGCACTTTTGTTTTGTAAAAGACCATCTTCTTTCGTTTACCTTCCGGAAGTTTAGATATATAATTTAGTTTTCATTTGGTTTTTTGGGGTTATATAAGAGGCGATCACGTCAGTGATTGCCTCCCTTTTTTATATGGGGCCGGGAATTTTCCATGCAAAGTATTTACATAAAATTAGGGCTATCTGTTTAAGGTGATGATTCAAAGAAAGTAGGAAATCGGAAGGCTTGCCCGACCCGAGGCAACGAGGGGCGGGTGGAAGGCCTGGAAGAGCTCATCGCATCCAAAAAGTGCAAGGCCGGCAGCGCGGTCTTTTAGTTCAACGACCTATTTGCTCTGCGCCTTTGCGTGGGACATCCTGTAAGCATGGCGCGCGAAGGGCAGCTATGTTGGCCGTAAGCGGCACGCAAAGTCCCGCGGGGCATCCGAGCAAAAAGATGTCACCCCAATGCTGAAAAAACGCTATCTTCCACCTGGAACGGATGCTTTTGCAACAATGTAACTACCATGAAAAAGCTGCTTGTCGCGGTTGATTTCTCCAAATCTTCCTCCTATGCTGTGGAGTACGCTTCCTGGCTTGGTCTGCGTTTGCAGGCTGACCTGACAGCGCTGCACGTAAGTGGTATCATTCGGATGGAGGAGACGGTCTCAGAAAAAGTACGCCGTGAATTTCAGGAAAAGCGCGAACAGTCCCTGCTTCAGCAGTTGCTGCGTTTTACTTCTCCCTACCCGAATAAGGCGGAAGAAGCGCTCAGCGCCGTCGGCCGTATCGATTGCCGGGTGCGCCGTGGAGAAGTAGTAGAAGAACTTATTGCCGGGGCGCAGCAAATCAATGCTGACCTCATCATCGTCGGTACGCGGGCCAAGCACCAGCTCTGGGATCATCTCTTCGGCAGTGTCACCACCGCCCTGATCGCCCGCTCGCCCATTCCCGTGCTCGTTATTCCCGAAGGGGCGGCGTACTGCGAAGTACAGCGCATCGCCTTTGCCTCCGAGATTACGCTCGACGAACGGCGGGTGTTCGAATGGCTGCATGGTTTTGCCGAAAGGCTCAGCGCCGAAGTCGAACGCTTCTACGTCAATATCCTTCCCGAAGAGCAGGACAAGTGGAAAGAGGAAATTATCCGGCAGACCTGGCCCGAGGACGCCCCGCCCCGCGCCGAGCGCCTCACGATGATTCGTGAGCGCAGCGTGCTGAAGGGCATTGATTACTATCTGGAAAAGTACCCCTCGGAAATGCTCGCCCTCTACGTGCCCCAGCGCGCCTTTCCCGAACGCCTTCTGCACAAAAGCCTGAGCAAACAGCTGGCGTACCGGACGAATATTCCGATGCTGGTGTTCAAAGCGTAATGAACGAGACAGTCCTCCGGAACCTCCTGTCAATCCCTTCATTCGATCTCAAAGCCCCATTCTCCCCGGTAATCGCGCCGCACAAAGCGGTTAGCCGGCTCGAAATTGGTGATCTTCATATTTTCGCCGTCCCAGAGCAGTTCTTTCCGGCCCGGATACTCCCATTTGTAGAAATTGTCGCTGGGTTCCGCATAATTATAGCTCAGCACCGCCAGGTTGCCCATCAGCACCGTTTCCGTCAGGGGGCCGGCCTGTGAAAAAGGCGAGCTGGCATGGGCGCCGTAACCCTCCTTACAGGCTTTCACCCACTGCTGCTGGTGGCCTTCCTCGCCGTTTTCCACGAGGGGCTTCGAGGGTTCGGGCAGGTTGATAAACTTCATCTTGGCAGTTGGCAATACGGTGGGATTCCGTCCGAACAAGCCCGCCATCATTTTGCCCTGCGTGCCTTCGAACAGAATACCACCGTCGATCTCACCCATGGCTTCGTCCGGCAGCAGTTCTTCCGGCCGGCCGGGCTGAATGCCGCCGTCGTACCAAATCAGTTCCACCGGGGCCAGGCCGTCGCGCTCCGGGAAGTGGATGTGAATCTTGGTGGCCGCGGGGTAGCTGTCCATCGTATTGTCGGCCTCGAAAAAGCCGCTCCACTTCAGACTGGCGCTGCAGTAGGCCGAGGAGGGATAGCCCAGCTTCAGGGCCCGGAAGGGAACATCCATAAAGTGGCAGCCCATATCGCCCAGGGCACCGGTGCCGAAATCGACCCAGCCGCGCCAGTTGGCGGGGATGTACAGGTTGTTGAAGGGGCGCTTCGGGGCGGTGCCAAGCCACAGGTCCCAGTCTACCTCCTTGGGAACGGGATCGGTATCGGTGGGTGATGGGATGCCCTGCGGCCATACCGGCCGGTTGGTCCATACGTGTACGGTGTGGACATCGCCCAGCAGTCCCGATTGTATCCAGGATTCCACATACCGGGTATTGTCGCCGCTGCTGCCCTGGTTGCCCATCTGGGTGACGAGGCGGTACTTTTCGGCCGCCCGGGTGAGCATGCGCGCTTCGTAGATATCGTGCGTCAGCGGCTTTTCGCAGTAGACGTGCTTGCCGCGCTTCATCGCGGCCAGGGCCTGCACCCCGTGCATGTGGTCGGGCGTGCTGATGATGACCGCATCGATATTGTCCTGCTCCTTGTCGAGCAGCTCGCGGAAATCGCGGTAGTAGGGCGCCTTGGGAAACTGCTTGCGCCCCTCCACCGCCATGCGGTCGTCGACATCGCACAAGGCGACAATATTGTCGGTACCCCCGTTATAGGCGCGGGCGATGTTGACCGAGCCCTTGCCCCCAACGCCGATCGCCGCCATGTTCAGGCGGTCGCTCGGAGGAATATAGCCGGGCCCGCCCAATACGTGGCGAGGGACGATGGTGAAAGCGGCAGCGGTAGCGCCGGTGAGCTGGAGGAATTTTCTGCGTTTCATGACATTGGGTTTTGGTAGTCGGTTAACGGCTGGTGGATGGTAAACTGGTTTTCAAAAAGTAATTCTCGCTTTATTGACGGGGTGACTCCGAATCACCCCGTCAATTTAATTGACAAATTATTGTTTTTCTTTTTTACGGCAAAAAATGAGGGGAAAGGTCAGAGCGCTACTACGCAGGTGTGAAAATATCCCGCTAATGCTCTTGGGCTTTACGATATGAGTGGGAATGTGTACGAGTAATGTTGGGACTGGTATGATGAAAATTATTATCAGCTTTACGGGGGAAGTCTTGAGCAAAGAATTTTAAGCGCTCTTAGAAGGGTTTTTTCTGGTGAATCTATTGATCGGCATGATCCAAAAGGACCCAAGAAAGGGAATCAGCGAGTGGTTCGTGGCGGGTCCTGGGTCGACTCTGCGTATGAATGCCGTTCTACGTTCCGCTACAGGTTCCTTCCTATCCTTCAGAATAACCTCTTAGGCTTTCGGGTTGTCCGGCGCCCTATTTAACCCTTTATCTCTTTTATTCTTTTACCCTTTCTTTGTCCGCCGTAGCTTTACCGACTTCGCCGAGAGGCTTCGTCGGTCGAGGAGCGAAGGCGGATGCTCTTTATAGGCGCGCCCGCCTTCGCTTTCTAGGAAAGCTCCGGCGGGTAAAAAGCGCCAAAAAAAAAATTGAAATTAGCTACTCGGGAAGGCTTTTGAGCCATCCTCCGCACATGCGCCCGATTTCATTGATGCGTTCGGCAAAACCCTTATACCGAATAGAGTCGAATAGACCCGGGTCATAACCCAGGCCGGAACGCGGAGCTCCTGCTCCGCGATGTCAGAACAGGCGCCAGAACGGCACAGCAAATACTCAAGGAATGTGGTGATTTCTCCAGTGAAAATGTTGTTCTTACCTGCCGCTCTAACGTCGCGGAGCGGGAGCTCCGCGTTCCAGACCGCTCTAACGTCGCGGAGCGGGAGCTCCACGTTCCAGACCGCTCTAACGTACGCGAAGCGGCCATACGGCCCGCAGGGGCGCTCCGCGCTCCTGCATTTGAATAGGAAAAGTCGTAAATTGAATGTACTAATCCTAAAGAACAGTTATGCCCTCCAAAATTCGTTATCGCCGTCGTTTACCGCATATCCAACCGCCGGGAGGAACATTCTCGATCACTTATCGACTCGCAGGCAGTCTGCCCAAATCCATTATTCAAAAACTAAAGGACGAGTACGAAGGCATGCGCCTGGAAATTCTCGGCAAATACAAGGGGGATGAAAAAGCGGCGCAGAAGGAACTGTCCGTGCTCCGCAACGCGCACTATCGAAAGATGGATTGCTACCTCGATCAAGCACTGGAAGGCCCAACCTGGTTGAGTGACCCCAAGGTAGCAGAGATTGTAATGGATTCCTTGAAATATATTGAGCATAATCTTAAATACTGGACCCTCTGGTCGTATTGTATTATGTCCAATCATGTCCATCTGGAATGCACCCTTACTTCGGGCGCGCCCCTCCTGGATAGGATCATGCAAAGCCATAAGATTTTTACAGCGGTGCGTGCTAATCGATACCTGGGAAGGTCCAGTCAATTCTGGCAAGAAGAGAGCTTTGACCGGCTTATCCGGGATGAGGAGGATTTCTATAATCGCATTTTTTATACGATCAACAATTCGGTTGAAGCCGGCCTGGTAGAGAAGTGGCAGGATTGGCCGTATACTTACGTTCATCCTAAAATTCTTAAAAAAATAACTTTGGGGAACAAGTGAGCGCGGCCGGAGCGCGGAGCTCCCGCTCCGCGGTGTCAGAACAGGTGCCAGAACGGCACAGCGAGTACTCAAGGAATGTGATGATTTCTCCAGTGAAAATGTTGTTCTTACCTGCCGCTCTAACGTCGCGGAGCGGGAGCTCCGCGCTCCGAACCGCTCTTACAATACGGAGCCGGCGCTTCATACTAACAGGAAAAAACCTCAACCGCTGCCTAGAACACATCCGGTTTGGTCATAACCAGCGTTTGGAATATCAGTTTTTTTGGTATTTTAGACAGCAGGCTCCTTAGAAGGAAGGTCGCTTCTGTTTCACTAATACTGAAAAAAGCCGGATGCTCTCACATAGAATTCAATTTCCTAAGTTTTTCCGACGAAGGGAGCACAAATTTTCTCAATTTTAAACAGAATTATTATTTTCTCTTACTCCCTCCTTCTATAGAACCGAATACTCCAAAAATATGGCAACTTCAAAAAGGACCAGTAGTCCCAAATACACACTCCAAGGCTTTCTCCTAATCTTGGGCATTGGAGCTCTTTTCTTTTATTTCCCCTTGGGTATAGGACTTATCGTCTTAGGAATTGGACTGGTATTCTATCAGAATTACGAGGAAAAGAAGGAATTAGAGTCATTGCCTCAGAAAGTCAAGGAGGGGGAATTTTCCTTTCCTTTAGAAAACGCAGAATCCGAAGTCAGTAAATGCCGCCATGGAGAAGAAGTAAAGCTCTGAAGGTTTGAGGATAATGAAAAAGACAAGCTTCTCAGGATAATAAGATCGAAGTATCAGGGATACGATTTTGATGTTAAGATTCTAGGTTCCCAACCTTACAATGTTGACTTAGAAATCATTCCTGTTGAGGGACAGTAGCGGACAAAGTCCGCAGGATATGGGGTCGAGGTCAGAGACACTCGACCTACAGTACTGCCTTTTATCATCAAAAACAATATGCTTTCCAGTTGTGTAGGGCGAGAAGTCCACCCTCCCGATCACAGAAAATAAAAAGCCCTTTTTCTCTGCGCAGAGAAAAAGGGCTTTTTACAAACTCGTGGTCCCACAAGGACTTACAGGGCACTTCCTGTTATTCTCCCCTATTCATGGTTATTCCAATAGCTATACTACCCACCTTGTTTTTTGCCATTCCGCCAACTACGAATTACTAAGAAAATCCGGGAGCTAAAAAAACTCCTGAGCAGTCGGTTTTGACGCTTGGGGTTGTCCTGGATATTTTCAACAAAAATTTTCAATAATGGCAAAAATTCCAACACCACGCTTCAATCTGAAGCCAGACACCAACCTGATTTTTTTAATCTTCCGCTATCGAGGATCCAGGGTGCAAATATCCACCCGTGAAAACGTGGAGCCGAAAGACTGGAACGACAACAAGAAAAACAAGACTCATCCTTATCAAAGAGCAATTGAACGGGAAGGACAGCCCGATCTGGTCCGGCTCAACCGTCAGCTCGACCACCTGGCGCAATTGTGCAAAGACATTTACATCGAAAACGGTTACGGAGACATCCATCCTGCCGACTTCAAAAAGGAACTGGAGTACCGCGCCGGCTTCGAGGATCGCCCCGTCGATAAGTTCACTATTCAGTTTGTTGAACCTTACCGGGAGGGCGAAAGACCAAATGACTTTTTACGCCTCTATGTAGATGAACTGATAGAGCAGGAAATGAAAACCAGCACCCTGAAACCTTTGCAATTACATGCTGACAACCTTAGGAGGTTTGCCAAAGATGAAGGGGTTTTTAATTATGATGATATAAACTGGGATTTTCGCAAACAGTACATTCAGTGGATGGAAAAGCATCGCTTTAGCCTGGGATATGGAAATAAGTCGCTGACGATCCTCCGACACTTCGCCGAAAAAGCCAAACAAGCCGGTTGCCACAGCAATAACCGGTATCTCGGCAAAGGATGGACCGTGCCCGCCGCCAGCGACAAAGGCGATAGAATTGCATTTTCGCAGATGGAACTTGGTCGTTTAGCTGACCTGGACCTCTACGGCGATAAAGAAATCGCTCGGGACCTGATCTTGATCGGCGCCGGGACCGGGCAAAGGTGGAGTGATTTCAGCCGATATACACCCGATCACTTTCGCACCTCCCCTAAGGGTGTCCCGTTGCTGGAGATATTTCAGCGCAAAACCGGAACACGGGTAGTTGTTCCACTTAATATTTTTCCCTGGCTTGTTCCTACCCTGCAGAAATACGACTACACCTCCCCTGCGCTCCCTTCGCAGAAGCTCAATGAATTGGTAAAACAGATTTGCCAGGAGGCCGGCATCGACAGTAAAGTGGTAGTGGTAGATCAATATATCGGAATGAAACCACGGGTGCAAAAGTCAAGAGTGGAAAAATGGAAGGAGGTAAGTTCTCATTGCTGCCGGCGCTCATTTGCCACTATTCTTTACTGGGAGATGGGCATCAGTCCTGCGAGGATAATGAGATGCACAGGCCATAAGCACGAGTCCACATTTTTTAAATACGTCGGCATACAAGACGAGGAAAACGCTGAGGAGCTCGGCCTGGAGTTCCAGCATGGCCGCCGGATTGAAGCCGCTATTTGATTACCAAAAAATCTAATCATTATGAGCTATTCGAGAAGAGAAACCAAAATCCTAACTGACTATCATCGCCGCCACGGCCGCACTGTTAACGCTTGCTATGGATGCGGAGAGACGATCCGGGAAGGCAATTACTGCGCCGCCTGCAAATATATCATAGCCGGTTCCGACCCTAACGACCCTGGCGAGTGCCGGGAGTGCGGCGGGGAAATCCCGTATGGGGTTGTTTGTGACGCCTGCCGTTACCGGGATGACAGCGATGAGGATTACCGGGATCCGTATTACGACCTCCCGGACAACCTCGATGACTATTGCGACGATTGCGGGTATTTTCCTTGTCAGTGCGAACCCAGCACACTGGATAAATTCCGGGAATACGTCCGGCTCATCGAGGACGGCGAGTGGTGCGGCACTGAAAGGGTGCAAGAATTGAAACGAAGCATTTTGAAAGACTTTGAGACGACTGACACGACGCACTAGCAACTGATTGATACTAAAAACCCCGTGGCCTACCCTACCAGGAACAGCCACGGGGAATTTTGAAACACAAAATTTTTATAAAATTATGAAATCTTTTTTAAGCCTACCGCAAAACGCCGATTTCTTCAGCCGGTACGCCGTACTGGTGCCCACGCTGCACCGTGTCGGGTACCTGGCCCAAATCGTTTCCGCTTTAACTGAATTTGGAATTTTATTTAGCCTCATCTTTGACGGCCTGAACGACTTCTTCCCGCAGTTTGCGTACTACGGCGCCCTCTTCGGCGCAGTTGTAGGCACGGCCATTATTGAAGTCGGCTTGAGGCAGTTCGCGCCGTACAGCGTCCGGGCGATCCTGCACCGCCGGTTTGCCGGGCTCGACCTGATTATGAGCGTGTTCATCGTCTTAACGTGCGCCGGCCTGCTCATATCTTCCGGTGTCTTATCCTTCAAAGGCTCCCGTGAAATGGTTGCAGCCGTAGCGCCGGAGGCTGAACAGCAGACGACCGCCGCAGCCGATAGCACCTACCGTGCTGCAATGCTTGCCGCAGGATCCACCTACCGGGCCGACAGTAGCGCCATTGCCGCCAGATACGCCGCACAGATCGATGCTAAGGCCGCAGAGTACCGAAGTAAGACCAATGTCCAAAAAACCCGCCTGGAACGCTACAAACAGCGGGAACGGGCCGAAGGCGTCAGCTATGCTACCTCCATTTCCCACATCAAAACCAAGATTGCCAACCTCGAGGCCGAACGAGACGCCGCCATAGCTCAGATGAAGGCGAAGCAAGGTGACGAGCTGGCAATCGTATTGAACCGAAGGCAGCAGGCCACCGATGGGGCCCTCGGGGAATACGCTGAGGCCAAAGGTGAGGTTAAGGAGTTCAATGAGACGAGTATCTCCAAAACGGAAAGGAAAACAACCGGCTACGGCTATGGCCTTGCATGGTTTACAGTTGTGTGTATCGTTGTATTCCTGTTCTCTGTCGTTCTCCACGAAGTACACCACAAAGGCAGTGGCATTGAGTTGAGCGTTCAGGCTAGCCAGTACGATTTTAGCGCCGGATGGATTGCCGAAGCATTGGCCGCCGCGAATAGCCGCTTTCAATACAAAGTGCGTTCTGTCATCCACAGTTTCGACGCAAAGACACCAGACCCGCCCGTTCCGGTTTCTCCAGGTGCATTGTACGATATTGCAGCGATCGACCAGCGCCGTTACCAGGTGACAGCCGATGATCAGGAAGAGGACAGTGAAGGGAAGGTTATCCGGATGCAGCCGCGCCGATCCGGGCAAGCCTCCCCCACCCCACCGGCCGGGCCGGAGGAATTAGCTAATAAAGCCCTTCACCTGGTCGAAGCGGAGATCACCGCCGGGAATCAAAACCACCACGAAGCGGCCGAAGAAATCCGGCTGAAAGCTGAGGACGTTATTCGCGCGTACTTAGGACAAAAATCAACGGATAAGGACGTTAAGCGCCTCTATTGGGATATTGTGAACTTCCTCAATAAGCAAGGCCCGAACCCTTTCGCACACCTTCACGAACGTCGCCCGATAGGTTTTTACCAAATAGCACAGCAAAGCGCACCCGAACAGCCTAAAAAGGCCGCCTCTAACGGGCCCGTTAACAACGCCCCTGGAAACAATATGTTAGGCACTTGCGACAATTGCGGGAACGAGTATCAAAAAAAGGCGTTCAATCAGCGCTTTTGCTGCACCGATTGCCGGATAACTTACCATGCCCAAAAGCATGGGGGAAAGGCGTATGATCCGAATTTTAAGTACAACAAAAAATAATCCTATGGACCCTCTAAATTTCACCACAGACGAATTTAAAGTTCAGGTTAAGCGCCTGGCCGCGAAGGCTGACGATGAGACGCGCCGCAAATTGGCCGAACTCATCCGGGCAAAACTGAATCAGATGGATTACACTTACGCCAAATGGTCGGAATCCTTTGAGCAGATTTTGGATGAGCTGAAACCGAAGGACACTAACAAATAATTTTTAATCCCACCGTTTCCCCCCGACGGTTCAAAACTACCGTAACATGGAACGGCAAAAACACGAATTTAAATTGATGACCACTAAGCGCTTGTTGAAAAGATTGAATGACATCGACGCAATGACACGACGCGTCAAGACCTATCAAATGCACTTTGAGGCGATCCAGGCGCTTTTTAGGTTGCCTGTAAATCTGAACTGAGAGAGCGCCGGCGGGGTGGGGGGAGGGCTGCCTCCCTTTCATCCTGCCAACATAACACGTAAATTACAGGTGAAACGACGCCGAAAGCGTACGCTCTAAAGTTTAACTCACTGATTTTCAACGCCTGTTTGTAGTCCAAAGGCGACTTGAACGGGCAAAAATGGAGAATGATAATGATCGAAAGCAAAATCAAAGAACTGATGGAAAAGCACCGGGCATTAAAACCGGCCTTCCTTGATGATGAGGAGTTGCTTAAATCCATCCTTCCTTACGGTGAGGCCCTTCATCGCAAGTTTTCCGAACTGGAGGACGTCGTATCCGATGGAGGGCAGAGAATCGACGTGAAAGCCGAAATACAGCGTTTGGAGGAACAAGTAAGGCGCCTGGAGGAAAAGGTGAGAGGGCAGCGAACCGGCAGAGAGGACGTGCTGATAGTTGAGCAGCAGGACGGGGCCGGGCCTGATAAAATAGTGGGAAGCCGCCAGCGGCAAAATCCGTATGAATCAACCTTTCGTTTTGTCAAGTTCAAAAATTTGGTGTTGATAGGCTTTTTGAAAAACAACTATCTATCCGGTTCAGTACCAGCACAACAGGTTGATTTTCGGAATATCGAAGCCTTTGAAGATGCGTTCATGATTCCAGGCCAAGCAGAAAAGACGTTGCGTATCATTCGGCAACTTAAAATTGCCGACGCCCAAAACAATTACAGATACGGAAGGGAGAAATACCCTATAATTTCAATTCAGATAGCGCTTTTTGAATTAAAGGAGGTTGAAATAGCGCCTGGAGTTACTGCGCAGAAAATGCGCTCTCTTATCGCTGAAAAACTAAATACTACGGTTTCGCAATCCTTTACTTACAAAAAGGTTGAGGACTACTCGAATGCAAAGGACGGTGATTCCAGGTTGAACGAGATTAACCGTGATTTCCAGGGACTTTGGTAGTTGTGGAATTTGTGGAACTCCACAGTTTCCACGCATTGCTATAATCGCCGTAATACATTTGGAAAAAACTGAAAATAATGGAAAAAGTAGTTTTTACCTCAATGGATCGCCTGGAGTTGGAAGCGCTTGTAATTCAGTGTGTAAAGGCAGTTGTTAAGCACCATGTGCCGTCCAAGGATGAAATTATAAAAGCGATTGAATCCAGCAAGCAGGGGCAAATTGTGGAAGTTGAAACAACGTCCTCCAAATGATCCAGGTAAAAGTTGACCCTGAGGAAATAGCCCGCGCCCTGGCGGCTGAGATAGGCCCGCAGTTGCAGGAGATCCACTCGAGGTTGGACGAACTGGAGCGCAGAATCAGCGAGCAAGGGAGCCCCCGCGAATACTTGCGGCCCTCGGAGGCGGCCCGCCGGTACGACGTTAGCACCAAGATGTTGGGAATATGGGCTGAACGGGGATATTTCAGAAGATACGACGCCGGCACACACGCACGCTATCGGGCAGATGAAATTGAACGGTATTTAGCCCGGAAGAATCAGAACGGATTGAAAAGGGTATAAAATGGAAAGAACCTGTTGACGGACAGGTTCTAACCCAAACAAAAAATTAAAATAAAAATGACATGACAAAATTAAACAATTCTACTAAGATTAACAACAGCAGCGTAAGGGCTCGGAGTATCCTACTCACCCTTGCTCAATCCAACCTACTCCCGAAGTTCCGGCAAATAATCGATGCAGAAATAGACGAGTTGTCCCGCCAGGTTGAGCGGATACGATCCGCTGACGGAAAACTTTTTACCGACAGCGAAGACAACACCCGGTGGACGACACAGGGCAACCTAATGGGCCGGATCCGCGATCTCGAACGCTTCCGATTCGACCTCGAGCTGATGGAGGCGCAGGCGCAGGAAGTAAAGCACATTTTTTCAAGACAGATCAAACGATAATAATCCCATGACTTCCACACCGATAGAATATTTCAACAGCGGGCTCAACGTCTTGCCAATCCGAAAAGATAAGCGGCCGGCCTGCAAGGGCTGGAAAGAGATACAGGAATCCAGACAAACGGAAACCTGTTTTCAGGAATACTTTTCAAAGCGCTCTTTTGGCGTTGCCGTCGTCACTGGTTTTGCTGATAGGGAGGCGATCGACATAGACACCAAATACGATGTGTCCGGCGATTTAGTGGAGCAATATAATCGCCTGGTTGATGAACACGCGCCCGGCCTCTGGGATCGGCTAACGGAAGTTCAAACTATGTCAGGAGGATTACACCTAATTTACCGATGTGAGGAGGTAGAGGGAAACCAAAAACTAGCTTTGCGGCCGCGCACAAGTGACGAACTGAGCGCCAACCCAAAGGCCACCCAGCCAATAGTTTTAATTGAAACCAGAGGAAGGGGCGGCTATGTTGCCGCGCCTCCCACACCTGGTTACAAAGTGATACGAGGCGACTACACCAACCCAGAATGGATAAACCCTGATGAGCGAAGCATCTTGTTGAATTGCGCTCGTTTTTTGGATCAGGTTGAGGAAGTGGAGTTCGAAGCAAGCGACCACCAGAAAGCCACCGGTGATTGGGATGGAACGTCAGTTTGGGATGACTACAATCAAAAGCACTCCTGTTTAGAGTTACTCACAAAACACGGATGGAAGGAAGTAAGGACCTCCCGTAACATTACCCATTTGCGGAGGCCACATGCACCTGGTGAAAACCCAGCGCCCACCTCCGGCCACATCAAGAACGACGAAGATGTATTTTTCTGCTGGTCAACATCGACTAGTTTCAAAACACGCCTACCTTACAAGCCTTACGACATTTACTGTTTGCTGGAACATCAGAATAACAAGAAGGCAGCAGCAAAGGCGCTGTATGGCGCCGGCTACGGCGCAAGGCAAAAAGCCGGGAACCGGGCTGAATATATTGAACGAATCGCTGAAAGAGAAAGGGAAAGGGTAGGGAGGAACGGCTATCACGGTGATAAAGATTCCGCTGCGGAGGCGGCAATCAAGATATTGAAGCACGAAGGCATAAGCGGGGAGGATGTAGTTGGTATTGTATCTGAAGTGATGCAGCAGCCGCCAAAAAGCCGGATAAAAATATCTTCCGGGCTATATGAAAAAGACGGAAGATACCAGCGAATCAAAGAGGAATCCAGTACGGATGTTACCAATTTCACAATGGAAGGGCTCTACCTGGTCAAAGGCTCCAGGCCGGCCCGGATAATACATTTCAAATCAGTAACCGGGGAAGCGGAAACGATAGCCGTTCCGATCGATCAACTAACCTCCGACAGCCTTAGCAAGCTCATCAAGGGTATCGGGAACCTCTCCGCAAAGTGGACTAAGAACCAGTTTGAGGACATCCTGTTGCATGCAAGCAGAAACCAGCGGAAGGCCGAAACAGCGGAGTATCTCGGACATTATGAGGACGGCAAAGTTTTCTTATTCGCAAATGGCGCTATCTGTTACCAGGACAATAAATTTTACCCAGTCAACGAACACGGCATAGCAGAGGCGCCGACGGGGTGCTATCACATCCCACAATACAAGAATGAAGGCGAGCCGATGACGTATAAGGAGGGGGAAATTAATTTCAGGAAGTATTTAGACCTTATGGCAGATGCGTACGGGCTGAACGGCCAAACCGGAGCCGCCGGGGTGCTGGCTTATGCTTTTTCTGACATCCTTTTCAGAGAGACAGGTAACATCTTCCTGTTGTTCCTGGCCGGCAAAAGAGAGACGGGAAAAACGAGTTTCGCCGATTGCGTAAGGGCTCCTTTCTATTTCAAAAAACCGGCCACCCTCAACATGAAAAGCAGCAGCACCGTAAAGAGCCGGTACCGGATGTTAGCGAAGTATTCTAACGGGGTAGTGGTCTTTGATGAGTTTGAGGACATCCCGAAGAACACCAACGTCGTAGTCACTTCCTATAATCGGGACGGATACAGCCGGGCGGCAACATCTAATGATAACGAAGTATTAGAAACGCCAGTCAGGGCTAATTCCTTGTTCATCGGTAATTACCTGCCTGAAAGCGAGCCCGCAGCAATGAGCCGTCTCATCATTTTGCCTTTCCGCAAGGATGACAAGGAGCAAAAAAGCTTGGAGGCATACAGAAAACTAACCGACCTGCTGAGGCGGGGAACCGGCGGCATGTTGCGCCAAATCCTTTCTCTTCGCCAAAAAATGGAATCGGAATACAGCCGGGAGTTCGCCAGTTACATGGCATGTGAAAGCCTGACACAGCACGTGAAGGATATACGCGACGCCGAAAAGGTAGCGGCAATAATGGCCACTCTAAAAATATGCGGGACTGAACTAGGAGTGGAGTTCGAGGAGATGGAGCAAATTGAACAGTTCTTAATGCGTCAACTCAAGGATCAGAAATCTTTAGTTGATTCAACCGACCACACAAGCCAATTTTTCACAGAGGTTGCTCTCCTGATTGATGAGGGAACACTTGTCGATGGGAAGCACTATGCTGTTTCTCCTGACAATACAGAGGTGGTGTTCAAGTTCAGTGCTTGTTACAGGGAGGCCCAAAAGTCAGCCGTTACCCAGCGGAGAATATTAGCAGGAAAGCAAATGCTAAAGCGGCTGCTGATGGAGAATGAGGCATTTGTACCTGGATCCGATAGCGCCAATTACAGAGTGAGGCGAAGCGGTCTACTCGGCATGTGCTTTGCCCTGGAGGCGCTGCCGGATGAAATAAAAGACACTTTTTTGCCGAATAGCGCCCCCGATGGAGTAGAGGAGGAAGTTGAGGCGGAAGAACTGCCGTTTTGATTTTACTCAGAACTGGGAATATTTTTTTGAACTTTTGAACTTGTACTTAAAAACATACTATAACTTATTGATTAATAACTATTTATAATAGTTCAACTTACAGTTCAAAAAAGTTCAAAAGTTCAAGAGTTCAAAAACCAGTTCAGGCAGTTCAAAATGAGTTCAGAAAGTTGAACTCCATAAGTGACTTTTTTTCAGTCACTTACGGGCAAAAGTTCAAAAGTTCAAAAAGTTCAAGTTCAAATATGGACTAGCGGAATAAAAAGCAGCCAAAACGACCGTTAGTCCCCTTCGGACTACAAAAGCAGCCGGAAAGGCCCGCAAATAAACGATTCTCATTTTAGAGCAGTCGTTTTCGGAAGCAAAAGCGGGTTTCAAAGGCTTGAATCTGTTGTATTTTAAACACAATTGTTATATTTTTAACACAACTCAAACAAAACAAACACCATGGCAGACAGGGAGACCACCTTTCGGTTGAAATTCGAAAACGAAGACATGGAGCGCGTCTTTCGCTCCTTAATTGACCGTGTGGAACAGACAGAGCGCAGCCTCAGCGATCTGGAGAAAGGGCAACGCAGCGCCTTTGATTCCATTACACAAAAAGCAAAGGGATCCAACGAAGAACTCCGCCGGCAGGCTGAGAACCTGGATACCAATAAGGTAAAGTTCAAAGAGTTTGGCCGCGGAGCCGGTGACGCACTCCAGGACGTAGCCGACCAGGGAGGCGCAGTAACTTCCACCCTGGCCCGCCTCGGCCGATCCGCCGGCCCGGTTGGCGCAGCCATCGCCGCCGCCCTGGGAGTTGCCGCCGCTGCTTTCTTGGATGTGAAGCGAAACGCCGAAGCCGCCAAACGGGAGTTGGCCGGATTGAAGGGAATTGGAAACGAGTTGAAGAACCGTGTGTTCGCCGGTGTTCGCTTCGTAGTAAAGCAGCTGGCGGGCGATGTAGCCGGCGCCGGAGTTGAGTTTGAACGCGCTTTCGGCAAAAGTGCAAAAGCGATCGGAGAGGCCCGCAAAGAAGCGCAACGCATATTCGACCTACAAAAGGCCCTCCAGGGATCGACCCGCGCCCTTATCCGCCTGGAAGCGCAACGCGCCGCTGAGATCGAGCGGCTTCGACTCCTGGCAGCAGATGAGCAGCGCACGACCGCGGAGCGGATCCAGCTGATCCGGCAGGCCACCGCGGAGGAGATCGACCTCAACGGCGCAAGAATAGCCAACCTGGAGACCCGTATCTCTCTCATCAAGCAGGAAAACCGGCAATGGCAGGACACAGAGGAAGCGTTAGACCAAATCGCCGACCTGGAGGCCGAAATAACCGAAATCAGAGGCGTTAATGCCGTAATCGGCATACGGACCCAACAGGAGATAAATTCTCTGCTGAGAGAGGAAGCGCAGGCCCGCCGGCAGATACTGGAGGACTTACGCGACTTCAACGCCCTGGCCGAAGGTGAGGAAGGGCTCCGGTCGCTTGAAAAGCAGATTGCAGTTTTCCGGGACTTACGCGAAAGCGTCACCGCCGCCGGCCTGGCCGATCAGTTTTCAACCGAACTCAATAACCTCGACCAGGTAATAGCAGGCTTAGAGCGACGACTGAGTGAGGGCCTTGTTGAGCCGTTCGAAAAACTTCCCACCTTAGCAGCGGGCGCAATAGACGGAGCTGAGGCGGACTTTATCGAGGAAGGGCGCAAGGTTGCCGAGTCGCTGAATACCGGGATCGTCGAACAACTGGAGGAACTCACCCCCGAGCAACTTAGGTTCCTGCAGGATAGTTTCGGCGATGTATTCAACTCCATCGCTGATATTGCCATCTCATCCACCCAAACGGCCATACAACAACAGGAGCGCCTTATTCAGGCCCGTGAGCAGGCGATCGGCGAATTAGAGAGCCAGATAGCCGAGCAGGAGCGATTAGAGGCGCAAGGATTGGCAAACAACGCGGCCGCCCTTCGGGAATCATTACAGCAGGAACGGCAGATACTGCAACAGGAGCAAGAAAAGCGCCTGGAGCTGGAAAGGAGAGCAGCTAATCAGCGCTTATTGATCGACAGCATACAACAGGCCTCACAAATCACCCTGGCGACCGCAAAGCTCCTCTCACAGGGCGCTAGTGGCTTTATTCCGGGCCTTATCGCAGCCGCTGGCGGAGTAGCCTTGTTGTTCCGCATATTGGCGCAAGCGAAAGCGAATGCCGCTAATTTTTCGCAAGTCCCGAAGTTCCGGGAAGGAACGCCGGAGCTTTTCGGCCCCTCCCATGAGGCCGGCGGAATCCTCATCGAGGCCGAAGGAGGCGAACGAATCCTGAGCCGCGCCCTTAACGCTGAATTGGGTGGATCCCGGCTAACTAATGAGGACTTGGTGCAATACGCCCGGCAGGGAATCGAGATGAGCCGACACAACGCCGGTGAGGCGATCGGTCCGCTACGGACCGCCCTACAAAGCGGATCGGAGGCCCGGCAGCGTATCCAGGAGGCCGAAGACGCGGCGCTCATCACCGAAGTCCGCCGCTTGGGTGGAATCTACCGGGAGGAAGTGGAGAAGGTGGTTAGGGAGCTGAGAGCGCGCCCCACCTATACGCCGCTGGATCAGTTGGGAGTAAGGGAGTATTGGAAAGGTAAAAGCAAGATAACCGAACGGATCAGGCCCGATAAAAAATAATTGTTTCTCGATCTGTCATTTTCAACGCCGCCGGTTTTATTATTCCCCGGCGGCCCTTTTTAAATTCATTTTTTAACCTAAATAATTTCACGAAACATGAGCACGGAAGAAATCAAAGAACACCAAAGCGAAGAGCCGCAGCCGGTTGATGAACTGGAAGCCCTCGAGCTGGAAAACCAGCGGATTCGCGAGGAAATCGAAAAGGAGCGGCTCGAAAGAGTGCGACAGGAAGAAATCGCCCGGCGCAAAGAGGAGAATGAAAAACTCCTTCGGGAATTGAAGCACATGAAAGGCCCGGACGGCGATGAGGAGGAGAAAAAAGGCGATGACAAGTCAAAAGGCATCCTCCACGCCAGCGATGAGTATTTACCGCCCACGGAGGCCGTCAACCATCGCAAAAGCGTCTACGGCTTCCCGGAAGATAAAAAGCTCATCATGCGATTTTACGAGCGCCAGGTAGATGAAAAATTCCGCGGCCGCGGCAACACCGCATATCGCTTGAGGGAGATCACCTCCGCCACCCTGCAAATGGTGGAGGCATCCAAGAAGCTGGAGGATGAGGAGTTCTCTACCAACCCGCTGCACTATCCCGCCGGCGTCTCCCATTACCATGGGAATAGCGGTGTACGAAATCGCAACTGGGATTTGTTCCGCAGAGCGCAAAAGCAAATCCAGGCACATAGCCAGATTTTGAAAGTTGTCCCCCTTTTCAAAGAGGTGGATATTCCCGAGCGGACGAAACAGCGCTACGGAATAGAAGTGTGACCTTCATTACCCACAGGAGCGCCGGCCGAGCGCCGGTGTCTCCTCTCCTTCGCACTATGAAGCACTGAACGTTAAAGTAACATCTGATAACATGCCATTCAACAGCAAATCAGCGAGTAAAGCCGGGAAGAAATCGAGCCGGAAAGGTGTACCGAACAAGGCCACCAAAAAGGCGAAAACCTTTCTCATCGAGTTTCTTGAGGATGACCAACCCACAGCAATAGAGGATTGGACAAATCTGGATCCCCGCGAAAGGTGGAATATCCGAACGAAGCTATACGACTATGTGACGCCGAAAATGAGCCGCACAGACATGCACATCGATGTTTCGAAGCTAAGTGATGAGGAAGTGAACGAATTACTTACCCGCGCCCTGGAAATGGCCGAAAACAACCCGGAAGATGAATAACAAACGTGAAACCCTTCAACGGCTGCTGAAAGGCCGCCTATCCATCGAAGACCTCCGCCGCGCCGTGAAAAAGCCCGGCGGGATCGTCGGAATAATGCACGTTGGGAGCAACGTTGTTGCCGTCGGCGATCGACGCGTCAGCCTGGCAGGGTTCCGGGAAATTGGCGATCAATACCAAACCTCCGCCTTAGTGCGGATTCATCCACCGAGACAGTAGTCATTATTGTAATTTTCATAACCGCCCGGCCGCACCTGGTCGGGCCTTTTCAAAAACCTTACCTATGCGTTTTCTAATCATCATCCTATTGGCCGCCCTGGCCGCCGCCGCCTGCTCCTCCCCGACCGCCCCGGCCTCCCCGCTGGATGGGCATAGTTACGCCCTCGTCTTTCATCCAGTGAGCGACGCAGACGAACCGGTGTATATCGCTCAACGAATGAATGGAATGGAGTTGTATATCTCTTTCAAGGATGGAAAGTATGTACTTTCCGGCGAAGATGTGCAGGAGTCCGGCAGCTACGAATTTTCCGGCGATTCGCTTATATGGACGCAGCGCAGCGCCGTAAAAACTATGAATGGAGGGTATTTTTTAAGCTACGATTCGTTGACAGTCGTGCAATTGATTCAAGTGGAATAACGGGTTTTTCTTCCGCTGTTTCCCCTTCCCCGCCTGGCTCCCTTCGCCGGCGGGGTTTTTTGTTGTCCTGAAAATAAAAAAGGCCCCCTATCGAGAGCCTTAAGTCTAACCTGGTGAAAAAAATAAATTGTCAGGTGTAAGATACGAGTTTTCCCGCCGATCCGTCAATACCTCCCTCCTATCCGTAAGGAATTACCGCCTTTTCGTAGATAATTATTGCATACATAAATTAGTTTGCATACATTGCAATCAAAACACAGAGCTATGTCAGAAAAAAAGAAGAAAAAAGAAAGTCAATACACCGTCATTCGGGTATTAAAGAAAGATCACAAGAAGCTTCGATTATTGGCGGCGCTAAAGGATAAGTCTATGCTCGAAACCGTTGGTGAGCTAGTAGACGCAGAGCTAAAAAAGTAAAAGGCCCATAAGGAGGTGGAGCTCCTTACAGGCCAAATTTACACTAAGTGATTGCGATTCCGTAACCCGTCCAAAAGAGGCCGGGCTTAATCCCTTGAAAATCAAAGGAATGTTGAAAAGCAAAGTGGTCCCACAAGGACTTGAACCTTGGACCTACTGATTCACCTTCCATCACTTTCGTGGTGGGGTAGGACTATCTCATCGCCGTATTCCGCGTAGGCGGAACTTAGGCGGGGGGCGTTCGCACCTGCCTTCGCTAAAGCTTCGGCAGGCAAAGGAAAGCTTATTGGCCGGTCGTCCTCACTTTCTAGTCTCTGCACCTTCCCGGTTACTGATGTTGACCGTTCACCGGGCTTGGCTCAGGATTGCCATTCCGGCCGTGGCCGGAAGAAGGTTTCCCTGAATTAACCCCCTGCTCATCCCGTCGTTTCCGGCGGGAGGCACCGTGGCCGTTCCGTTGAACGGCCTTTGATGAGTCAGTTGCTCTAACCAACTGAGCTATGGGACCGATGGGAAGTCGGAAGTGCGAAGTCGGAATGGTTCCGACTTCCGCTTTCCGACTTCCCCTTGGGCTTGGGTATGGCGTGCAGGATAGGATAATCCTTTTCCTGTACGATTGGTTCCTTAGAACCAGCTGCAAAATTACGGAATTGCGGGGCAGTTTGCAAATCAAAAATTGCTTCGAAGCAGGTAAGGCGGACTGCTTCGGTTCCGATACTTTTTAAACGGTTTTCAAATGGATAGGAGAAGAAGTCTTCCGAAGTCTTGTTTTAATACACCGCCATTTTCAGGATTTCTTCGTAGTAGCGCTCGTATTCGGGAAGTATTTTGCTGATATCAAAGCGCTTGGCCTGCGCCAGCGCATTAGCGCGGAAACGGTTCAGCACATCGTCATTTTCCAGCATAGTGATTGCGTGGTGAGCCATTTCTTCAACATTACCCACTTCGCTGAGGAAGCCCGTTTTGCCGTGGGTATTGACTTCCGGCAATCCGCCCGCGTTTGTGGAGATAACCGGTACTTCGCAGGCCATCGCCTCGAGGGCGGCCAGGCCGAAGCTTTCTTTTTCGGAAGTCATCAGGAATACATCCGATACCGCCAGCAGTTCCTCTACGGCGTCCTGTTTTCCGAGGAAGCGAATTTCGTGGCAGAGGCCCAGCTTACGACAGAGTGATTCCGCGTTTCGCCGTTCCGGGCCGTCGCCGATCAGCATGAGTTTAGAGGGCACCTTTTCGTACACCTTCTGAAAGATGAGGATGACATCCTCGACGCGCTTGACTTTTCTAAAGTTGGACACGTGCGCCAGGATGCGTTCTCCGTGCGGCGCGATAGCTCTTTTGAAGTGGTCTTTATTACTTTTGCGAAAGCGTTCAAAGTCGATGAAGTTGTAGATGACCCGGATATCTTTCTCTATATTGAAATAATCATTGGTCTGGTTCTTCAGGCTCTGTGAAACGGCAGTCACCCCATCTGACTTATTGATCGAGAAGGCCACGACGGGAGCAAAGGCCTTATTGTTGCCGACCAGGGTGATATCAGTTCCGTGCAGGGTGGTGATGACGGGTACATAGCGCCCCTCCGTCAGCAAAATCTTTTTAGCCATATAGGCAACGGCAGCGTGCGGAATGGCATAATGCACGTGCAGCAAATCGAGATTTTCATACTTGACGACATCCACCAGTTTGCTGGCCAGGGCCGTATCATAGGGCGGATACTCAAAAAGGGGATAGTCCTCTCCGTCCACCTCGTGGTAAAATACATTTTCGTGAAAATGCGTCAACCGGGCCGGGCGCTTGTAAGTGATAAAGTGGATCTCATGACCCAGCTTGGCTAATCCAATGCCCAGTTCTGTTGCAACCACTCCACTACCACCGTAGGTGGGGTAACAAACGATGCCTATTTTCATCTTATCGCGTATTTGAACATGGCTCATAAATAGCATACAATTCGCCGCACGAATAGTTTATTCAGGCCTTATAGTTTGAGCTCCGCCGCGTATCCGCGACAGTTGCCGGCGCACTAGTGTCTCCGGCACTAAATAATTAGGGGCATCTATACTCGTTCTTTTCCGGCTGAGCTGCGTTAAAGAACCGGGCTTCGTGGCTAAGGCCACGATCCCGAACCTTCGCCTTGCTCAGCCGAAAAATAACTTCGTCTATATACCCAATTACTTAGTTCCGAAGCCACTGGACCCCCGAAGGTCCAACGGTGAGCCCAAAGCGCTGGCTATTCTCTTACAGTAATTCCTTCTAGGTAAAGTGCGTACATAAAATTAGCTCTGTCTGTTTCAGGCGATGATTTTGGGGAAAAATGCGAGGTCGGGGCAGGAAAAATACAGACTTTACGCAGGATTCCGCCCGCCCTCCTGGCGTGGGGGAAGGTAAACCCGACCCCACCTGGTCGGGTTTACCTTCCCACTACCTTCCCTGTTCAAAAAAATCCTGGCTACCTCATAAGCACTCTTACATAAGAAACTACCAACGCTCTCATTCCATCCGCATCAGCTTCCTGGTAAACAGCTGCTTATCGACCCGGATGCGCAGGAAGTATATTCCCGCGGGGTAGCGGCTCAGGTCAATTTCATACTGCAGCTCTTTATCGCGGCGGCGGTCAGTTTGGTAAAGCAGCTGCCCCATCGGGCTGAGGACCTGCACCTGCACCTCCGCGGGTTCTTCGAGCCGAAGGTCGAGCAAGCTTATACCGCCGGTCGGATTTGGGAGCAGGCGAAGTTCCCGGATTTGATCTGGCGTCGTGAGGCTGGTGATCAGTCCGACTTCTGCGGAGGCAGCATCCGTACATCCAAAACGATCGGTAACCGTAACCTGATAGGCGCCTGCCGACAGGTTGCTGATGGTCTTGGTCGTATCGCCGGTGCTCCAGGTGTACTCATAGGGGCCGGTGCTGGATTCGGGAATAATGGTGATGCTTCCATCCGTGGCTTCGGGGAAAGACTCATCCGTGACCCGGGCCGCTAGCTTAAGCGAAGCCGGGCAGCTCAGGATATTGACATTGTCGATATCCACGAAGAAGTTACCGGCAGCCCAGGTGGCCAGAAAGCGAATTTTGATATCTGATCCGGTCAGGTCGTCGAGATCGATGCGGACCGGGGTGAGGGCGGTGGTGGGCTGGTGGGTCGTTTCATCGATTGTCAGTACAGTGCCGTAGTTCGCTCCGCAGTCGGTAGAGATCTGTACTTCCAGCCGTTCTCCCGGCGCCAGGGTCTTGGGATTGGCGCCGTCGCCCGCCAGCAGTACAAAGCGGTAGTCGAAAGTCAGGCTATCGCCACCCAGTAGGGGGCCGATAGCGGGTGTAGTGGCTTCGAAGGTCTGATTGGTTACCGAGAGGTTGTCAGATAAAACGAAGGACTCGTTGCCGTGTTCGCCGGTGACGATAGCATCGCCGATATCCCAGCCGTTAGGAGCCATGCCGCTTTCAAAGTCCTCGGCAAAGGGCAGGGGAAGCACCGTATTGATCCGCCGCCCGGTCGTGTCGTTGCGTGGGAACAGGTCGTTGGACAGGGCCGTCCAGGCTACTACATCAAACTGCCGGTTTTCTGCGGAGTTGAAGCTTGCATTGAAGGTGTAGATCGTCTCTTGTCCCGGCGCCAGGGAGAGGTTGCCCACATTTTCGATGACGGGATTTTCCGCTCCGATTTGATACCCCACCTCGAAATTGCTGACCGTCGCCGTTCCGAGATTGGCGATGCGCAGGGCGATGCGATCATCCGGCACACCGCATTCTTCTTCCGAATTATTATCGACGTTGATCGCGGCCAGGTCGCGGTCGAGCGGAGCGCTGATAAACACATCATCGATACCGAAGCCCTCTAGTTCTGTTGAATTATCGGACTCAAAGACAAAGCGGATTCGGGCATCAGCCACGCCGCCGACATTTTCCAGCGTATTTTGGGTGAAGGTCCAGCCCTCCTCGCTCGCGTCACCCGCCCAGGTCGCTGAATTTTCGTCGTTGTACCAGTTGATGCCGGTACCCGGTGCTCCTACCTTCTGCCAGGTTTCGGCGCCGTCGAGTGACAGTTCCACCCAGGCCCGGTCCAGGCTTTCGCTTTGGAAGAAGAGCCGGAAAGACAGGCGCAGGTCGCTTTCCGCTTCCAGGCCGGAAAAATCCAGACAGGGCGACAGCAGGTAGGACAGCTCGCCGGTATTATAGGGTCCGCTGAGGTTAGTCACCCAGGCGTTGGCGCCGCTGGCCGCATTGCTGATGACCGGGGCCACCGGTTGGCCGTGCTCCCAGGAGGCGCGCCGGCTGTTGCTGTCGACGGTCCAGCCACCGCCCCAGATCTCAAAGTCTTCGAAATAGGGAAAGGAGGCGATGATGGGAATATTGGTGATCGTTACTTCGGTGGTATCATTGGAGGTATCGCTATCGTTTTCCAGCTCTGTCCAGGCGGTGATAACATACTCTCCCGGGGCAGACAGGTCGGTGGTGGTTTCAAAATCGATGAAGGAGGTACTGTCATTGCCGACCACGCCGGTAAACAGCCCATCGAAAGGATCGGGAATATTGGCAGGTTCTCCGTTAACTGCGTAGCGGAAGGGAATCAGGGTCTGGGGTTTGCCGCCGAAATTTTGCAGCCCCACCCGGACGGTGTCGTTGGAAGGCAGGCCGCAGGCGGAGAAAGGCTCCAGGATACTGGAAATGCCGACGTCTCTGGCCCAGAGCGTAGTAAAGGTGAAGGGACCCTGTATAGCGCTGGTATCGCCGGCGGTACAAACGGCGAAAAGATAGAAATCGTAGGTGGTTTGCTGCATCAGCGCGGGGATACGCACCATGCCGTCACCGACGGGGATTTCCTGACCGGTTCCCTGTGGGAAACTGGTCAGCCCGTACTCGAGTATATAGCTGGCGGAAGGGTCGGGAGGAACGAAGCTGATATCGGCCCGGTCGTCCCGCACATCGTCGATGCTGATCAGGCGGGACGAAGGCGCCGGACAGCTGGGACAAGTCGCCTGGGTGGTAAACACCTCCCCGCTTTCGGGCCGGGGGCCGTCAGCGAACAGGAGCTGCCCCTCCGAATCGTAAAGGGCATAACTGTTTTGTTGATTGGCCAGCCCATTGGTATAAGAGACCCTCAGCTCATCGCCGTCGGCGACCGGCAGGTCAAAGGCGCGGAAGGCCCCGCTACCCGTCACCGGATTTAGCGTAAAGGTCCGGGACTCCCCATCAACCACGAGGGTAAGCACGGCATTGTCCCATCCGTCCCCTTCACTGTCGAACAGTTCGAGGCGATAGTCACAGGGCGCCTGTGCTTGTAGCCCAAAAGGCCGCATTAACAAAAGGCAAAGTAAAACTGAGAAAAGCGTAAATGTGCGATTCATAGTTGCGCGGTTACAAGAGTTGTTGAAGGTCGCTTAAAATTAACTAAAAAATCCATATTATAATTTTCCGGCGATTTAGCCTTAAAAGAGGGCCGGATAATCGTCACCAATTTGACATTTTTCTCCGAATCAGCAGGCTCCGGGGCTTTACCAGACTTGTTGCGACGGGATCCCTCGGTGATCAAAATGGATCTTTTTGCCCCACTCTTCGGCTTTTTTTGGCCAATAGCGCTGCTCTTAACCCTCACAAAACCCCATCCTGCTCTTCGAGCAGGAGGCCAAAAATCTCTCATTTTTACCACTCGATGGCCCCATCGCAACAAGTTTATTCGACAAAATAGAATTTTTAACAAGCTCTAAACCTTTTATCCAAGTCGCTGTTACACCTTGAATAAATTTACAATCTGCGCTGGCATCAATTACACTTCCTAAGCGATATGCGATTAACAAGTGCCGGGTTTCGATAGGCGAGTGATTTTTTCTTTAGCCAAGGCGAAGGTCACTGACGAGCCGGAGACTGTCAGGATGGTGATCGAAGCGTCACCCATTCCCGACCTTAGCAGCGCTAAGGGAGTCTTGCTTTTTGATTCAAAAAACGGGATTCAACGACGGATAAAGGAAAAAGCGCTCCTGGAAAATCCGACAGCTATTGATGGCATAGCGCTAAGTCTCTGATTCAAAATTAATTAAAACCGTGGCGGTTTACTCTATAAAAGATTTGGAAAAGCTTTCCGGCATCAAAGCACACACGATCCGGGTGTGGGAGCAGCGCTATAGTATTCTCGAGCCTCAAAGAACCAAGACCAATATTCGGTATTATCAGGATGAAGACCTAAAATACCTGCTCAATATTGCGCTTCTGAACAAGAATGGCATCCGTATCTCCAAAATTGCCGAAATGAGCAAGGAGGAGGTCGCGGAAAAAGTAGCGGCTATCTCTGAGATCAACTTCGAATACGGTACTCAGCTCGATGCGCTCACCATTTCCATGATTGAAATGGATGAGTATAAATTTGACCGGATCGTATCGACCAATATCGACCAACTTGGCTTTGAACGTACTATGCTGGAAGTGATCTATCCTTTTCTCGATAAGCTCAGCGTCCTTTGGCTCACCGGCTCCATCAACCCTGTGCAGGAAAACTTCATGAGTTATCTGATCCGGCAAAAGCTAATTGTGGCCATCGACAAGGAACCCCTGCCCAGCGGTCAAAGTATCAAAAAATTTCTGATCTTCCTACCGGAAGGAGAAAAGCAGGAACTCAGTATGCTGTTTATGCAATACCTGGTCAAGTCGAGGCAACATCACGTCATCTATCTGGGACAGGACATCGGACCGGCTGATCTCAAGGATGCCTGCGGCATTCAGCGGCCCGATTACATTTTTACGATGATTACGGAAAACTTCGCCAGAGAATCGGTGCAGCAATACGTCGACAAGCTGGCCAAGAACTTTCCGGACATCCACATTATGCTTTCCGGCTACCAGGTAGTCGCACAACATATTACCCCTCCTGAAAATGTGTCCATTCTCAGAAGCCTCGACGAAACGATGGACTTCCTGAATAAAATCAAAGCTGCCCGCCATATATCCTGAATCCTTTTTTTTTGGTAGATTTATACGACGAACCGGATCCCTTTTTACATCCGGGCGCTTTGTAACTAAACTCCACTATATACTGGCAGCTCATGGATTTCAGGCGCCTCTTTGATCTTTTTGCCTATCAAAACAACCGTTTTCCCCAGGAAGTGGCCCTTGCCAGCCGGGAAGATCTCCTGTGGCGAACGTATTCTACAGAAGAGTGCCTGACGGAGATCGATCGCGTCAGCGCGGGCGGGCTTGATCTGGGTCTAGGCCGTGGAGATCGAATAGCGATCATGACCCCCCAGGGCAGTCCGCGCTGGAACTTCCTGGACCAGGGAATGCTGCAGATCGGCGTTGTGGTAGTGCCTATTCACGCTACCGTTACCGACCAGGAGCTTGAATTCATCCTCAAGGATGCTGAAGTGAAATACTGTGTGGTGGGCGACCGGGAGCAATACGACCGGGTTGCCGGGGTACGCAGCAAGGTGCTCTCCCTGAAGAAGGTATTCACCCTGCAGGCGCATCCCGATATCCCCGGCTGGGCCGATCTGGTAAGCCGGCCGATGGAGAAGCACCTGGAAGCCCTGCAAGGATTGAGAGCAGCGATTCACGAGGAAGACCTCGCCACGATTCTCTACACATCGGGCAGCACGGGCCAGCCCAAAGGCGTCATGCTTTCTCACAAAAATATCGTCAGCAATATCAAATCCGTCATATCGCTCATTCCGGTTAATTGTGACAAACGGGTGCTAAGCTTTCTTCCGATGAGCCACATTTTCGAGCGGATGGTCGTCTATACGTACATCGCTGTCGGCGCCTCCGTCTATTACGCCCGGAGTTCCGACACGATACTGGAGGACATTCGGGAAGTGCAGCCGCATTACTTCACCGCTGTACCCCGCATGATTGAGCGAATGCAAAACAACATTCTGGAACGGGCTGCATCGAAGGGCGTGATTCAGCGTCGGCTGTTGAATTGGGCGATCCGGCTGGGTAAAAAGTTTCCCGAGGCGCAGCGGATGTCTCTGGGCTACTGGTTGCAGCACCGGCTGGCCGATGTATTGATCTATCACCGCTGGCGACGCCTGCTGGGCGGCAAGGTAGAGGGGGTTGTCGTCGGAGCCGCCGCGCTACAGCCGGAGCTGGGCCGGCTGTTTTCAGCAGCGGGTATCGATATCCGCGAGGGCTACGGCCTGACCGAAACCGCTCCCGTAGTAACCTTTAACCGCTTCGAACCCGGTGGGGTGCGCTTCGGCACCGTCGGCATTCCCATCCCCGGCGTGGAGGTGAAAGTCGACGCGCCGGCGGGAAAGGAGGAAGGCGAAATCCTGGTAAAAGGCCCCAATGTCATGCTCGGTTATCACCGTGGAGAAAGCGAACGCCGGCAGTCTTTCACGCCCGAAGGCTGGTTCAGAACCGGAGATATCGGCAAATTGGTCCACAAGCGCTTTTTGATGATTACCGGGCGGAAAAAAGATATTTTTAAAACTTCCAGCGGCAAGTACATCCCTCCCGAACCCCTGGAAAACCGCCTTAAAGATTCTGATTACATCGAGCAATGCCTGGTAGTGGGAGAGCAGCGATCCGCCCCGGCGGTCCTAATCATTCCCAATTTTCCGCTGCTCAAACAATGGTGCTTCGACCACGAAGTGCACTGGACTGCTCCCCAGTTTATGGTGCTCAACCCTAAAGTCATACAGCTTTTTGAAAAGGAGATAGAACAGCGAAATGAATCTCTGCCTGCCCATCAGCACATCCGCCATTTCGCCCTTCTGCATCAGCCCTGGACGGCCGAAAACGGCGATCTTACCCCCACGCTCAAACCCAGACGCAGCGTGCTCCAAAAACGCCATCAAAAAATCATTGAACAGCTCTATCAGCAGAAATGACTTTTTCAGCAGGAGTTGCTATATTAACCGGTGAAGTGGATTTTGCAAGAGGCGATTAAGGAATACAAACCCTAACCTAACAATTATGCAACCGACGAGAGTTTTCGATTTCATTTACTATCAGCAGACGAAGGCGCCCTTGCGGCGGGCCTTTGGCTACCGTTACGAAGGAGAATGGGCCTATTTCAGCACGCAGCAGGTGATCGACCTGGCAGGGATGGTTAGCCGGGGATTGATTCAGTTGGGAGTAGCGCCGGGCGACAAAATCGCCAGCGTGGTCTATCAGAACCGCCCGGAGTGGATCATCCTCGATATTGCAATGGAACAGATCGGCGCCATCAATGTCCCCATCTATCCCACTATCAGCACCAGAGAATACGAATACATCCTCAACGATGCCGGCGCCACCTACTGCTTTGTCGGCCGCGGTGACCTTTACGATAAAGTGGCGGCTGCCAAGGTGCCATCCCTTCGGGAAATATACACTTTCGACCAGCAGGCAGGCCGTCCCTTCTGGAAAAGCATTTTTTCTGAAGAAGGGCAGCAGGAACTGGAGCAACGGCGGGACAGCATTGACCCGGAAGAGCTGGCGACCATCATTTACACCTCCGGAACCACGGGCAATCCCAAAGGGGTTATGCTTTCCCATCGCAACATCGTCAGTAATGTGCTTGCCGTAGCGGACTTGTCCCCGCTGGAACAGGGCGACCGGGCCCTCAGTTTCCTGCCGCTCTGTCATATCTTTGAACGCACGGCTTCCTATTTCTATACCTACCTCGGGGTAGAAGTATATTTTGCCGGTACGGACAACCTGGGGGGTGAAGACGGAGATATCCAGGCCGTCAAACCGCACGCCTTCAATACGGTTCCGCGCTTGCTGGAGAAAGTGTATGAAAAAATTTACAACAAGGGATTAGAGCTCGATGGGCTGGCCCGTCGCCTCTTCTTCTGGGCGCTGGAGCTGACCGACGACTACGAGTACGACAAGCGATTCGGCCCTCTGCAGTCCGTCAAGTGGGCCATTGCCGACCGCCTGATCTTTAGCAAATGGCGAGCCGCCCTGGGCGATAATGTCAAAGGTATCATTACCGGAGCCGCCGCTTGCCCGGAAAAAATCGCCCGCGTGTTTTCCGCCGCGGGTATCCCCATCCGGGAAGGCTACGGCCTTACGGAAACATCTCCCGGCCTGGCGATCGGCCGCTACGAACCAGGCGGTGCCATGCTCGGCGCCGTGGGGCCGCCGCTCGACGGCGTTTCCCTGCACATCGATACGACGGATGGCGATTACCGGCCCGGAGAAGGCGAAATACTCGCCCGTGGACCGAATATAATGATGGGCTATTACAACAAGCCGGAAGCTACCGCTGATGTCTTTAAGGAAATTGACGGCCGGCGCTGGTTCCGAACCGGCGACATAGGCATGATGGCGCCCGGCCCCAATGGTCAGCAGTTTTTGAAAATCACCGACCGTAAAAAGGAGCTGCTGAAGACCTCGGGCGGCAAATACGTAGCCCCGGCTCCGATAGAAAGCAAACTCAAGGAGCAATTCCTTATCGAACAGGTCATGGTCGTAGGAGATAATCGCAAATTTGTCGCCGCCCTCATCCTACCTTCCCGCGACACCCTCCTGGAATGGTGCCGCCGGCATGAGCTGGAATGCAACTCAGTGAGCGAAGCCATCGAAATGCCGGAAGTCAAAGCAAAATACGCAGATCTTATCGAGCAGGTAAACCCCGCGTTTAGCCACGTTGAGCAGGTTAAAAAATTCACCTTGCTCGATGCCGAATGGGAGCCGATCAAACCCGACGGCTCGGCTGCCGAATTGACCCCCACGCTAAAACTGAAAAGAAGAGTGATCGAAGAAAAACACCGGGAAGAGATAGAACGGTTATACGCCGATTAGGTTAGCCCGGATTTTTTATGGATTTACCATGAATAATCCGGGTTAACTTCAAAAGCCTGCTTTCCCCCTTGCATTCTGCCTCTACAGGAGATAGGGCAAAACCGAAGCAGGGGATTGCAAAAAGATATTAAAAAAATGCTCTTATCATCCAGGGGTGATGATAGGAGCATTTTTTGATCCGGACCTTCCTTTATCGATTAGGACAAAAACTTAAAGTTGTATTGATAGAGGTAGATCAGTAGTAGGGTGAACAGGAAAAGGAATACGAAGAAGAAGAGCAAACAATATCCCTTTCTGCCTGCGTTCTCAACTTCTGACATGACGTTTGTTTTTAGCGGTTTAAAGTTAGTTTTACAGAACCGGCGATAGTGCAATTGTTCCTGTTGTCACCGTGTCTTTTCGTTGCAAAGATGAACAAAAAAACAAAAAGCACAAAGCAGCTCGTCCTGAACCCGAATCAATAGAATTTCGAGCGATAATCTTCAATGTCAGTATTTTCACGCATAGCCTGCAGAAGGCGCAATCCGACCTGCGTACGCAGGGTGGAGGACATAGTCCGGCGCAACTGCGGAATATTCGTTGCTGTGCCCACCTCCGGTTTTTCCAGTACACGCAGCACAAAAACACCTGTATTTCCTTCTACCGGCTCCGAAAGCTGATTTTGCTCCAGGCTGAAGGCGGTACCCAGCACTTTGGGCTCACTACCTACTCCGGTGATGTTGCTCTGGTCGAAGGTAGCGGAAATCGTATCTACTTCAACACTATAGGTGCCGGCGATGGCCGGCAGGTCCTGCCCGCTGATTTGCTGGCTGATGAGCTCAGCTTTCTTGGCATTGACGACCTGGGGCTGAATCTCATCTCTGATGGCATCGACGGAAGGCAGGCCCGGAGAAATGATCTCAGCAAGCGCAGCTACCACGTATTTATCGTTGTAGAACTCTACAGGATTCTGATAGATATACACCTCCGGAGAAACTTCGCCCTCACTGCCGTCTTGGAAGGTCCAGCGGATGATATCGCGGGAAGCCTGTCCGGCGCCGAGATCCCCTACGTTGAAGTCATTGCGCTGCAGAGGAGGCGAACTTTCCATCACCAGGGCCGGATCGGCCTCTACTGCTTCCTGTAGTTCTTCGAGGCGGCGGTATTCGCCCACGAAAGACAGCGCCCGGTCGTATACATCGTTTTGCGTTTCCTCACTGGGAATGATGGCCTGTTCCAGGTAGGCGACCTTCACGCCGGATTCTTCACTGGTAAATTTCCGGCCGGTAACCTCTACCAGGTGCAGGCCGAACTGGGTGAGCACGGTATTCAGCTCTCCTTCTTCAGCCTGGTAGAAAATCAGGTCGTTGAACGGTTTTACCATGGCGCCCGGCGCGACGTAGCCCAGGTCGCCCCCTTCTGTACGCGTAGCATCGGTACCGAATTTGAGGGCGAGAGAGTCAAAGGAGGACTGTCCCGTCTGGATCAGGTTCTTCAGGCTGTCTACCCGGTTCTGCGCCTGCATCAGGCTGGTCGGGTCATTGGCCGGGATGAGAATATGGCGGGAACGCACAGAGTCGGGAACGATTTTGCGGTCAACCAGTTTCACGGCTTTGTAGGCACCGTTTTCCATATAGGGTCCGTATACTTCCCCGACCGGCAGGTTGAACACGGTATCGGCGATGCTGGGGCTAAGCGCCTCTTTTTGAACATAAGCAGGATCGTAGCTGCCGAAGTTGCGCTCCACGAAGAGCGAATCATCTTCGGTAGCTTCAAAGTCGGAAATCAGCTCGGCGATCTGATCGCGCCACTTGGCGGAGTCGGCCTGGGTGGGAGCTACGTTGAAAACGACATAGTCGACCAAGCGGCTCTCCTCATCCTGCTCATAGAGCGCGCGGTTATTTTCCAGGTAATTCTCGTAGTCACTGTCGGCGAGCGAAACTTCCGTATTTGCTATTTCATCGTAAGGCACCTTCACGAGGGCGAAGGAAGCGCGCTGGTTGCGGTCTTTATAGCCCATTTCCACCATCCAGGTGGGGGTATAAATCGCTTTGGAGACCAGGGTGTTGAGCTTCGTCTGCAAGCGGTCCTTGATAATTTCTTTTTCCTGATGCGCCCAGAAAGCACGCATATTAGGATCCGTCAGTTGTCCGCTTTCGATGGCCGAGCGAATTTCGTTGAGCCGGGCCCGGTCCAGGGTCTGGGTGGCCGGGTTGCGAAAACGCTGCTGGATGACAGGGCTTGGGTTAGGGCCAAACTGCAGATCGAGCAGTTCCTGCCGGCTGACACCGAGGCCAAGGGCCTCCGCCTCCTGCGAAATAATCGCCTCTTCGACGTAGTAGTTCCAAAGAGCATTGCGGCGGACGAATACATCTGTAGCCGATCCGCTGTACAGAACACTTTCCGTACGGTTGAACTGATTCCAGTCCAGTTTCTTGCCGTCTATTTCTCCCATTAGAGTCTGGGAGCTGCCGAACGCACTCTGCTGCCCAGAGGTCATGTCCATGATGATGAAGCCTCCCAAACCCAGGCCGATCAGTACGATCAGCAGCCAGGAGTTCTTCCGAATTTTACCAATTAGAGCCATTCTTCACATTGTTTAATAGTTCTTGGACAAACAGTGCATCTATAGTTCTCCAAGTCAAGATTCACAAATTTTAGCTTGGAGGACTTTATAGCCGGACACTCCATTTGTCGAAGAAGGTGTTTAATACCGTAACCTGATTTCCTCAAACACATTTTGAACGTGTTTGAATTTCCTCTGTAACTTGCAAGCAGCTCTCAAAACACGCTCTGAATCAAAGGCTTGCAAAATTACGCTTTCTTCAGAAAAATAAAAATGTATGTGCCTGATTTTCCCTTGCGGGAAAATCCCTGCAAATGTACTTTGTTTAGCCCGTAAATTCAAAAAATCTTACTTCTTTGACAAATGGCCCGGCTGATGATCAGTGCTTTTCTGTAAGTCGAAAACCTACCCCGTGCACATTTTCGATGCGCACCCGCTCGTCCTGCCTGAGGTATTTGCGCAAGCGGGAGATAAACACATCAAGGCTGCGCCCGAGGAAGTAATCGTCTTTTCCCCACACCTGCTGCAGGATCTCGGAGCGCTTGAGTAATTTGTTTTTGTGATCGGCCAGCAGGCGGAGCAGTTCGGCTTCGCGCTGGGTGAGCTGCCGCGATTTGCCGCCCCTGGAAAGCGCCAGGTTCTCGTAGTGGAACTCGTACTCGCCAATAGTGTGCACAGCGGGACTTCGGGGCGTAGTGACCCGGTTGCGACGAAGGAAGACTTCAATTTTCAAAATGAGCTCCTCGATGCTGAAAGGTTTAGTCAGGTAGTCATCGGCGCCGATCTTTAAGCCGTGGATCTTGTCTTCCTTGAGTGATTTGGCCGTCAGAAAAATAATAGGTGCGTGTTCGTCGTAATTGCGAATTTCCCTGGCCAGGGTAAAGCCGTCGACCTCGGGAAGCATCACATCGAGGATATAGAGATCGAAAGAGCGCTGCCGGCCGCGGATGATCTCCAGGGCCTCCTGCCCGTCCCGGCAACAGGTGAGCTGATACCCCTGTAGTTCGAGGTTGTCACGGGTGACGAAGCTCAGGCTTTCGTCATCTTCAACGTAGAACAAGTGTGCATTCATGGTTTTACTGGCATAGTGATGGTCACCGTAGTTTCCGCCCCGGGTTCGCTGTCGAGCCGGATGCGCCAGCCGTGCGCCCGGCAAACCTTGCGGACGTAATACAGGCCCAGCCCGAATCCTTTAACATTGTGAACATTGCCCGTCGGGATACGAAAAAATTTGTCGAAAACCCGGTGTTGATATTCTTTACTGATGCCGATGCCGTTGTCGCGAATATGCAGGCTTAACTGCCGGCCGCTCTGTTCCACCCAAAGGCGGATATCAGGCTGCCGGCGACAGTATTTGATTGCATTGTCGAGCAGGTTATAAACCACATTCGTCAGGTGCAGCGGATCGGCATGGACCCTAGTGCCGGCCTCCGGCAATTCGGCGCAAAGGCGCCCGCCGCGCTTTTCCAGTTGTAGTCGCATGCTTTCAATAATAGGAGTCAGCAAATCGACCAGCAGTACGGTCTCCTGTTTTACTTCGAAATTACCCCGCTCAATTTTGGCCAGCTGCAGCACCTTTTCCACCTGCTGGTTCAGGCGCTGATTCTGATCGCGAATGATCCGGGCGTACTGCATCAGGCGCTGATCCTGCCGAACCGCTGTATGATCGAGAAATACATCGGCGGAAATCTTTATAGTCGATAGTGGGGTCTTAAACTCATGCGTCATATTGTTGATAAAGTCTTTTTGCATCTCCGACAGGCGTTTTTGGTGCAGAATGACGTACATGGAATAGACGAAAAAAACGACGGTCGATAAGAGGATGATCGAGAAAAAGACGGAAAGCTGCATCCTGCCTAGTAAATATCCGGAACGGGTGGGGAACTTCACCCCAAAATAGTAATTCAAATCGCTGTATTTCGGCAGCTTGCCTGGTTCTACCTGCCGGCTGGGATCGTCCGGAGCGTAGCCGATATAGTTCCCGTAGACCATCTCGTCGGTAGTGCAGTCAAAAACTCCGTATTCGAAATCTACATTCAGCGCCAGGCTCTCAAATTCTTTCTGGAGAAAGTACTCCAGCAGGTTGGCGTCTATTTCGTCCTCGATGTTGACTATATAGTAGTTGGTTGTTCGCTGGTTAATGATATTCCTGGGGGGCAGCTTCGACTGATTGATGTCGGCAAGCGACTTGGCTACGTTGTATAACGCCAAATTGACCTTTTTATTAAAATCCTCCTCATTAATATTCCAGGTATTCACCACCCAATAAGTCTGCATCGCCAGAATGCCGACTATGACAATGGCGCCGAAAAGGATCACTTTCAGGATCGTGCTGTTTTTCATAAAACTTACCGGATTGGGCTGTGAAATTATCCGGAATAACGGACTTCAAGCTGAACGCAATTCGCAATTAACAGCTCTTTAACAAACCTGGCTCAGTTTACTCCATTACCCATATTTTCCTATTTTTGCATGAAATATAAAAGCCGCTTTCTTGAAAAGAACCGCGTTGTTGCTCAAGGTCGCTTTCGCAAGCTGCATGTTGATCATGCTGCTGCCCTTCTCCGGCAGGGGACAGGAGAACCCGTTCGAACTGGCTCCCCGCCTTGAGCGGCCTGTGAGCGAAGACAGCATTGCGGAAGAGGCTGCTCAGACCGTTGAGGAGGAAAGCGGCAATCCCTTCGATTTGCGGTATACCCCTCCTCCTGCCCGTCGCGAAGCAACGCGCCCGGCGCTTGAAGAAACTGCTGAGCGTGCTCCTACCCGTTTCCGGCGCATCAAGTTGTTTATTATTCTCGGCATACTGGTGCTTTTGTCATTTCTGATTACCGTTCTGCGCTCGCTGGTCAATAAATCCTTCCAGGCTTTTGTCAACGACAATGTCATGAACCAGCTTTACCGCGACCAGGAAGGCCGCGGCTTATCTCCATTCCTGGCCCTGTACGGTTTGTTTTTTCTCAACGCCGGCGTTTTTCTGTTCTTTTTACTGCAATATTACGACATCAATACGAACTTGAACTACCTGCCCCTGCTGCTTGGCTGCGTGGCGCTTATTACCGGGGTATTCGTTTTTAAACACGCTCTGCTTCGCTTCCTTAGTTATACTTTTCCCATCGAAAAAGAAATAAGCCGGTATCAATTCACTATTATCGTCTTCGGCATTGTCACCGGTCTTTTTCTGGTACCCGTCAATGTTTTCATGGCCTATGCCTCCGAGGAATTGCTGCCCGGCATTATCTGGATGGCTTATATTGTTTTCGCCGTCATCTATCTTTTCCGCTATCTACGCAGCCTCATTATTGCAAACAAATTTATTCGCTTTCACTTTTTTCACTTTTTTTTGTATTTTTGCACCGTTGAAATAGCACCTGCGCTTTTTCTTTTAAAATTCATTCTTAATCAGTTGCAGTAAAGCCGGGTGCTTTTGTAGTCAAAAAAAACCGCTTGAATGGCAGCACACGGTAAAGTGAAGGAAGAAACGTACAAGAGGGTCAAAACGATCCTCGTCTCTCAGCCGAAACCTGCACGCTCCCCTTACTACGAATTAGAGAAAAAATACGGTCTGACCATCGACTGGCGCCCCTTTATCCATGTGGAACCCGTTTCCTCCAAGGATTTTCGCAAGCAGCGCGTCCGCCCCGATGAGTATACGGCAATTGTTTTTACCAGTAAAAATGCCGTTGACCATTTCTTCCGGATTTGTGAGGAGATGCGTATCAAAATGTCGCAGGAAACCAAATATTTCTGCCTGACAGAAGCAGTAGCCAACTACCTGCAGAAGTTCATCGTCTACCGAAAACGCAAAGTTTTCGTAGGAAAGCGCACCGTACAGGATCTGGCTTCCGCCCTTAAAAAGCACAGAAATAAAGAAAAATTTCTGTTGCCTTGCTCCAACCTCGGCAGCAGAGCAGTCAGCCAGTTTCTCGATAATAATGAGTTCGACTGGAAAGACGCTATGATGTACCAAACGGTGAGTAGCGACTTGTCGGATCTCAGCGACGTGACCTACGATGTGCTGGTCTTTTTCAGCCCCCTGGGAATCAAATCGCTCTATGAGAACTTTCCCGGCTTTAAACAAAAGGACACGCGTATGGCCGTCTTTGGCAACACCACCAGCCGCGCCGTCGAAGAACGGGGACTGACCATCAACATCAAAGCGCCGGCGCCGGAGGCCCCCTCCATGACCATGGCCCTAGAACGCTACCTGCAAAAGTCTAATAAGGAGTAAATACCGAAATACACGAATAAGACAACCCCCGGCTGTTCCTGCAACAACCGGGTTTTTTTTTTAGAAAATGGGCAGGCCTTGTGCCCTATCCCATATCCCAGTAATCCTTTCCCCTTTCAACCCTTTCAAATGCCCGGCTGTTAATACATCCGACATGAAAATAAAATTTATACATCACCTGGAGGAACGGTTACGCCACCCGCTGCCGGGCGCCGACGCGCAATACAAGATGGCCCATGCTGTTCGCCGCTCGGAAGAATCACCGCCCGCCCACGCCCGTAATGCCGGCGTGCTGGCCCTTTTTTATCCCAAAGCCGGGCAGTGGTATCTCGTCCTCATCGAACGACAGTCACACAACCCCGACGACCGGCACCGCGGCCAGATTAGCTTTCCCGGCGGCCGCTACGAACCCGGCGACGGACACCTGCGCAATACCGCCCTGCGCGAAACGGAAGAGGAAGTGGGCGTGGAGGCCGGCACCGTAAATGTGCTCGGCTCACTTACCGAACTCTATATCCCTGTCAGCAACTACCTCGTCCATCCCTATGTCGGCTATGTCGACTACCACCCCAGCTTCCGGCCGGAAGAGAAGGAAGTAAAATCTATCATTGAAATCCCCCTGGATCATCTGCAACAGCCCTGTAACATCCGGCTTACCGATATGAAAATCTCGGAACACATCGTCCTGAAAGAAGTCCCGTATTTCGACGTGGAAGGAAAAATCGTCTGGGGCGCCACCGCCATGATGCTTAGTGAGCTGCTGGAGGTGATTGGTGGTGGGGAAGAGGGTTTGAGGTTGTTTGGGGTTGTTTGAGGTTGTTCCGCCAAGCGAACCATCTTCGACTACTCGAACAAAATCAAACCACCGTCAAACCGGGAATGTGAATAGCTAAAGTTGGCCCGACCAGAACGCTCTACGAACTTTCCCTCAAGTCCCTTACCACCTTATTCAGAGCTTTCGTAACCGCCTTGGTTATCCGCTCCCCTTTTTCGCGGCTACCCGCTCCGGGGTCGCCCATCGCGCCGTTCTGAGTCCGTTGCTTGAAGGTGCGGTATAGCGAAACGCGGGGACCGTGGAGCAGGTCGCCTTCCGCCCAGTCGAAGGTGGAGCGATTGCCCTTGGGAGCGATAGCGCCCGTGTCGACCAGTTGCGGGGCGATGAGCAGCATGACGGAGGTTTCCAGCTCGCCGGCGTGACCGGTGCCGCCCGGCCCGGTGTCCGATATTTTTTTCAATTCCGCATTGGCCAGCTGCCACCAGGAGGCGAAGGCGATACGGCACTGCGGGTGGCGGCGGCCGAAGATTTCCAGGGCCGACTGCCCGGCGCCCTGATTGCCTCCGTGGCTGTTGAGGATGATAATGTTACGAAAGCCGTGCTGGACGACGCTCTTGCAATAGGCCTGCACCTGCTGTATGAAGGTTTTATGGGTCAGGGTGAGGGTGCCTGGAAAATCCATATGGTGCTCGGAGCAGCCCACCCCGATAGCCGGTAATATTAATACTCCATCCGGAATGGCTTCATGCAGACTCCGGCAGAAGTGCTCGCCGATCATGCGATCGGTAGCCAGTGGCAGGTGCGGCCCGTGTTGTTCTGTCGCGGCGGTAGGCAGAACAACCGGAATGTCGCGGCTGAGCCGGTCGAGTTGAGGGGAAGTGAGTTGGTCCCAGTACATGGTGATTGTTTAGGTGATTAAATAATAGGTTTTGGAAGTACTATCATTGAAAAAGCAGCGAGATCTGGTGACAGGGGGGCTCGGAGATTAAGCTCTCTTTTTCTCTTGTTCTTTCTGTTAGTTTTTATGATAATTTTCGTAAAGCAGCGCTCCGGGCCCTAATCTTGCCAGGCCTCTGCTTACGCTGAGACCGAAAAGTTTTTCTCCTGCTTCATGTACGCCCGGACCGCTTCCATATCCGGCTCCACGCCCAGGCCGGCCCCCTCGGGGAGGTAGGCGTACGGCGGCTCCATGCGCAGCGGTTCTCGTAGCAGGTCGTGCTCGCGGATGAGGCGCCCGAAGATGTCGCCGGGCCAGATACAGGACTCGGCGGCGGCCGACGAGTGGAGGTACATGGCCTCCAGGATACCCAGGTCCAGCTCGGAGCCGTGCCAGCAGGGCAGGCCGGCGGCGACGGCGATGTGGTCGAGGCGCTGGAAGTTGGCTAGCCCCCCGTTGAAGTTGAAGCCATCGACGGCGTTTTGCTGCAGCGCCTGTATGGCGTCCTTGATACGTTGGCCATGCAGGATGTAGGGCAGCGATACATGGAGGACGATGGGCACAGAGCTGTACTGCCGCAGCGCGGCGTATTCGTGCAGCTGCCAGCGGGGGATGGGATCTTCCAGGCAGAGTACATTGCCGACTTCTGCGAGCCGGTCAAGACGCTTGCGGGCCTCGGCGGGGCGTTCCCAGCGCTCGTTCGGGTCCAGGATCACCTCCATGTCGGGCGCGACGGTGTGAATGTCTTCACACCAACCGGCTACATCGTCGTTGAGATCGCACTTGAATTTGATACAATCGTAGCCCATATCGCGGTAGTGGCGGGCCAGATCGGCGACATCCTCCCGGCGGCGGTGGCCCGACCAGGCGCCGACGCGGATTCGCTCCTGTACGGGGCCGCCCAGCAGGTCGACCACCCGCATATCGTGTGCCCGCGCGTAGGCATCCCAGATGGCGCATTCGAAGCCGTCGTATTCGCGGCAGAAGGCCACGGGCAGCCGCTGCCGGCAGAGCTTGCGGATATCTTCACCCAAAAGACGCCGGGCGATGGCCTCCACCATGCGCCAGTCGTGATCGCGGTAGCACTCGCCCCAGCCATAGGCACCGTTGTTCAGCTCCATCCGAAGCAGTAGCTTGGGCAGCTCGTCGAACTGCAGCGTGTAGGCTTCGCTGGCCCCGGAAGTCAGCTTGTGCAAAGGCTTTTCCATACCTTCACTCTCAATGGTTCCCTTCTTGGCGGGGACGATGACTTCGTAACAGGTGATTCTCGATATTAGCATTAATGAGAAGTTTACATTTAACCCCCTAATCCTTTTTCAATGAACGCCGAACAATACCTCTGGCAATCCCGGATTTTGGTGAGGGAAGATAGGTATTCCGTCTACAAAGTCCGTACTTTCCCGCCGGAATTCGTGGCGGCGATCGCCGATCCTTCCGAGAAAACAGTAGTTGCTGTCACAGGAAGCCTGCTTCCCGAGCTGGTTATAGAAGAAGAACCGGGCTGGAAAATTCTCACCTTTGAAGCGGAGCTGCCCTTTGAGCTGGTAGGCTTTCTGGCGATCGTTGCCACCCGTTTGGCGGAAGCCGGAATCTCTGTTTTTGCCTTGTCGGCCTACTCGACCGATCATATTATGGTGAAAGAGGAAAAACTGGAGCGGGCGCTGGAGGTGTTGGGGGCTAGGTAGATGCTAAGTGGATGGCCACCAGCATCCACCGCCTGTCAAGGCGCAGCATCGCCCGGCTTCGCGAAGCGAAGGCAGGCAAGCATCTACTTAGCGTCTCTTTCGGGTTATGACTAAATTCCCGTTTCACACTCCCAATCGCCATGCAGATTTTGTAACTTACTCCCCGCAATTCCTACAACTAAAACCGACAGCATATGGATACCGACGCCAAGGAAAAAACCGACATCGTTTCTTTTGATCCTCCTCAACGGGTATTGATGGGCCCCGGCCCTTCGGATATGCACCCGCGTATATACCAGGCCCTCTCACGGCATATTATCGGCCACCTGGATCCTGAGTTCGTCCGCATGATGGACGAGACCAAGGCGCTGGCGCAGTACGCCTTCCAGACGGAGAACAGGTTGACGATGATCGTCTCCGGCCCCGGCTCGGCAGGAATGGAAACCTGTTTCGTCAATCTGGTAGAACCTGGCGACAAGGTCATCGTCTGCCGCAATGGCGTTTTCGGCGGTCGGATGAAAGAAAATGTGGAGCGCTGCGGCGGAACGGTAATTATGGTGGAAGACGAATGGGGGCAGCCCGTCGATCCGGATAAGGTGGAACAGGCGCTGCGCGATCATCCCGACACCAAGATCGTCGCCTTTGTGCACGCAGAGACCTCTACCGGTGTGCGTTCCGATGCCGAAGCGCTATGCCGGCTGATCCGTCAGTACGATTGCCTGAGCATCGTCGATACAGTTACTTCGTTGGGAGGCATACCCGTATTGGTAGATGAATGGGGCATCGATGCCATTTATTCCGGCAGCCAGAAGTGCTTGTCCTGTACGCCCGGACTTTCTCCTGTTTCTTTTGGCAAGAGGGCAGTGGAGCACATTCAGAAACGGGAAACCCGGGTGCAGAGCTGGTTCCTGGACCTTAACCTGGTCATGCAGTACTGGGGTGACGGCGGTGGGAAGCGCTCCTATCACCACACGGCGCCTGTCAATGCGCTCTACGCAATGCACGAAGCCCTGCTGCTACTGCGCGAGGAAGGCCTGCAGGCACGCTGGAAGCGTCATAAAAGCACGCATAAGCAATTGAGGAAAGGCCTGGAAGAGCGGGGCTTCTCCTATCTCGTCGAGGAGGAATATCGTCTGCCGCAACTCAACGCCGTCTTTGTTCCGGAAGGACAGGATGAGGGCAAGCTGCGCCGTCAGCTGCTGGAAGAGTACAATATCGAAGTCGGCGGCGGCCTGGGCGACTTCGCCGGTAAGATCTGGCGCATCGGGCTGATGGGAGCCAGTTGCTCCTCGGCTCATGTGACGCGATTACTGAGTGCGCTCGATGAAATACTTTAGTTGACAGGTTGAAGGCTGGCGGGTTGACAGTTGCTGTCAACCCGCCAGCCTTCAACCGAGAACCCTTTCCCTATGACCCAGACTCACCCTGCCATCAACCGTCATTTTTACGAAGAGCTGCGTCGTCAACTGAAGGGCGAAGTGCTGATCGACGAAGTAAGCCGCGGCATCTATGCTACCGACGCCAGCGTGTATCAGATTGAGCCGGTGGCCATAGCGATTCCGCGGGATGAAGCCGATGTGCTCGCCGCTCTGCGTATTGCCGCCGATCATCAGGTACCCGTATTACCGCGCGGGGGTGGCACCAGCCTGGCTGGACAAACGGTCGCCCGCGCCCTGGTGCTCGATTTTTCCAAGTACATGAATGAGGTTCTGGAATTCAACCCTGAAGAGCGCTGGGTCCGGGTGCAACCCGGCATGGTACGCGATGTGCTCAACGCTTTTCTGGCTCCGCACGGTCTGCACTTCGCCCCTGATCCGGCCACTTCCAGCCGGGCCAATGTCGGAGGCATGGTAGGGAATAATTCTTCAGGGACAAAAAGTATCCTTTACGGAAAAACGGTCGATCACGTGCTGGAAGCCAGGATAGCGCTGGCCGACAGCACGGTGCTGCACCTGAAAGGACTGGATTCCGATGCGTATGACATGAAATCCGGACAGGATGACCGGGAGGGGGCCATTTATAAGGGCTTTCGCCAAATTGTAGACAGCAACCGCGAGGAAATCATCGAACGTGTTCCCAAAGTCATGCGCCGGGTAGGAGGATATAACCTTGACGAGTTTGTACACACCGATCGCTGGAATCTCAGCAAAATCATTTGCGGAAGCGAGGGCACCCTGGCCACCATCCTCGACCTGAAGCTCAACCTGGAACCGCTGCCGGCTTACCAGTCGGTATGTGTGGTACACTTCGCAGAAGTGCTCGAAACCATTCGCGCCGTGGAGCCCATCCTGCAATTCGGCCCGGCCGCCGTGGAAATTCTGGATAAAACGGTGCTGGACCTCAGCCGCCGCAACCTGACCACGCAGCGGCACTGCGGTTTTCTGGAGGGTGATCCGGCAGCGATTCTCATCGTGGAGTTCTATGGCGATACACCGGAAGCCGTGCTGGCACCGCCGCGGGCGATGGCGGAGCATTTACAAAAGGAAAGCCTGGGATACGCTTATCCCACCTTCTCGGGTGATTCCTCCTACGAGGATGTGTGGATCATTCGTAAGAAAGGACTGGGGCTGATGCTGGGGATGAAGGGCAATAAGAAACCCCTTCCTTTCATTGAAGATGCCGGCATTCCGGTGCAGGTGTTGCCTGAGTATATCGAGCGGGTGTTGGACGTGTGTAAAAAACACGACACGGAGGCGGCGATGTATGCCCATGCCAGCGTCGGGGTTATCCACGTGCGGCCGGTGCTGGATCTACGGCAGGAAAAGGATATTGAACGCTTTAAGGCCATTGCCAAAGATACCTTTGATCTCGTCAAACACTACGGTGGCTCCTGGAGCGGCGAACACGGCGACGGCCTGGTGCGCAGCCCTTTCAACGAGGCGTTTTTCGGTACTCCACTTTACAATGCCTTTAAAGAAGTTAAGCAGTTATTCGATCCGGAGTGGCGGATGAACCCCGGCAAGATCGTCGAGGCGCCCCCGATGGATCAGAACTTGCGTTATGGGAGCGAATATCGCGACCAGTTTATGGATACGGTCTTCCATTACCGCGAAGAGGGCGGTTTTGGCGATGCTGTACACATGTGCACCGGCGTAGGTGAATGCCGCAAAACGCAGGGCGGAACCATGTGTCCCAGCTTCCGCGCCACGCGCGACGAGGCGCACTCTACCCGCGGACGCGCCAACGCCCTGCGCCTGGCCATGTCGGGCCAGCTCGACCGGGATGCGCTGACGGGACAAGAATTGTACGAGGTGCTCGACCTGTGCCTGTCCTGCAAGGCCTGCAAATCGGAATGCCCCTCCAACGTGGATATGGCCAAGCTGAAAAGTGAGGTCTGGCAGCTGCGCTACGACGAACACGGCGCCGCCCTGCGCGAGCGGCTTATCGGCGGCTCCGCCCGGGCGGCGGCCATGCTGTCGGGGCCGCTGGCGCCGCTGGTCAATCGCATGCAAAGTAGCGCCCTGTTCCGCAATATTATGGACCGCATCGGCATTGACCCCCGGCGCACCCTGCCGGCCTACACACCGGAAACCTTCCAAAGCTGGTACAAGCGCAACTACCGATCCAACGGCGCTTCCCGGCGCACCGTCGCGCTCTTTGCCGACACCTACCTCAACTACCACGAACCGCAGACCGGCATCGCCGCCGTCAAATTGCTGCAGCGGATGGGCTACGAGGTGCAATTGGCCAGTCCCGGCTGCTGCCAGCGCCCCCGCATCTCCAACGGCTTCCTCCGGGAGGCGAAGCGGGAAGGAACGAAAACGGCGCAGGGGCTGACGCACTGGCTCGACCGGGACATCCCTGTGCTCGTCTGCGAGCCGAGCTGTGCCTCCGCCCTGACCGGCGACCTGCCGGATCTGGTCGATGACGAAGCACTAGCCGGCAAACTTCAGAAAGGCGTTCAGCTGATTGATACCTTTGTAGCGAAGGCGCTGAAGGAAAACGGACAGGATTTGTCATTTCCCGAAAGGGAAAACGGCCCGTTGCTCGTCCACGGGCACTGCCACCAGAAGGCGATCTACGGAACGGGGGATATGCTACAGGCGCTGAAAGCGATCACAGGTGATAAAGTAGAAGAAATCCCCTCCGGTTGCTGCGGCATGGCAGGCTCCTTTGGTTATGAGAAGGAGCACTACGAGTTGTCGGAGAAGATCGGCGAGGAGACACTCTTTCCCGCCATTCGCGACGCTGATCCGGCGGCTGCCATCGTCGCCTGCGGCTTCAGCTGCCGCCATCAGATCGAGCACTTTACGGGGAGAAAGGCAGTGCATTGGGTGGAGGTGCTAGGTGGATGCTAGGTGGATGTTAGGTGGATGCTAGGTAGATGCTAGGTGGATGCTAGGTGGATGCTAGGTGGATGCTAGGTAGATGCTAGGTGGATGTTAGGTGGATGTTAGGTGGATGCTAGGTAGATGCTAGGTAGATGCTAGGTGGATGCTAGGTAGATGCTAGGTAGATGCTGTTGGAGCGTCACTTAGCATCAAATGCCCGAAGGGCGCAGCATCATTCAGCTCCGCCGCGCGGAGCTGAATAAGCATCAACTTAGTACCGGTCCATTTAAAATGGCAACTAAGGTTGGCGTATGCATTTCAATTTGCTATTAACACCGCCCGGTAATCCACCGTCACCTCCTTTCCCGCTTTGACGATACCGAGCATCGTTTTGGGCGGCGTGACGCCGTAGTCGGTCATGTCCAGGGAATAAGATCCGTCGCAGGTCACTCGTTGTTGGCCGTCCGTCGTGCATGTCGCCTGCAGGTCGACCGTTTTGGTGACGCCGGAGATGGTGAGATCGCCGCTGACGTCGACGAGGTAGCCGTCCGCCTGTCGTTCTATTTTGTTGACTTCCGCGAGTTCGAAGGTGAGGTAAGGGAATTCTTCGGTGTTCAGGGCGGCATAGGCGTCCTTGTTCATTCCTTTTCTATTGCTTTTCAAACCCTCCGCTTCGATTTGCACCTGCAGGCCGGTCAGTTGGGTCAGTCCGTCTTCACTAAAGGCGAAGGTTGCCGAGCCGCTGCTGCGCCCCTCCTGCAGGGGCATCTCCCAGTCGTGGAAGGTGGAGGTGCCGGAGAGGATGATGGAAGTGGCCGCGTCGTCGAGCGTCAGGGTTTGCTGGGCGGAGAGGGTGGTGGTGAATTGTAATATGATGAATGACAGGCACCCTAGAATAGTCGGAGGAAGCATAAGAGGATGTTTTGGGTGGATTATTGATTGCGGTACATTGATTTAAAACAAGAGAAGGGAAAAAGTTTGATGGAGGAGCGGCATAATGCTTGGCAGTAGTTCATCATCTGGCAGGGAAAGTTCGATTTTCCGTAGCTGCAAACTCATAAACGACTGATTTACAGTCTTGGTGAGAACGTTCACCTACCCAGCCGAAAGAAGAGCAGGGGAAAACGGAGAACGATGAATAGTCCTACTGACCACGAAGTAGCTGGAGACTACAGTCCATCTACAAATACAATTACTGCAAAGCTCGACTTAGTCTCTCTCGGACTTCTTTTGAATAGACAGCCGGAGCAGGAAGGTTCTGGCAATCAGGGCCAGGACGATGGCGAAGGGGAAAGCGAAAATGAGCGTAGCCGCCTGCAGTGCTTTTAGTCCGCCGCCGATGATCAGGGTCAGGCAGATAGCTGCCAGAATCAGGCCCCAGATAATTTTAATTTTCAGCTTGGGTTCCAAATCCCCTTCGGAAGTCATCATGCTGATGACGAAAGTGGCCGAGTCGGCAGAAGTGACCAGGAAGGTGAAAATGAGCAAAAGTCCGACGGCTGATGTGATTTGAGAAAACGGCAACTGCTCAAACATGATAAACGTTCCCAGGCTGACTTTTTCCAGCATGCGGCTTCCTATCTGAGCATCGCCCATCATTTCCATTTCAATAGCTGTTCCCCCGAAGACGGAAAACCACAGGATGCTAAACAATCCTGGAATGAGCAAACAGCCCAGGATGAGTTCCCGGATGGTGCGTCCCTTGGAAATACGGGCGATAAAAATGCCTACGAAGGGAGACCAGGCTATCCACCAGGTGAAGTAACTCAACGTCCAGTTACCCATCCATAATTCATAACCCGGTTGGTAGGGCTCTACCATAAAGCTGAATAGAGGTAAACGGGAGAGATACTGGCCAATACTGTCTACAAAAACTTTCAGGCTGAACAAGGGATTACCTGCAAAAAAAACAAATGTCAAGAGGGCTATTGCGACCAGCATATTGGCGTTTGACAGTAAGCGGATGCCTTTTTTTAAACCTGTAGAAGAGGAAATCATAAATACCAGAGTCACCAGGGTGGTTATAAGAACGTAGCCGAATAAATTCGAGGTATCCATTCCAAATACGTAGTCGATACCGCCGCTCAATTGTATAATACCCAGCCCGATGGAGGCACTCACGCCAAATATGACG